>Ga0193699_10001075_pt1 | contig 11046 bp, 6 predicted proteins | sample L3c2metaG_FD_160095 | JGI IMG/M metagenome (GOLD analysis project Ga0193699, IMG submission 160095) | Soil microbial communities from a riparian zone of the East river system, Colorado, United States - L3c2 | ecosystem: Environmental > Terrestrial > Soil > Riparian zone | place: USA: East River... | reverse complement strand
CGTTTTTCCCGCAAAGGCGCAGTTGATGGATGACGAGCACGTCTTCGTCAACAATGCGAATTCCGCCGTAAGGCGCGACTTATGGGAGCTGCACAAGTTCGATGAGGGACTCCCCGGCCTCGAGGACGCGGAGTGGGCCAAATACTGGATTCCGCTCGGGAAGGAAGTTCGTTACGAGCCTGACGCCTCGATCTTCCACGTCCATACGGAAACGTGGGCTCAAGTCCGCCACCGTTTTTACAGAGAGGGAATCGCTGGACGTTGGACCGCGGTCCGCATCATCCGAAACATACCGGGCGAGATTCTGCGAGAGCTGGCCTGGACCGTTCTCGATCTTTGGCTCGCTGCTCGTCAGTGGAGATTGAGATCACTCATCGGTGAGATCGGGCAGTACCGTTATCACAAGACAGTTGGGATCGTGAAGGGAATCCTGGCAAGCCGCAGGATCACCAATCCATCCAGACGCGCAGAGATCTATTACAAGACGGGCTTCCCGGCGTTGGCAATTCGCGGTCCGCACGAAGCATCGCTCGAGCAGCGATCCATCCCGACGTTGAAGCCCGGCGAGATCCTGGTGCGTGTTGCGTTTGAGGGCATCTGTGCGACCGACCTCGAAATCTTCGAGGGACGACTCGGTTATTACAAATCGGGGATGGCGAAATATCCGATCGTCCCGGGTCACGAATCTTCTGGGACCGTCGTGTCGCTGGGGAAGCGGGTGAACGGATTCAGCGAGGGCGATCGGGTCGTCGTGGAATGCATTCAAGGGTGCGGCGCGTGCATCGATTGTCAGAGAGACAGTGCGATCACTTGTCGCGAACGGCGCGAAGTCGGAGTGATCGGAGTCGACGGAGGCTACGCCTCGTACCTTGTCACTCGTGCGCGCTACGCTCACAAAGTGCCAGTCGATGTCAGCCTCGCCCAGGCGGCATTGGCCGAGCCACTCGCGGTTGCCATCAAAGGTCTGCGGAGGCTGGGGGCGTCGTCACCGACTGATACGCCGAGGCGTTGCGCGGTCGTCGGAGCGGGTACCATCGGCCATCTGGCCGCGAAGGTGCTGGCGTTGCGCGGACATCAAGTCACAGTTTTTGACCGCGATGCCACGCGCCTATCCCTGCTCTCGGGAGTCGCGACGACCGCAACATCACTAGCTGGACTCGATCAATTCGACTGGTTGGTCGAAGCGACGGGCGACCAGTCCGCGCTGACATCCCTGCTTCAGCAGTCGGCCACCGGAGCGACGTTGCTTTTGATGGGTCTCCCTTATGCGCAACACAACTTCAGCTTCGAATCAATCGTCGGCTTCGACAAGACAGTAGTCGGATCGGTCGGGAGCAACGGGGCGGATTTCGATGAGGCGCTCGCGACACTCCCTCTGCTCGACACCAGTCCCTTTTTGCAGGCATTCTATCCGCTTGAAGACTTCGAACAAGCATGGACCGCCGTGCGCGCCAGAGCTCACATTAAAGTGATGCTCAAGATCGACGCAGCAGCGATCTGAGCAGCTCGCCCGCCGCCGACCGTGCCATGCGGTAAATGGTTTCGGCCGAATAGCGCCAATCGTGAGTGTCGAAGTCGAAAAATGCGCGCGGGGATCTGTACGACCTGATCACGTCTCCCCACGAGATGAGACCTGCCCGCCGGTAGGCGAAGATCGCGCCCACGTCCTGTCGCAGCGCGATATGGCGGAAATCCCTTCCGTCAGGCGCAACTGGAATTGGAGTCTTCCCGATCAGATCGAGGTAGTGCAGCCAGCATAGATCCACGCCTGCATATGGAGCGGCGTCACCGCCACCGGTCAAACGAGGGTTGACCTCGATCATTTTCACGCGCCCGTCGCGCGAATCACGCTTCACCTCGATCTCGCAGATGCCGGAGTACCCCACACTCCGGAGAAACCCGTCGCATACATCGTCGGCCTCGGGATCGACCACCGGCTCGGTAACGCTTGCCGGACCGAACTTCAGCGGATTGCAGCGCAGTTCCCGGAACAATGCGTTGCCAATCCTCCTGCTCCCGCTGTCATAGCACGCGAGATAGACGCGCTTGTCGGTATCCGGCCCCTCAATGATCTCCTGCGCGATCGCATGTGGATTGATCACCGATGCAAGCCGCCAGCTTTCGAGCAGCTCCGCTGGCGTTTGGGCTATCGCAACCTTCGCGTACGACAGTGGATGACCCGGAGGAAAGCCCTGCCACTCGCGAAAATGAATCGGCTTCAACAGGCAAGGGAACTGCGCATCGTCGGCGAAGGCTGAAACGTCCTCGAGTGATTTTACGAAGCGAGTGCGCGGCAGCGGCATACCGTGTTTGGCTGCGAGCTCGTATTGCGTGTCCTTGGTTGCCAGGAGGCCCTGCAACGGAACGCCGGGCGACATGACGTAATGCTCGGACAGCGCCCTCGAGTGAGTGGCGATCGCCGACACAAACTGATCCGCGCTTGCGATCAACACCGGTTTCCCGCGCATTTGCACGGCCAGCTCGATCATGAAATTCAACCAGGCCTGCGGATCTGTGTCCGGGTCGGGGCAGGCGTGCGAGTGGCCGTATGCGGAACGAAACCCCGGGTACCGGCGATCACTATCGAAAGAAGTTGCTCTCACGCCGCGCCGTACAAGGCTTCGTACGCCCAATACGCCGGTTCGGTAAGCGCCTGCAATTACTGCGGGGGGCCAATCAGCGCCGGCACGAGCGGGATTCGCGTCGACTGAATGGGCCACCTCGACCGATGGCGTCACTACCGTCGCTGGGACATTTGCGTGTACAGATCGAGGTAGCGATCGGTCATTACCTGCACAGTGAACTCCTTCCTCGCGCGCGCAGCTGCGGCAGCGCCAAGCGCGCGCTGGCGGACGCGATCAGCCAGCAAAATGCGAAGGCCGCGAGCGAGCGCATCCAAATCTCCCGGAGGGACAAGAATTCCCTCGCGTCCATCGACGATTGCTTCCGGTATCCCCGCGGTTGCCGATGCGATGATGGCCTTGCCTGCGACCATCGCCTCCAGCATTGCCATCGGGAGTCCTTCCCACAGGGAAGGCATTGCAAAGATATGACTGAGTGCCTGGAGGTCGGCGATGTCGTTGCGTTCGGTCACGATGTGCACGCGATCCTCGAGATGTTGCGACCGGACGTACTCCACCAGGTTCGAATGCTGGTCGCCGCCGCGTCCGCCGGCGATGATAACTTTCCACGGGACTGTGAGCCCCTCCTGCTGGAGACGGACAAGAGCCTCCAGCAGCATGCGATGATTCTTTCTGGTGTCGAGATTTCCGACGGCGAGAATCACTACGTCCTCGGCATTGCAACGGAATTCACGGCGCACGCGCTCGGCGTTGCCCGGCGTAGTCGGGACGCCGTTGTGAATCACAGTGAACGCGTCTGCGCGAACGCCCAGATCCTTCGCGAATTGCGTCTGGGTCGCGTTTGAAACGGCGACAGTGTGAGCTGACCGCTTCATGGCCCAGCGCAGGGCGATCCTCCGCCGCAACGCCTTGGTCATCGTGGAGCTCCCGTGCATCGTCAGCAAGTGCGGAATGCCGAGGAGTCTTGACGCGGCGGCTCCGTACACACCCATCGTGAACTCGTGGCTGTGGACAACGTCGATGTCGTGCCGCCGGAACAGGCCCATCAGCCGACCGACGGCGGGCGGATCGATGGGGCGATTGACCCAGAACGTGTCAGGCGAAACACCGGTGTCTCGAAAAAGCTCGCCCAGCCAATCGGTTCCGTGCCGAGGCAACACCGGGACGACCGTGTGACCGCGCTGGCGAAGCTCCTCGGAGAGACGAAATATCACCATCTCCGCACCTCCCTGTCCGCGCGAATCGAGCATCATCGCGATGCGGAGACCCTTATCAGCTTTCGCCACGTTTTCCCCGTTCAGTCTCACTCGGTGCAAGGTTTAAGGGGAATTGCGTTCGGTTTTCCGCCACTCGCCGGAATTGGGAAGCAACATCGTGTGCGCGGCCACTGACAATCGCCACGTCGCATAGACCGGGAGTCGCGCGAATGCCCAGAGCGTCGCGCCGGGCTCTGGATGCCGGATGAGAACTGTGACGGTCGCGATAACATTCGAAGCGAGTGATGCGGCGGCGAACCCAGCGATCCACAGATGCGCCGGCAACGGTAGAATGATCGCAACGGCCACTATCGCCGCCACCATCGTCAGGTGGAGGACAGGAGTCAACGCCGCGAGCTCGGTCAGAGTGGCGAATTTGTTGAGAAGGGAAGTGCATTGGCTGCGCAAGATACGCGCGCCCCATTCGCGAAGCACCCATGTGCGGCCCGAGGACCAGCGCGAGCGTTGAATCTGCCCTTGCTGCATCGACTGCACCTGCTGCGTGAACAGGCGTGCGTCACGCGCAAAGCGGATGGGAATCCCTTCGGCCGTGTACCGCGCGTAAAGCTCCCAGTTCTCTGTCAACGAGAATGCCTGCCATCCGTGCGCCTCGAGCAGGCCCCGGCCAATGCACATTCCATTTCCGGTGAGCGGGCAGTTCAAGCCCGCGTTATCGCGCAGCAAATAGGTAAACTCGTATCGGCATCGTGCCAGCACGCCCGCCAGGCGAGTGAGCCAGTTGTCCCACTCGTTCAGGGTCCCGATGTACGCCTGCGCCGCGATGCCTTCCAGCGGCGCCAACGCCGCCAGTCCCCTTGCGAATCCCGGGGCGACCGCGGTATCCGCATCGACGATGACACACGCATCCACTTCCGCGAGTCGCAATTGTCCAATGGCCCACGCCAGCGCATGCGGTTTTCCACGATGAGTCGGGTCGAATCGCTCCATGCACTCGGCGCCGTTTTCGCGCGCCAGCTGGGCCGTGCGGTCAGTTGAGTTATCGGCGATGACTATGATCCGCCGGAGGTGCGCAGGGTAGTCCATCCTCACGAGCGAGCGCACACACTGCGAGATGAGGATCTCCTCGTTATGCGCCGGGACAAAGAACGCGAGCCGAGGCAGATCGGCGGGGGAAGATACCGCGCGGTTCTCGCTGGCGACCCGACGTGCAAGCATCGCAATAATTGCGGCGAGGTCGACCAGATTTGGCAGCCAGACCCCCACGGTCAGGGCCGCAAGAACGATTGCAATGAGAAGAAGCATTGGTGCCGATGACGTTGGCCGAAACTACCGGGTAATCCATCGCGGACATTACGCTTACGCGATCGGCGCGCCGACGGGGTGCACCTGGGGCGCATAAAGGCATTGCACATGCCGGGTGAATCGTACAGTTAACTCATTGGTAAATATAGAGTTCACAGCCTCTCGCTGCGATCGAATGCCGGACCCCGACACCATTGTGTGGCGAGCGTGCCACGCAGTAGCCCACCAGCATAGTGCACCCGCCCACCATCAACGTACAGATGCGGAATGGGCGCCGACCTACCGGTCGACGCCCATTCAGTACTGAGTGCGAAACCCCAGCCGGGAATGGCCTAGTTCTTACCGCTAACGTAGAGGTGGTCCCAATCCATGGTCTGGGTTGCAGTGATCGCTGGACTGGTGTTGCCACCACCCCAGATCGGATAGATCTCGAACGTGCTGAAAGCCGTGGTGCCGCTAGAGAACTGAATGCCGGTTGCGACGTGTCCCACGTGAACGCCGTCCAAATACCAGTCGACTACCCCGTCCGCGTTGCCCGCGGTGTTGCCCTGGATGTAGATCTCGACCGTCTGCCACTGCCCACGGACGATCCGGGCGCCCGGAACGAGATTCGGCGCTACGAACCCGGGGTTAGGCGACACCACCATGTCCTGGAACATCACCCTCGGCTCGAGCGGTGAGCTCCCCGAGCCATAGGCAGCGAAGAAGAAGGAAGGGTGCGGAACGGTCGTCCACTCGTACAGATATTTGTTGACGCCGGACCCGTTACCAACCCAGTTGGCGGATAGCTTGACCGCAAAGCAGATGTAGATCTTTGAATACTCGGTGTGGGGGATGCCAGTATGAGCGGGGGCACCTCCTGGTCCAAAGCCAGCCGGGTAGGTCGTACGCAGTACGTTGTTCGGAGAGTGCGGTGCCGTCCCGTCTGACACGATCGTAAATGGGACGTCCGCTTGCGGGCTTGCGGTACCGTATGAGTCAAATCCGTCCTCGACCACGGCGTTGAAACCTCGGTCCGTGATCCGAGTCATACCCGCTGGCTCGTTTCCGCGCCAGCCCGCTCCGCCTCCAGGTGGCGGCGGTGGCGCCGCAGCCGTCACTGTGATTAACGAGGTTCCAACTTTCGTCTCGCTCAATGCCGTGATCGTCGCGGTACCTGGGGCGATCGCAGTAACGACCCCCGCGCCCGACACAATGCTGATGAGCGGGTTGCTGGAGCTCCAGGCGATGACGCGTCCATTCAGCACAGCACCGCTACCATCGCGGGTGACAGCCGAGAGCGGAGTGGTGCTTCCCACTTCAAGGCTCGCGCTTGATGGTGATACCGATACCGTCGCCACAGGTGGGGGCGACGAAGCCGTGACCGTGATCAACGAGGTTCCAATTTTCGTCTCGCTCAATGCTGTGATCGTCGCGCTACCTGCGGCGATCGCAGTGACGAGTCCCGAACCCGACACAGTGCTGACGAGCGGATTGCTGGAGCTCCAGGCGATGGCGCGCCCGTTTAGAATATTCCCGCCACCATCGCGGGTGGTAGCCGAGAGCGGGGTTGTGCCTCCCACTTGCAGACTAGCGCTCGCTGGCGATACCGACACTGTGGCTACGGGTACTGGCGCCGCTGCACTGACGCTCAGGTTTGCGGAGTTGGTCTTGCCCTCGCTCGTAGCCCTGATCGTTGCGCTTCCGGCCGCGATTGCCAGGACGGTCCCATTGGCTTGAACGGTGGCGACTGAGACGTTGGAGCTTGTCCAGGCGACCACGCGTCCCGAGAGAGTATTTCCATTCGCATCATAGAGCGTCGCGGTCGCATTCGCCGTTTGCCCTATCTGGATCGACGAGGCACTGAGCGAAACCGATATCGTCGCGACAGGAGCCGGCGACGGTGGCGGTGGCGCCATCACGTCCATGCTCGCTTCTGCGGTGACGCCCTCGCTTACTGCGCTGACTACAGCAGTGCCGGGTGCAACCGCGGAGACCATGCCGGAATCGTTGACGCTTGCGATCGACGCGCTCGACGTGGACCACGTTACAGGCCGGTCAGTCAGGGGCGCGCCACTAGAATCCTTGGGGGTTGCGAAGGCGCGCGCCGATTGTCCGGCCACGAGCGAAGAGGGAACCACGAGAGCGAGAGATGCTACGTGCGCTCTTGGATGCTCAACCTCAAAGACTCCACTCGAGTCTGATGAACAACCAGCGAAAGCTAAAACGAGGCCGGTCACTGCCAGCATGAAAGTACGCATTGGATGCGTCCTCCTCTGTAGTGTGATTCGGCGGCTCGACTGGCATGGCGTCTGGGAGCACGCTGTAGCCTCGTGGCTTTGCGTCGCCGGCTTTCGCCGGGTTTGCCTTTGTCGCCCACCTCTTGAAGAGGCCTGCGATCCTGCCGTGCGTATGGCTTGCAAGGACTCATCATCTGTGATGAGCCCCGTATGACTCTTCCTTACTAAGAGGCGACGAATAGTCAGCTGAACTGTAACGGTGACGGCGCTGATTAGCCTGTAACAGCCGTTTCAGCCCCTTGTTGCCCCTCTCCCAGTGGCATGTCTTTTTGCGAGGACTATGCCAGATCGCGTGAAACACCCGATTCATGCATACCCGTTTTTGGCGGTTATCTGGCAATTCCCTCGAACCGTTTTTTTTTTCGAAGCTCAAAACACTGCTGACAACTTGACTGATGCTCCCAAGCTGCCTTCTCGACCTCCTACACTACCGCGCCCGATTGTTTCCAATCGGGCGCAAATAAAAGTTAATGCGGGAGTAACGCGCTCTCCAGCATGGGTTTCGCACTTAAAGCTCAGCGGTTAGAAATGCGACGAAGCGTGCGAACAGGTCAGTTTTCTTTCCTGGCGCCCCGATGTTTTCGATTCGACACGACGAGGTTATAGACTCGATCGTGTGCGTCGATCCACCGCTCCATTCCAAAATCGGCGTGCAGTCGGTGCGCAGCCGCTTCCACGCGTCGCGCCGCCGCGGCCGCGTCTTGAATCACGAATTGGATCGCTTGTGCAAGCGCGCCTGGGTTTTCGGCTGGAACCAACATGGCCTCCGCGGGCCCGACAACCTCGGGTACTCCACCAACACTCGTGACCACAACCGGCACCTTTGCCGCCATCGCCTCCAATAGGGTCACGGGTGTGCCCTCGGATCGCGAGCTGAGCACGAACACGTCAAAGGCGCTGATGTACCGCGCGGCATTGGGGACGGACCCATGGAAACGCACCCGATCCGAAAGTCCTTCCGCGCGCGCAAATTCTTCAAGCCGCGTCCGCTCAGACCCGTCGCCTATGAGAGAGATGGTCAGCGGCAGATGGCTGAGATGTTTGACGGCCTGAAGGAAGACGTCCGCGCCCTTGATGGGAATCAGCCGGCCGACCCACCCAACCACAACGCCTTTTGCGGGAAGATTCAGGAGCCGCCTTGCTTCGGAGGAATCCGCGATTGGAGTGCGATCGCTCCAGCCGTTGGGAATCACGTGCAATCGCTCGGGTCGAGTCCAGGTTCCGCGAAGCTCATTCGAGAGCTGACGCGACACCGCGATCACAGCATCGAAGCGGCGCAGCAAGAGCATCTGGATCATTTCGTGGATGGCGCTGATCCTGCCAACGCGGCTCGATCCGTGAATGGTCGTAACCGTCGCAAAGTCTCGCCGCAGCCTGGAAGCGGCATGAAGGATGTCCGGGCGGTAGCCGTGCGTGTGCACGACGTCGGGCCGCTCCCGATCACACAACTCCTTGATCAGCGCTCGCTCTTTCAGGTAAGCGCGTGGCGGAAGGACCAGTGGAACCGTCGTCACGCCTGCGGCAGCGAGCGCAGCGACAAATGGATGCTCGCCTTCGCGTTGGTGGGACACGACCGCGACAATCACCTTGTGGCCGCGATGCATCTGGCCCGTAGCCAGGGCGAGCACGACCGACTCGAGACCGCCTACTTCACCAGGAGCAACGATCTGAAGAATGGTCCGCCGTGGGCTGTCGTTGCGAGGCAACTCGGCGCGGTCTACAGGTATCTGAAATCCCGAAGCCATGCGACGCTCAGCTCGATACCATCACGCATCGAGAACGTGGGGCGATAGGCCAACATCTCACGTGCTTTCTGCTGCTCGTACGATACGCGCAAACTGTATAGCTCGAATTCCCCGGCCGTCGGCGAGTTCTTGATCGCGGTCTCGGCGTGGCGCATGAGGGATTTGGCCACCTTCGATCGCTGGTACACCTTCATCACCAACGGCTGGAATCTCTTCAGTATGAACTTCGCGGTCTTGCGGACCGGCATCATCACTCCTGCCTTTATGCGTGATCTCATCGCGGATGCCGGACGGAGCGGTGGCAATCCAAGCGCGTCGTTCAACGCGTGAAAATACTCGCTCCACGTCGGTCGTTCCTCACCATTGATGATGAAAGTCTGTCCGATCGCCTTTTCGTGGCGGAGAGAGAGCACAACAGCCTTCACGACATCATCGACATACACGAGGTTGCAAGTGCCCTGGGTGTAGCGCTCGGGAAGAAACCACGCGCCTGCCGCCAGACGCTGCGCGAACTCCACCGTCCAAAGATCGCTGTAAGGCCCGTAGACGATTGTCGGCCGCAAGACTGTGATGGCAAGTCCACGCTGGCCGTATTCCGCACAGATCTCCTCCGTCTTCACCTTGGAACTGCCATACGGATCTGAGCCTGGGGCCGACGGACTCGCTTCAGAGAAACTTCCCTCCTGACGGCCGTACACGGCCACTGTGCTCAAGTGCACTACGCGCTGGACGCCGGCACGTTGGGCTTCATCCAGAACGATCCTCGTGCCGTCGATATTGGTGTTCGCGTCGCCGCGGGCGCAGTGAACGACGGCAGTCACGCCCTTCATTGCGGACCGAACGCTCTCGGCGGAGCTGACGTCGCATTGCACGATCTCAACGGGCAATCGACCGATGCGCGCCGCGCTCGACCATCGCCGAACGCCCGCGCGAACGGAGCCCGGATTCAGTTCGTGCAGCACTTCGACAATCCGGCCGCCGATGAACCCTCCGGCGCCGGTAACCAGCGTGCGACCCGCCATCAGTTACCGATCCTGCGCCAGGCGTCATACCACGGCATGGCCATGCGCGTCCGTCTCGAGTAGCACTCGTCCAGCAGCTCGATGGAGGGCAGTACGTCGGAACCTGCGACAACGGGTTTCGTGCGTCCGCGCACGACGTCGAGAAAGTTGTCCAGCAGGTCTTTTCCAAGGTCTTGCGGCACCTTGGCGGAGGACGGGAGTCGGAGTTTCTGTTTGCGTCCGGACGAGCGTTTCAGATCAACGGTATCCCAGTCGAACAATCTCCCCCCAGCTGTCGCATGATCCCCCCGTACCTCGAATGTGTTCGGGTACCTGCTCAACCACGACAGTCGAACGACACCCTCGCATTCGTTCAATCGAAAATGCAAGGCGGCGACCGCTTCCGTTCCGCCCATGGAGTCATCCTCATAGGATACAACTTCTGGCTTTCCGCCGAGCCACCAGCATACCAGATCCAGAATGTGGGCGCCTTTATCGGCGAGCACACCACGACCAGCGGCGGCGCCAAAGTATGTGCTGCTCGCCGCGGGCCAGTCGAACTGCTCTCCCCAGAAGAATTCGAGGTAACGGACCGCACCGAGCTCACCGGCCGCGATGAGATCGCGCACCTTGATCGATGATGGATAAAGCCGGCGATAGTTATTGACGCAGAGAGCCACGCCCATCTGCTGTGCCTTCGCGATGAGGCCGCGAGCCTGGTCGGCCGTGTCCGTCAGCGGCTTCTCGCAGAGGACGTGTACCTTTGCCGCGAGAAGATCCATCGTGACAGGGTAGTGAAGCTTTGGCGGCACCGCGACGATTGCCCCATCGGCGTCAGCCATCACATCCTGATAGCGCGCCACAGCCCGCGAGGCTCCGAACTTCTTTGCCATTGCATTGGCTCTGGCGAGGTTCGGATC
>Ga0193699_10001074_pt1 | contig 11047 bp, 12 predicted proteins | sample L3c2metaG_FD_160095 | JGI IMG/M metagenome (GOLD analysis project Ga0193699, IMG submission 160095) | Soil microbial communities from a riparian zone of the East river system, Colorado, United States - L3c2 | ecosystem: Environmental > Terrestrial > Soil > Riparian zone | place: USA: East... | reverse complement strand
CTGCACGGCGATCTCCGTGCCGGTGTTCCCGGCTCCTATCACCAGGACCTCCCTGTCCTGGAAATTGCCGGCGCCGCGGTACTCGGCCGAGTGGATCAGCTTTCCCTCGAAGGTCTCGAGCCCGGGCCAGGGAGGGAAGAACGGACTGTGGTCGTAGCCCGTCGCGACGACGACGTAGCGCGCACGGCGCGGTCCAGCGGACGTCTCGAGCACGTATCCGCCTTGGTCCCGGTCGATCCGCGTGACCTCGGCCCCGAACTCGATTGCCAGCGACTCGCGCCGCGCGAAGTCTCGCAGGTGCTCCACGAATGACTCGCGACTGGGCCAGCGCCCGGCGCTGCGAGGAATCCGGCTGTGACGCGGCGCCGAGAGCCAGCGAACGGTGTTCAGATGCAGCCTTTCGTAGCGGCGCGCCCAGCTCGAGCCGATTTCGTCGGCGCCCTCGAGGACGATGGCGCTGATGCCCCTCCGTCCCAGCTCCACGGCCGCCCCAAGGCCGGCGGCGCCGGCGCCGACGACGACAGCCTCATGGTTTCGGTCTGGACTCTCGAAATTGGGCATTTGTGTCCTCTTCGTAGCTATAATAGACCGATGAGTCTATTTATGGACGCCAGCCGGTGACGATCGAGACCGCAAAGCGGAATCGCCGCCGCCGGCGTGCCGGCCGTCCCTCAGCCGCGGAAGGCGACCGCGATTCGCGTACGCAACTGCTCGACGCCGCGGTCGGGGTCTTCGCGGAACGCGGATTCCGCACCGCGACGGTCGCCCAGATCGTGGATGCGGCAGCTCTCTCGAAGGGGACCTTCTACTGGAACTTCTCCTCGAAGGAGGACCTCTTCCTGACGTTGCTCGAGGAGCGGATCGACAAGCCCGCGCGAGCGCTGATGGAGATCACCCGCAATGCGCCGGCCGACCAACCGACGTCCTCTGAGATCGGCGACGGATTGGCGCGGCTTCTCGAGGAGCAGCGCGAGATTCTCTTGCTATTGCACGAGTACTGGGCTGCGGCGGCCCGCGATACGCGGCTCGCGAGTAGATATCGGGGTCGCCAACGGGCTTTGCGGGAAGTCCTCGCCGAGGCCCTGACGGCACGACACGCGAGGACCGGCGTGCCGCTCAGCGTCCCTGCGCAGAGCCTGGCCACCGCCTTCATCGCCCTCGCCGGGGGACTTGCCAGCGAAGCGCTGATCGATGACGCCCCGGCGATCCCCGGCCTCTTCGGCGAGATCCTCTCGCTCGTCTACGACGGTCTAGAGGCGCGAGCCGGACTGGCTGACACCTAGACTCCCTGCATGATCGAGGGAATCGAATTCGACGAGCGCGGCCTGGTGCCGTGCGTGGCGCAGGACTTCGCCAGCGGCGAGGTGCTGACGCTCGCCTACATGAGCGAGGAGTCCCTGCAACTCACGGTCGAGACCGGCGAGGTGCACTTCTACAGCCGCTCGCGCGGGGAGATCTGGCGCAAGGGGGAGACCTCGGGCAACGTCCTGCGCCTGCGCCAGCTGCGCTACGACTGCGACGGCGACGCGATCCTCGCCCTGGTCGAGCCGACCGGGCCCGCCTGCCACACGGGCGAGCGCAGCTGCTTCTACCGCGAGCTGGGCGACGGCGAGCGCGAGCCGCTCGCCCACGAGGCGCTGCCAGGCCTCGAGCGCGTCCTGCGCAGCCGCGCCGCCGAGCGGCCCGAGGGCAGCTATACGGTGAAGCTGCTCGACGACCCCAAGCTGCTCGGCGAGAAGGTCGAGGAGGAGGCCGAGGAGGTCGTGCGCGCCGCCCGCGAGGAGTCCGACGAGCGCGTCGCCGAAGAGGCGGCCGACCTGCTCTACCACCTCAGCGTCCTGCTCGCCTCCCGTGAGGTCGCGCAGGCGGCGGCGATGGGGGTGCTGAATGGCCGTCGCGGCTGATTCTGAGCTGCGGCTCGAGCCCAGCCTCGAGGACGCACGCGAGCTGGCCGGGCGGGGCAACGTCGTGCCGGTCCGCGCCCGCTTCGTCGACGACTGCGAGACGCCGGTCTCGGCCTTCCTCAAGCTGCGCGCCGGCGAGCCCGACGGCGCCCCTTGCTTCCTGCTCGAGTCAGCCGAGCAGGGCCAGGTCGGCCGCTACTCCTTCGTCGGCATCAGGCCGCGGGCGCTGCTGCGCTGGAGCGAGGGAGTGCTCTCCGAGTGGAGCGGGGACACGGTGGACCTGGCGAGCGCGCCCGGCGCGAGGAGCGAGGCGCCCGATCCCTACGCCGCCCTCTCCGCCCACATGGAGCGCTTCCGGTCGGCGCCGGTGGAGGGCCTGCCGCCCTTCCCCGGCGGCGCCGTCGGCTTCTTTGGCTACGACCTTGTGCGCACGGTCGAGCCGCTGGGCGAGCCCAACCCAGACCCGCTCGGCCTGCCCGACATGGCGTTGATGGTCACCGACGTCCTGCTCGCCTTCGACCACCTGCGCCACGAGCTGACGATCATGGCTTGCGCCTTCGCCGACGACGAGGGCGGGCTCGACGCCGCCTACGAGCGCGCCGCGGCGCAGATCGCCGAGGTGCGTGAGCGGCTGCGCGCGGCCGTACCGGCTCCGGAGCGGCCGGTGCTCGCCGAGCCGCCGCGCTTCGCCTCCAACGTCGAGCGCGAGGAGTTCGAAGCGGCGGTCGAGCGGATCGTCTCCTACGTCCACGCCGGCGACGCCTTCCAGGTCGTCCCATCGCAGCGCTTCTCCGCCCCGGCGCCGGTCGAGGCGTTCTCGATCTACCGCGGCCTGCGCGTCGTCAATCCCTCCCCCTACATGTACTTTCTCGACTTCGGGGACTTCCAGATCGCCGGCGCCTCGCCCGAGCCCCTGGTCAAAGTCCACGGCCGCCGGGTCGAGACGCGGCCGATCGCCGGCACCTACCCGCGCGGGGCCAACGAGGAGGAGGACCGCCGCCTCGCCGAGCGCCTCGTCGAGGACCCCAAGGAGCGGGCCGAGCACGTGATGCTGGTCGACCTCGGCCGCAACGACCTGGGCCGGGTCTGCGACTACGGGACGGTGAAGGTCGACGAGCTGATGGCGGTTGAGACCTACTCGCACGTCCTCCACATCGTCAGCCAGGTCTCGGGGACGCTGCGCGAGGGGGTGGGGGCGATGGACGTGCTGCGCTCGGCGCTGCCGGCCGGCACCCTCTCGGGCGCGCCGAAGGTGCGGGCGATGCAGATCATCGACGAGCTGGAGACGGTCAAGCGCTGCTCCTACGGGGGCGCGATCGGCTACCTCTCCTGGAACGGCGATCTCGACACGGCGATCCACATCCGCACCGTCGTTGTCAAGGACGGCCAAGTCCACGTGCAGGCGGGTGGCGGCACGGTCGCCGACGCCGTGCCCGCCTACGAGTACAACGAGTCCGTCAACAAGGCCAAGGCGGTCTTCCGCGCCGTTGAGATGGCCTGCGAGCAGCCCGATTGGCCATGAACGTCCTCGTCATCGACAACTACGACAGCTTCACCTACAACCTGGGCGCCGAGGTCGAGGTGGTCCGCAACGACAAGGCGACGGTCCCCGAGCTGCTGGAGCGCGGCGCCGAGCGCCTCGTCGTCTCGCCCGGGCCGTGCACGCCGGCCGAGGCGGGGATCTCGATCGAGGCGGTCCGCGCCTTCGCCGAGGCCGGCACTCCGGTGCTCGGCGTCTGCCTCGGCCACCAGTCCCTGGTCGAGGCCTTCGGGGGCCGCACTGTGCAGGGCGAGCCGATCCACGGCAAGGAGGCCGAGATCGCCCACGACGGCCGCACGATCTACGCCGACCTGCCGAGCCCGCTCGTCGCCGGCCGCTACCACTCGCTCGTCGCCGATCCCGAGCTGCCCGCCGAGCTGGAGTTGAGTGCGAGGCTCGGCAACGTCGTGATGGGCGTCCGCCACCGCGAGCTGCCCGCCGAGGGCGTCCAGTTCCACCCCGAGAGCGTCCTTACTCCGCAGGGCGTGCATCTGCTGGGCAACTTCCTCGGGGCCCCGGCGAAGTGAGCGTCAACGAGGTCCTCAGCCGGGCGATCGACGCCGTCTGCGCCGGCGACCACCTGACGGCCGACCACGCCGCCGCCGTCCTCGCCGAGGTGATGGAGGGCCGCAGCGAGGAGGTGCAGACCGCCGCCTTCCTGATCGCGCTGCGGGCGAAGGGCGAGACGGTCCCGGAGCTGGTCGGGCTGGCGCGGACGATGCGCTCGCTCGCGGCGCCGGTGACCACGACGCGGACGGACCTGGTCGACACCGCGGGCACCGGCGGCGGTCCCTCGACCTTCAACGTCTCGACCACGGCGGCGCTGGTCGCGGCCGCCGCCGGCTGCGCCGTCGCCAAGCACGGCAACCGCTCCAACACCAGCCGCTGCGGCTCCGCCGACCTGCTCGAGGCGCTGGGGGTGAACATCGAGCTCGACCCTGGGCAGGTCGGCCGCTGCATCGACGAGGTTGGCTTCGGCTTCATGTTCGCCCCCCGCCACCACGCGGCGATGGCCCACGTCATCCCGGTGCGCAAGGCGCTCGGCGTGCGGACGATCTTCAACTTCCTCGGCCCCCTGACCAACCCGGCGGGCGCCGAGCGCCAGCTGCTCGGGGTCTCCGACCGCCACTACCAGGAGACGATCGCCGAGGCGTTGCTCGGCCTCGGCAGCGTCAGGGCGATGGTCGTCGCCGCCGAGGACGGCGTCGACGAGCTCTCGATCTCGGCCCGCACGCGGGTGATCGAGGTCGCCGAGGGGCGCACCGAGGAGTGGTTCGCGGAACCGGGAGCATTCGGGCTCGGCGAGGCCGAGCTGGACAAGGTGGCGGGCGGATCGCCGGAGGAGAACGCCGCCGCCACCCGCGCCGTGCTTGCCGGCGAGGGCGGGCCGCGCCGCGATCTGGTCCTGCTCAACGCCGGCGCCGCGATCCAGGTCGGCGGCCGCGCCGGCAGCCTCGGCGAGGGGGTCGAGAAGGCCGGCGCGGCGCTCGATTCCGGCGCCGCGGGCGAGCTGCTCGAGCGCCTGATCGCGACGACCGCGAAGCTCGGCGAGGCGGACGCGGCCGCGCCGTCGCGTTAGGGTCTGGCACTCAACGTGGCAATGATCGAGCAGCTGATCGGGGCGGCACGGGAGGGAGTGGAGGAGCGCCGTGGGCGTATCCCCCAGGCGGACCTCGAGTCGCACCTGTCCGCCCGCGGCGACGACCGTCCCTTTCGCGAGGCGCTGGTGCGGCCCGGCCTCTCGCTGATCGCCGAGTTCAAGCGCCGCTCGCCGAGCGCGGGGGAGATCTCGGCCACGGCGACCGTGGACGGGCAGGTCGAGGCCTACGAGAGGGGCGGCGCCGCCGCCCTCTCCGTGCTCACCGACGAACGCCACTTCGGCGGCTCGCTGGAGGATCTGCGCGACGCGCGCGCCGCCTGCGACCTGCCGATCCTGCGCAAGGACTTCATCGTCGACCCCTACCAGCTCTACGAGGCGGCGGTCAACGGCGCCGACGCCGTGCTGCTGATCGTCCGCGCCCTCGACGAGGGCGGGCTGCGCTCGCTCTACGAGGAGGCGCGCGGCCTCGACCTCGACTGCCTGGTCGAGGTCCACGACGCCGGGGAGCTGGAGCGCGCTCTCGAGCTCGACGCCGACGTGATCGGCGTCAACAACCGCAACCTCGACGCGGGCACGGTCGACCTCGCGACCACCTACGAGCTGATGCCCGACGTGCCGGCCGGCAAGACCGTCGTCGCCGAGAGCGGTATCTCGGGCCGCGCCGAGCTCGAGGAGCTGGAGCGGGTCGGGGTCGACGCGGTGCTGATCGGCGAGGCGCTGATGAGCGCCGCTGACCCCGAGGCCAAGACGCGCGAGCTGGCCGAATCGCACGAGGGCACGCGCGAGCACGGCCTGCCGTAGCGCGGCGAATTTAGGAACTCTTTGAGAATCGTTTAGGGCGGGCTCAGCCGCGTCCGCGACGATCGGTTCGATGAGTCGCACGAGGCGCTTCCTCAGCACTCCCTTCGGCTCGGCGCTGGCCGGCGGCGTCGTCGTCGCCGCCTTCGGGTGGGTGGCGATCGCCGCCGGCTGGGTCGAGGCCGACGGCGGGTCGACCACGACGGTCGCCGCCCCGGCGGCGGCGCCGGTGCTCGCCAGTGACAGCGGCGACGCCAACACCGTCAACCAGCTCTACCGTCGCGACGGGCAGGGAGTTGCCTTCATCGAAGCCGAGCAGCCGACGTCGGAACCGCCCCCCTTCGAACCGTTCGGCGCCCCGCAGGAAGGTGGCACGGCGACCGGCTCGGGCTTCGTGATCGACACCGACGGCCACCTGATCACCAACAATCACGTGGTCGAGGGCGCGACGAGCATCCGGGTCAAACTCGGCTCCTCCGAAGCGACGCATCCGGCCGAGGTGGTCGGCGCCGACCCGGCGACCGACGTTGCCCTGCTCAAGGTCGACGCGCCGGCCGCCCAGCTCCATCCGCTGGCGCTGGGCGACTCCTCGCGGGTGCGGGTCGGCGACCCAGTCGTTGCGATCGGCAACCCGTTCGGGCTCGACCGCACCGTGACGAGCGGCATCGTCTCCGCCCTGCAGCGCCAGATCCAGGCGCCCAACGGCTTCTCGATCTCGCACGTGATCCAGACCGACGCCGCGATCAACCCCGGCAACTCCGGCGGGCCGCTGATCGACGCCGCCGGCAACGTGATCGGGATCAACTCCCAGATCCAGACCGGCGGCGGCAATGGCAACGTCGGCATCGGCTTCGCGATCCCGATCGACACGGCGCGCGAAGTCGTCACCCAGCTGAAAGAGAACGGCAAGGTCGAGCACGCCTACCTCGGGATCAGCGGCACCAGCATCAGCGCCGACCTGGCGCGCGCCGTCAACCTGCCGGTCAAGAAAGGGGTCCTCGTGCAGGAGGTCATCGCCGGCGGTCCGGCCGACAAGGCAGGGATCGAAGGCGGCACCACCTCGGCGACGATCGAAGGCGCCGAATTCCGCCTCGGCGGCGACATCCTCATCGAGGTCGCCGGCAAGCCGATCGCGTCGATGAACGACGTGATCGACCTCGTCAACGCCGCCAAGCCCGGCGACACCCTCGACTTCACCCTGCTGCGCGGCGGCTCTCGTAAGACGGTCACCGTGACGCTGGGCGACCGCCCGAGCTCCGTGCGCTAGACAGCCGGGCGGCTCCCGTACCCTGGGCGTATGCGGGTCAAGATCTGCGGCGTCACCAATCTCGATGATGCGGCCGAGGCCGTGCGCCTCGGCGCCTGGGCGATCGGGCTGATCCACTACGAGAGGAGCCCGCGTGCGTGCGATCCCGGCGAGGCGGCGCGGATCGGCGCAGCGTTTCGCAGGAAGTGCGAGGTGGTCGGCGTCTTCGTCAACCCGGAGCTGGAGGAAGTCGACAAGGCGGTGGAAAACGCCGGCCTGACGATGGTGCAGCTGAATGGCGAAGAGGGCCCCTCCTTCTGCGCCGAGGTCGCGCGCCGCAGTGGCGTCAAGGTGGCGAAGGCGATCCACGTCGCCAGTGCGGCCGACATCCACGCGGCCGAGGCCCACCGGACCGACTTCCACCTCTTCGACCGTCGCGGCAAGGGCCTCTGGGGCGGCAGCGGCGAGAGCTTCGACTGGGAGCTCCTGCGCGGGCATCGCTCTGAGGTGCCGGCGATCCTCGCCGGCGGCCTGCGTCCCGAGAACGTCGCCGAGGCGATCGCGATCGCCCATCCCCACGCGGTGGACGTGGCGAGCGGCGTCGAGGCCGAGCCGGGCCGCAAGGACCACGCGGCGATGGCCGCCTTCTTCGAGGCCGCCAAGGCGGCTAGCGTTCCGTCGCCATGAGTGCGGTCGAGGAGCGCTTCGGGCCCTATGGGGGCCGCTACGTGCCGGAGACGCTGATCGCGGCGCTCGACGAGCTGACCGCCGCCTGGGCGAAGGCACGGGAGGACGAGGCCTTCGGCGCGCGCCTGCGCCTCCTGCACCGCGACTTCATCGGCCGCCCGACGCCGCTCTACCGCGCCGAGCGGCTCTCGGAGCGGGCCGGGCGCACCGTCTACCTGAAGCGCGAGGACCTCGCCCACACCGGCGCCCACAAGATCAACAACGCGATCGGCCAGACGCTGCTCGCCCAGGAAATGGGCAAGCGGCGGGTGATCGCCGAGACCGGCGCCGGCCAGCACGGCGTCGCGACCGCGACCGCCTGCGCCCTGCTCGGCCTCGAGTGCGTCGTCTACATGGGAACCGAGGACATCCGCCGCCAGCGGCCGAACGTGGAGCGGATGGGCCTGCTCGGCGCCGAGGTGGTCCCGGTCGAGGCCGGCGCCCGCACCCTGAAGGAGGCGGTCAGCGCCGCGATCCGCGACTGGGTCGCGAACGTCGAGGACACCCACTACGTGATCGGCTCCGCCGTCGGCCCGGCGCCCTTCCCGGCGCTGGTCCGCGACCTGCAGCGGGTGATCGGCGACGAGGCGCGCGAGCAGGCGCTGGCGGCCGAGGACGCCCTGCCGTCACGGGTGATCGCCTGCGTCGGGGGCGGCTCCAACTCGATCGGCATCTTCACGCCCTTCATCGCGGATGCGGAGGTGGAGCTGATCGGCGTCGAGGCGGCAGGCGAGGGCCTCGACACGGCGCGCCATGGCGCCTCGCTGGGGGCGGGCCGCACCGGCGTCCTGCACGGCTCGCTCTCCTCGGTGATCGCCGACGAGGAGGGCCAGATCCTCGAGGCGCACTCGATCTCCGCCGGCCTCGACTATCCGGGCGTGGGGCCGGAGCACGCCCACCTGCGCGACACCGGCCGCGCCCGCTACACCGCCGTTACGGACGTCCAGGCGCTTGCCGCGTTCAGTGAGCTCTCGCGCCTCGAGGGGATCATCCCGGCGCTCGAGTCCGCCCATGCGATCGCCTGGCTTCTCGAGAACGGCGGCGGTCAGGGCTACGACGTGCTCTGCCTCAGCGGCAGGGGCGATAAGGACCTAGCTGAGGTCATCGAGCGCGCTGAGGAGGGAGTCGGGAAATGACTCCCCGGAGCAACAGCGGGGAGGCTCCGTTGAGTCATTTCCCGACTCCTCCCACGGCGGCGCCGGATCCGACAAGTCTCTCGAGCTCCGGAGCAGCCGAGCGGACCGGCGAGGAGCGGATCGCTGACGCCTTCGAAGCTGCAAAGGCAGAGGGCCGGGCGGCGCTGATGCCGTACATGATGGCCGGCTTTCCCGACCAAGAGGCGTCGCTGGCGATCGCCGCCGCCTACGTCGACGCGGGCGCGGATTTGATCGAGCTCGGCGTCCCCTTCTCCGATCCGCTCGCCGACGGCCCCGTCATCCACGCCGCCGCGACCGCGGCGCTGGAAGCCGGCGCCACGCTCGGCTCGGCACTTGAGACCTGCCGCTCGGTCTCCGACCGGGTCCCGGTCATCTTCATGGTCTACGCCAACATGGTCCTCGCCCATGGGGGGGCCAGCGAGTTCGCCCGCCTAGCTGCCGCCGCGGGGGCCGCCGGGGCGATCGTCCCCGACCTGCCGCTCGACGAGGCCGACGAGGTGCGCGAGGCCTTTGCCGACGCCGGCCTGGCGCTCGTCCCGCTGGTCGCCCCGACCACGCCGCCCGAGCGGCGCGCCCGGATCTGCGCCGCCGCCCAGGGATTCGTCTACGTCGTCTCCACGGTGGGCACGACGGGCGAGCGGGACGAGATCCCGCCCGCGCTCGCCGAGCTGGTCGCCGCGACGAAGGCCGAGTCGGAGGTCCCGGTCGCGGTCGGCTTCGGGATCGGAACCGCGGCGCAGGCCGCCGAGGTGGGACGGCTCGCCGACGGCGTGATCGTCGGCAGCCGCCTCGTGCGCGCCACCGCCGAGGCGTCGTCGGCCGCGGACGCCGCGGACGCCGTGGCGGGATTCCTGAGCGAGGCGCGCGTCGCCCTCGCCGGTTAGGATGCGCGCCGCATGGGACTGGTCGTAAGCCTCTTCCTGGCGCTCGCCGCGATGACGGTCTCCTACGCCTTTGGGCAGGGCGGTCCCGTCGCCGGCCTCGTCTTCCTCACCGTGCTCTTCATCGGCGCAGCGATCCGGGTCGTCCAGCCGAAGTCCTAGCTCGCGGGCGTCAGGCGCGGGTCGCGATCACCCGCAGGTATTCGGGCCTCAGCACGATGGCGCGGTCGCCAGCCGTGTTGTACTCCTCCGCGTAGGCGAGCAGGTCGGCGGCAAGCGCCTCCTCGCCCTCCGGTCCGACCCGTTCGAAGGCGACCTTGGTGGGGCCGAACCAGGTGCGGAAGAAGTCGAGGAAGTGCTCGGCGGAGCGGAAGGCCTGGCGCGAGGCAAGGCGCTCGACCCTGAGGTCGGATATGCCGTCGCCGAACACCTCCCGCAGGTGATCCTCGGTCCCCCAGAGCAGAGGTGAGGCGACACCGGGGGGAGGCGGCGCATGCTTGGCGACGGTCATGAACATCTTGCCGACGCCGCTGTCGGGGACCCAGTTCGCCATCCCGATCCGCCCGCCGGGCTTGCAGACCCGCAGCAGCTCCGCCGCCGCCCTCTCGTGCTCGGGGGCGAACATCGCGCCGAAGACCGACGTCACGACGTCGAACTCCGCATCCCCGAAGGGCAGCTCGGCGGCGTCGCCCTCGACGAACTCGACGTCGAGGCGCTCGGCGGCGGCGCGCTCGCGGCCGCGCTCGAGCAGCGAGGGGACGAAGTCGACGCCGACGGTGTTCCCCCAGGCGCAGCGCGCGGCGGCGATGGCCGCGTTGCCGCTGCCGCAGGCGACGTCGAGCACCCGCTCGCCCGGAACGATGTCGAGCGCCTCGACGAGCTGCTCGGAGACCATGACCACGATGCCGGCGACCATCGCGAAGTCGCCCTCCGACCAGGTTCTCTGCTGGGCCTGCCGCACCGCGGCTATATCGATCCCGTCGCTCATCTCCACTCCCTTCGTCATTTGTCCTGAACCTAGCGCCTCACGCGCCTCCCTTCGGCTCTAAGCTCAGCCCATGCGGATCGGCGTGCTCACCGGCGGGGGAGATTGCCCCGGCCTGAATGCCGTGATCCGGGCGATCGTGCGCAAGGGCGTCGAGAAGTGCGGGCACGAGTTCGTCGGCTACCGTGACGGCTGGCACGGGCCGCTGGA
>Ga0193699_10001073_pt1 | contig 11048 bp, 9 predicted proteins | sample L3c2metaG_FD_160095 | JGI IMG/M metagenome (GOLD analysis project Ga0193699, IMG submission 160095) | Soil microbial communities from a riparian zone of the East river system, Colorado, United States - L3c2 | ecosystem: Environmental > Terrestrial > Soil > Riparian zone | place: USA: East River... | reverse complement strand
GCCAGGACTACCCTCGGGCGGCGGACCTGCCAGGACCCGGTTTCGCCGCCGGGCCGTGCCTGTTCAAGGACACGATGCAGCTCGCGGCGTTCACGAGCGACCATTTCCCGCTCGGCCAGGCGGCCATGCAGGTGAACGAGGGATTACCCGCCTACATCGTGTCGGCTCTCGACCGTCGCAACGGTGGCCTCGTCGGCAAGACCGTCGGCATCCTCGGCATGGCCTTCAAGGGCGAGTCCGACGATCCGCGCGCCTCGCTGAGCTACAAGCTGCGCAAGCTCCTCCAGTGGGCGGGCGCCCGGGTCGTCTGCACGGATCCGTACGTCGTCGACGATCGCCTGACGACCCTCGACTGCGTCCTTCAGGAGAGCGACATCCTCATCCTCGGCGCGCCGCACAAGGCCTACAGCTCGCTGCCGATCGGCGGCCGCGACGTGATCGACATCTGGGGCGCGCTCGGTGAGGGGATCCGTCTGTGAAGGTCCTCGTCACCGGGGCTGCCGGGTTCATCAACGGCTATCTCGTCCCGGAGCTGCTCGAGGCCGGTCACGACGTCATCGGGCTCGATGACTTCAGCAAATATGGCCACCTGACGAAGTCCTACGACGACCATCCGCGCTACCGGTTCGTCGAGGGCGACGCCAAGGACGTCGCGCTGATGAAGGAGCTCGCCGCCGATTGCGACCAGGTCGTCGCTGCGGCCGCGATGATCGGCGGGATCAGCTACTTCCACGAGTTCGCCTACGACCTGCTCGCCGAGAACGAGCGGATCCTTGCCGCGACCTTCGACGCGGCGATCGCCGCCCACAAGACCGGCCACCTCGAGCGGATCACGGTGATCAGCAGCTCGATGGTCTACGAGTCCGCGACCGTCTTCCCGACGCCCGAAGGGGCCGAGAAAACCTCGCCGCCGCCGATCTCGACGTACGGCTTCCAGAAGCTCGCGTCGGAGTACTTCGCCGCCGGCGCGTTCGAGCAGTTCAAGCTGCCGTACACGATCGTCCGGCCGTTCAACTGCGTCGGTATCGGCGAGCGGCGGGCGGTTCGCGACACGGACATCATGTCCGGCAACGTGAAGCTCGCCCTCAGCCACGTCGTCCCGGATCTCGTCCTCAAGGTCATGAAGGGCCAGGACCCGCTCCACATCCTCGGCGAGGGGAACCAGGTCCGCCACTACACCTACGGCGGCGACCTGGCTCACGGGATCCGCCTGGCAATGGAATCACCGAAGGCGATCAACAACGATTTCAACCTCTCGACCGCCCGCTCGACGACGGTCCTCGAGCTCGCCGAGTGCATCTGGTCGAAGGTCCATGGCGACGGGCGGCCGTTCCACTACGTCTCCGATCCGCCGTTCGAGCACGACGTCCAGCTGCGTGTTCCGGACGTTCGCAAGGCCAAAGAGGTTCTCGGCTTCGAGGCGACGACGTCGCTCGAGACGATGCTCGACGAGGTGATCCCGTGGATCAAGGACGAGGTCGCCGCCGGCCGCCTATGAGGTCACGTGCCAGGTCGCGTTCCGCGAAGCGGCTGCCCTCGATACGCCCGTGGTGCCGGGTACACTTCGCACGAATGTCGAGCCTCGATCACCTGGGGGAAGCGGGCGCGCAGTGAAGGTCGTCATCCTTGCCGGTGGTCTCGGCACGCGTCTGTCCGAAGAGACGGCATCGCGGCCCAAGCCGATGGTCGAAATCGGCGAGCGACCGATCCTGTGGCACATCATGAAGACCTACAGCCACTACGGGTTCAGCGACTTCGTCGTGTGCCTGGGCTACAAGGGCTACGTGATCAAGGAGTATTTCTCGAACTACTTCCTGCACATGTCCGACGTGACGTTCGACATGCGGGACAACTCGATGGTGGTCCACCAGAATGCGGCGGAGCCGTGGCGGGTGACTCTGGTCGACACCGGAGCGGATACCCAGACCGCCGGCCGGATCAAGCGAGTCGGCGACTACGTCCGCGACGAAACATTCATGCTGAGCTACGGCGACGGCGTCGCCGACGTCGATATCGCCAAGCTCGCCGAGTTCCACCGCGCGCATGGCAAGCTGGCGACGATCACGGCCGTCCAGCCCCTCGGTCGCTTTGGATCGCTCGAGATCGAAGACGACCAGGTCGTCGGAGGGGTCGTGGCACCCGGCGTTCGAGCCTTCCAGGAGAAGCCCAAGGGCGACGGCGCCTGGGTGAACGGCGGTTTCTTCGTCCTCGAGCCGGCGGTCCTCGATCGCATCGCCGGCGACGACACCCTCTTCGAGCGCGAGCCGCTCGAGGGCCTGGCCGCCGACGGCGAGTTGGTTGCCTACCAGCATCGCGGGTTCTGGCAGCCGATGGACGCGTTGCGCGACCTCCGGGTCCTCGAGAGCCTGTGGGATTCAGGGGAAGCGCCATGGGCCGTGTGGGCGAAATGACGGGCCCGGTGTCGCCGGCAGAGCCCTCTGATGGACGGCCGATCAGGCCGTGCCCCGTCTGCGGGTCCGTGCTGCACGACGTCCTCTACGAACAGCGGTTCGAAGCCTTTGCAGCCGGCAGCATCACCGACGCCTATGACGTGGTCGCCTGCCGAACGTGTGGGATGTGCTTTGCTTCAGGTCTCCCCGATGAGGCGCGATTCTCTGAGTACTACGGTCAGTCGTCGAAGTACGACATGAGCGCCGCAGGGGCCAAAGCGACGTCGTTCGATGTACAACGCCATAAAGAAGTGGCCGAGTTCATTGCGGCAAACGTCGCTGACCGTGATGGTCCAGTCCTCGATGTCGGGACGGCGACCGGAGCCCTTCTCCTGGCTTTGAGGGAGGAGGGGTTCACAAGCGTTCACGGTGTCGAACCTTCGCCCGACGCCGCTCGCAAGGCGAGGGAGGCATACGGCCTGGACGTCATCGCTGGAGACGCACGCACGGCAAAGAGATGGCCTGACGGCTTCGCCGTCGTGAGCCTCGTAGCGGTACTCGAACATCTCATCGATCCGCTTTCGGCCTTGCGCGAAACCGTGGAGCTCCTCAAGTCGGATGGTGTTCTCTATCTCCTTGTGCCCGATGCGGCGAGGTTCAGCAGCTACGTGGACGCGCCGTATCAGCAGTTCAGCGTGGAACACATCAACTACTTCACGCTCAACTCGCTTAGGAATCTGCTCGCCACCCTGGGCTTCGAGGTAATCGTGGAGCACGCCAACACCGTGAAGCCCAGCGATGATGAGGAGGGCCCGGGCATAGAGGTGCTTTGTCGTCGAAGCAGCAGTCCTCCGGACATCCAGATCGATTCGGAAGGCGTCGACGACCTGCGTCGCTACGTCGCGCGCAGCGCCGAGAAGGAAGGAACGGTCCTCGAAAGGATCGCCAAGCTCGCGACGGATCAAAGCCCGATCTATGTCTGGGGAACGGGGACGAACGCGCTGCACCTCCTGGCCTCATCGAGACTGGCCGAATGCAACATCGTCGCGTTCCTCGACTCGAACCCCCACTACACCGGGCAACCGCTGGCCGGGCGGATGGTCATGGCCCCGGGCGATGTCGGGAAGCTTGAGGGGCCGATTCTGGTTGCGTCGGCCGTGAGCCAGACGGCCATCGCGACGGCTGCGCGGAGTCTGTTTGGGTCGGACGTGCCACTCATCCTGATGTACTGAGATGTCACCCCTGGAAGACAGCTATCGCGACCGACGGGTCTTCGTCACCGGCCACACCGGGTTCAAAGGTGGGTGGCTCGGGGAATGGCTGACGACGATGGGAGCGGAAGTCACCGGCTACGCCCTGGATCCGCCCACCCAGCCGAACCTGTTCGACGCGCTCGATCTCCAAAGCCGGGTGCGACATGTCGTCGCGGATGTCCGTGATCGCGAGCGACTCGTGGCCGAGGTCCAGGCTGCGCAGCCGTCCGTGATCTTCCACCTGGCTGCGAAAGCGCTCGTCCGCCGAGCCTACGAAGAGCCGGCGGAGACCTTCGAGACAAACGTGATGGGGACCGTGAACGTCCTCGAGGCGGCCCGGGCGTGCCCGGCCGTGCGAGCGGTCGTCATCGTGACCAGCGACAAGTCCTACGAGAACCTCGAGACCGGTCGAGCCTTCCGGGAGACCGACCCCATGGGCGGGCGTGATCCATACGCGGCAAGCAAGGGCGCCGCCGAGCTGGTGACCGCCGCCTATCGCGACAGCTTCTTCGCCAACGGCGCGGCAGTCGCCTCCGTCCGCGCCGGCAACGTCATCGGTGGCGGCGACTGGGCGCCCGACAGGATCATTCCGGACTCCGTTCGAGCGCTGACCGCCGGAGAGCCGATCGTCGTCCGGAACCCGGATGCGATCCGACCCTGGCAGCACGTCCTCGAGCCCCTTTCCGGCTACCTCCAGCTTGGTGCCCGACTGCTGGAGCACGGGCGTCGCTACGCAGGCGCATGGAACTTCGGCCCGACGGAGGAGCGCGCGGACGAGCCCGTGCGCTGGGTGGTCGAGCGATTCGTCAGCGAGTGGGGAGCCGGCTCGTGGATGACGCCGCCGAGCGCTGAGGGACAACCGCACGAGGCCCTGCGCCTGAGCCTGGACAGTACGAAAGCGCGCGAGCAGCTCGACTGGGCACCGGTTTGGGATCCATCGACCGCGGTCAGCCGGACGGCCTCCTGGTACCGCGAGTACTACCGGGCTCCTGCCACGGCCCGCACCCTGGTCGAACATGAGCTGAGCGCTTACCACGACGATGCCCGCGCGGCGGGATTGGCGTGGGCGCGTGACGTCGAGGAGAGGTCGACCAGGTGACCGAGAGACGCGACGCAGCGTCGGACACGCGGAACGAGATCCTCGAGCTTGTCGGCCGGTACTACAGCGAGCGTCACGCCCCGCCGCCGTTCGACCCTGACCGCGACCCGGTCCGCTATGCCGGACGGGTGTTCGGCGAAGAGGAGATGCGCTATCTCGTCGACTCGAGCCTCGACTTTTACCTGACGGCAAGCCGCTTCACGGAGGAGTTCGAGGCGGGCATCGCCGACTATCTCGGCCTGTCGGACGCCCTCTTCGTGAATTCGGGCTCGTCGGCGAATCTCGTCGCCCTCACGACGTTGACCTCGCCGAGGCTGGGCGAGCGCCGCCTCAAGCCCGGGGACGAGGTGATCACGGTGGCCGCGGGGTTCCCCAGCACCGTGTCGCCGATCGTCCAGAACGGGCTCGTGCCTGTTTTCGTCGATGTCCGGCTGGGCGACTATAGCGCCGATCCGGAGCAGCTCCGGGCGGCTGTCTCGCCGCGTACCCGGGCGATCATGCTGGCGCACACGCTGGGCGTTCCGTTCGATCTCGACACGGTCATGGAGCTCGTCAAGGCGCACGATCTGTGGTTCGTCGAGGACAACTGCGATGCCCTGGGCTCGCGCTATGGCGATCGCCTCACCGGGACCTTCGGCCACCTCGCCACGTCGTCCTTCTATCCGGCGCACCACATCACCACGGGCGAGGGTGGCATGGTCGTCACCAACGACGAGGACCTCGGAAGGACTGCCCGGTCCATTCGCGACTGGGGCCGCGATTGCTACTGCGCCGGCGGCGAGAACAACACCTGCGGCAAGCGTTTCGCCCAGCAGTTCGGCAGCCTGCCGTACGGCTACGACCACAAGTACGTCTACAGCCACCTCGGCTACAACCTGAAGGCAACGGACATGCAAGCCGCGATCGGCTGCGCCCAGCTCAAGCGCCTCGATGACTTCGTTGCGGCACGGAAGCGCAACCACGCCCGGCTGCTCGAGGCACTTCGCCCGTACGAGGATCGATTGATCCTGCCGGTCACGCCACCGAACACGGATCCGTCATGGTTCGCGTTCGTCATCACCGTGCGCGAGGACGCTGGCTTCACGCGCGCTGATCTCACCGGGTACCTGGAGGCCAACCGGATCGAGACGCGCGGCCTCTTCAGCGGCAACCTCCTGCGACATCCTGCCTTCGAGTCCATCGAGCGACGCGTGATCGGCGACCTTGCGAACACCGACGTGGTCATGAACCGCACGTTCTTCGTCGGCGTGTACCCGGGGATCGACGACGCCCGGATGGACTACGTCATCGACACGTTCCGACGTTTCATGGATGGCGGTCGCACCACGAGCACGGCTGCGGGCCGGCTCACGCCGGCGCCTGCGGAGCGTTGAGCCGGTAGTGGCCGTTGTCCGAAAGATTCCGTGCATCGTCCGAGACGTGATCGATCATGGCGAGCACGTCTACACCGTCGAGCTCGAGCCTGCCACGCCGGTGCCGCAGTTCAAACCCGGGCAGTTCCTTCACCTCGCGATCGATCCGTACGACGGGGCCGGCTTCTGGCCGGAGTCGCGGGTGTTCTCGATCGCCAGCTCGCCTCGCAATCGTGATCGCTTGACCATCACGTATGCGGTCAAGGGCGCGTTCACGACGCGGATGGAGCGGGAGCTCCTGCCCGGTGCGCGCGTCTGGGTCAAGCTGCCCTACGGCGAGTTCGTGGTGGACTCCTCGAGCGACGCCGTGCTGTTCGCGGGCGGTACCGGGGTCACGGCGTTCACGGCGTTCATTCAGTCGCTCACAACCAATCTTGCCTCGCGCATCGTGCTGTTCTACGGAGCCCGGACGCCGCAGCTCTTCGTCTATGGTGCCCTCGCCGAGGCCTGTGCCAGCGAGGTCCCATCGCTCACCTGCCACCTGGTCAGCGAAGAGACGCAGGGTCGCCTCCAGGTGGAGGTCGCCTGGCCGGAGATCGCCACGCTGAACGCCCCGGTCTTCTACCTGAGCGGCCCGCCGCTGATGCTCGACGCGATCACGAAGCAATTGCGTGGCCGCGATGTCCCGCCCGAACGGATCAGGACCGATGCCTGGGAGTAACGCGCGGCCGCTCCCAGAGCAGGATCTCGGCCACATCCTCGAGCACACCCAGGGTCTGTGGGAGGACCTGCGCGGCGCTCGCCTGTTTGTGACCGGAGGAACGGCCTTCTTCGGTCGTTGGATGCTCGAGAGCTTCCTCAAGGCGAATGACGATTTCCAGCTGGGCGCCGAAGCCACCGTCCTGACCCGCGATCCGGCCCGGTTCGCCGCCGCGGCGCCACATGTGGTTGGCCACCCGGCGGTAACGCTCCACGCCGGCGACGTCCGGACATTCTCCTTCCCGGAGGCCGAATGCACCCATGTCCTGCATATGGCGACCGAGGCCGGTCCTGGCATGTCGCCGCTCGCATCGTTCCGGACGGCGGTCGAGGGAACCGAGCGCGTCCTGAGTTTCGCCGGACTCCGTGGCACCCGGAAGCTGCTGGTCACCAGTTCGGGCGCCGTCTACGGGACGCAGCCCCCGGATCTCGAGCGTGTGTCGGAGGAGTACATCGGCGGGTCGCGTCCCGAGGATGCGGCACGCGGCTACGGCCACGGCAAGCGCGCTGCCGAGTACCTCTGCTCCGTTGCGGCCGCAACGACGGATCTGGAAGTCAAGATCGCCCGCTGCTTCGCGTTCGTCGGTCCGCTCCTGCCGCTGGACGAGGACTACGCCATCGGGAACTTCTTCGGCGACGCATTGAATGGCGATCGCGTCTTGGTCAAGGGCGACGGAACCGCGCGCCGCTCCTACCTCTACGCCTCCGACCTCGCGATCTGGCTCTGGACCATCCTGGTTCGGGGCGAGTCCGGTCGGCCGTACAACGTCGGCTCGGAGCAAGACATAAACATCTCGGACCTCGCCAGGCTGGTAGCCAGGATCGTTCGACCTGGTGTCCATGTGCGCGTCGCCCAAGAGGCGCTGCCGGGTGTGCCTCCAACGCGCTATGTTCCGTCGACGGCCAGGTCCGCCTCCGAACTCGGCCTGCGCGAGTGGGTCCTGCTCGACGACGCCGTGCGGCGGACCGCGAACTGGTACTTGCAAGGACCACCGCCGGAGGGCGGACGCTAGGCTGGTCATGTAGGCTCGAATGAACCCCGAGTTCAGGACCACGCGGAGGGAGTCACGCTTTGACTGAAGTCATCCTTGGAGATCGCGCCGTTGGGGACGGGCACTCCTGTTTCGTTCTCGCCGAGATCGGCATCAACCACAACGGCGACACGCAGATCGCCCGGAAGCTGATCGATGTCGCCGAGTTCGCGGGCTGCGAAGGGGTCAAGTTCCAGAAGCGGACGGTCGACGTGGTCTACACGGCCGACGAGCTGGCCAAGCCACGTGAGAACCCGTTCGGGGAGACGAACGGCGATCTGAAGCGTGGACTCGAATTCGGCCAGGCCGAATATGAGCAGATCGACGCCTACTGCCGGACTAAGCCGATCGCCTGGACGGCATCGCCTTGGGACGAAGCTTCGGTCGACTTCATCGATCAGTTCGACCCGCCGTTCTTCAAGATCGCCTCCGCGTCGCTTACCGACGATGGGCTGCTCCGGCACATCCGCTCGAAAGGCAAGCCGATCGTGCTGTCGACCGGGATGAGCACGCTCGATCAGATCGACCATGCCGTGGACATCCTCGGCAAGGACGACCTGGTCCTCCTCCATTGCTGCAGCGCCTACCCCTCCCAGTACGCCGAACTAAACCTCCGAGCGATTCCCGTGATGCGCGAGCGCTACGGCATTCCGATCGGGTACTCGGGGCACGAGACGGGTATCGCATCCTCAGTTGCCGCAGCCGTTCTTGGTGCGTGCATCGTCGAGCGTCACATCACCTTGGACCGGTCGATGTGGGGATCCGATCAGGCTGCCTCGCTTGAGCCGAATGGAATCATGCGGGTCGTGCGCGACATTCGGCTCGTCGAGACCGCGATGGGCGACGGCGAAAAGACCCTTCTCCCCTCGGAGATCCCTGTCATGCAGAAGCTGCGGCGGGTCGGGCTCTGAGCGTGACGATCAAGGCCGTCGCGATGGACGTCGACGGAGTTCTGACCGACGGAACCGTCTGGCTCGACGATACGGGTCGCGAGACGAAGGCGGTCTCGTTCGCGGACATCATGGGTGTCTCGTTGGGACGCCGCGCAGGCCTTCGCTTCGCGTTGGTTTCGGGCGAGGGCGGGCCATCTCTGGACCGGATCGCCGCGAAGTTCGGCGTCACGGAGGTGTACCGCGACTGCAAGGACAAGGCAGGCGCGATCCGCGACTTCGCCGCGCGCCACGATCTCGAGCTCGCCGAAGTGTGCTTCATCGGCGACGACGTCAATGACGTGCCGGCCCTGGAGATCTGCGGGCTTGCTGTCGCTCCCGCCAGCGCCCACTCGGCCGCCTCCGCGATCGCGTCCATGGTCACGTCGAAATCGGGTGGCGCGGGTTCCGTGCGAGAGGTCATTGACTATCTGCTGAGCGACGCCGAGAACCGTCGATGAGACTCGCCGACTACGTGATGCAGCGCGTCGCGGAGGCCGGCGTCGGGCACGTGTTCATGGTCCCGGGCGGCGGCGCGATGCATCTCAACGATGCTCTTGGCCTGCGCAAGGACATCGAATTCGTCTCCACGCTTCACGAACAGGCTGCCGCAATCGCGGCGGAGGCCTACGCGCGCGTGACGAACAACTTGGGCGTCGTCCTCGTGACGACAGGACCGGGCGGAACGAATGCCATTACTGGGGTGGCGGGCGCCTGGCTTGAATCGACGCCGTGCTTGATCATTTCGGGCCAGGTCAAGCGAGCCGATCTCAAGGGTTCGCTCGGCGTCCGGCAATTGGGGCCGCAGGAGCTCGACATCGTTTCGATCGTTTCGCCCATCACCAAGTACGCGGTCACCGTGATGGATCCGCTCTCGATCGCGTACGAGCTCGACAAAGCGCTCCACCTGGCACGGACGGGCAGGCCGGGCCCGGTCTGGCTCGACATCCCGCTCGATGTCCAGGGCGCGCAGATCGATCCGGCTGCGCTGGGCCGATACGAGGCAGGGTCTGCGGAACCGCCAACGGTCGACATCGCCGGTCAGATCGAGCGGACGATCGACCTGCTTAATACTGCCGTGAGACCCGTCCTGCTGGTGGGCAACGGGGTGCGGCTCGCTGGAGCGGGCGACGCCCTGCTTCAGCTCGTCGATGCCCTCGACGTCCCGGTCCTGGCGACGTGGATGGGCGCGGATCTGCTGTGGGAGACGCATCCGCGATACTTCGGCAAGCCCGGGACGGTGGCGTCCCGAGGCGCCAACTACACCCTCCAGAACGCCGATCTGCTCCTATCGATCGGAGCCCGGCTCGACGTACCGGTGACCGGGTTCGACCGCACACAATTTGCTCGGGCGGCGAAGGTGGTCGTCGTCGACATCGACCCGAGTGAGATCGAGAAGCTCGGCAGCATCGTCCATCTTCCGGTGTGCGCAGACGCGGGAGCATTCATCTCGGGCGTCCTCGAGCGATCCGGCACGATCGCCGCCGTCGACCGGACGGCGTGGCTTGAACGCTGCACCGAATGGAAGAGCCGCTACCCGGTGATCTTGCCCGAGTACTGGGAGCGGGCGGATTTCGTGAACACCTACGCATTCTCGAGCGTGCTGGCCGACGAGCTCGATGGCGACGACCTGATCATCCCCGGCAGCTCCGGGGTCGGCATCGACACGTTCTGGCTTGCGTTCGCCGTGAAGCAGGGCCAGCGGCTATTCAGCACAGGCGGCCTCGGAGCGATGGGCTTCGGTCTTCCCGCCAGCATCGGCGGATGCCTCGCAAGCGGTCGGAAGCGGACGATCAGCGTCGACGGCGACGGCGGTTTCCAGCTGAATATTCAGGAGCTGGAAACGGTGGTTCGCCTCGACCTGCCGATCAAGTTCTTCGTCATCAACAACGACGGCTATGCCTCGATCCGGGCCAGCCAGAACAACCACTTCCACGGAAATCTCGTCGGATCGGACGCATCGAGTGGCTTGACCCTGCCTGACCTGATGAAGATCGGAGCGGCCTACGGCATCGCCACGGAACGCATCACCGAGAACGCCGGCCTCAAGACAGGCATTCGCGCGGCGCTCGATCGGCCGGGGCCGGTGCTGTGTGAGGTGGTGGTCGTGCCGGACCAGGCGATCGGGCCGCGCGTCTCGTCGGCTCTCCGGCCGGACGGCAGCATCGTCAGCCGGCCGCTCGAGGATCTGTGGCCCTTCCTCGATCGCGACGAGCTTCGCGCGAACATGCTGAT
>Ga0193699_10001072_pt1 | contig 11062 bp, 9 predicted proteins | sample L3c2metaG_FD_160095 | JGI IMG/M metagenome (GOLD analysis project Ga0193699, IMG submission 160095) | Soil microbial communities from a riparian zone of the East river system, Colorado, United States - L3c2 | ecosystem: Environmental > Terrestrial > Soil > Riparian zone | place: USA: East River... | reverse complement strand
CAGCCCCATGCGGAGCCATCCACGCGCGGCATGGGCGAGGCCAAGGCCACATCGCGTGCGAACAGCCCGACGCGGCGAATTTCCGGCCCTGCAGAGGCGAAGAACTCGCCACCAATCCCGCCGTCCTGAACGAGCGGCAGGCTGGTCGCGGAGATGAATTCGCCGCACACCTTGCGGCGCGGAAAGGGAGTCTTCTCGACCACCGCAACCGACCACCCGGCCCGCGCCAGCAATCGCGCCGCTGTCGAACCCGCGGGACCCGCCCCGATCACGATCGCATCGTAAGTCATGGCGCGATTGTGCCGGCTCGCCGCGCAAGGAAGCAATGCGTGAAGGGAAGCGACGGGCCCTCCTGCAACCGCCACCCATCATCGTTCGGCCACAGCTCTGAAAGCTCTCGCCCGCGAAAGCCGGCGCGCACGCTGACAAGGGCGTCATGGCGCGTGACGTCGTTGCAGCCGATAGCCCAGAGAAGGCGGCTGCCGATCAATCCGGATTCCGCTCGCCAGGGCTCGCAAGCCGCGAAGGCGCCGGCCAAACGCGCGGCATCGCCGAGCAGCTTGGTCAGGGAATCGCGTTCGAAATGATGCAGAAACAGATTGGCGAGCACGATGTCGGCACAGCCCGGCCTTGCCCCTTGCAGATAATCGAAGACGTCCGCGCAAACAATTTCGGCTTGCCAACCGAGATCATGAAAACCCTGGCGTGTCCGCTCGGTCACGATGTCCTGGCGGTCGACCAATGTCACCTTCACATTGCGCCAACCGGGCGCCAATCGCTTCGCCAGCGCCAGCATGAAGGTGCCGTCTCCCGCGCCGAGTTCGACGAGGGTGCGTGGCGTCCCCCCGTCAAGGGCGGCGACAAGGAGCCGCGTCATGATACGAGCCTGGAGCATCCAGCCATTGATGCGCTTGAGATCCCGGCGCGACCACACGGCGCGCGGATCGGCTTGCGGCAATTCGTCCAGCCATTCCGGTTCGACGCGGCGGGGCAGGTTCATAACTGTCTCGTGGACGTTCCGGTTCCTGTGTCCGAGCTTGCGTGAAACAGCATCGTCTCCGCAATCAGGCCTGGTCCGAACGACATGGCGCAGCCGAGCGCGCCGGCCTTGGGCGCGCGCAGCATGGCTTCGAGAACGAACATCACTGTGGCCGACGACATGTTGCCGAATCGCCGCAGGATGTCGCGCGACGCGCCAAGCGCGGACGGCTTGAGATCGAGCGCGCGCTCGACCGCATCCAGAACCGAGCGTCCGCCCGGATGCACCGCCCAGAGATCGATGGCCGAGATCGGCAGGCCCTTGAGAATTTGTCCCGACTTCTCGCGAACCGCGTCCAAAATGGCGCCCGGCACTTGCCCGGAGAGCACCATGTTGAAACCCGAATCTCCGATCGCCCAAGTGATCAGATCGGGCGTGTCGGGAACGAGCAGCGCGCAGAAACTGTCCATGGCAAAGCCGGTCGGATCGGCGGTCACAAGGCATGCCGCGCACCCATCGCCAAAGATCAGGAAGGAAAGAATCTCGTCGAGATTGGTAGTTTCCTGAAGATGCAGACTGCAGAGCTCCAGATTGAGCACAAGGACTCGGGCCGTCGGCTCGGAACGCACGATGTGCCGTGCCAGCTTCAGCGCGTTGATCGCCGCGTAGCAGCCCATAAAGCCGATCATCGTGCGCTCCATCGATTTCGGCAGGCGGCAGCGCGACATGATTTCCAGATCGAGGCCTGGCGCGGAAAATCCCGTGCAGCATGTGATCAGGATATGGGTGAGCCGTTCGCGCTCGGCCCCGAGATTCAGCTTTTCGACCGCCGCCGCCGCAAGCACCGGCGCCTGACTCTCGAACAGCCGCATCCGCGCTGCGGTGGTCGGGAAATCTCCGCGCCGGTAGAAAGCGTACGCCGATGTCGACGCGGCATCGGGATGTGCGGCAGGATTTAGATAGGAATAACGGTGTTCGATTCCCGCTCTTTCCGCCATGCGGCCGAACAGCATCGAATTGCGTTCATTCCCGCCCAGAAGCGCATGCCCAAATTGTATGAAAGCTTGATGCACATCATAGGGGGGCACAGCGGTCGCGATCCGATTGATATGCGCCTCAGTCAATCAGATCTCTTTTCATGGCGAAGGATGCAGCGCTGCAATTTCATTAGGGGATGCTTCCGGACGGCGCAGCGAGAGCGTTATCCGCCTTGGCGGCCAGCTGCTTCTCAACCAGGCGGCACAGATCACCATAGGTGAAAGAAATCAATTCCGTCCCGATTTGCGGCAGCTGAACCTTGAATCTGTCTTCGATATCGAATGCGAGTTCCATGACATCGAGGCTGTCGAGGCCCGCGTCCACCAGTTTGGTGCCGGACTCAAGATGGTCCTTCACTTTTTTTCCGACAATCGCCTGCAATTCTTGTTCGACATCCATGTTTCGATCCCGAAAGCTCCTTTCACCTTACCCAGAATTGGGGGTTTTTGCGATGAGGACCGAGTTCAGTCCGCCGAAGGCGAAAGATGCCGAAACAGCCGCGTGACAGTTCAGCTTCGTGGGCTCTAACGCGAGAGGGAGGTCGCATTCCGGATCGGGGCCGAGAAAACCCAAAACGGGCGGCGCGACTTTTTTCGTCAACGCCAGAATCGCGATGACAAACTCCATCGCGCCTGTTGCACCGAGCATATGACCATGGGCGGACTTGGTCGCAATGACGACATGCTTCGACAGGCTAGAGGGATATGCGAGCCGGAATGCGGATGCTTCGGAACGGTCGTTCAGGCGCGTGCCGGTCCCATGCGCGCTGATCAGAACGGGCTCATCCTCCTCAAGCTGCGCGTCACCAAGGGCGTCTTTGATCGCCGCTGCGGCGCGTTCGGCATTGGGCTGCGTGAGATGACCGGCATCCGACGTCGAGCCGGCGCCCGCGACTTCCGCATAGATGTGCGCGCCCCGCTTCAAGGCGTGCTCTTCCTCTTCCAAGACCAGCGTCGCAGCGCCTTCACCCAAGACCATGCCCTTGCGATCGATGGAGAAAGGCCGGCACATGTCGGGCGCCATCGCTTGCAGCGCTTTCCAACCCTGAAGCGAGCCGAATGTCAGGCTCGCATCGCTTCCACCGGTGATCACGATCGAGGAACGACCCGAGCGAATGAAGTGCATGGCCTCACCGATGGCGTGGGCCGACGATGCGCACGCGCTCGATATTGCAAGGCAATGACCGCGAATGCCGAAAAGCATCGACAGATGAGATGCCCCTGCGCTGGCCATTAGGCGAGGGATTGTCATGGGATGGACATTGGCAAGCCGCGAAAAGAAAAGCCTCAAATAGCCCGCTTCCGTCGCCGCGTTGCCGCCGCTGGCGCTGCCATAGATGATCGCAGCGTCGGAAAGCTTCGCCTCATCGCGCCAAAGCCCCGCGTCCTCAAGGGCCTCAAGCGTTGCGGCTGCGGCAAAGTTGGAGAACAGATCGACGTTGAGCTGTTTTTCGTCATAGCGCGCAGCCAGATTGTGCAGGGCGTCCGCCACGGCCGGAGCCGCCGGGCCGGTAAAGCTCAGCTCCCGCTGGCCCTCCGGAGATACCGACATGGGGCAAATCGCGCTTTTGCCCGCCACGAGACTGTCCCAGGTTGTGGTTTTGTTCGCGCCCAAACCCGAGACGCACCCCATGCCCGTGACAACCACTTTCCTCACATCATTCCTACAGATGAGCTTCGCCGAACGAACCACGTTTGTAGAGCATCGGATAAGCCAGAAATATGGCGAAGCCCAGCGCTAGCAATCCGAAGACGGAGGGCAGGCCGCATCAATTCCACGGTTCGCTAGAATTTCATTGCTCGGCAATCTCTGGAATGCGTTCGACAAGAGCGGGCCTTCACCGGCGTTGGCCGGTTTCGTCACCGGGTGAGGGGCCGAAGCCGCCGCCCCCAGGCGTCTCGATCACGAAGAGGTCGCCCGCCTCCATTTCGACGCTGGCGGTGGCCCCGAAATGTTCCATGTCCCCATTTGCACGCACGACAAAATTGCGTCCGACAAACGCGGCCTCGCCACCCGCAAGACCGAACGGTGGCACGCGGCGGCGATTGGAAAGAATGGCTGCGCTCATAGCGGTGCGGAAGCGGAGTTTCCGCACGGCACCATCGCCGCCGTGAAAGCGGCCATCCCCCCCCGATCCGCGCCGAACCGCGAATTCCTCGAGCAGAACCGGAAAGCGCGACTCCAGCACTTCGGGATCGGTGAGGCGCGTATTGGTCATGTGGGTATGGACAGCGCTCGCGCCGTGGAAATCTTTTCCCGCGCCTGAGCCGCCGCATATCGTTTCGTAATATTGGTGTAGGCCATTGCCGAAGGTGAAATTGTTCATCGTCCCTTGCGCCGCGGCAAGGATGCCCAATGCACCATAAAGCGCGTCGGTAATCGCCTGGCTGGTTTCGACATTGCCCGCGACGACGGCGGCCGGATAACGTGGATTCAGAAACGAACCATCCGGAACGATCAGTTCGATCGGCCGCATACAGCCGTCATTGAGCGGGATATCGTCCTCCACCAAGGTGCGGAATACATAGAGCACCGCGGCGCGCGAGATCGATAAGGGTGCGTTGAAATTGTCGGAGAGCTGCGCAGCTGTGCCCGTGAAATCCACCCGTGCTGTACGCTGTGCGCGGTCCACCGAGATCGCCACCGAGATCATCGCGCCATTGTCCATCTCGACGGAAAACCTGCCGTCCGACAGGCCATCGATCACCCGGCGTACGCATTCGGCGGCATTGTCCTGGACGTGGCGCATATAGGCATGCACGACTTCGCGGCTATAGATGGCGCAGAGCTTGCGAAGTTCGGCAGTGCCCTTCACGCACGCGGCGATCTGGGCCTTCAGGTCCGCGATGTTCTGGTCGGGATTGCGCGCGGGATAGACACCGGACGCGAGCAAAGTGCGCGTCTCCTTTTCGAGGAAGCGACCCTGATCCACCAGAAGAAAATCGTCGATCAGAACACCTTCGTCCTCCACGCGTTTGCTGAAGGGCGGCATGGAGCCCGGCGTCATCCCGCCGATATCGGCCTGATGGCCGCGGGCTGCGACATAGGCAATCAGTCCGCCCGCTTCATCGAAGGCCGGCATGATCACGGTGACGTCGGGCAGATGCGTGCCGCCATGATAGGGCGCGTTCAGAACATAGACATCGCCGGGAAGGATGCCGCGGCCATCCCCGCGATCGCCACGCGAGTCGATGATCGTGCGTACGCTGTCGCCCATGGAGCCGAGATGAACCGGAATATGCGGCGCATTGGCGATCAGTGCGCCGTCACGGTCAAAGAGTGCGCAGGAGAAATCCAGCCGCTCCTTGATGTTCACGGAAGAAGCCGTGTTCTGCAGTGCGAGCCCCATCTCTTCGGCGACCGCCATGAAAAGGCTGTTGAACACTTCGAGCATGATCGGATTCACTTCCGCGCTGGTCGCCCGAGACGGAAGCGCCGCAACCCGTTCCAGAATCACATTGCCCTTTGCATCGACCGACGCGCGCCAGCCGGGCTCCACCACCGTGGTGGCGGTCGATTCCTTGATGATCGCCGGGCCGTCGATAATGATGGAAAGTGGGATCACGTCGCGATCGTAGACCGGCGTGTCCTGTTCCTTGCCCGCCATTCTCGCACGGACCAGCGACATCGGCGGCGCCGATGAAGGACTGGAAATGGAGGGCTGCTGCGCGCCGTTTTTTTTGGAGACGCCGATCGCTTCGAGCGAAAGCGTCTCGATCACAAGCTTCTTGTTTTCCGGAACGAAACCGAAGCGCCGCTTGTGCTGCGCCTCGAAACCGGCCTGCATCTCCTCTCCCGGCCCGTACGGCACGGCAAGGGTCGCGTCCACGTCCTCATAGCGGATCTCCACACTGGCGGTGGTTTCGATGCGTTCGAGAGGAACGCCCTGGGCGAGAAGGGCGTTGCGGGCGTCGGCGGCGAGGGCAGCGATGGCCTCGCGAAGGACGTCCGACGCGGCGTCCAGGGGCAGATTTATCGTCCGCTCACGGACGTTTCTCATATCCGCAAGTCCGATCCCGTAGGCCGACAAGACGCCCGCGAGAGGATGAATCATCACGCGTCTGATGCCGAGACTGTCGGCCACGAGGCAAGCATGCTGGCCCGCCGCGCCGCCGAAGCAGTTGAGCGTGTAGGAGGTCACGTCATGGCCGCGTTCGATGGAAACCTGCTTGATGGCTTTGGCCATGTTCTCGACCGCAATGGTGAGAAACCCTTCGGCAAGCTCCTGCGGCGAGGCCGGCTTGCCCGTGGCAGCCTGCACCTGCGCGGCAAGCGCTGCGAATTTCTCCGTAACGATGGCGGCATCGAGCGGCTGATCGCCGGTTGGGCCGAACACGCTCGGAAAAAAGGACGGCTGAAGCTTGCCGAGCATCAGATTGCAATCCGTGACCGTCAGCGGCCCGCCGCGGCGATAGCAGGCAGGGCCGGGGACCGCCCCGGCCGATTGCGGTCCGACCCGCAATCGCATGCCGTCAAAACGGCAGATCGAGCCGCCCCCGGCGGCGACGGTATGGATCGAGAGCATCGGAGTGCGCATCCTGACGCCGGCAACCATCGTCTCATGGGTGCGCTCGAAAACGCCGGCATAATGGGAAACATCGGTCGATGTGCCGCCCATATCGAAGCCGATCACCTGTTCGAAACCGGCCGCGGAGGCTGTCTTGGCCATGGCGACCACGCCACCCGCCGGGCCCGATAGCACGGCATCCTTGCCGCGAAAGGCGCGTCCGTCCGCGAGGCCGCCCGTGGACTGCATGAAGAAGAGCGGCACATTTTCGCCGAGCGCAGTGCGAAGCCCCGCGACGTAGCGATCCAGCACGGGGGAGAGATAGGCGTCCGCCACCGTGCAATCCCCACGCCCGATAAGCTTGATGAGCGCGCTCACCTCATGGCTGACGGAAACCTGCATGAAACCCATGTCGCGCGCGATGTCGGCCACGCGCTTTTCATGGGCCGGGTAGCGGTAGCCATGCATGAACACGATCGCAATGGACCGGTAGCCTTCAGCAAAGGCTGAGGCCAGGCTGGCCTTGGCCGTGGACTCGTCAAGGGGGCGGAGAATCTCGCCCTCGGCGGCGATGCGTTCGCCGATCTCCACGACGCGGCCATAGAGGGGTTCGGGCAGCACGATGTGGCGCGCAAAGATTTTCGGCCGGTTCTGGTAGCCGATCCTCAAGGCGTCGGCGTGGCCCTTTGTGATCGCCAGCAGGGTGGGTTCGCCGGCGCGCTCCAGCAGCGCATTGGTGGCGACGGTGGTGCCCATTTTCACCGCGGCAATGGGCCCGGTGCCATATTGCTCCATAAGCGTGCGCATGCCCGCGGAGGCAGCGTCCGCATAGCGTTCGGGGTTTTCCGACAGCAGTTTCAAGGTGACCAGAGCGCCGTCGGGGCGCCGCCCGATGATGTCGGTGAAGGTGCCGCCCCGGTCGATCCAGAACTCCCAAGTCCCTTCCGGCACTGGAAAAATCCCTCGCCCGCAACGCCCGCTCGACGGTATTGCACTAGTGTGGCGAATCCGAAATTCGCAAGTGCTTGGGCAACGCTCCGGGCGATTTTCGGATTCAAGGCCACACTAGCAACTTATTGAATCTAGCGTGGTTTTTGGATTTGAAGTTCCTAAACGTGGATGCCATGGAAATCTTAGGAACTTCAAATCCGCCACGCTAGGCACCCGGCCATCAAGCCGATGCTTCGGCGCTAGCGCGCCGTCAGCTTCTTCTGCACGCGCGCATCGAAGCGGGCAACATTGACCACGACCCTTTGGTGCGAGCCGCCGCCGATCGGCTCCTTCTCGTCGCTCGCCTCAACGCGAAACGAGAGCGTTCGGCCATCGACCGCAGTCAATTCTGCGGTCGCCCGCACGCGCATCCCGATGGGGGTAGCGGCGAAGTGACGGACATCGAGATGGATACCGAGACTCTGATGGCCGGCCGGCAAGAGATGTTCCACGGCTGCGAGCGCTGCCGCCTCGATCAGATTGATCATGACCGGGGTGGCCAAAACCGGTACCAGCCCGCTGCCGATGCTGGGCGCGGTATGTTCAACGCCGACCACCAGATCGGCGGATCCCGTCAGCCCATTCGGCATATGTGCTAGATCGACCATGGCTCGCTCATGAAAGACACCGGCAAAATCATCCGCTCGGCGAGACGCTCCGAACCGGCAAGAATCTTATGGCAGAGCCCGTTCTTGTTTGACATGCTCAATCGGGACCGACGGGGCGACAGAAGCTCGCACGCGCGGCCTGACGGCGCAGCATCGGCTGGCCTCAAGGTGTTTTTCCGATAGATCGGCCGAGGAAACGTCTGTGCGGCGGAAGAGATTTCGATGACAATCGGGAGCAGAGACGCTGCGAATTGGCTGCTCGCCAGCCTCGCTTTGCTCGCTCTGCTGATCATTGGCCGGCCGCTATTGGTGCCGCTCGCCTTCACCGTCCTGATTTCGGCGGTTCTCAACGCCATCGTGGACATGCTGCATCGCTTCAAATTGCCGCGTTGGCTGGGCTGGCTCGCAACCCTCGCCTTGCTCGCCGGCGTGCTCTACCTGGTGACGCGCATCGTTGCCGGCCAGGCAGCGGATTTCGCCGCACAGGCGCCGACCTACGTCGCGAGTTTAGAGCGAGTCGTAACCGAACGGTTGGCGCCGCTGCGGCTTGGCATCGCGATTCAGGATATATTCAGCCGATCGGATATTGCGGGAATCCTGACCAACGTCGCAACGTCGCTCGGGACATCGGCTTTGGGGATCATTGAGGTCCTGATCTTTGTCGGTTTCCTGTTGGTTGAACAGGATGATCTGTCGGCAAAGGTCGCAAGGCTTCTAGCGACCGGCGGCCGTCACGAGGAGACTCAGGGGGTGCTCCGCACGATCGTGCGACAGGTGCAGTCCTATCTGGGAGTCTGCACAATTCTGAGCGCCATCATGGCGACGGGATCTTATGCGCTTCTCGTGGTGCTGGGCATTCAATATGCGGCGTTCTGGTCGCTGTTGATCTTCATCCTGACCTACATCCCGACCATCGGCGCCGTGGCTGTGGTGATTCCCGCGTTGATGGCACTGGTTCAGTTCGGGACGCTTGGGACTCCGTTGCTTATCATTGTCGTGCTCGGCGCGCTTCATTTCATCCTGATGAACATCGCCGCGACGCTCATACTCGGACAGTCGCTGAACCTGAGCCCGTTCGCGATCATATTGGCACTCACTTTCTGGGGCCTCGTCTGGGGTATCGCCGGGCTATTTCTCGCGGTCCCCATGACGGCGGCGATCGCGATCATCTGCGCCCATATCGACGAGCTTCGATGGGTCTCGCTCCTGCTCGCCGCACCGCCCCCGAGGGCGGGCAAAAAGCAGGCCCCTATCGTCCCGTAGCCGGCCCCGAAAGTCAGGCCCCCATGATGGCCCGGACCGCGAAATAGAGCAGCGACGGGGCCACCAGACAGCCCAGGCCCGAATGGAAGGTCGCCGTCAAAGCCCCATACGGCACGAGCTTGGGGTCGGTTGCCGCAAGCCCTCCGGTCACCCCGCTCACGGTGCCCATCAGCCCGCCGAAGGCCATTGCCGAGCGCGCATCATTGAGGCCGATGGAGCGGGCGACAAAGGGCGTCCCGGTCATCACCAGCACGGCCTTGAAGACCCCCGTGGCGATCGAGAGCGCCATCACCGCTGAGCTGGCCCCCAGGGCCGAGCCGGTGACCGGCCCGACGATATAGGTGATCGCGCCGGCGCCGATCGTGGTCATCGAGACCGAATCCGAATAGCCGAAAGCGAGCGCGACGCCGGCGCCGAAGATGAAGGGCAGCACCGTGCCGAGCGCGAGCGCGATGGCGCCGAGCAGCCCCGCCTTCTTCGCTTCCACGACATCGACTTCAAAGGCGGTCGCGACAATGGCGAAATCGCGCAGCATGGCGCCGCCCATCAGACCCACACCCGCAAAGAGCGGGATATCGGCGACGCCCGTCTTCCCGCCGGTGGCCACGCCGCCGAAATAGGCCAGGACCAGACCCAGGACGATGGCGATCGCGGAGCCATGAATGCGCCCCAAGGTCAGATGTTTGGAAATCTGGTAGGAAATCCACATCACCACCCCGACCAGCGCGAAGGAAGCCACCAGGCCATGTTCGGTGAAGAGGCGCGGAATGATCTCGTTCATCGCGTCCTCCTACTCGGCCGCGCCGGAAATCACCCGGGCGGCGTGCGCCTCTTGGGCGCGGTTGTGACGGGTGACAGCCGGCCGGCTGAAGCGGATGAGCAAGGCTGTCGCTGCCAAACAGATCAGCACGCCTCCCCCGCCGGCGATCAACACCACAGGGCCCCCGCTGACGGCGGCGACGACGTTCTGAGTGGCCGCCATGGCGACGACGATGGGAATGTAGAGCGCAGCCCAGAATTCGATGCCGAGCTTCAGCCCATGGGTTAGGGCGCCCTTGCGCATCAGCCAGACGCGCGCGGCCATCAGCAGCATCATCGCGATGCCGACGCCCCCGACATTGGTCTTCACGCCGAGTCCGACACCCAGCACGTCGCCCAGGAGCGCGCCGAGAAGCGTGCAGATTGCCAGAAGGGCAACCCCATAAATGGTCATGTCACGCTTCTCCCTAGTTCCTTTGCCCGGACCGAAAGAGTCATTTCTCTTGCGCTACGGAGTGCGTTTTGACGCCTACTTTTCGAGGCCTTTGCGGCCCCGCGCCGCCCCGCCATGGCAAGGCTACAGGCATGCTCGGAGCTTAGTCAATTTGCCCGATGTGATAAGGGTTTGCGCATGTTAGGAGAAGGGTCGCTGCGTGATGGGGCAAAGGTCAATGAGCATCGAGTCTGGGCCTGGTGAGCTCCCGCTTTCCGGTATCCTTGTGGCCGAATTCTGCAATGTCGCCGCCGGCCCGTTTTGCGGAATGCTGTTGGCCGACATGGGCGCCGATATCATCAAGATCGAGCCGAAGGATGGCGACATGCTGCGGCACTGGCCGCCGCACACCGACGGCTTCAGCGAGAATTTCGCGTCGCTCAATCGCGGGAAACGGTCGATCGCCCTTGATCTCAAACACGCGG
>Ga0193699_10001071_pt1 | contig 11070 bp, 8 predicted proteins | sample L3c2metaG_FD_160095 | JGI IMG/M metagenome (GOLD analysis project Ga0193699, IMG submission 160095) | Soil microbial communities from a riparian zone of the East river system, Colorado, United States - L3c2 | ecosystem: Environmental > Terrestrial > Soil > Riparian zone | place: USA: East River... | reverse complement strand
CGACGAGTTCTGCGCGCATCGCGGCGTGTCGCTGTGGTTCGGCCAGAACGAGGAGTGCGGGCTGCGCTGCCCTTATCACGGCTGGAAATACGACGTGACCGGGCAATGCATCGACGTGCCCTCGGAGCCGGAAGGCAATTTCGCCAAGAACATCAAACTGAAATCCTACCCGTGTATCGAGAAGGCCGGCATGGTCTGGGCCTATATGGGCCCGCCGGAATTGCAGCCGCCGCCGCCGGCGCTGGAATGGACCGATGTCGCGCCCGAGCAGCGCTTCGTCACCAAGCGCCTGCAGGAATGCAATTACCTGCAGGCGATGGAAGGCGGCATCGACTCGAGCCACGTGTCGTGGCTGCACGGCAACGAGTTGCACAAGGACCCGCTGTTCAAGGGCTCGAAGGGCAACGAGTACAACGAGAAGGACCGGATGCCGATTTTTGCGGTCGAGGAATTTGACGGCGGTCTGCTGATCGGCGCGCGGCGCAATGCCGACGGCGGCAAATATTACTGGCGCATCACGCCTTGGATCATGCCGTGGTACTCGATCATCCCGCCGCGTGCGGGGCATCCACTCGGCGCCCATGCGTGGGTGCCGATCGACGACGAGACCTGCTGGGCCTGGAGCATCAACTACCATCCCAAGCGTGCGCTCTCGAAATCGGAAGTCTCGGCGATGCAGGACGGCGAGGGCATTCACGTCAAATACGTGCCCGGCACCTTTATTCCGATGGCTAACAAGTCGAACAATTATCTGATGGACCGCGAGGCGCAGCGCCACGGCCATTCCTCGACCGGCGTCGACGGCATCGCCATGCAGGACGCCTCGATCCAGGAAAGCATGGGCGCTATCCAGGACCGCACCAGGGAGCACCTGTGCGCGACCGACTCGGGGATCGTCATGACGCGCAAGATCATGCTGCGCGCGGCCAAGGCGGCGGCGGAAGGCGGCCCAGTGCCGGCAACGGAGCCGCAGGCGCAGCGCGTGCGCTCGGTGTCGGTCGAGCTCGACAAGGACACGTCGTTTACGCAAGGCGCCAAGCATGGTCTATACCGCGAGCTCGGCACCGATCCACTGTCGGTGTAACCCGCAAAGGCCTTAGACCATGCCGAATTACACCGCGCTCGTGACTTTGCTTGCTGTGGGGCTTTATTTCTCGACCGGGCTGATGGTCGCCAAGGCGCGGCAAAAATTCGGCGTGGTGCTGCCCGCGACCACCGGCCACACCGACTTCGAGCGTGTGTTCCGCGTGCAGCAGAATACGCTGGAATGGATGCCGATCTTCCTGCCGGCGCTGTGGGTGTTTGCGTTTTATGTCAGCGATGTGTGGGCAGCGGTGCTGGGGCTGGTCTGGGTCGCGGGGCGTCTCATCTACATCCGCGGCTACCGGGAAGCGGCCGAAAAGCGTCACAGTGGCTTCTTCGTGCAACTGGCAGCCTCCGGCGTGCTGTGGCTCGGCGCGGTTGTCGGCATCGTGCTGCGCATGATGCATGGCGGCTAAAATCCACTATCCCGTCGCGATCGTCGGCGGCGGCCCGACCGGGCTGACGCTGGCGAATCTGCTCGGCGTCTATGGCGTCGAATGCCTTCTGCTCGAGCGCAACGCCGCGACCGTGCACGAGCCGCGCGCGGTGTCGATCGACGATGAGTCGCTGCGCACCATGCAGGCCACTGGCATCGTTGATGAGGTGATGTCGCAGACGGTGGCTGGCTACGGCTCGCATTATTACTCGGCGGCCGGGCGCTGCTTTGCCAAAGTGCAGCCAACCGAACAGCCGTTCGGTTTCCCGCGCCGCAATGCATTCCGTCAGCCGATTCTGGAGCGTCAGTTGCGCGAGGCGCTGGCACGTTTTCCGCATGTGACGGCCGAGTTTCGCCATGAACTGGCGTCGTTCGAGCAAGCCTCCGATGGCGTTTTGTTGCGGGTGCGCGATCCATGGGGCGGCCCCATCGAACTGAGTTGCGATTATCTCGTGGCTTGCGACGGCGCCTCAAGCGCCGTGCGCCGCGCGCTCGGCATCAATATGAGCGGCTCGACCTTCCGCGAGCGCTGGCTCATCGTCGATCTGGAAAACTCGCCCAGCGCCTCGCCGCATACCAAGGTGTTTTCCAATCCGACGCGGCCGTGCATCGCGCTGCCAGGGCCCGACAACACCCGGCGCTACGAATTCATGCTGCATGACGGCGAAACCGACGAAGAAATGCTGGCGCCCGGCATGATCGCGCACCTCATGCGGACCCATGAGGCGGCGCCGCAAAGCCGGATCGTGCGTACGGTGGTCTATACGTTTCATGCGCGGCTCGCCGAGCAATGGGGCAAAGGCCGGGTCTTTCTCGCCGGCGACGCCGCACACTTGATGCCGCCGTTCGCCGGGCAGGGCATGAACAGCGGCCTGCGCGACGCCAATAATCTCGCCTGGAAACTCGCGGCGGTGACTCAGCAGCGGCTCGGGCCTCGGCTGCTCGACAGCTATGAGCGCGAGCGCCGCGACCACGCCGGCAGCATGATCCAATTCGCGCTCAACATGGGCCGTGTGCTGGCGCCGCCCAATGCCGCTGCTGCCTGGGCGATCGAAAACGCGTTCCGCTTGCTGTCGCTGTTTCCCAAGGCGCGCGACTACATCGCGCAGATGAAATTCAAGCCGCCGCCGCGCTTTGCCCAAGGCTTTATCGTGGCGGACGGTGCCGGCGCGCGGCACACGCTTGTCGGCCGGCTGTTTCCGCAGCCGCGCGTCGGTGATGTTCTGTTGGACGATCTGCTGGGCGATGGATTTTCGCTGGTCGTGCGCAGCCCGCGCGCGAGTGAGGTAATGTCAAAGTTGGCGGCCGAACCTTGTAGCAAGCTCAACGCGCGCTGCATTGAATTGCCGGCCGACGCGGCCGGCCCGCGGCTCGACCGGTTCAACGACCACGTGTTCTTGCTGCGGCCGGATCGCTACGTCGCGGCGTGCATTTCGGTCGATGAGTTGGCGAAAGGCGCGGCTTCGATCGAGAAGCTGATCGCCGCGACGCTCTAGCTACTCCGCCGCCGCGCTGGCGGTCTTGCCGATTGCCTCATTGACGCGCGGCATCACCTGCTCGGCCAGCAACTGCATCGAACGTTTGCCCAGCGCCGGATCGACCCATTCCATGCCGGCATAAACCAGTTCGCCGAAATCGCCGGTCTGCTCGCGCAGCTTGAGGATTTCGTCGACCACCTTGTTGACCGTGCCGGAGATCACGCAGTGGTCCATGATGTAATCGTGGGTGATTTCGTTGTCCGGCTGTTCCTTGTATTTCTTGAACACGTAAACCCGGCCGCCGCGCCGCATCTTGGCGCCCATCTGCTCGAAATAGAAACGATAGGGACTTTTGGCATCGTCGCGGCCGTAGCGTTGCGCGGTCTTGTCGTCGTCGGCGACGAAGATGGTGCGGGCCACGCGCCAGTCGTTGACGTCGGCCTTGGCGCCGGCCTCGGCCTTGCCTTTGGCGTAGTTGGTCCAGTGCGACTTGAGATGGTTCGCCAGCAGAAAGTTCGCCGACAGCGGATGGAAGTCGCGCTTGCCCATCAAAACCACGCCCGGCGAAAACGGCGCCACCACCGTGCCGACGATTTCCGGCCGCGGCTTCTGGAACGGCTTGCCCATGATGCCGATGCCGAGATCGAGCGTGGCGGTCTTGGCGGTCGACACCTTGTAGCGGTTGTTCGGCAAATCGATGTTGTAGGGCGGGTCGCGCTGCCAGATTTCGAGAATGACGTCGATCGCCTCGGCGAACATCTTGTTGCGGTCTTCGTCGAGCAGTCCGAGCGCCTCGGCGTCGGAGGTCAGCGCGCCGGGGCTGATGCCGAAGATGAAGCGGCCCTTGGACAGGTGGTCGAACATCGCGGCGTTAGCCGCGACCACCACCGGATGGATTTGCGACAGGTTGGTGGTGCCGGTGGCGAGCTTGATGGTCTTCGTGTCGGAGATCAGGCTGGCGAGAAAGATGGTGCTGTTGGTCACGGTCTCGCAGCCGTCGGTCAGATGCTCGCCGACGAAGGCGTCATGGAAGCCGAGCTTGTCGCACAGGATAATCTGCTCACGATCTTCGTGCAGCGTGTCCGCCCAGGCGCGGCCCAACGGGTGCACCGGCATCGTGAAGTAGCCCAACCGCATTTCGTGCTCCGCCTTGCTCTTGCGCTCGCAAGCTAGCCCATGGCGCCGAAGAGTGTGAACCGCTTTTCGGGAAAAGATGATGTGCTAGGGCGGCAAGGTACGATTTTGAAGGGGCGAAAAGTCCCTGCGCCACGGGTGCTTTTATATGTCCCGCCATGCGGCGGCCAAGTTGTACCTATTGTCCCCACAGCCGCCCAAGCGCGGCTTCGGATCGGCCCGGCAACGGACTAGGTTGAGCGCCGGTAAGTAACCGATTCGGTGCCGGGGGTTCCGTCATGATGCGCTGGTTTCACGCTTTAATGCCGAAGGAAGAGCGCTTCTTCGAGCTGTTCGCACGCCATTCGAAGGCCGTGCTGGCCGGCGCCGAGGCCCTACGTGCCATGCTGGAGGGCGGCGACGCCATCGAGCGGAATTATCAAATCGTGATGGACCGCGAGCAGGACGCCGACGACGTCACCCGCGAGGTGTTGATCGCGGTGCGCCGCACCTTCATCACGCCGTTCGACCGCGGCAACATCCGCGACCTGATCACCTCGATGGATAACACCATCGACCAGATGCAGAAGACCGCCAAGGGCGTCAAGCTGTTCGACGTGACCGAATTCACGCCGGAGATGAAGGACATGGCGGACGCCATCGTGAAATGTGCCCAGCTCATGAAAGAGGCGGTGCCGCTGCTGAGCTCGATCAGCTCGGAAGCGGTGCGCATCAGCGACTTGACGGCGCAGATGTCGGCTCTCGAAGGCCGCGCCGACGAGTTGCACGACATCGGCCTCAAGGCGCTCTACCAGACCACCGGGAAGACCAACTCGATGGCGTTCTTCATCGGCCATGAAATCTACGATCATCTCGAGAAAGTCGTCGACCGGTTCGACGACGTCGCCAACGAGCTGCACGGCATCGTGATCGAGCACGTTTAAAAAGCCTTTCGGAGTCGAACGACAATGGATGCCGTGCTGTCTCTGCCGGTCTTGTTCGGCCTGATCGTGGTCGCGCTGGCGTTCGATTTCTTGAACGGGCTGCATGACGCGGCCAATTCAATCGCGACCATCGTCTCGACCCGCGTGCTGCGGCCGCAATATGCCGTGGCCTGGGCGGCGTTCTTCAATTTCATCGCTTTCCTGTTTTTCGGCCTGCACGTCGCCAACACGCTCGGCACCGGGATCATCGAAGCCACCGTGGTCGATCCGCGCGTGATTTTCGGCGCGCTGATGGGCGCCATTCTGTGGAACCTGATCACATGGGGGCTCGGCATTCCATCGAGCAGCTCGCACGCACTGGTCGGCGGTCTGGTCGGCGCCGGCCTGGCCAAGGCCGGGATCTCGGCCATCGTCTGGCATGGCCTGATCCCGACCACCGCCGCGATCGTGGCGTCGCCGCTCATCGGGTTCATTCTGGCGATTTTGCTGGTGCTGATGCTGTCGTGGTTTTTGATGCGGCGCACGCCGTTCGCGGTCGATCGCGGCTTCCGCTACCTGCAATTCGTATCCGCGTCACTGTACTCGCTCGGCCACGGCGGCAACGACGCGCAGAAAACCATGGGCATCATCGCCGTGCTGCTCTATTCGCAGGGGCATCTTGGTAGCGAATTCCATGTACCGTTCTGGGTCGTGATCGCGTGCCAGGTGGCGATGGCACTGGGTACGCTGATCGGCGGCTGGCGCATCGTGAAGACCATGGGGTCGAAGATCACGCGGCTGACGCCGATGCAGGGCTTCTGCGCGGAAACCGGCGGCGCCATCACACTGTTCGGGGCGACCTGGCTCGGCATTCCGGTGTCGACCACCCACACCATCACCGGCGCGATCATCGGCGTCGGTGCCGCGCGCCGCATGTCGGCGGTGCGCTGGGGCGTGGCCAATAACATCGTGGTCGCCTGGATCATCACGATCCCGGCCAGCGCGGCCGTTGCGGCGTTGTTTTATTGGCTGAGTGGCTTCTTCGGCTAATTACGCCGCGACGCGGGCGAGAAAGTCCTCGACCTCGTAGCGCAGTTCGGCGGCGGCGGCTTCCACCGCCTGCGACGCGGTGAGCACGCTCTCCGCGGACTGCCGCGTCTCGGTCGCGGCGCCGGCGACGTCATCGAGCACCTGCACCACCAGCTTGGCGCCTCCCGACGCGCTGGCGACGTTCTGCGAAATCTCGGAAGTGGCGGCGCTTTGCTGCTGGACTGCGCCCGAGACCGCGGCGGCGTAACCGTCGATCTCCTGCATGCGGCCCGCGATACGGCCGATCGCCGACACCGCGCCGCCGGTCGCGCCCTGCACCGACGTGATCAGCGTCGCGATATCCTCGGTCGCCTTGGCGGTTTGCACCGCCAGCGATTTGACTTCGGAGGCCACCACGGCAAAGCCCTTGCCGGCTTCGCCAGCGCGCGCCGCCTCGATAGTGGCGTTGAGTGCCAGCAAATTGGTCTGGCCCGCGATGGTGCGGATCAGCTTGATGACGTCGCCGATTTTTTGCGCGGCTTTCGCCAGCGCGTCGATCTGCCGATTGGTGCCCTGGGTCTCGCCGACCGCGGCGCGTACGACGCCGGTGGCCAAATTGAGTTGGCGGCCGATCTCGCCGATCGATCCGCTGAGCTGGTCGGCGGCGATGGCGGCGGTCTCGACGTTCAGCGAAGCTTCGTTCGAGGCTGATACCGCACTCTCGGCGCTTTTCGAGGTACGCGCGGAGTTGCCGAGCAGGGTCGCTGCGGTGCTGCGCATCGCCATGGCGCCTTCGGTCACCATCCGCAGGTGATCCTCGACGCGCTGGCGGAAGGCAGCGATCGCCTGGTCGATCATTGCGCGCTGCTGCTGCTGTTGGCTCATCGCGGCGCGCTCACGCTCGGCGTCGCGCCGGTCGGTGATGTCCTCGTGGCTGCCGACCCATCCGCCGTGCGGCATCGCGCGGTTGATGACCGAGATGAGGCGTCCGTCCGCCGATTTGACTTCAGACGTCAGGATTTTCCCTTGCGCCATGGCATCGACGAGTTCGCGCCGATACTTATCTGGATCGGGCAGGAACGTGCCGTTGGCGGCGCGATACTTCAACATTTCGGCGATCGTCACCCCCGGCGCCGAAGCTTCGGCAGAAAGCCGGTAGAGTTCGACATAGCGCTTGTTACAAATGACCAGGCGCTCGTTTTTGTCGAACATGCACAAGCCCTGCGACATGTTGTTAAGCGCCAGCGTCATGCGCGCGTTGCGGACGTAAAGGCGGCGCGCCACAGTGGCGGTGGCCACTGCGATTGCCAGCATCGCCATGATCGCGGCAGCCGCACCTGACGTCAGGAGCGTGGACGGCACGAGATATTGGAACATGGCAAAGCTCGCCACGAATACCGCGACGCCTACCAATATGATCGGCAGGCTGTCGTGCCGATTGGCGCGCACGAGCGTGGTGGCAGGCTCGGCGCTTGCAGGCGTATCGTTGGTCATGGTCGTTACCCGGGTGTGCCAACCTATTCCCCAACCGGTTGTTTTGCGGTTAATGTCGGGTCACTAAATCGTAAACAAAATATAAAAGGCGGGGGGATGGGATGCGGACGGCTTGGCCGCGGCGGCTTTGGATTTGCGGTGCTTTGCTGGCCTTATGGTCGGCGGCGGCCCAGGCGCAGACCGATTATCCCGCCAAGCCGGTTCATATCATCGTCGGCTTCGGACCCGGCTCGGCCGCCGATCTGACGGCGCGCGTGGTGGGGCAGCGCCTGTCGGCGACGCTTGGCCAGCAATTCGTGGTCGAGAACAAGCCGGGCGGTGGCTCGACGGTCGCGGCGGAGCAGGTCGCCCGCGCGCCCAAGGATGGCTACACGCTGCTGATGGGCTCGGTCGCGATCATCATCAACGGTCTGATCCAGCCGGCCCTGAAGGTCAATTTCGCCGGCGACTTCGCGCCGATCACACTGGCGACCGGCTCCGGCAATATTCTCGTCGTGCATCCTTCGACCGGTGTGAGCAATGTGCGCGAACTGATCGCGCTGGCGAAGTCGAAACCGGGCCAGCTCAATTTTGGCTCGTCGGGCTTCGGCACCTCGCCGCATCTGACCGGCGAATTGTTCAACATCGCCGCCGACACCAAAATCGTCACAGTGCATTACCAGGGCAGCGCGCAGGCGCTGACCGACCTGTTGGCCGGACGTATCCAGGTCATGTTCTCGCCCGCGTCCACGGTGACCGCGCATATCGAGAGCGGCGCGATCCGCGCGCTGGCCACGTCCGAAGGTACGCGCAGCCCGAGCGCACCGAATTTGCCGACGGTGGGCGAGACTTTGCCCGGCTTTGACACGAGTTTGTGGTTCGGCTTCGTCGCGCCGGCCGGAACGCCGAAGCCGCTTATCGACAAGCTTTCCGCCGCAATCAACGAGGCGCTCAAGAACGAGGACGTCGCTAAGCCGCTGCGCGCGGCGGGTCTCGACGTCAAAGGCGGCACGGTGGAGCAATTTGCCGCCATCATCGCCAGTGAAACGAAACAATGGGATCGCGTCGTCGGTGCCGCCGGACTGCGGAAGTAAGAGGAGCCGGGAATGTCGAAACTGCGCGCTGTCGAGTGCCGCGAATTCATCAAGGCGGTGATCGAGAAGGCCGACGAGATGGGCGCGCCGGTGTCGATCGCTGTGGTCGGGCCGGAAGGCCACCTGATCGCGCTTGAGCGCATGGACGAAGCCGGCTTCATCACGCCCGACACCGCGATCGCCAAGGCTTACACGGTCGCCGCGTTCCGCTCGATGAGCCCGCGCTTTCCGGATGGCCTGACGATCCAGCACTGGTTCAAGGAGCGCAATCCGCAACTGCTGATCGGGCTCGCCGCGCTAACCAATGGCAAGATCGCAGCCTCCGGCGGCGGCGCGCCGGTGTTTCGCGGCGCCGAAATGGTCGGCGCCTACGGCATCAGCGGCGGCACTTCGCAGCAGGACGAGATCATGGCGCAATATGCCCGCGCCAAAGTCGGTTGGGCGCACGAGTCCACCGTCGAGCCGAACGACGACGTGAAGAAGCACATCAACGAGCTCTACGCCAAAGCCGGCATTACCGACCGCAAGCTCTAGGAATTTTCATGAACCAGCTCGCTCGCGCCACGGATTTCTCCGCCTGGACCGGCCGCGTCGAGGACGACGCGTTGCTGCGTGGGCAGGGCCGCTACGGCGACGACGTCAAGCCGGAGGGCGCGCTTGCCGCACACTTCGTGCGCTCGCCCCACGCCTTCGCCAAGATCGAGCGCATCGATACGACGGCGGCGAAATCGGCCAAGGGCGTGGTCGCGGTGCTGACCGCGGCCGATCTCGAAGCGGCGCATTATCACTCAATCTCGCATCCGCATCCGATCCCCGGCCGCGGTGGACAAAAGCCGGTGTCGCCGCATCGTCCGGTGCTGGCGGGCGAGCGCGTCATGCATGTCGGCGAGCCGATGGTCATGGTGATCGCGACCAGTGCCGCGCTGGCGCAGGATGCGGCCGACCAGATTGTCGTCGACTATGAACAGCTCGACGCCGTCACCGACGCCCGCGATGCCATCAAGCCCGGCGCGCCGCAGCTCTGGCCGGATGCGCCCGCTAATATCGGCTTCGATTGGACCGCACCCGCCGACGCCGACGGTAAGAAGCAAGCGGTGCTCGCCCGCGCCTTCAAGGATGCCGCGCATGTGGTGAAGGTCGAACTGGTCAATCAGCGCCTGGTGGTGGCGTCGCTTGAGCCGCGCACCGCCTCGGCGAGCTACGACGCGGCGAGCGGCAAGTTCACACTGCGTTGCGCGACGCAAGGTTTCGCCAGCGTGCGCGCCCAGGTCGCGGGCGCGATGAACATCAAGCCGGAGGAATTGCGCATCGTCACCGAGGATCTCGGCGGCGCCTTCGGCATGAAGGGCTGGTGCTATCCCGAATACATCGCGATGCTGCATGCGGCGCGCGAACTCAAGCGGCCGATCCATTGGGTTTCGACCCGTTCGGAAGCTTTCGTCACCGACAATCAGGGCCGCGACTCGTTCTGGACCGCCGAGCTTGCACTCAACAAACGCGGCCGCTTCCTCGGCCTCAAGGTCGATTGCATCGGCAACATGGGCGCGTACTTCACCGGCGTCGCGCATTTCTGCGTGACGACGCATGTTTCGGGCTGCCTGCCCACGGTCTATGACGTGCCGGTCGCGCAGTTGAATTCGCGCTGCGTCTTCACCAACACGCTGCCGACCGGCCCCTATCGCGGCGCCGGGCGTCCCGAGGCGAGCTACCTGATGGAGCGCTTGGTCGACGCCGCTGCCGATGCGACCGGCATCGACGCCGCTGAGCTGCGCCGCCGCAATCTGATTCAAGCTGAGAAAATCCCGTACACCACCGCTTTCGGCAACACTTACGACAGCGGCGACTTTCCGGCGGTGTTCGAACACGCGCTGAGTGTCGCCGATTACGCCGGCTTTGCGGCGCGCAAGAAGGCGGCGAAGAAAGTCGGCAAACTGCGCGGCATCGGCATCGGCTGCTATCTCGAAATCGCCGGCGCCTTTCCGGAAGAAGCCGCGCGCATCAGCTTTCCCGGCGGCCAAAAAGTCGTGGTCAGCATCGGCGCCGGCGGCAGCGGGCAGGGCCATCCGACCGTGTTTCCCAAGGTCGCGGCCCGCCTGCTCGGCATCGATGCCGCCAGCGTTACGCTATCGTCGGGCGACTCGGCGCGCGACGTGCCCGGCTTCGGCGCGGTCGCCTCGCGCTCGGCCATGATGACCGGTGGCGCCATCGCGCGCTGCGCCGAACTGGTGCTGGAAAAGGGCAAACGGGTCGCCGCCATGCTGCTGCAGGCTCAGGAGACCGATGTCGGCTTTCGCAACGGCAAGTTCAGCGTGACGGGCTCGGCGCGCGAGGTTTCTCTGTTCGACGTCGCCGAGCGCGCCGCCGAACTGGTGCGTTCCGGCACGATTGCGGAAAGTCTCGATACCCAAGCCGGCATCAAGGTGCCGTCGTCATTCACCAAT
>Ga0193699_10001070_pt1 | contig 11078 bp, 10 predicted proteins | sample L3c2metaG_FD_160095 | JGI IMG/M metagenome (GOLD analysis project Ga0193699, IMG submission 160095) | Soil microbial communities from a riparian zone of the East river system, Colorado, United States - L3c2 | ecosystem: Environmental > Terrestrial > Soil > Riparian zone | place: USA: East... | reverse complement strand
GAAAAGTTACGCCAAGCGTTTCGACATGCGGTAGTTGAGAAAATCCTGGCCGCGCGCCTGGACGATCTGCGGCGTGAGCACGACGTAGCCGTGGCGTTCGAAGAACGGTCGAGACGTGACGCTCGCTTCCACATTCAGCAGCAGGACGCCGCGTTTCCTCGCTTCGCTTTCCAAGGCCACAAGGAGCGCGCTCGCGACTCCAACGCGCTGCCGCTCGGGATGGACATAAGTCATGTCGATGTGGTCCGGGGGTTCATACTGGATGAAGCCGATGAGGCGCCCGCTTTCTTCGGCAACAAACGTTATGCGGTTTTGCATACGCTCGACCCATGCTGCGATTTCGCCCGGCGCGAGCACCCAGGCTTCAATTTGGGCCGGCCGGTAATCCCGGCTTGCCACTTCGCGCACGCTGCGACGGAACACCGCTCCCAGTTCTTCGGTGTCGGCAGGTTCCCAGGGCCGGATCGTGAATGAAACTGTCACGGCTCTTGAATCTCGCTGCTGCGATAGCCTTGCAGATACAGCAAAGAGCGCAGGTCGCCATGGGCGATGCTGGCGCCCGCTGCTGCTGCCACAACGGGCTTTGCGTGATAAGCGACGCCCAGCCCTGCGCGTTTGATCATGTCCAGATCATTGGCCCCGTCGCCAACGGCGAGCGTATCGGAGACAGTGAGCCCAAATCGGACAACGCCTGCCTCCAGGGCCGTTAGTTTCGCCTCTCGCCCGAGAATTGGTTCCGCGACCTCGCCGGTCAGCACTTTGCCGTCGTCGAGAAGGCGATTGCCCTGCTGCTCCTCGAAACCGGCATCTTCAGCCACGCGTGTGGTGAAATAAGTGAAGCCGCCGGACACCAGCAGCGTATGGGCGCCGTGAGCCCGCATCGTCGCGGTGAGGACGCGCGCGCCAGGGTTGAGCCGCACGCGCTCGGCGTACACCCGCGCAAGCGCCTCGAGCGGTAATCCCTTCAGCAACGCGACGCGTTCGCGCAACGCCGCCGGAAAATCGAGTTCGCCTCGCATGGCGCGCTCGGTGATGGCGGCGACTTGCGGTTTTAAGCCCGCCATGTCCGCGAGCTCGTCGATGCATTCGCAGCCGATGATGGTGGAATCCATGTCGGCGACAAGGAGACGCTTGCGACGGTTTTCGTAGGGCACGATGTTGAGATCGAGCAGCCAATCATCTTGCATGATGTCGCGAAGGTTCGCGCGGACGGCATCGGGATCGCCGGCGAAAGCGATGTCGAAGGCCCGGGATGGCGCCAGCCAATCGACGGGGGCCGTCGGCGCAACATCTCTGCACGCATCGTGAATGGCGTGCGCGGTGACCTCCGCGATGGCATGGGCACCGGCTGTGATATTGAGCACATGGGAAAATTGCGCCGGCACGACTCGCCCTTTATGGGACTCTCAAGAACACGCAACCTCGCGCGTTCGGGCCCTCTCCGGGGGGAGGACTTAAACTAAACTCGTCATCGTGAGGAGGGCGGCGCAGCACCCATCTCAATGGATCAAGGAAAACGAATGTCCCTGGACGCCGTACTGATCGCCGGGCCGACCGCAAGCGGCAAGTCGGGTTTGGCGATGGAACTGGCCGAGAATCTGGGCGGCGTCGTCATCAATGCCGACTCGATGCAGGTCTATCGCGAACTCGCGGTACTGACCGCGCGTCCTTCGGCGACCGATGAAAAGCGCATCCCCCATCGGCTCTATGGCCATGTAAAAGCCAGTGAGCGCTACTCCGTCGGTCTTTATCAGGAGGAAGCGGCGGGCGCACTTGCCGAGGCGCTTTCTAACAAACGGGTCGCGATCTTCGCCGGCGGCACGGGACTCTATTTCGACGCGCTGACCAAAGGGTTGTCGCCCATTCCGGCCGTCCCGGTGGAAATCCGAGATGAGGTCCGGCGGCGATTCGACGCTATGGGTCGTGAGGCCTTCTTCGCCGAATTCGCGACGAAGGATCCATCGACCACATCCAAATTGCGCGTCTCGGATACTCAGCGGGTCTTGCGCGCCGCTGCCGTCCTGGAAGCGACCGGACGCCCACTGACCGAGTGGCAGGAAATGAGCGGGAGTCCCGTTCTGGCCGGATTGCGGGTGGTGCGCCTGCTCCTCGCGCCACCGCGCGAGGTCTTGCTCGAGCGGATCGATAGGCGCTTCGAGACGATGGTGGCCCAGGGCGCGCTCGAGGAAGCACGGCTGCTCCTTGGCCTCGACCCCGCACTGCCCGCAGCCAAAGCGCTTGGCATTCCTCAGCTTCAGGAGTATCTCCTCGGCCGTTCGACACTGGAAAGCGCCATCGCCGGGGCGCAATTGGCCACGAGGCGCTACGTGAAGCGTCAGATGACCTGGTTCCGCACTCGGATGAGCGAATGGAATTGGTTTGAAGAAACTCGATTGAGCAATATTATTACATCAATCAGAGTTGAAGTCATATGAAATTGCTTGACGCTTTGCTGCAACGCAACTAAGCTGTTAACTTGAAAGCTAAGGCCTGGGTCATGAGACATCTCCTTGTAATTATGAAATCGCGGTGCGGACGAAGCTGAGGCTTCCCAGTCCGTAGACGCGGTTTTTTCAGGGGCGGTAACGCCCCTTTCGTTTGAGTCTGAGACCGTTGGCGCCGTAAGGAGCGCAGTATGAACAAAGAGATGAGCATCGCGCCTCCGGCCAACCTGGCGGACGGCATGGAGCTGACCGGGGCCGAAATCGTGGTTCGCGCGCTCAAAGACCAGGGTGTGCGTCATATTTTTGGCTATCCCGGCGGCGCGGTGCTGCCCATCTATGATGCGCTGTTCCAGGACAATGAGCTGGTCCATGTGCTCGTGCGCCACGAGCAAGGCGCCGTTCATGCTGCCGAGGGCTATGCGCGCTCCACCGGCAAGCCAGGTGTCGTCCTGGTGACGTCCGGCCCGGGTGCGACGAATGCCGTGACCGGCCTGACCGACGCGTTGATGGATTCGATACCCCTGGTGGTGATCACCGGACAGGTGGCGACCCATCTGATCGGCAATGATGCGTTCCAGGAATGCGACACCGTGGGAATCACGCGTCCCTGCACCAAGCATAATTGGCTCGTGCGTGACGTGAAGGATCTGCCTCGCGTGCTGCACGAAGCTTTCGTCATCGCCACGACCGGCCGGCCCGGCCCGGTGGTTGTCGATATCCCCAAGGACGTGCAGTTCAAGAAGGCCAAATATATCGGCCCGAGTCACATCCGGCACAGAACCTATCGGCCGCGCCTGGATCCCGACATGGACGTTATCCGCACCGCCGTGCGCATGATGGCGGCGGCGAAGCGCCCGGTTTTCTACACCGGAGGTGGCATCATCAATTCCGGGCCGGAAGCAAGCCGGCTCTTGCGCGAGCTGGTCAAGCTGACGGGCTTTCCCATCACCTCGACGCTCATGGGGCTTGGAGCCTATCCCGCTTCCGACCCGCAATGGCTCGGCCTGATCGGCATGCACGGAACCTATGAGTCGAATCTTTCGGCCAATCGCTGCGATCTTCTGATTGCGCTCGGCTCGCGTTTCGACGACCGCGTGACGGGACGCGTGGACGCGTTCTCGCCCGCATCGAAAAAAATCCATCTCGATATCGATCCCGCGCAGATCAACAAGAACATCCGCGTAGATCTTCCGATCATCGCCGATGCGGCGCGGGCTTTGCGCGCGATGATCAATGTCTGGAAGGAAGAGAAGCTCATCGCCGATCCGGGATTGCCGGCTTGGTGGAAGCAGATTGCGGACTGGCGGGCGAAGAATTCGCTCGGCTTCAAAAATTCCACCAAGCTGATCAAGCCGCAATATGCCATCGACCGGCTCTATGCGCTGACGCGTGGGCGCGAGGTCTACATCACGACCGAAGTCGGCCAGCATCAGATGTGGGCGGCGCAGCGCTTCAAATTCGAAGAGCCGAACCATTGGATGACCTCGGGCGGTCTGGGCACGATGGGCTATGGGCTGCCCGCAGCGGTCGGGGTTCAGATGGCGCACCCCAATGCCCTGGTCATCGACATCGCCGGCGAAGCCTCGGTCCAGATGACCATGCAGGAAATGTCGACGGCGGTGCAGTATGATTTGCCGATCAAGATTTTCATCTTGAACAATGAATATATGGGGATGGTGCGGCAATGGCAGCAATTGCTGCATGGCGGACGCTATTCGCACTCCTATTCCGAGGCCTTGCCCGATTTTGTCAAGCTGGCGGAAGCCTATGGCGCGGTGGGATTGCGCGCGGAAAAACCGGACGAGCTTGACGACAAGATCAAGGAGATGATTGGCGTGAACCGGCCGGTGCTGTTCGACGTCCGTGTCGATCCGCACGAGAATTGTTATCCGATGATTCCGTCCGGTGCGGCGCATGACGAGATGATCCTTTCGGATTCCGAAGACGAACGCGAGGTTTCCGAAGAAGGCAAGATGATGGTTTAGTCATGCTGGGGGACCATCGGGAATTCGCCGGGGAATGGGCGCAGGCATGGAATTCGCACGATCTCGAGCGGATTCTGTCGCATTACGATGAGGCCGTGACGCTGGTCTCGCCCAGGGCGCGCCTTGTGCTCGGTGTCGAAGACGGCGCGGTGCGCGGGAAAGCCGCTTTGCGCGATTATATGAAGCGCGCGCTGGAGAAAGTGCCAGATCTCACCTTCACGCTTGATCGCGTATTCTCTGGTGTGAACAGCGTTGTGATCGAATTCCACACCAGCGACGGACGGCACGGCGCCGAATTGATGGATTTCGCCAAGAACGGGCGCGTCGCTCGCGTCATCGCCCATTACGCCTCGGAATGAACATGGCCCTAATAGACACGCGTATCGAATCCCACACCATCGTCGTCACGGTCGACAATGAGCCGGGCGTGCTGGCCCGGGTCATCGGCTTGTTCGCCGGCCGCGGCTACAACATCGAAAGCCTCACCGTCGCCGAAACCGACCGCGCCGCGCACACCTCGCGCATTACCGTGGTGACTTCGGGCACGCCGGCCGTGATCGAGCAGATCAAGGCGCAATTGGGACGCCTCGTTCCGGTGCACCGGGTCGTCGACATCACGACCGAGAAGCCCGGCATCGAGCGCGAGATGGCGCTGTTGAAGGTCGCCGGCACCGGCGACAAACGCGTCGAGGCGATGCGCGTCAGCCAGGTCTTTCGTGCCAAGGCGCTGGATACGACCCATTCGAGCTTTGTCTTCGAGATCACCGGCGCACCGGGGAAGATCGACGCCTTCATCGAATTGATGCGGCCCTTGGGCCTCGTCGAAGTCAGCCGCACCGGAGTCGCTGCCATCTCCCGCGGCGCCGAGCCGATGTAGGCGCTGTCCGAACAGTGAGAGTGGTTGTTTGCGCACCCAGGTCGTGATCATCGGTGCCGGTCCGGCCGGCCTGCTCCTCTCGCGGCTCCTGTCACGCGACGGCATCGACAATGTCGTCCTGGAGCGCCGCAGCCGCGCCCATGTCGAAAGCCGCATCCGCGCCGGGGTCTTGGAACCGGGAACGGTCGATCTTCTGGTCGCGGCCGGGGTTGCCGATCGCATGCATCGCGAGGCGCTGACCCATGACGGTTTCCATCTCGTTTTCGACGGACGCTATGCGCATGTCGATCTGACGGGGCTCGCGGGCGCTCCGGTCACGGTCTATGGCCAAACCGAGATCACGCAGGATCTGGTCGCCGCCTGTCTCGGCACCGACACGAAGCTTATCTTTGAAGCCCAAGCGGTGACGCCTTGCGATTTCGACGGCGCCAGGCCGCGCGTGACCTATGCAAAGGACGGCCAAACTCACGAGATCGCCTGCGATTTCATCGCAGGCTGCGATGGGTTTCACGGTGTCTGCCGGTCGAGCGTGCCGCCGGGTGCGGTGACGCTTTATGAGCGCGTCCTGCCTTTCGGCTGGCTCGGAATGCTCACAGAAGCGCCGCCGGTCTCGGACGAACTGATTTATGTGCGGCACGAGCGCGGTTTTGCTCTGTGCAGCATGCGGTCGAAGACTCGCAGCCGCTATTATGTCCAGGTCCCGGAGTCCGCTTCGGTCGAAGACTGGTCCGATGAGCGATTTTGGGACGAGCTCCGCCGGCGCATTCCGGGCGATGCAGGAGAACGCCTCATCACCGGTCCAGCGCTGGAAAAGAGCATCGCGCCGCTCCGCAGCTTTGTTGCCGAACCGATGCGCTTCGGCCGCCTATTCCTGGCCGGCGATGCTGCCCACATCGTGCCCCCGACAGGCGCCAAGGGCCTGAACCTGGCTGCGGCCGATGCGGGCGGGTTGGCGAAGGCACTGACGGCCTATTACGGCTCTGGCGATGGAACGGCGCTCGAATCCTATTCCGAAACGCGCCTGCGGCACGTGTGGCGGGCAGAGCGTTTTTCCTGGTGGTTCACCGCGATGACGCACCGCTTCGAGGGCGACGCGTTCGCCGGCAGGCTGCAACAGGCGGAGTTCGACGCCGTGGCGGGCTCGCGGGCGTTCAGAACGGCGCTGGCCGAGAATTATATCGGGATTTTTCGCAAGGACTCCCCATCCTAAGCTCGATCACATCATTCTAAGGCAGCTAGCCTCAAGGATGAACTTGACCCCGGGTTCGGGACGGTCTTTACACCCCGCAGTTTCATTCAACGCCCTGAGCGGGCAGGGCGGAAGAGGAAGGGCGAGACATGCGCGTTTATTATGACCGGGATGCCGATCTGAACCTGATCAAGAGCAAGAAGGTGGCCATTATCGGGTTTGGCAGCCAGGGCCACGCCCATGCCCTGAATATGCGCGATGCCGGGGTCAAGGATGTGGCTGTCGCCTCCCGGCCCGGCGCCTCGGCCAAAAAGGCCGAAGCGGCCGGTTTTCAGGGCATGAACGTCACCGACGCCTCCAAATGGGCGGATGTGATGATGTGCGTCGTGCCCGATGAGCTCCAGGCCGATCTCTACAGGCACGAGATTGCTCCTCACCTCAAAAAGGGCGCCGCGCTCTTTTTTGCCCACGGCTTCAATATCCATTTCCGGCTCATCGAAGCGCGTTCCGATCTGGACGTGGCAATGGTCGCCCCGAAGGGGCCCGGCCATACCGTCAGGGCGGAGTACCAGCGCGGCGGTGGCGTCCCTTGTCTCCTCGCGGTCCACCAGGACGCCAGCGGCAACGCCCATGATCTCGGTCTGGCCTACGCTTCCGCCATTGGCGGGGGGCGCGCCGGGATCATCGAGACCACTTTTCGGGAGGAATGCGAAACCGACCTCTTCGGCGAGCAATCCGTGCTCTGCGGCGGAGTGGTGGAACTGATCCGGGCCGGCTTCGAAACCCTGACCGAGGCCGGTTATGCCCCGGAAATGGCCTATTTCGAGTGCCTGCACGAGGTCAAGCTGATCGTCGACCTGATTTATGAAGGCGGCATCGCGAACATGAATTATTCCGTCTCCAACACGGCGGAATATGGCGAATATGTCTCCGGCCCCCGAGTCATCACCAAGGAAACCAAGGCCGAGATGAAGCGGATTCTCACCGACATCCAGTCCGGCAAATTCGCCCGCGACTGGGTTCTGGAGAACAAAGCCGGTCAGCCCTCGTTCAAGGCCATGCGAGCAATGTCTGCTGCTCATCCGATCGAGGAGGTGGGCGAGCGGTTGCGCGCCATGATGCCGTGGATCGCCAAGAACCGCCTGGTGGATCGTTCGCGGAATTAGTCCGGGCACAGTGTAGGCCAAGTCGCGCAAAATCGTCCGTATGCGCCCCGTCGTCGACCTCTTCAGGCACCCCTTTTCGAGGGCGGGATTTTCGTCACATGACCCTCACGGTCTCGTGAGGCCTTGCCGCTGCCCCGATCAAAAATTTCGTCGGCGTTGACGCGGCATTAAGGGAAACGCGCCAAAAACGCCGAGTCCATTCCTTGCGCGTTGCGGAACAAAACGGCATAAAGGGCTGTGGATAGATTGAAAACGGCTCGTTATTCCGGGCAGTTACGGGTATTCGTGAATAATCACGAAAGAATCCGAAGCGGAACGATTATCGATGGCGAAGGAACGGCGCGGCGTTAGAACAGGAAGCATTTCTGCTTCCCATACGCGCGCGTCTGCGTCACCGCACGATCTCTTCCGTATTTCGCTTAACGACGGGCTTCTTCTCCTTAGCTGCCCCTAGGCGCTGGCGGTCCCCTATCCGGGACGGGCGTTTGGGGGAACATCAGTATAAGGACGATTGAACCGCCGACAAGCGAACGGAAGGATTTCGGGACATGGCAACGGATATGACGGTAACGAAAGAATCGTACACGGATAAATCAGACCGTGTACGGATTTTGGACACGACGCTGCGCGACGGCGAGCAGTCGCCCGGCGCGGCGATGACGCATGAAGAAAAAATCGAGGTCGCGATGCTCCTCGACGAGATGGGCATCGACATCATCGAGGCCGGCTTTCCGGTCTCCTCCAATGGCGATTTCGAAGCGGTCAGCGCCATCGCCGGGTTGGTGAAGAATGCGGTCGTCTGCGGCCTTGCGCGCGCGGGCTTCAAGGACATCGACCGCGCGGGCGAAGCGCTGCGCAACGCTGGCCGTCGCCGCATTCATACCTTCATCTCGACCAGTCCCGTTCACATGAAGCACAAGCTGCAGATGGAGCCTTCGGCGGTGCTTGAGGCGGTTGCGGCCTCGGTCGCGCGGGCAAGGTCCTGGACAGACGACGTGCAATGGAGCGCCGAGGACGCGACACGCACCGAGCACGATTTCCTCTGCCGGGCGGTGGAACTGGCGATCAAGGCGGGGGCCACCACCATCAATATTCCCGATACGGTCGGCTATGCCACGCCCCAGGAATATTTTGAGCTCTTAACCATGCTCGCCAACCGGGTTCCGGGTGTCGAGAAAGTGGTGGTTTCCACACATTGTCACAACGATCTTGGTCTGGCGGTGGCAAACTCGCTCGCGGGTGTGTTGGCGGGGGCGCGCCAAGTGGAGTGCACGATCAACGGGATCGGCGAGCGCGCGGGCAACGCCGCGCTGGAAGAAATCGTTATGGCCCTAAAGGTCCGCAAGGACCGTATGCCTTTCGCGACCGGCGTGAAGACCGAGATGATCGCGCGCGCGTCCAAGCTTGTCTCGAACGTCACGGCATTTCCCGTCCAGTACAACAAGGCGATCGTCGGAAAAAATGCTTTTGCCCATGAGTCCGGCATCCACCAGGACGGGATGCTGAAAAACGCCCAAACCTATGAAATCATGAACCCCGCCGATGTCGGCGTGTCCGGAACCGCGCTCGTACTAGGGAAACTCTCCGGCCGGCACGCCTTCCGCGACAAGCTGGCTTCGCTGGGCTATCAGCTTGGCGACAACGCGCTGCAGGACGCCTTCCGCCGTTTCAAGGACCTCGCCGACAAGAAGAAGCACATCTTCGATGCGGATATCATCGCTTTGGTCGATGATTCTGTGATCCGGGGACAGGATCCCATTCAGGTACAGGCGCTGAAGGTCATTGCGGGCAAGGACATTGCACCATCGGCAGAATTGGCGCTTATCGTGGGGGGCGAAGTGCGCTCGGGAGTGGCGGGCGGCGATGGCCCCGTAGACGCCATCTTCAACGCCATCCGGCAGCTCTATCCGCATCAGGCCTCGCTGCAGTTGTTTCAGGTGAGCGCTGTCACCGAAGGAACGGACGCCCAGGCAAAAGTGAGCGTAAGGCTGGAGGAAGACGGCCGCACGGTTACCGGCAAGGGCGCCGATACCGACACAATGGTGGCTGCGGCCTATGCCTATGTGAATGCCCTCAACAAGCTTTTGGTAAAAAGAAAGAAAACCATGCCAGAAGCATTAACAATTGCACGGTAGATTTCATGCGGTACGTCGCTCTGGTGACGGCCACGGGATTGACGATTGGACCCTCTTAGCGAGGGAGTAAACGGGAAACCAAAATGTTTGGGAGTTTGTTAGGAATGCTTTCCAGCGACATGGCGATCGATCTGGGGACCGCGAATACACTCGTCTACGTAAAGGGACGGGGCGTGGTGCTCAATGAGCCATCGGTCGTTGCGATGATGACGAAGGGAGGCAAGAAGCACGTGCTCGCCGTCGGCAACGACGCGAAGCAAATGCTTGGCCGCACACCCGGGAACATCGAAGCCATCCGTCCCATGCGAGACGGTGTGATCGCGGATTTCGAAGTCGCCGAGGAGATGATCAAGCACTTCATTCGCAAAGTGCACAATCGACGCTCCTTCGCCAATCCGATGATCATCGTCTGCGTGCCGTCGGGTTCCACCGCGGTGGAACGCCGCGCCATTCAGGAGTCGGCGCTTTCGGCCGGCGCCAGGCGCGTGTTCCTCATCGAGGAACCCATGGCGGCGGCAATCGGCGCCGGGCTTCCGGTGAACGAGCCCACCGGCTCCATGGTGGTGGACATCGGCGGCGGCACCACCGAAGTCGCGGTGCTTTCGCTCGGCGGCATCGTCTATTCGCGTTCGGTGCGGGTGGGCGGTGACAAGATGGATGAAGCGATCATCGCCTACATCAGGCGTCATCAGAATCTTCTCGTTGGCGAGGCGACGGCCGAGCGCATCAAGAAGGAGATCGGTTCCGCGGCACAACCCGCCGATGGAAGCGGCATCACCATCGAAATCAAGGGTCGTGACCTTCTGAACGGCGTGCCCAAGGAAATCACCATCACGCAGCGGCAGATCGCCGAGGCTTTGACCGAACCGGTCAGCGCCATCGTGGAAGCGGTGAAGGTCGCGCTCGAAGCCACCCCGCCGGAACTTGCGGCGGACATCGTGGACAAGGGAATCGTCCTCACGGGAGGTGGATCGCTCCTGTCCAATCTCGATCAGGTATTGCGCGATGAGACCGGCTTGCCGGTTTCCATCGCTGATGACGCGCTTTCCTGCGTAGCGCTCGGTACGGGGCGCACATTGGAGAACGCGAAAAACATGCGTCACATGCTCTCGACGGCGTTCTAAAGCGGCGAACGGCGAGAGGAGCTGGGAGTAGCGTAGCGTATCGAGTTGGCCGCTAAGGGTTGTTGGGAATGGCGGGCTTTGGTTGGAGACTGACGCGCGGTCGGGGGGCGAAACAATTCTCCCTGGCGGTTTGTGGCGTGTTGGCTGTCGTCATCGCC
>Ga0193699_10001069_pt1 | contig 11083 bp, 11 predicted proteins | sample L3c2metaG_FD_160095 | JGI IMG/M metagenome (GOLD analysis project Ga0193699, IMG submission 160095) | Soil microbial communities from a riparian zone of the East river system, Colorado, United States - L3c2 | ecosystem: Environmental > Terrestrial > Soil > Riparian zone | place: USA: East... | reverse complement strand
CGCAACCTTCGCGGCCGAAATGCCGTGCAGCCAATCGGTCAACCACAGACCAAGGGCCAGAAGGATGAGCACCGTTGCCTTGGTCGCCATCGGCGACCAAGGAGCGACGCTGCGAAAATGGGCTTGCACCTCGCTGCGCCGGTTTTCGAGGCTCTCGATTTCCGGAGGAAACAGCCACAGCGTCAGCCGCCAGCCGATCAAAATCGTCACGATGGAGCAAGGGAAGAACGCCAGCAGCCAGAAGGAATAGGTGACATCCACCCCTCCTACGCGTTCGATGATGTTACGCGCGGTGATGGCACCGGTGCCGGCGATGATCATCTTGTCGAAAATGGCGCAGGTATAGGTAACGAGCAGGAAAATCCCCCGACCGATATTGGACCCCTTGTCGACGCCGAAAAGGTTGATCACGCCGATACAGATAGGCGCCATGATCACGACCCGCGCGACGCCCGACGGCACGATGAAGACCAAAAGAAAGTTGATGACGATGAGCCCGAGCAGCAGCCGGCTATAGGTCAGACCGACGCGGTTCACCACGAAACCGGCGATGCGCTGCGGCAGACCCGTCTTGGTCGCCATGGTGCCGAGAAACACCGCGCCGATATAGAACCAGGACGCGTCGGCGACGAAGCCGCTGAAAACCACCTCCGGCTTGGCGATGCCGAAGACCCAGAACAGGAACAGGCCGACCAGGCCCGCCGAGGCGTATTCCATCACCTCGGTCATCCACGCGATGATCATCATCGCCGAAATGGCAAGCGCCGCTTTGGTGTTCGAGGAGAGCGCCAAGGGCGAAAACCAGATCGCCGCGCCGACACCGAGACACACCACGGATTGCACCAGACGGAGCTGGGAACTGCGTTCGCTCGCGACCGCAACCCGCGGTTCGGCAACTGGACTGTCTATCGCGGTCAACGCACTCTCCCTCTAACTCTCACAAATCCGTTGGCGGCTTCCAATCTTCATGACCTTCCAGAAGCGTGGTCGGCGGATAGGTGACCATCTTCTGAAACAACAGATGCATGAAGAGGAATAGCGGCTTGGCCTTGAAGACAAGCAGCACCGCCTCGTTCTCCGGATCGTCGTTGAAGTGCTGATGCACGCACCCCGTCTCGACGATCATGATGTCGCCCGCCTTCCAATCGATCCGCCGACCGTCATGGATGTCGTAGCCACGGCCTTTGATGACAAAGAAGACGGCGCTGTTCAGATGTCCGTGCTTCTGGCCGAACGCGCCCGGCCCGTAGGCTTCGATATGGGTCTCGATCGACTGTCCGACAGCGGTCGTGCCCGGCGTGATGCCCGTCTTGCTGTAATGCTGCGGCCCGCCTTTCCAAGGCTTGTCGCGGAACGACAGCACGCGCGGCTGACTGAGAAGCTCCTTGGTCAGCTCGCTATAGGTGCCTTCCAGCGCGCGCACGAAGGTGCGCTTCTTCTGCCAGCGCTCCCACACGACCGGCTGCTCGCGGTTATGGGTCGCGGGCGCCGGGTCTGCGTCTGTCGGAAGGTCTTCGGTCGTCGATTTGGTCAACAGCTCACCTTTGAAATCAAGGACGACGCGGAATCGCGTTCAAAAGATTGGACGGCGAATATTGATCCGTTAGCACGCGCGTAGCCGGATTCCAGTCGACCTTCGTGCTGAAGAGAGGCAGGAGAAAACTCGTACCCGTGCCGCGTTTGCTGAGCGCGGGTTCCAGCACCATGGCATTCTTCTTCGCGTTCTCCGGATCGGCGGACAGAATTCCGCTAGGCCGGCCGACGATGATGCGGTTGGCAAGCTTCAAATTGAAGTACGCGCCGAACACCGCGCGATAGGTGACGGATTCATAATCGTAAAGCGCGCTGTCGGAGAAGGTGTTGGCGACAACAACGCCATCTGGCGTCATGATCGATTTGACTTCCTGGAGGAATTCCCGGGTCAGCATATGCTCAGGGATGTAATCCGCATCGAAGGCGTCGAGCAGCACCATGTCGTAATTCGGCTTCTGCGGGATCATCCGCTTCACGAAGACCCGCCCGTCCTCGATGAACACGCGCGTTTTGGGCCCTGGCTTGAACTCGAAATATTGGCGCGCGACAGCGTCCACCGCCTTGTCGAGCTCGACAAGATCGATCTGCGTGTTGGGCAACATTTCCTGCAGCGCGGTCGGAATCGTGCCGCCTCCCTCGCCGATGACGAGAATCCGCTTGGGGTTCGGATTGAGATAGAGACCCGCCAGCATCATCTGGGTGTAGTCGAAGATCAGCTTGTTGGGTTCGTGCAGCAGCTTGCAGGATTCGCGTCCGAAGGGGCGCGGATAGCGGAACAGCATGCAGCGTTCATCGCCGTCCTGAGTTACGAAGATGTTGCGGTAGAGCGAACGCTCCTGATGCAGCAATTGTTGCTGCGCATTGGCAGACGCCACGCCGACGATCGTCAGCAGGAGCGTGAAAATGAGCGCAAGTGCACGCATGGCCGGATCATTCTTTCCGATAATTTGTTAGAGCCCCCAGGCCCCCCAGTATAACCGAGATGCTGATGGCAACCATCAATATGGTGTTCACCTCGAACAGCAACACAAGGTAAAAAGCCGTGAGCAAGGTACCGAAGCTGCTTCCAAGCGTCGAAATGAAATAGAGATATCCGGCGTCATGGCCGGAAGATTCCTTGTTCTTCACAATGATGCGAATGGCATAGGGAGACACCATGCCGGCGAAAATCGTCGGTATGAGGAACAGGCCGAGGCAGGTCACCAGGGAACCGAAACGCGGATCGGTGATCGTGTTGAATACGAAATCCAGGACCGCCGTCCCGAACAGCAGGATCGGAAGGGTGGTCAGGGCCGAAGTGATCAAGATGCCGCACAGGCGTGCGACGCTGGGTTGGAAGCGCGAATAGATTCCGCCCAAGAGGTATCCGATGGAGAGGCCCAGCATGAAAACGAAGATCACCGAGCCCCAAACATAGATGCTGCTGCCGAAGGACGGTGCGATCAGCCGCCCCGAAAGCAGCTCCACCAGCATGACGTAGAAGCCCGACCATCCGGCGATGGTGTAGGCCCAGAGGGCGCTTGCTTTTGCCATTGTCTGCCCGTCGCCCCTATCCCAAGCCGCCTTCGTCCGGACTCATGGGCGTGACCGTCACGCCCAAATAATTGCACTCCGGACCATAAAGCAGCGCTTTCACGTCGTCGGCGGAAAAGAGCTTCACCAGCTGGTCCACCTGCCCAGCCAGGGGAAGGACCAAGCCCGCTTGTTGGGCCAAGTCCATGGTCACGTCCATGTCTTTTTCTTGCCAGGTGAACCGGGTCGAGTCCCAGCGCTTCAGCGTCAGATTGAACGCCGGACATTCGAGCAGCACCTCGCGCATCTTCTGCGCGTCCACGCCGAAGCGTTTGGCCAGCAGCAGGGTCTCGTAATTGGACACGCAATGCACCCAATGCAGCAGATTGTTGCAGGCCTTGGCCAGTTGACCGGCGCCGACCGGCCCGACTCTCAGAACATTGCGGCTATAGGCCATCAGAACCGGTCTGGCGCGTTCGACGTCCTCTTCCGCGCCGCCGCAAAGCGACAGCAGCGTTCCTTCCCTGGCCCCGGACGCCCCATAGACCACGGGCGCATCGATGAAACGCTTGCCGCGTTCCTCGCACAGCTCGGCCAGTTCCTTCATCGTGTTCGGGCTGTTGGTCGCGACGATGGCGATCAGCGCGCCGGGCGGCGCGTGTTGGGACAGCGTCTGCGTGACCGCGCGCGACTGGGCATCGGTCGAAACGACGACGAGGAACAACTCGCCGTTCCGCGCGAGATCTTCGAGGCTCGCGGCAATGCCCACGCCACGCGAGGCGACGGCCTTCAATCTCGCCTGATCGGGATCATAGGCCGAAACATCATGGCCTTTGGCAAGGAGATGCCCCGCTATTGCAGCGCCCATCTCACCTACTCCCGCCAAACCCACTCTCATATCGTCCTCATGTTTTCCGTTCAGCCGGTCAGCTGCGTGATCGTATCAAGGAGCGCGGGTTTTCCCGCCTTCACTTGCGCAATGGCACGCTTCAGCGCGGGCGCGATGTCGGACGGCTTCTCGATCGGGCCTTCGGAATACCAGCCCATCGAACGCGCCAGCGTCGCGAAGTCGGGCGCCGGATCCATGATGTCCATTCCGATGTAAGCGCGCTCTTCGGGCGTGCCGCGCTGGCGGGCCACACTGATCTGATGCTCCCAATCGTTATAATAGGCGCGATTGTTGTGCATCACGCAGAGCAGCGGCACTTTGTGCTTGGCCGCAAACCACAGCGCACCGGCATCGAACATCAAATCGCCATCGGTCTGGCAATCGACGACGAGGCGTCCCTTGCCGCGATGGGCCAACGCGACGCCGATCGCCATGCCTATCTGCGTTCCGGTGCCGAGCGCCTTGCCCGGCCAGCGGTAATGCTTGTCGAAATTCCACAGCTTCAGCGCCCAATCCTCGAAGGCCTGCGTGGTGAGCACCCAATCTTCGGATTTGATCTGTTCCCACACTTCCATCGCCAGGCGCGGGAGCGAGATCGGTGAGGCATCCCAGCCTTCGCGCGCCTCATCGCGCCATTTGGCGCGCTGTTTGTCGTGAATCTGTTTGACGGCACCTTTGCGTTCATCGATGCGCTTTGCCGCTTTTGGGTCTTTGGCCACGCGCGCGCGGCACAGCTCGGTGAGAGCGGGAATCGCCAGCTCCGTATCGGCCAGCACGCGGGCCGCGCATTCGGGAAACTTCTGATAGCCCATCGCCCATTTGGAAATCTCGATATCGGCAAAGCCGATATCCGCCCATTGGCAATGATCGGGATAGATCGGGCGCAGTGTGCGGTTGATGCGGTCGTTTTCGTGAGTCGGCCGTTCCCAATCGCGGCAATCGAGCGCCAAGATGAGATCGGCTTGCTTGAAGATGTCCTTGTTCATCCGGCAATCGAGCGGATGTTCGGTGGGAAAGTTCAGCCGCGATTGCACGTCGGAAACCGCCGCCCCAGCGATCTCGGCAAGCGCCACCATATCCGTCAAGCCGCTCGCCACGCGCCCCGCATATTGCGGCAGAAGCACGGGCCATTGCGCGGCGATCAGCCGGTCGGCGATATCGCCGAGCGCTGTGAGATCGGGCGCGATCTTGCTCGGACGCTTCACCGCGGCCGGGCCCGGCAAGCGTACCGTCTCGGTCAGTTGCTCTTCCTGCAGCCCGGCGTCGTAGCACATGTAGATCGGGCCCTGCGGCTCGCTCATCATGATCGAATAGCCGCGTGCAAAACTGTCGGGTACGCCCTGGATGCCGCCGGGCTGGTAGTCCCATTTCACGTAGTCGCGAACGACATTGCCCTGCACATTGGCGGTGTGATCCCAATCGACGCGTGGGCGGCGCTTGCCCTCGTCCATCGGACCCGTGGCGCCGATCACGAACACCGGCGCGCGATCGGTATAGGCGTAATAGATCCCCATCGTCGCGTGCAGCAGGCCCACCACATTGTGCACGATGACACAGAGCGGCTCTCCGCACGCCTTGGCGTAGCCATGCGCGATCTGCACCGCGATCTTCTCATGCTGGCACAGCAGCATGGGCGGATCGTTACGGTTGTGATTGACGAGGGAATCGTGCAGCCCGCGATAGGACGCGCCCGGATTAAGCGTGATGTACGCAAAGCCGAATTGGCGGATCAAATCCGCGATGACGTCCGATTGCCAGCCCCGATTGGGCGGGACAGTCGCGCTTCTATCCGTCATGAAATCCGCCTGCCGGTCAGTGGGAGTGACCGTGGCCGTGACTATGCCCGTGGAACGGATCATGGTCATGATCGTGATCGGGGGCGGAGATCTCGCCTTCCGAATAGCCGAGCATTAGCGCTTCCATGACCCGGCGCAGCGGGTCTTCCGAGAGCGGGACATGGGCAGCGATGAATCCCGCAAGCCGCGCGAACACCAGCGGCTCCATGGCGATGCGCTGATAACCGCTCATCTCGTCGGGTGCGCGGTTGGGGTCGATGGCGGCGGCAAGGAGCTCGCGGAAGAGCCTGTCCAAATGGGCGTGCACCGGATCGGGATTCTTCCCCTGCTTCTTCATTGTGGCGAGAAAGGAATGCGCATGCGCGACGAAGCGGTCATGGGCCCCGCTATCCGGGCCGGCTTCTTCTTCGAGATCTCCACACATGCTTCACTCCAGAGTGGGTTTCGTTCGACGGCCGTCAGCCGAAAATCCATTGAAAGACCAGCCCCTCGAACAGGGGCAGGCCCAGAACATATTCGAATACGCCGTAAAGCACGGCCCAGGCAAACAGGGCCGACCCGAGCGAGACATACCATCTCTCTCGCCAGGAGAAATGCAGGTAAACCGCCACCATGATCGGTCCCGCATAGGGGAATCCGAAAAGGATGATTACGACGACAAAGAGGACGAACCAGCCGAACATCTTCCACTCGGCCTTGCGGTTCTCGGCGGTAAATTCCTTGTCGGGCCTGGTCCGGAGCTCGATCGCGAGCTGTGCGCCGGAAAGCACCAGGCCCGGAATGCCGATGACCAAGGGAAGGAAGCGGGCGTCTTGGGGGTAGGTTAACGCCAGCCCCACCATCACCACAAAGACGGCAAACATGATGCCGGCTGTCAGGGTGCGTCCCTCAACCATGGACGATTCCCACCCTCGGATTTCGCTGTCTCCAGATATAAAAGACGATACTGCCGATGATCATCGCGATCAGAACCAGCGAAATCGGCCGCAGGAAGAAGCTGTATCCCCAGATCGCCATCGCCTTCAGAAGCGAATCCTCTGCGATCTTTCCGAGGATGACGCCGATGACGAAGGGCGCGCGCGGCCAATCGTGACGCTTCAAGAGATAGCCGAGTCCGCCCAGGAAAATGATGAGCACGAGATTCTGCCAGGCATTGTGGCCGAGATAGCTGCCGAGGATCGCGAACAGCAGGACGATGGGGACCATCAGGCTCGTCTTGACGTAAGCGAGCCGGCTGATCCAGGGCGCCGCGGCAAGCAGGATCGCCACGCAAATGATGTTGGCGACCATCAGCGACCAGATCAGCGACCAAACGATATTGAGGTGTTCTGTCAGCATGGCGGGGCCGGGCTGCAGTCCGAGCATCAGAAACGCGCCCAGCATGATCGCCATGCCGGAGGAGCCCGGAACGCCGAAGAACAAGGTCGGTAGCAGCGAGCCCCCTTCCTTGGCACAAGTGCCGGTTTCGGCACCGATCACGCCCGCAACCTCTCCCTTGCCGAACCGTTCGGGATGCTTCGAGGATTGCACGGTGTGGCCATACGCAATCCAGGACGCCGCATCGCCGCCCAGGCCCGGAATGACGCCAATCGCCGCCACCAGCAATGACACGCGCAGCACCAACCAGCGATGCCTGACGACATCCCAGAGCCCTTGACGCACCTGGTCGTACCGGATGTGCTGAGTTGTCGGAGCATCGGACGCATAGGTCTGTCGCGTCACGCCGAGGGAGATCATCTCGGGAATCGCGAACATCGCGAGGATGGCCGTGATGATATCGACGCCGTCCCAGAGGAAAAGCTGGCCGCCCGTGAAGCGCTCGCTTCCGGTGGAGGGATCGAGGCCGACGAAAGAGATCATCAGCCCAAACAAGCCCACGACAAGACCCTTGATCACGCTCTTGCCGCTCAAGGTCGCAATGAAAGTGATGCCAAGGATCGCGAGGAGAAAGAACTCGGCTGGGCTGAACGACAGGATGACCGGTTCAAGAATGCCGAGCGAAGCGCCAAGAAAAACCGCGCCCGCGATGCTGCCCGCGAGCGAAGCGCCAAAGCTCGCTCCCAGCGCGCGACCCGGCTCGCCATTCTTGGTCATGGCGAATCCGTCCAGAACCGTCGCTGCCGTGGCGCCCTCGCCTGGGACGCCGATCAGGATGCTGGTCACCGCCCCCGCCGTGTGAACCACAGCGTGCATCGAGAGCAGGAATACGGCCCCCGCCAGGGGGTCCATTCCGTAGACGAAGGGGATCAGCAGGACGAGGCCCAGCTTCCCCCCGACGCCGGGCGCGATGCCCATGAAGATGCCGACGAGCACGCCGATCATCATCAGGCCCAGCAGATAGGGCGAAGTCAGGATCCCCACCAGGGACGAAACGGCGACGGCGAAATCCATCGAATGCCTTCAACGCCTGCGTGACCGCGTCACTCCGCCCTCATTGGCTTGCGGCGCGCTTCAATTCAGCAATGGTTTCGGGTGGCTGGGCAAGCGCCTGCTTGACCATGGCTTCAACCTTGTCGCCGGAAGCAGGATCAAGCGGCAGCCCAAGCCTTTTGGCTTCGGCGATATAGGCCGGGTCCTTCATCGTCGCGGTGAAGGCTTCGCGAAGGACAGCAAGCGTGGCGGGCGGCATGCCGGGTGGCCCCGCCGTCAGGCGGCCGATCAGGGAGAGCGTCGAAACCAGGTTGAGAAGGCGTTTGGCCCGCTCGTCCTTGGCGTAAGTCATCGCCTTGGGTACGCCTGGGAGCGAATCGCTGTCGGTCAAGGCGAGCGCGAAGAATCCGCCCCGGTTCTTCACGAAAGGCTCGAGCGAGTTCGCGGTTCCGACTTCGGCGACCACCTCGTTGCGGAGCATGCTCATCTCGCCTTCGTTCCCGTCGAAGCCGGGAACGATTTGGATCGGGACGTTCAGTGCATTCTGCAGAATTCGCGTTTCGATATAGGCGGCCGAGCCGATGCCCGAGGCCGCGAACTTCACCGGCGTTTTTGATTTCAGCACCTCATCGAAACTATGCAACCCGCTTTTCGTCGAGATCACCAGCGCGCGCGTGTCGTTCGATGCCTTGCCGATATAGCCGAATTTGGAAAGGTCGAATTTCACGCCGCCGCGCTGCAGCAGCTGATCGTAGATGAGCCCCGTATTGAACGTGCCGAAGGTGAGGCCGTCGGGACGCGCGGCATAGATCGTGTTGGCGCCGACGATGTGACCGGCGCCGGGAACGTTTTTCACCAGGATGCGCGTGCCGGGCAGATATTTCTGCAAAAAGCGGGACAGCAGGCGGCCATAGCTATCGTATCCGCCGCCCGGACCGGTGGCGATGATGTAGGTGATCGTCTTGCCCTTGAACATCTCGCTGTCCGCCGCGTAGGCGGGGGAGCAGGAAATTGCGAGTCCGAGTGCCATCGACAGCACACGCTTCAGCATTGGTCTCCTCCAACGGAGAGTGCAGCCTTGAGCCGCACAATCATCAATAGCCTTCGGCGCTCTCTATCTGTTCGAACCAGTTGAAGCCCATCGCTTTCACGATGCGGCTATTGATCACGATGATGCGCGCTTCGTTCTTGGGGTCGCTGTTGAAGTGCTTGTGCATGCAGTAAGGCGGGATATAGACGAAATCGCCTTGGCTCCATTCGAAGCGCTTCGGTTCCTCTTCCCAGCTGAACTCCATCTCGTGATTGCAATCGAACCGCACATCCCAGTGCAGGTCGTAGCCATTGCCCTCGATGACGTAGAAGACCTCTTCCGACAGATGACGATGCTTGCCCGTCGCTTTGCCGGGTGGAATGAACTGCTGGTAGAGATCCAGACAGCATTCCTTGGTGTCCATCTGCTCATTGATGATGTGCTTGATGAGGCCATCGGGCGAACGTTCCAGCGGCATCTGGCTCGCCTTCACGACGTTCAACCGGCCCTTGTAGTCGCCGCGGAACTCTTCCGATGCTTTCAACGCTTGCGAATAGAAATCGACTTGCTCGACTTGGGCATGCGATTTCTCTCGTTCGCGCGGATCGATGACTCTGTTCATTGACGCAAACCCTTTCAAAGTTCCGGCGGTGGCAAATAGTCCCGCTGCGCTTGGCTCTCCGGTTCCTTCGGCGGCCAGGCAGCGATCTTCTGGAAAATCAGATGCATGAAGAGGAATAGCGGCTTGGCCTTGGCGACCAGCACAATGGCCTCTTCGTTGGGATCATCGTTCAGGTGCTGATGGACGCAGGCGTTCTCGACGATCAGAGCGTCCCCCGCTTCCCAATCAAGTCGGCGCCCGTCATGGACGTCGTGACCCTTGCCCTTCAGGACATAGAAGACCGCGCTGTTCATATGGCCGTGGCGCTGGCCATAGCCGCCGGGCGCGAAGCAATCGATATGGGTCTCGATGGACTGGGCCACCTTCGCCGAGCCGGGATTGATCACCTTCTTGCCGAAATTCTGCGGTCCGCCTTTCCATTTCAAATCTTTGGAGTGGTAGACGCGAGGCTGGGTGAAGAGCTCATGTACCAATTCGCCATAAGTGCCTTCGAGGGCGCGGACGAAGGTCCGCTTCTTGGTCCAGCGTTCCCAGACCGGCTCTTCGGTGCCACTGTTGTGACCGGGACCTGCGGCATCCTTGGGGTTGCGGAGCGCGGCCAGTTCATCGCCTTCAGCCAAAGATAACCTCCTGAATTTCCAATGATCGGCAGCAAAATATGTCGCTGCAAAGGGGCTTACCCCCATTGGGCAAAAGCCGTCCCATGGCGCTGGGATGGCTGTCAAGAGCGGCCGGTCCCTGCTGAGGGAATGAAAAAATCCGCCGGTCAATCGTCAGTGATCAAGGAATCCGGCGAGGGTGCTTTGGGCTTCCGGCGTGCGGCGAATTTCGGCCAGGCGCCGCGCCGTTTCCGCAATCAGGGTCTCATTGGGGACCGCAAGCCGGACATCGTCGATCAGAACCTTGGCCGCCCGCTGTGCATCGCGTTTGCCGGCCAGGAGTTCAGCCACCAGTTGAGCCGCCGTGGTGCCGATATCGTCCAGGCCCGAGACGAGATGAACAAGCCCCAGGCGGTGCGCCTCGGCCGCGTCGAAGGATTCGCCGGTCAGAAAATAACGGTGGCAGGCCCGCGCCCCCATGGCGGCGATGACATAGGGCGAGATGATGGCCGGAATGATGCCGAGCCGCACTTCCGAAAACCGGAACGTCGCCAGATCCGACGCCAGCACCACATCGCAGGCCGCCACCAGCCCGACCCCGAGCCCAATCGCGGCACCGGGGACGACAGCCAGCGTCGGAGCCGGCATGGTGTGCAGCCGATGCAGCAGCTTGGCGAGCTTGAGGGCATCCTCGTAATTGGCCTCGAAAGACCCGGCCATCGTTTCCATCAT
>Ga0193699_10001068_pt1 | contig 11084 bp, 5 predicted proteins | sample L3c2metaG_FD_160095 | JGI IMG/M metagenome (GOLD analysis project Ga0193699, IMG submission 160095) | Soil microbial communities from a riparian zone of the East river system, Colorado, United States - L3c2 | ecosystem: Environmental > Terrestrial > Soil > Riparian zone | place: USA: East River... | reverse complement strand
TCTTGTGGGGATCCCACGCGAGTGAGCGTGAGTTACTCAAACCTTTGAGAGCACGCGGTGGGCGTGAGGACAACAGCGCGCTCGCCCCGTGTGCGGCATCTACGTGCAGCCAGATCCCGCGCTCGGCACAGAGCGCGCCGATCGCCTCGAGGTCGTCGAAAGATCCAGTAGCAGTCGATCCGGCGGTCGCGACGACCGCCATCACGCGCTTGCCCTCTGAGCGCAGGTGATCGAGCGCCGCGACCAATAGGTCGACATCCATCCGGTAGTTACGAGAAGCAATCGGAATTCCCTTTCGACGTCCCATTCCGAGCTGCCCGATTGCCCGCGTCACCGCATAGTGTGCGTGCTCGCCGTACACGACGAACGGAGGGTCCGCGCCGATCCCGTTCTCCCATGCGTCGGGGACCGCCGAGTTTCTCGCGGCGAGCATCGCGGTGAAATTGGCTTCGGTTCCACCCGACGTGAGAGTTCCGCCGGCGCCCGCGCCATATCCGGCGAGCTTCGCCAGCCATCCGACGATCTGGTGCTCGATCATTGTGGCGGTGGGTGACATCTCCCAAACCGCCAATGATTGATTCAAAGCTCCGATCACGCTCTCCATCCATACGCCGACGGGGAGCGGCGCCGACGTCTGGTGACCCATGTACATCGGGTGGTAATACTTGTTGGCGTCAGCCAGCACTTCGCGCTCGAGGCGTTCGACGATCTCCGCGACCGGCCGTCCATCGCGCGGGAGCTCCTCGTCGAATCTGCGCGCCAATTCCTCGGCTGAGAGCGGCGTCGACACCTGTCCGTCACCGCGGCGGGTCGACTCGAAGTAGCGGGCCGTTACGCCCGCGAAGATTTCACCGACCTCGAGAGAGGTATCCGCTTCCAGCTCGGCCAGAATGTCGTCGATCATGACGCAAATCTAGTCGATGACCTGATTGGATCGCCTAGGCGTCGAGAAGTCCGTTCTGGCGGACGAAGTCAGCGAGCTCGCCACGCGAGCCGACATTGAGCTTGAGAAAAATGTTCGAGAGGTGAGTGCTGACCGTGCGCGCGGAGATCTGAAGCGCGCCTCCGATTTCCTTGTTGGATTTCCGCGTTGCGACCATCCGCGCGATTTCCATTTCGCGCCCCGTCAATCCTGCCGCGCCGCTCGTCAGCGACTTTGGCGGCGGCCTGACGCCAAGCTCACGCATCTCCTCGCGCGTTCCATCCAGCTCGACGGTGGCTCCAATGCGCGCGAACACGTCGTGCGCCTTGCGAAGCTCGCGCATTCCCGCCTCGCGGTCGCCCACCTCGACGTACGCGCCAGCGAGTCTTCGCCGGATCCTCGCCGCCTGCGGAGGATACGGAATTGCTTCGAGCTGTTCGACGGACGATTGCAACAGCTCGATCGCCCGCGCGGGATCACCATCGCGAAATCTTGCAAGCAGGCCCTCACACGCATCCGCGTAGGCTAGCCCCAACCGATGCTGAAAACGGCCGGCGTCGCGCCGCATGCGCTCCAGATGCTTGGCAGCTCGATCGAAGTCGCGAGCGAAGAGCGCCGCCTCTCCAACGGTCGGCAGCAGCCACTGAAGCGCCCAGACGATGTATCCGGTCCGATCAGCAATCGCGAGTCCCGCCTCGCCAATGCGAACAGCATCCCTGGGATGCCCCTTGGCGAGATGGTACGACGCCATTCCGAGGTGCGCGGGAACGATCGAGGGCACGTCCAGAGCGCGATCACCAGCGCCTGCGAGTGACCCTGCCTTCTCCGCTCCAGCGAGCTTCCACGCTTCATCGAAATACTCTTTCGCCTTTTCCTCGAAGCCCCGCCACAGATAGATGAGTCCTGACCAGACGTAGAGGCGCGGCAGCAGAACGCGCTGATTCAGACTCTTGGCGAGAGTGATCGTGCGCTCCGCCGTTTCGACCGCCCCGTCCCAATCGCCGATGCTCGAGGCGTACTGCACGTAAAGCTCGGCCGACCAGAGAGGCAGGAGCGGCGAATGCATTTGCTCAGCGAGCCGGTCGCTGGCGGCGAGATGCTTCACGAGCGCCGGCTCATCTCCTGAAATTCCAGCCAGCAGCGACATTCCCCAGTGCGCGGTCCACTGCAGCATGCGCTGACCGGCGGCTTCCGCGTGTGCGATCGCCTTCAGCCCGTGCTCACGCGCCAGATCGAGCGGGCCTGCCCAGACGTAGAGAAGAAGAAGCGCTCGGTGCGCGCGAGAGAGAAGAGGATCGTTGCTCATCCCACCTTCAGCCGCCGAAGCGAGTGCACTCTCGACTTCCGCCTGCGCCTCCAGCAATCGCCCCAGGTCCTGGAGAGCGATGCCTTTTGCGAGACGCAGCCTGACGATCGTCGAGATGTCACTCGACGAAGACGCCTCCTGAAGTCCGGCCTCGTAGTGCGCGAGGGCTTCGGCGTATCTGCCGCTCCAGTAGCAGGCGAGACCCATGCGGTGGTCGATGTCGGCGAGCACTCCCCTTTCTCCCCGCGCCGCGGCTTCTTCGCGAGCGCGAGCCCAAAGCTGGAGTGCTGCGTCGTATTCACCCAATCGCTGCCGCATGCGCGCAAGAGTGGTGAGAATCTCTTCGCGCGGCGCGTCCGTGATCGCAGGATCCTTGTCCAAATGCTCCAGCGCCGCGGCGAGATAATTCGCTGCTTCGCGGTTCGCGTACTTCTCTATGGCGCCACGTGCAGCGGCGTAGAGGTACTTGACTGCCTTTCGCGCCAAAGCCTGAGAGTGGGCGCGAGCGAAATGCAGGGCGAGCTCGTCGGCATGGTCCAGGGCGGCCGCGCCGTAGAAAACTTCCAGCGCCTCGCCGATGGTTGCGTGGAGGAGCCGGGCGCGCGCCTGCCCCAGCTCTGTGTAGATCACCTGCTGAAGCAGAGGATGCGTGAAATCGTAGTGGATCGCGTCGACACTTCCTGTCTCGGCGAGCACCCGTTGGGCCAGCAGCTCTTCGACGCCGGCAATGATCTCCATTTCCGCCAGGCCGGAAACCTTCGCCAGCGTTTCGTACCCGGCTCGCGTGCCGATGACAGCGGCAAGGTTCGCCAGCGTTCGCGCGTTCGGTGACAGCCGTTCTACTCTTGCCTTGACGACGTCGCGAATCGTTGATGGAAGTTGCAGGGTTTGCATCTCCCAACCGGTCCAGCGGCCATCGCGCTGCGTCAGCGCGCCGGAATCGACCAGTGACTTGAGCGTTTCCTCGACGAAAAAAGGATTGCCGCGCGTCCAGTCGTATAGCATCGGCGCGAAATGTCGAGTCACGGACTTGTCGACACCGAACGCCTGCGCAACGAGCTCCTCCACCTCCTCTCTTTGCAGCGGATCGAGCCTCCGAACGGTAAGGCAGCCGAGACCCAGGAGAGATTGCTCCGTGCTGCGCAGCGTGAGGTTCGAATCCCGCTCAGTTTCGTTGTATGTCCCGAGAAGAACGATTCTCTGGGTCGCGATCTGTCGCGCGACGAAGTGCAGCAGCTCGAGCGAGGATGCGTCAGCCCACTGAAGATTCTCGAGTACGATGAAGAGCGGCTGCTTCGCCGAGAGCCGTCCGAGAAACTGGGTAAAGTTCCAGAGCAGGCGCGCCTTTATCTCTGACGGCTCGGCGCCGGCCGCGGCGCGTTCCCGGTCCGCCGACGCCCCGAGATTCGGAAACACGTACCCGAGCTCGGCGGCTCCGCCCCGCGTGAGGACGGAGAGCGTCGAGGGCTCGAAGTTCCGCACCAGCGGTAGAAGCGCGTCGGAAAAAAGCGCGTACGGCACGCCGGTTTCGACCGGATACGACCGTCCCACGGCAACGCTCCATCCTTTCTTCGCCGCGAAATCCGCGACTGCCGTGGCGAGGCGGGTCTTCCCGATTCCACCTTCACCGACGATGAAAACAGAGCGACCCGCTCCTTTTGCGGCTTCGTCCAGCGTCCTGGACAGAAACGCTAGGTCCGCGCTTCTCCCGACGAGGGGGGCAACATCGGGCCTTGGCATACAGGCCAATGTACGAACACCAGTTTTTCCGAGCTAGCCCACCGCTATCGCGCTGCTTTCTGGTCCGCGGCTCTTAGGGTGACGCTGCGCCAGTCGCGAGTCCAGGTCCTGAAGCGCGACTCACGCGGCATCCGCACGAGTCCGACTACGAATCGAACCTTCATCGGCGACTCGAGAACGCGATTGAACACGACGCGGCCTTTTCCGGAAAACGAAGTTCCCGGCACCTCGAACGTCACCTCAGTCTGCGGTGCCACTGGCGTCTCCATCAGCAGTCGGGCGCCGCTCGGGCTGACATCCTCAAGCAACGCCAGTGATTCGGTTGGAGGCTCATCTTCATTCTCGATGATGACTCGCGCGGGCAGCTGGACGAGATATCTTCGCTCTCCGCGAATGTTGGCCACCATCTCGGCGGCCTTGCTGAGCAGATTGAGCGACTGCCTGTATTTCATCCGCCACATCGGGACGGAGTAGTGCATGCAATGGAGCTCGATCGCATCTCGAGTCTCGAGCGGGAGATCCGTGAACTGCACCCCGTGCGTAAAGATCTGCGTCCCGGCGGTCATTCCCTTCTCGACGTGCATCACGGTTCCGGTTACATCGACAGAGCCCGACGCGAGCGGGAGTGAAGTCCGAACATTGATTCCAGGTGGCAGCTGGAACGCGGCGCGGAACGCCATCCCTGTCGGGTTGAGGTCCTGTGTCAGCGCGAGAAGATCTACGTATTCCCGTCCATCCTTGTCGATGCCGTTGATGGTGATCGGAAACGCGTCGATGAAGCGGTGGTCGACTCGCTGCTGCCGGGATGAGCGACTTTGGAGAACGACAAATCCGGCGAAGTAGATGTTCCAGGCTATCCAGAAGCCGTTGAGCCAGAACGCGAGCGAGGACCAACCCGCCGAATGGTAATCCACCCACCCGTAATGGCTCGCCAGCGTTGCCCATATCAGTGACGCAATGGAAACGATGAGCAGATAGAGCTGCGGCGCGTACGTCGCAAAGGGAACATCGCCGACTCCTTTCGGCGTCACGTTGAACTTGAGCGGTTTCTGGGTGAAGAACCCTCGATAGGTTTTTATGTACGTCCAGAACTTCGTCATGTTGTACCGCTCGGAGATCAGAATCCAACCCGTCCCCCGCGATAGCAGCTCGAACGCGATGATGCTGAGCAGAACGTAAGGCACCAGCCTCGTCACCAGCTGGGTGTTGGTCACGTTCACCGGCAGCCAGCCAGTCAAGAAGAACACCACCGGCGCGAGATAGAAGATCAGCTTCTGGATTCCATCGAGATAAGTCGCGGTAGACGACAGATAGGCCAGACGCTGCCGGACACTGAGACCTGGATAGGTGAGTGGATTCAGCTTGCGCAGAATCTGCATCGAGCCTTGCCCCCAACGCAGGCGCTGGACGTGGTATTGGAACGCGGACGACGGCGCCAGGCCGTATGCGAGAGTCTCTCCGTGATAGACGGACTTCCATCCGCGTCCGTGTAGGACGATTGACGTCTCCATGTCCTCCGTGATCGTCTTGGTGGAGAATCCGCCGATTTCTTCGAACGCCTTCCGCCGCAGCACGGCGCAGCTTCCGCAAAAGAATGCGGCGTTCCACCGGTCCTTACCCGGCTGGAGCAGCGAGAAGAAGATTCGATTCTCTTCCCACAGGCTGCGTCCCTCTTCGTTCACGACGTGCGTGAATGAATCGGTGTTGTAGAAATCCTGCGGAGACTGCACGAACGCGACTCCAGGGTCCCCGAAATAACCGAGCAATCGGTCGAGGATGTTGGGCAGCGGAACGTGGTCGGCGTCGAGCTGGAGGATGAATTCGCCGTCCGTGACCTTGAGCGCGTTATTGAGGTTCCCGGCTTTGGCGTGCTCGTTCCCGTCGCGGCGGATGTAGCCGATCCCGAGCGCCTCCGCCATCGCTTTCACCTCATCGCGATTGCCGTCGTCGAGCATGAAAGTGCGGTGCGGATACTTGATGGCTCGCGCGCCGATCGCGGTTCGCCTCAACACCTCCAGCGGCTCATCGAAGTTCGTGATGAACACGTCGACGATGAGCCCACTTGGAGCCGGAGGCGCCTCGCGGTAGGTGAGCTTCCAGACCGTCGCGATCAGGAAGAACGAGTTGATCAGCCCGTATGTCTCGGCGACGATCAACACGATCGAGAAGACCAGCGCGTTGGAGTTGAGCGACGAGGTCCACCGCCAGATGATCCAATAGAGACCGTACAGCAACGCGATGGCGGCAAAGCCGCGCGTGAAAATCTCTTCGCCACGCGGAAGCTTCGGGATGGCATCGCGGAAGGCGGTATCCGGGATGGCCGGATCGACGGCGGGGTTGGGTGCCACGGAGCCTGGCTCCGCGACTCCCTGAACAGCTTTTATTGACATTCCATCGGGCCACTAAAGCGAGATTTGTGCCCGGGAACGACTCGCGCCTACGACTTGTCCGCCGTCGGAGAGAGATCGATCATTTTTTTCTCACCGAGGTAATCGACGGACTTCGGGTCGACGACGTTGCGGAGCCGCTGCACGGTAGCGGCAATCCTCCCGGATGCCGACAGGATCTCTGCTGATATCGCGGGAATCTCGTCCGTGGTAGCACCGTGCGCGAGCAGCTCGGCGTTCATCATCAGCACGGTGAGGACGTTGTTCATCTCGTGCGCGACTGCGGTCGCCGTCTCGGCCACGCCGGCAAGGCGCTGCGCCTCGAGGCTCCGCTCCTGCATCTGCTTCTGGAGCGTCACGTCCTGCATCTGCCCGATGAAGTAGGCCGGCAGGCCGTCGGCATTGTGGACCGCCGAGACTGCCAGCGAAACCCAGATGTCGCGACCGTCCTTGTGCCTGTACCGCTTGATTCTGTTATAACTGGAGATCTCGCGGGCAACCAATCGACGCAGCTGCTCGAGGTCGGTCGCGATGTCGTCAGGGTGGGTGATGTCTGCTATGCCAAACTGAAGCAGCTCCTCCTCTGAGTAGCCCAGCATCTCGCAAAGCGCGTAGTTGGCCTTGAGCAATCGGCCTTCCGGACTGACGAAAGCCATGCCGTGCGGCGAATGTCGAAACGCGTTCCCAAATTTCTCCTCACTCTCCCTCAACGCTCGCTCGGCCTCTGTCCGCCTCCTGACGTCGCGAATCAGCCCAAGAATCGCCCGGTGCCCCTCGAACACGATCGGGACCGACACGATCTCGGCGAGGATTATGCTGCCGTCTCTCGCGACGAATCGAACGTCCAGCGGGATTCCTGCCTTGCTTGCCGCAGCCGGCCCGCTGATGCGGTCCATGACCGCGGGCACGGATTCCGGATGAACGAACTGCATTATCGGCTGGCCAATGAGAGACGCTGGGTCGGACCCGAGTCTGCGCCCCGCAAATTCGTTCAGGTAGAGAAACTTCTCCGGCGTGTAGACAATGATCGCCTCCGGAGCGGATTCGACCATTGTTCGGAAGTCAGCGACAGCGGGTACCGAGGCCATTCGTCAATATGAGCCTCGAAACAAACGTGTGTAAAGCTAGACCGGAACGAGCTGGCTGGTGCAGTAGGGGCACCTGGTCGCCGCAGCGTCGACCGACATCCGGCAGTACGCACAATCTTTCTTGCGAGCTTCCGCGGCCGGCTTGATGAAAATCTTCGAGATGCGCCAGGCGACAAAGCCGATGATCAGAAAGTTGATCGCGGCCGCCATGAAATCGCCAACGCCGAACTTTACCGAGCCAACGTTCCAGGTGGCCGTTTGCCAATCGCCGCCCGGACCAATCGCCACGATAATGGGCATGATGAAGTCGTCGACAAATGCCTTCACCAGCGCGTTGAGAGCAGTGCCGACGACGACCGCGATTGCGAGTGCCACGATGTTCTGCTTCAGCAGAAAATCCTTGAACTCCTTGATCATTGGCATTGTCTGGTTTCCCTTTGGAGAGTGTCAGGTCGATACGGAGAAGTTAGCGTTTACGGCCGACGCCCGGAGCGCCGCCAACCGGCGGATCGCAGCAATTCCGGCAACGGGGCCCAACGACAGCGCGACAAAGCTCCAGCGCCAGCCGACTCTCTGCGCAATGAGCGGGACGACCTGCATTGGAAGCATCGTCAACAGGAATCCCAGCGATGTCTGAACCGTGAGCGCCGTGCCCACCGCGTGCGCGGGAACGGCCTCGGTCACCAGCGTGCTGAACTGGGCGCTGTCGGCGATGACGAAGAATCCCCACGCCATCGCCAGCGCGCCGAGCACCCATATCGGCCCCCCGAACAGGAATGCGCTGAGCACACAGCAACTGCCGCTCATGAACAGAGAGATGGCGACGAGCCGTTCCCTCCCTCTCTTATCGGCGAAAATCCCACCCCAAACGCACCCCAATCCCCCCACCGCGATTGTCGCGAATGCGAGGAGCGAGATGAAGCGGCGCCCGCGAACGAGGCCGCCCGTGTTGGCCGCGACGCTCGCCGCCAGGAATGCGGGAATCCAGGTCCAGAATGCATACAGCTCGAACATGTGACCGAGGTAGCTCGCTGTCGCCAGTCGCCACTGCCGTACTCGTACGACATCCCGCACATGATTCCACGAGAACGGACGGGACGCGAAGGGATGCGGGCCGTCCCGATAACCAACCGCTACGAGGACAGCCGCTAGGGCTGCTCCAACGCTCGCCGTGAGAACGACAGGGCTGAGGCCCACCCGCGGAATCGCGCGAACGAGGTAAGGGGTGGCTTTCCCGACGGTGAGCGCCCCGACGATCACGCCGATAGCGAGGCCCCGCTGAGTGCGGAACCAGGTGGCGGCCATCTTCATCGCGGGAGGGTAGACGCCCGCCAGAAAAAATCCTGTGAGGAACCGCAATACGAGAGCGTACCTGTAGCCCGGTGCGGCCAGGATCGTGGCGTTGGCTGCGGCGCCGAGGAGCGCCGAAACGCTGAAAAGCCTTCTGGCGGGAATGAGGTCGGGAAGATTGAGCACCGCGGCGACTGCCGTCCCGCAGACGAAGCCGAGCTGAACGATTGTCGTCAGCCAGGCGGCTTCCGACGCGGTCAGACCCCAGATCGCTCTCAGCTGCGGGGTGACGGCGCTCGCGGCGAACCAGAGCGACATGCCCAATAATTCGGCGATTGCGAGTAACGCAAGCACCCGCCAACGCGTCGAGTATGTGTCAGCTGACATCGTAAAAAATTAGCCCCGCCCCGCGGTCATATGCATCACCCATGACGGGTCCGTCACAGCCAGTTCCGCCCTCTGCACCACCTGCGTCGCCCGCGCCGGCGGCGTCCCAATCGGGACGGCCTGCCGTCGCGACTTTGTCGCGTGATCTGTCGGATTTTCTCATCGAGCTCTCGATCACGATGAACAAGCACGCGATCTATCCGAGCGCCCATCCCCTGCTGGATGTCGCCGTCGACGGAGTGTCAAACCGTCTCGCGGTCTTGTTCGTCGAAGCGCGTGACTCTTTGTCGATAGGTGTCGCGCGCAAGCAGCTGATCATCGAGGGCGTGGCAACGGATCCGCAGAATCCGGTTCTGAAGGAGCTCGCGCAGCGCCTGCATCAACACCGGGTCGGCGCGCTCAAGCTCGTGCGGGGCATCGGCCGCGACGAGCTCGCGGAGGCGCTGGCCGCGCTGGCAGTCGATCCAATCAGGTCGGAGAAGCCGATCGGGCTGGACACGGAGAGGGTCGGAGAGCTGTGGCCGCACATCCGCTTTTTCCCGCTGACCTACGACCGCCTGCAGCTGATCGAGGACGATGGCAGCGAGCCGCCCGGGACGGACAAGATGCAAGCGGGACGGGCGACGCAGCTCTGGATCGGGCTCGCACGCGCGGCGCTCGTCTCCGACACGTCGAGCGCAGCCTCTTCCGGAGACGACCGCGACGACGACACGGCGCTCGAGCCCGCCACCGTCGCGCGGGCGATCGACGAGCACCAGCGCGAATCGGCTTACGATCAGGTCATCGTCGGCTATCTGCTCCAGATCGGGGACGAGCTGAAGACGGCGGAGGGCGCAGAGGCGGCGGGTCTTCAGCGGCGCGTGTCGCGACTGGTCGGGTCGCTGAAAGAATCCACCCTCGAGAAACTGCTCGAGATGGGTGGCGACAAGGCGCAGCGGAGAAAATTCCTGCTCGATGCATCGCAGGGGGTTACCGTGGAGGCGGTCGTCGACCTGGTAAGGGCAGCGTCTGCAGCGGAGGGCCAGACTGTTTCACACTCGATGCTGCGCATGCTCTCCAAGCTCGCGCACCATCCGTCCTCGGGCGGTCCGCGCACTAAAGCGGATCCCAACGTGCGAGATGTGATGCGCCGCCTGGTCGACGACTGGAGTCTCGACGATCCGCACCCCGAGCAATACCTCAAGGCGCTCGAGAGCATGTCCAGCACCCGAGGCATCGCCCAGACCATCTCCGGCGATGGCATTCCTACCGAATGTGAGCCGGAGAGAATGATCCAGATCGCCATCGAGGTTGGCGCCATGGGGCCACAGGTCCGCGCGGCCATGGTCGATCTCTTCAAAGCCGGGCGCATCGATCTCTTGCTCGATCTAGTCGAGAAGGCACCCAGCGCTGACGCGGGCGCTCCCGTCTGGGATTTCCTGATTGGCCAGCAGATCCTGGAATCACTGCTGCACAAGCCGCGTCTAGACCTCGCGCTTTTGGGACGTGTGGTTCGGCGACTCGGAATTTCAGCGGCGCCGATCCTGCTCTCGGCCGGGCTCGTCGTCGAGGACGCGAAAGCACGCGCGCAGCTTTACGAGCTGTTGCAGCCCCTCGGGGACGAAGCCGGCCCCGCGATCGCGGAGATGATTCCAGGCACGATCCCAACGGTCCAGCGGGAGCTTCTGGTGCTTCTCAGTCGTCTCACCGCGCTTCCATCCGGTTTTTCTGCTCACGAATATCTCGGCAATGCTGACCCGCTGGTGCGCCGCGAGGCCGTGAAATTGTTGCTCCGCGGCGATGGCACTACCCGCGGCGAGGCCATCATGCGTGCACTCGAGGACAACGACGATAGAGTGGTTTTCGCCGGTCTCACCGCTGCGCAGGAGAAGTGTCCGCCTCCCGGCATCGACCTGATAAAGCATCGCATCGATCATGGCGAGCTCGATTCGCAGCTGCGCACGATGGGGATCCGAATCGTCGGA
>Ga0193699_10001067_pt1 | contig 11085 bp, 9 predicted proteins | sample L3c2metaG_FD_160095 | JGI IMG/M metagenome (GOLD analysis project Ga0193699, IMG submission 160095) | Soil microbial communities from a riparian zone of the East river system, Colorado, United States - L3c2 | ecosystem: Environmental > Terrestrial > Soil > Riparian zone | place: USA: East River... | reverse complement strand
GGCGGCAAGCCGTTGGAAGTCCGCAAGGATTGCCCGCCGGATTCCAAGGGGAAGTAATTTCTTCAAGCGCAACACCGCCGGGCTGTGCTCGCGATGGCGACCCGCAACGGATTCTGTTTTCAATAATTGAACGTCACCCCAGGTCGGGCAGCTGCGCTTATCCCTCCCCCTCGTGGGGAGGGTGGCCGGCCGAAGGCCGGTCGGGTGGGGGGCTGCCTCAGCAAACAAGATTTTTCGCGCACTGCCGTGCGCGACCCCCACCCGTCACATCGTTCGCTTCGCTCACGATGTGCCACCCTCCCCACAAGGGGGAGGGAAAAAAACGCAGCGCCGCCTACTCAATAACGATCCGCGGCGGCGGCCGGCTCGCGGCACCTGTGGCGATGGTGGTCCAGATCTCGCGGGCGATGCCGATATAATGCAGGGCGTGAACGCCGCTGGGTTCGGTCGCGACGATCGGGCGGCCTTCGTCGGAGGTTTCGCGGATCCTTATATCGAGCGGGATCTCGCCGAGATAGGGAATGCCGCGGGTTTCAGCCTCCAGCCGCGCGCCGCCATGGCCGAAGATCGGCGTGACGTGCTGGCAGGTCGGGCAGCAGAAGCTCGACATGTTCTCGATCAATCCGAGCAGCGGGATGTTCACCTTCTCGAACATCGCGATGCCGCGCCGTGCATCGATCAACGCGATGTCCTGCGGCGTCGAGACGATCACCGCACCCGAAAGCGGCGCCTGCTGGGCCATGGTGAGTTGCGCATCGCCGGTGCCGGGCGGCAGATCGACCACGAGAATATCGAGGTCGCCCCACGCCACCTCGCGCAGCATCTGCGTGATCGCCTGGATCACCATCGGCCCGCGCCAGATCATGGCGAGGTCTTCCTCGACCAGGAAGCCGATCGACATCAGCTTGACCCCAAAACGCTCCATCGGCTCCAGCATCCGTGGTCCCACCAGCCGCGGCTTGCCGCGCAGGCCGAACAGTTTTGGCTGCGACGGACCATAGATGTCGGCGTCGAGGATGCCGGTCTTCAGTCCCATCGCCGCGAAGCCGAGCGCGAGATTGCAGGAGGTGGTGGATTTGCCGACGCCGCCCTTGCCGGAGGCCACCGCGATGACGTGCTTGACGCCCGGAATGCCTGATGCTTTCGAGGTCGCGCGGGCTTGCATATTTGGTTGACTGGCGGCCACGACGGCTCCCTACGATCCCTTTTACGATCCCTTGGGATCGTTCTTCTTGGCGTCGCGCGCGCGCAAATAATCCTCGGTCGACATCACCGGCGGGCGCTGCGGCGCCGCATGCGGATCGAAACTCTCGTTGACCACGGCTTCGACCCGGCAATCCGCGCACATCTTGATGACGTCGAGGCGCTTGGCGTTGGCGCCCTGGAACATCCAGTGTTTTTCGCCGAGCTTGGCGAGCACGCGGTCGATCGAGCTCTTGGTGCCGAACGGCTTGCCGCAGGCGATGCAGTGGAAAGGTTCTTCTTCCTTCAGCACGGTTAGCGGCGCGTTCCAGGCCTTGAAGTCGAGCCGCGGCTCCAGCGTGATGACATTTTCAGGACAGGTCGACTCGCAAAGTCCGCATTGCACGCACAGGCTTTCGGTGAAGCGCAGCATCGCGCGGTCCGGATTGTCGGATAGCGCGCCGGTCGGGCAGGCGGTGACGCAGGCGTGGCACAGCGTGCAGCCCTCGACGTTGAGGTTGACGCCGCCGAACGGCGCCCCCGGCGCCAGCGGCACAATATCGACCGGCGTGGGGGCTGCGAGGTGAAGCTCGCGGAACGTGGTTTCGAGCACGCCGCGCTTGGCGCCGCGCGGCACGAAGCCGGCGGGTTTTTGCGTCGCGATGCCAACGGGTGCGGCATCGAGCATGGCGCGCAACTGATCCGGGTCGTCGGTCTCGATGATCCGCACCAGGTCCGCGCCGAAACCGAGTGCCGAGATGATGGTGTCCGACATCTCGGCGGCCCGGCGAAGTGACAAAATGTCGTGCCGGGGTTTGGCGCGCGTCACCATGGCGACGCCGCTGCCGCCAAACGCGAACACCGCCGCGATGGTCTCGGGGCCGAGCTGCGTCACTTCGTTGACGCGGAGGGGAAGCACGTTCGCGGGCAGGCCGGCGCCGAACCGCGCCAGCGCGTCGATGATGGCGTCGCCGTGCTCGCCGTCGTGAAACAACACGATGGCGTCGCTGCCGCCGGCCTTGCGATAGGTCTGCAGCAGCGTGCGCAGCCGCCGCATCAGCGCGTCCGCGCTCGGCAGCGAATAGGAGGCAGCGCCGGTCGGACACACCGAGGCGCAGGAGCCGCAGCCCGCGCAGACATTGGCGTCGATGATGACCGCATTGCCGTTGGGGGTGATGGCGCCGGTCGGACAGAGATCGAGACAGCGCGTGCAGCCGGTGATGCCGGAGCGCGAATGAGCGCAGAGCGCTTCTTCAAAATGAATATAACGCGGCTTGTCGAAGGTGCCGACCAGCCCGCCGGCATCGGCGATCGCGCGCTCCACCGCGGCGCGGTCGCGCGGATCGGCGCGCAGATATCCCGGCCGCAAATCATGCGCCGGGAACATCGGCGTGCCGCCGGAGAGATCGAGGATCAGGTCGCAGGTCGAGGTGGCGCCGTCGCGCGCAGGCCCGAACACGAGCTTGGCGCGCGAGGAGGGCAGTGGCAGCGCGTAGTCGTCGATCGCAAGCTCAAAACCGCCGAGATGGCCGCGGGCGTTGCGCACCGTGCCTTTGAGCACCGGAAATTCATTGGTCCGGCGCGGGGTCACGTCGCCGGGTTTTGTCAGCAGCACGGTGATGTCGAGACGGTCGGCGAGCCGCTGCGCGGCCTCGATGGCGATTTCGTCGCGGCCATAGATCAGCGCGACGCCTTCGCTCTGCAGCGTCACCATCGAGATCGGCGACATCTCTTCGCCGGCCGCGGCAATCAGCGCCGCGGCCTTCGGGCCGGCTGAGGCTGCGTCGTTCGACCAGCCGCCGGTTTCGCGGATGTTGACAAAGGTGAGCTGCGCCTGCGGAAAATCCTCGGCGACTTCCCGGAACAACGGCGCTTCCTGGGTGCAGGCGACCGTGACCGGCGCGCCGTCGGCGAGCGCCGCCTTGAACCGCTCGAGTTCGAGGCCGCAGAGCTGGTTGGCCTGGGTGATCTTCCCGGCGCAGCCGCGCCCGATCGCCTGCGCGTCGAGCGGCATGGTCTTCTCGCAGCTGCATATCAGGAGGTGAGACGGTGCCGCACTCATGATAATTTACCCTGAACCGGCGTGGCGACGCGCGGTTGCTTCGTTCGCTGGTTCCGCGGTACCTGCTAGTGGAAATATCTGCAAGGTTTCCGACCCGCTCGCGCCACCAGCCCGACCGGGATAGCATACACCGGCGGATTGCAAAGCGGTTAAGGATGAATTGGCAGATGGCGTCGCGTCCTGCGAACCCAAAGCAGACACTCGATCTGCCTCCCGGCTATAGTTTGGTCGCGCTACGCGAACTGGGCGACGCGTTCGCGCATGGCTGCGACATCGCGGCGGAGGCCGGCGCGGGAACGCTGGTCTGGGTGCGGCGCTACGACCTGGTCGAATTCGCCGTGGTTCTCGAACCTGACGAACCGCTGGCCTCGGCGCGCCGCGCCTTGTTTGCCGGCATGAATGCGGTGGCGGACGCGATTGCCGCCCATTGCCCGCCGGAGCGGGAAGTGAATTTCGACTGGCCCGACGCGGTCAGGTTCGACGGCGGCTTGCTGGGCGGCGCGCGGCTCGGCTGGCCCAAGGATTGCGCTGAAGATGATATTCCGGCGTGGCTGGTGTTCGGCGTGATCCTGCGCGCCGCCGACATGGCCCATGTCGAGGAAGTGCAGGCCGCATCCGGCGTCTCGTTGTTGAGCGAAGGCTTTGAGATGATCGACACCGACGCCATCATCGAAAGCTTCGCTCGTCATCTCATGACCGCGTTCGACCGCTGGAACGAGCGCGGTTTCGAGGCGATCGCGCGGGATTATCTGGAACGGCTTCCGGTCCGCAAGGCCGGCGAGCGCCGCACCATCGACCGCAACGGCGATCTGCTGGCGGCCCTGCCGGCCGGTGGCGGGCCGCCCGAGCGGACCAGCCTGGTGGATGCGCTTGCCAGGGCGGCTTGGTATGATCCGCAGGCGCGCGGTCCGAAATTCGGATGAGGCGGACATGCTGAAATTGCCGCGAACCATCCGGCTCGACCCCTCCGACACCTTCGTGTTCGAGCGGGCGGCTGAACCAGGCGAATGGGCGGTTTCCGGCGCCTTCGTGTTCTGGAACCTTGACCCGGCCAGCCTCGGCCAGAAGGCGCGCGTGGCACTTCGTTCGGGGCTGCTCGGCATCGACAGTCTCGGCTGGTCGACGCTGGCCATCGTCACCGAGGCGACCGAGGCGGACCGGGAGGCCATGGTCGAGCGCCTCGCAGCGCAGTTATTGAAAAAGTTCGGCGCACCCGACCTTGAGGCCGCGCGGCTCGCCGCCGAGGAAGAGGTCGCGTTTGCGGCCTCGTTGTGCGATCACGCGCCCCAGACCCTGCTCGCCGTGCAGCGCAGCGTCGAGAACGGCGAAATCCGCGAACGCTTTCGCACCCTGAAGCCGCGCGAAATGGCACCGGGCGCCGATCGGTTGCACGCCGATCTCAGCGCCTTTAGCTTTCACGAGGTCGAAGGCGATATCGAGCCTGCCGAGGAGGTCGACCTCCTCGGACTGATCAAGACGGACCGCACCACGGATCGGACATGAGAGAATTCTGGGTCGCTTCCGGCCATCACCTCACCCGCCGTGCCGATCATGGCGGCCTGGTTGCGACGCCCGAACTGATCATGGCCTATCTGGCGCGGCCCGAATTGATGCCGCCGGCCGACGCCTGCGACGCCGAGCGCAATTTGCATGCAAGCCTGCTGGCCGATCCGTTGCGGCCGGTGTCGAAGGCCGACATCGCCGCGCTCGCCGATGCCGATGCGCGCGAGAACTGGACCTTCATGATGGCCTTCCGAGACCGGCTGATGGCGGCGCCCTCGCTGGAGGCGGTCTACGCGACCCTGGCCCGCAACGGCGCCGGCGACCTGCCGCCGCTCTTTTTGTCCCAGCTCTGTCATCTGATCCTGCGCAACGCGCTGGAGGGGTGCGACGATCCCTATACGCTGCGCGCGGCGGAACTGTTCTATCGCAGCCAGATCGCGACCGTCCACGACGGCGCGCTGCTGCTGGCCGATGCCGAGGTGATCGAGGCGCAGCAGCATGCCCGACACGACATGCATGCCTCGCCGCTCACCGCCCTGCTGGAGCCGAAGGAATTCGGCGAGATGGACGTGATGGACGACGAGAACGAATGGACCTATTGGTCGCGTTCCGACGCGCACGCGATGGTCATGAACATCGGCGGCAATCCCAGGGCCCGCGCCGGGCTGTGCCGCGTCATCGAACGCTGGATCGCCCATCTGCTCGGCGTTGTCGTCAATGTCGAGACCGTGGCCTCGATCGAGGACCGCGACTGGCGCTGGTTTATCGGTCTCGACAGCGAGGGCACCAAGATCGGCAACGCCTTGTGGAATGGCGCCGCGCTGGATGACCATGCGGCGGAACGCATCATCGCCCTGATGCGCCTGACCATCAAGGATACACGGCTGGTGGACGAGCGCGTCGGCACCAGGCCGGTCTATCTCATTCTGGCGCGGGGTGCGGACAAGCTGGTGCGCCTAAAACCGCAAAATCTGATCGTCGGGCTGCCGCTTTCTGAACCTGCGAATGTGGCATGATCGGCCGGGAGGCGGAGGGCCAACCATGGCGATGACCGAGGCAACCCGTGAAGTCGGTGTGGTGCTGCGCCGCCGTTCGATCGACAATCCCTGGATCGATCACATGTGGTCGCCGGTGACGGTTCTCGACGAGGTCCCCGATACCGCGCCGTGGACGGTACTGTCGACGGAGGCCGATGCGACGATCTACTACGCGGGTTCGGCGAGCATCGACCTGTTCAGCTCGGACACCGCCAATTACCGTGACAACCTCGCCGACGGCGAACCGCGCATCTGGGTGGCGCTGCGGCGCCCGGATGGCGGTTCCGAGCTCGAGCTGACAAAAGTCACCGCCGATCCGACCGAAGGCGAGGCGATGTTCGAGAGCGGCTGCGATGTGATCGGCACCGTTGCGATGCCGCCCGAGATCGCGTCGTGGATCGCAGCCTTTGTCGATGAATTTCATGTCGAGCGCGTGTTCCACAAGCGCAAGCGCAATTTGACCAGTGAGGATCGCAAGCGCGAGGCGAGCGAAGGTACAGCCGACAAGCGGAAGGGCGGCGCATGAGCGGCGGCGGGGAAAAGAGCTTTCTGTCGCGCTGGTCGCAGCGCAAACAGGAGGCGAAGCAGCCGGAGCCAAGGCAGGACGAGCCGGTTGCCGAAGGCGAGCCGGAGCCGGAGTTCGATCTCTCCAGCCTGCCCAAGCTTGAGGAGATGACGGGAACAACCGATATCACCGGATTCCTCCGCAAGGGCGTCCCCGAACAGCTGCGCAATGCGGCGTTGCGCCAGTCATGGGCGCTGGATCCGGCGATCCGCAATTACGTCAACCCCGCGCTCGAATATGCCTATGACTGGAATACGCCGGGCGGCGTGCCGGGCTCGAGCGAGATCGGCGCCGGCGTGGATGTCGCGCGGCTGGTTTCGCAGATTATGGGCACCGGCGAATCGCCCGCCAAGGCTTCGGCACCGGCCGTCGATCCCGCAGCAGAGCGCGGCGCTCCCGCGCAATCCTCCGAGCCGGAAGCAGCCCAGGCGCCCGTGCCCGAGTTGCCGACCCAGGCCATCAGGCTGGGCGAGGAAGGTATTTCGGTAGCCCAAAATCCGGGCACTGAAGCCGTGAGGGCTGGCGAGCCTGAGGCTGACCCTGCTGCATCGCAGCAGCCGGTGCGACGCCATGGCTCGGCAAAACCGCTTGTTTAGACAAAAGTTTTGAGGACATAGGAAAAGCCTATGTTACAGATTAGACACACTGGAATAATTCCAGTTCCAAGTTGTATGCCCGATTAAGAGGCACGGGGCCCGGGGGGACATCGGTTGCACCATGCGTGACGCCGGTCTGGAACAAGCAATCAAGGCAGCAGGCGGCGTCGCATCGCTGGCGCGAGCGATCGGCATTGCACAGCCTTCGGTTTCGGCATGGTCGCGGATTCCCGCGGACCGGGTTCTCGCCATCGAGTCGCTGACCCGTGTGCATCGCTACATCCTTCGCCCTGATCTCTACGGACCATCCGAGGATCAGGTGACATCGAAATCCGAAGTCGACGAGATCGATCAGCTGCGCGCCGCGGAATACGGCTTGCTGTCGCTGCTGCTCGGCAAGGCGCCCGATGCCGACACGCTCAAGCGGGTTGCAACGCTGAAAGGCGATGCGTCCGATCTCGGCATGGCGCATGTCGAACTCGCGGCGGCCGCAGCTAGCGCGGACGACCGCGTGGTGAGCAAGGAATTCTTCGATCTGTTCATCGGGCTCGGCCGCGGCGAGTTGCTGCCCTATGCCTCCTACTACCTGACCGGCTTTCTGCACGAGCGTCCGCTGGCGCGGGTCCGCGAGGATCTGGAGGTGCTTGGCATCGAGCGCGCCGGCATCTCGCGCGAGCCGGAAGATCACATCGCTATCCTGCTCGAGGTCATGTCCGGCCTCGCCCGCGGCGATTTTGAAGCCGACTTCAGCGAACAGGCGCGCTTCTTCGACCGGCACCTGAAACCCTGGGCGGCGCGGATGTTCGCCGATCTCGAAATATCGCAGGCCGCGCATTTCTACCGGGCCGTCGGCCGTGCCGGCCGTGTCTTTATGGAGCTGGAATCCGAGGCCTTTGCGCTGTCCGAATGACGCGCAAGGCATTCGTAAAAGCCGAATGGAATATCGACGTGCAAAGTTTGACTTGGAGGACATCGCAATGAGCAAGCCATCCGACAGCAAGGCGCCCGCCGGCAAGCCGCAAGCCGCGGCAGGCGTGGACCGGCGCCGCTTCTTCATGATGGGCGGATCGGCGGTCGCCGCCGCCGCGGTGGTGCCGCTGGCGGGCGGGGAAGCCGTCGCCGATGAGTCGCAGGCCGAGCGCGTCAAGGCCCGCTACAAGGAATCCGATCACGTCAAGAATTACTATCGCGTCAACCGCTACTGATGGGATCACGCACATGTTGATGAAGCGAAGAGATGGATCCGCGGGCCGCGCACGTTTGCAGGGGATCGCCGCCGGCCTCGCGTCTGGCGTTCTCGATCGCCGCTCGTTCCTGCGCCGCTCGGGTCTCGCCGCCGGCGCGGGCGCCGCGTTGGGATTGATGCCGCTGGGCTCGGTACGCAAGGCGCAGGCCGGCCCCAAGATCATCGGCGCGCCGACCGAAATCAAGAAGAACATCTGCACCCATTGTTCGGTCGGCTGCACCGTGATCGCCGAAGTCCAGAACGGCGTCTGGGTCGGTCAGGAACCAGCCTGGGATAGCCCGATCAACCGCGGCTCGCATTGCGCCAAGGGCGCGTCGGTGCGCGAACTCGTGCATGGCGACCGCCGGCTGAAATATCCGATGAAGCTGGTCAATGGCGAGTGGACGCGGCTGTCGTGGGACCAGGCCATCAACGAGATCGGCGACAAGATGCTGGAGATCCGCGCCAAGTCCGGCGCCGATTCCGTCTATCTGCTCGGCTCCGCGAAATTCTCCAATGAAGGCGGCTACCTGTTCCGCAAATTCGGTGCGTTCTGGGGCACCAATTCGGTCGACCATCAGGCCCGCATCTGCCATTCGACCACCGTCGCCGGCGTCGCCAATACCTGGGGCTACGGCGCGATGACCAATTCCTACAACGACATCCGAAACTCGAAGACCATCGTCTTCATGGGATCGAACGCCGCCGAAGCGCATCCGGTGTCCTTGCAGCACATCCTGACCGGCAAGGAGATCAACCGCGCCAACGTGTTCGTGCTCGATCCGCGCTTCACCCGCACCGCGGCCCACGCCACCGAATATGTCCGGTTCCGCAGCGGCACCGACATCGCGGTGATCTGGGGCATGCTGCACCACATCTTCAACAACGGCTGGGAAGACAAGCAGTTCATCGCGCAGCGCGTCTACGGCATGGATCAGATCCGCGCCGAAGTCGCCAAATGGACCCCGGAAGAAGTCGAGCGGGTGTCGGGGATTCCCGGCGAGCAGCTGAAGAAGGTCGCCGAGACCTTCGCCAAGCAGCGGCCTTCGACCTTCATCTGGTGTATGGGCGGCACCCAGCACACCGTCGGCACCGCCAACGTCCGCGCCTACTGCAACCTGCTGCTGGCAACCGGCAATGTCGGCACCTTCGGCGGCGGCGCCAACATCTTCCGCGGCCACTGCAACGTGCAGGGCGCCACCGATATCGGTCTCGATATCACGACGCTGCCGCTCTATTACGGCCTGGTCGAAGGCGCCTGGAAGCACTGGGCGCGGGTCTGGGAAGTCGAATACGACTACCTGCAGTCGCGCTTCGACGAAGTGCCGGCGAAGTCGGGCCGTCCGGCCCGCACCCGCAAGGCGAACATGGAACTGCCGGGCATCCCGTCGACCCGCTGGTTCGACGCCACGCTCGCCAACCCCGACGATGTCGATCAGCGCGACAGCCTGAAGGCGATGTTCATCATGGGCCATGGCGGCAATACCGTGCCGCGCATGACCGAAATGGTGAAGGGCATCGAGAAGCTCGAATTGCTCGTGGTCGCCGATCCGCATCCGACCACGTTTGCCGCGATCTCCGACCGCAAGAACGGCACCTATCTGTTGCCGGCCTGCACCCAGTTCGAAACCTCGGGTTCGCGCACCGCGTCCAACCGCTCGCTGCAGTGGGGCGAGCAGGTCGTCAAGCCGATCTTCGAATCCAAGGACGATTACGAGATCATCTACCGGCTTTCGGAAAAGCTCGGTTTCGCTGATGCGATGTTCAAGAACATCAAGGTCGAGAACAAGCGCCCGCTGCCCGAGGACGTCTTGCGGGAAATCAACCGCGGCGGCTTCTCGACCGGCTATTCCGGCCAGTCGCCGGAGCGGCTGAAGGCGCACATGAAGAACCAGGGCAAGTTCGACCTCGTTACCCTGCGCGCCAAGGCCGACGAGCCCGATATCGGCGGCGACTATTACGGCCTGCCGTGGCCGTGCTGGGGCACGCCGCAGATCAAGCATCCCGGGACGCACACGCTCTACAACACCAACCTGCACGCCAAGGATGGCGGCGGCACTTTCCGCGCGCGCTTCGGCGTCGTGTATGAAGAGAAGCAGCCGGACGGTTCGGTGAAGAATGTCAACCTGTTGGCCGAGGGCTCCTACAGCAAGGGTTCGGAACTGACCGACGGTTATCCTGAATTCACCTACGGCCTGCTCAAGAAGCTCGGCTGGGACAAGGACCTCACCGAGGCTGAATTGGCCACCATCAACAAGATCGGCGGCAACAGCCCCGACGGTGTCGGCTGGGCGGTGGATCTTTCGGGCGGCATCATTCGCGTCACGCTCGAGCATGGCGTGATGGCCTATGGCAACGGCAAGGCCCGCGCGGTGGCGTGGAACCTGCCCGATCCGGTGCCGGTGCATCGCGAGCCGATCTACACCGCGCGTCCCGATCTCGTCGCCAAATATCCGACGCGTCCGGACGGGCGCCAGTTCCGCATGGCCAATCTCGGCTTCTCGATCCAGAAGGCCGCGGTGGACAAGGGACTGGCCAAGCAATTCCCGATCATCCTGACCTCGGGACGTCTGGTCGAATACGAAGGCGGCGGCGAGGAAACCCGGTCGAACCGCTGGCTCGCCGAATTGCAGCAGGACATGTTCGTCGAGGTCAACACCGCTGATGCCGCCGAGCGCGGCATCAAGGACGGCGGCTGGGTCTGGGTGTCCGGTCCGGAAAACGGCTCCAAGGCCCGCGTCAAGGCGCTGGTCACCGACCGCGTCGGCAAGGGCGTGGCGTTCATGCCGTTCCACTTCGCCGGCTGGTTCCAGGGCGTCGATCAGCGCGGCAAATATCCGAAGGGCAATGATCCGATCGTGCTCGGCGAAAGCGTGAACACGATCACGTCCTACGGCTACGATCCGGTCACCGGC
>Ga0193699_10001066_pt1 | contig 11092 bp, 9 predicted proteins | sample L3c2metaG_FD_160095 | JGI IMG/M metagenome (GOLD analysis project Ga0193699, IMG submission 160095) | Soil microbial communities from a riparian zone of the East river system, Colorado, United States - L3c2 | ecosystem: Environmental > Terrestrial > Soil > Riparian zone | place: USA: East River... | reverse complement strand
GTATTCGAAGCGGTATTCGGTCGCCAGGGCCGAGGGGTCGATTTCCGCTCGCAGGGTCGCTTCGGTGTAGGAGATCGGCTGGGCCGGCTCGATCGTCAGCAGCGGCGCTCCGAAGAGGCCGGCTTTGCCTGCGCTCGAGCCGTATTTGTTCGCGGCGAGGAGACGGTAGCGGTAACGCCCTTCGGGATCGAGGCTGCTGAGGTCGGCGTGGACGGGGGCCGGTTTTATGCCTTTGCCGATTTCGACGGGGCTCTCGGCGCAGGGCTCGGAGCTGGCGGAGGCGAATGTTTTGCCGTCGGCGAGGTACTGGGCGTCGCTGACGTATTCGAAGCGGCAGTCTTCGACTTCGAACCCGCGCGGGTCGACCGTGCCTTTCAGGGTCGCGTTGCCGCCGCCCAGGCCGCTCGCGGCGCCGGTGACGGCGATCGGCGGCTCGCCGTAGGCGAGCGGGCCGAAGGCGGTGAGGTCGAAGGTTTCCGGGGCAAAGGCGTTAAAGGCGACGTAGACGTTGCCGTCGGTGGTTTTGCCGGAGTTATCGACCGCGATGTCATACGACCCGCCTGCCCCGAATCCCCCGAACTCCGCGACGAAGGCGCCCCCTGCCTCGTACTCCTCGGCCACCCCGCGGGCGCTGTCGAAGGCGAGGACGTGCCCGTTGGCTTGATCCACCGCGATCTGCGGATTAGGGCCGAGTTTGCTGAACGGTCCCTTGGGGCTGCCGGCGCCGCTGATCCGGGCGAGGACTTCGCTCCCGCTCGGATCGATGACGAAGACGGGACCTTCGTGCGCGGCGAGGTAGACGTTGCCGTTGGCGCCGTATGCGCCGAGCCCCTGCCTAATCCCCAGGGAAAGGCCCGAACCGAAGCCGGGGTTGAGGATCGCGCATCCGTGTTCGGCCGAGTCGAGCTCGATGATCGCGCTCTGTTCGTCGGCAAAGACGTGATCGTTGGCGGGGTTGACGGCGATCGAGTGCAGGGGGTTGTGTTGGGGGAAGTCGCTGCGGGTGGCGCACGGCGGTTCGTGCCTGGTGTATTTCGTTCCTTTCCCCGGGGGATAGGCGTCCGGGGTGTAGTAGGTCACTTCCTCGTTGGGGAATGCGCCGTCGAGGACGTAGAGCTTGCCGGTCGAGTCAACGGCGAGGTCATAGGCGATTTTGGGGTCTTCGATCGTTGTCAGTGGTTTGGGGTTGCCTTTGGCATCGAGTTCGCTCGCTTCGGGCCCATAGACATTGATCTGGCTGCCGCCGCCGGTCACGTAGCGGTTGCCGTAGGAGTCGACCGCGACGGCGAGCGTGCCTGCGCGTTTGAAGGAGACGGGCTTTGGCAGCGGCGGGCGGCCCGGGGCCGCCAGCGAGCCAAAGGCGAGCAGCTTGGCGCCGGGCCCGGCGCCGGCGCTGAGGTAGAGGGTCCCGTCGCTGGGCCCCCCGGAGCGATCGACGGCGATCGCGGTGGGTTTCGCGTCGGCGAAGCCGGGGTCGGTGGACTGGTCGAGGAATTCACCTGAGGCCTCGAACTCATCGACCGCTTTGTGGGCCTCGTCGTAGACGAGCAGGTGACCGGCGGTGCAGGCCTGTTCGGCGATCGGCGCGCATTTTTCCGTTCCGGGGTTTCCGTTCCCCGGATCTACGGCTAGGTAGGCGCCGGCGGCGCCGAAGCCGAAGCTCTGGTCGGGGGTTTCGGGATCTCCGTCCTGATCGACGCCGCTGATTGTCCTGCGGAGTCTCAGCGTCTTGATGCCAGCGCCGCTGAAGACCTTGAGCTGGTCGGCGGCGGCGTTGGCGGCGGAGAGGTAAAGGTCACCGCTTGCGTAGGTGTAGGCCGCTACGCCCGTGTAGTTCGCGAGGGGGTCTTGACCGATGTGGCCGCTGAATCCGTTGCCTTGTGTTGTTGTACTGCAGCCCGGCGAGGCGCCTTCGAGACCCGATGCGTCGCAAGTGATCTGTCGGACGCCAGTCTGGGCCAAGGCGCCCCCGAAGGCGACGATGTGGTCCCTGCCTTCGAAGATGGGACTGCCTTCGGCGACCGAGACGTTGCCGGCGCCGATCGTCGAGAGGGCTTCGAGTTCCGTCTGCACGATGGCGTGACTGGCTTCATAGAGAATAGGTTTGGTGCTCTGACCTTCGAAGGTGAGGCGGTAGGTCCCGCCTGTGGCGTTGAAGGGGACTATCCGCTGCACCTCGTCGCTGATTTCGGAGGTGCCGGGGTTCCCTTTGGAGTCGTAGGTATCGATCCGGTCCCCCTCCGCGACGTAGAGACGGTCATCGACGGGGTCGACAGAGATGCCCTCGGCTTCGCCGCTTGAGTCGATCGTGACCGGGGCGCCGTAGGTGGGCGTGCCGGAGAAGGGATAGGCGTTGGGGGCGTACCTGACGACTTCGCCGGTTTTCGACTCGGAGACGTAGAGGTTGCCTTTGCTGTCGACGGCGAGGCCGCAGGGCTCGTTGGCGTTGGCGACGGTCATCAGGTAGTCGTGTTCGGGATCGAAGACGTCGATCGCCGAGATGCTCGCGCTGGCGACGTAGACGTCGCCTTTGGAGTCAACGGCGGCGCCGCAGGCCTTGTTGAATTCTTTGGGGGCGACGGTTTTGTTTTTGCCGTCGAGGCCGAGGCCGAGGAGCGGCGGGTGGACCGGCGCCGCAGAGGCCGCAGAGGCGAAGAGGCAGCAAAGCGCGAGGGCGCCCAGCGATGCGCGGGCGAGGCGGCCGGTGCGGCGCGAGCCTCCAGACCCGGTGCTCGATCGGTTCATGCGCTTGCTCATCGCGTTATTCCTCGTGGTCGGTGTGTGTGAACGGGATCGAGGCAGGCCCGGACGGCTTCGGTAGCCGTGCGGGCCTGCTGGATCTCGGACTTCGAGTCATCGCCATTCCCCGGGGCGATCTGCAATTAGGGAGCGGTCACCGCCCAGCTTCCGAAGCCATACGCTTCGGAAGCCGAGTTATTGAGTTCGAATTCAATGGCGAAGCCGCTGGTCGGATCAATCGTGTAACTCAGATAACCACTGGGATCTTTGAGATTCACTCCGCCGCCTGCCACAGCAACGGTGTAGAGGCAGAGTTGCCCAGCGGCGGCTTTTGGATTTGCCGGAGTTCCAGGGCAGTTCGAGGTCGAGGTATTTTGGTGCACAAAATTGAAGGTGGGGTTGGAAGGCAACCGGAGCGGGAAGGAATCGCTCACGATAACCCCGAGGCCACCCGTCGGAGTGGCCGCAGTCCAAAGGCCGGTCTCGGTCGCCCCCGAGGGGAGGGTGCAGGCGCCGCTGGGACAGGTCGGGCCGGCTTCACCAGTCGCACCTTTTTCACCGGTGACGCCTTTTTCACCTGTCGCGCCTTTTTCACCTGTCGCGCCTTTTTCACCTGTCGCTCCTTTGGCGCCGGTCGCTCCCGTAGCGCCGGGTTCGCCCTGGGCGCCGGCAGCACCTGCCGGACCGACCGGGCCCTGGGCGCCGGCTACTCCTGCCGCTCCTGCCGCGCCGGCGGCGCCAGCGTTGCCTTTGAGCTTCTTCAGCACGCCGGGGCTGATCTGCTTGGTCGAGGTGATCACGTATTTGGCGGCGAAGGCGCCGCCGGTCATCGCGAATACGAGTGCGATCGTCGAGATGACTCCGGCGACCCCGAAGCGGTTGCGTAGCGAGAGCATCGAAATCTCTTCTCCTATTCCCATGAGCCCCTCTGCCGGCCGCTTCCCTGTGCGGCGCTTCCCGCGAGGCTCGATTTTCCTATGTCCCTGCTGCTTGTCCCTGTCCGCTTCCCTGCGCGGACTGAACTAGAGCGTACATGAAGTAGGCGTGATTGAAACAGACCCGGTTCATGCCGTCAAGAAAAAGCCAATGTTCCTAAAACCTGGGGACTCCCGGCAACAGGGCGGCAATGGCTCTAGAAAGGAAGGATGCCTAGGTACCCGCGCGTTATCTGGCCTGCGGAGTAGCAGGCGGTCGCGACAGCAGGGTTTCTGATCTAGCGCCCCCCGCGCCTGCCCCGCCCTTTGCAGGCGCTCTGCATCGCCGGGCGCAGGGTCACCCTCCTGCCGTTTTGCGCCGTGAACTTGGCGGTCGCCCTGTTGGCCTTGGCGCAGAGCTCGGTCGAGTTTTCCAGCAGGTCCTTGCGGCCACCGGGCATGTTGAGGGTGAATTCGCTCACCGGGGCGTCGGGGACCGTCTCGAAGGTCGTGCGGATGCCGCCGTTGACGGAGTCGATGCGCCCCACCACGTCGACTTCGACCGGCAGCGAGGCGGGGCCCTTGAGCGCGATCACCAGGTCGGGCAGGAGGTGAGCCGAGGAGCGCAAATAGACCGGGCCTTTGAGCGGCTCTTCGATCAGTGGCGTCCTCGCCGTCGCGTGGCCGTAGACCGAGCCCTTGGGGCAGGCCCCCGGCGGCGAACTGCACCCTGGTGCAGACGGTCTTGATGTGGCCCTGGTCGAGGAACTCAGAATGGGGCAGGGCGACCGAGGTGGAGGCGATGTTGGCGCCGCCTTTGGCATCTTCAGGGTCGCTCTCAGCTTCGGGTGGGAGCCCCTGTGGGTGCCGCCGTGCAGGTGGAAGGAGAGCCTTGGCCTGAAGCCGAGGTTTGCGCACTCCGCCGCCTGTGGCACACCCACCGCAGCGAACTTGGCGGCGAGGCCCTCGGGCAGGATGAGGCCCAGCTGGCTGAACTCTTGATCATCGTCTGTGCGCTGAAGGCGCATGAGGAAGGGCGAGTAGGAGCCGCCTGTGTTGTTTTCCGTGCCGGCGCCCAGCTGCGGCTTGAAGGGCCGTTCGCCGAGGTTGTTGACGCAGGGTGAGCCGTCGGGCTCCGCGGCTGTGTTGGCGCCTTCTCCCGAGGCTTTGGCGGGGCCGAGACGTCGATGTCATCGTTGGTCCTCTCCTTGTCCCGTGCCCTCTACCGGCCGCTTCCTGCGCAGCCCTCTCGCAGCGAGGCTCGGTTATATGGTGGTGCTTGTCCCTGCGGTCGACGCACGCCCTGAACTACTGCGTACATCTTTTGTCCGTGCATTAGAACAAACATGTTGAACGATGGCCAGAAAAGATGTCGAGAAAAGGTTTCTAAAGGGCGCCGATCGGCGGGCGAGAGGCGCTACGAGCCGCTGCGGGCGAGGCGCTCGGCTTCCTCGTTGCCCAGATAGGGCGCGAGGGTCAGCTCCACCAGGTCCGGCAGCAGCTCCTCCAGCCGCTCGGCGCGGCCGGAGCTGATTTCCCTGACGATCAGCGAGACGATGCCGCCGATCACCGTTTCCTCGGTGGCCTCGGGCAGCGGCCGCGCGCCGCCGTGCTGGGGGCGGCCGGCCTTGAGGATCTCGGCGAAGCCCTGGACCGAGGCGCGGTGGCGGGCGGCGATCTCGCCCCCCGCGGCGACCGGCTCGGTCATCACCAGGCGGGCCAGCTCCGGCTCGCCGGCGAGGAAGCTGAGCATCGTCGCCAACGCCGCGCGGACCTGCTGCGGCCACTCCTCGAAGGACTCCGCCGCGGCCCGCATCGAGTCGCGGAGGTGGTCGGCGACCATGTCGTAGGCGGCGAGGAAGCAGGCTTCCTTGTCGGCGAAGTGCTCGTAGAAGGTGCGCCGCGAGACCGAGGCGGCCTTGGTGATGTGGGCGACCGTGGTCGCGTTGTAGCCGTGCTCGGCGACAGTGTCGACCAGGGCGGTGATGATCCGCTCGCGCTGGTTCTGGACGATGAACTCGCGCGGCAGGCCATGACGGCCGGCGGGCAGGCGAGGCGAACCGCTCTCCTCGCTTTTCGCCGTCCCCTTTGCCACGGGCCGACGATACCCCAGCCGCAGGGCGCCAGGATCAGCGAAGAGGCTGAACCAGCAACTCGTCCTCGGCGACCCGTGAGCCCAGGTAGGGCATCACCGCCATGTAGACGAGCTCGGGCAGGAACTCCTCGCCGCGCTCGACGCAGCCGGCCTCGACCTTGCTGAGGACCGTGCCGTAGATCGCCCCCGCGACGATCTCGGCGGTGCAACGGGAGACCGACTCCGGGTCCTCCAGCTCGCGGCGCCCGGCGTCGACCAGGTCGGCGATGCGCTGCAGGACACGGTCGCGGCGCGCCTGGGCGGCGCTTCCCGCCCCGTTCACCTCGACGACGAAGAAGCGGGCGCGGACGGGGTCCTCTTCGAGGAAACGCATTGCCGCCCAACCGGTGGCCCAGATTCGGTCATGCCAGGAGGCCGGTCCGCTGTAGGCGGAGCCCAGGCGCGCGCAGAGCTCCGCCTCGATCTCCTCATGGAGGGTGAGGAAGCAGTCCTCCTTGTCGGCGAATCGGAGGTCGAACTCGGCCCGGCCGACAGCCGCCCGCTGGCAGACCGCCGCCACGCTCGCCGCCTCGTAGCCGTGCTCGGCGACCAGGTCGACCATCGCGGCGACGATGCGCTCGCGCGCCGCGTCGTGCACTGCGCCACGGCGGCTCACATCGGTCCGCCCACGCTCCCTGCGCTTGGTCCTTCTACGCCGCCCGAGCCTGGGCGGCGTCGGCCAGGCGTCCGGCCTCCACCTCGCCCACATATGGCGTCAACGTCACCTGCAGCATCTCCGGCAGCAGCGCCTTGATGTCGTCGAGGCGGTCGGCGACCAGTCGCTGGTGGATAAGCCATGAGAGGCCGCCGACAATCGCGATCTCGAGCCCGTCCGGCAGGCGGGCGGCCCTGGGGTTGAGCTCCCTTCCCTCCCGGAGCTTGGGGGCGACGCTTCCCAGCATCGCCTGGTAGCGGGCCAGGGCGGCGCCACCGGCGGCCTGCGACTCGACGATGCAGAGGCGGGCGCGCGCCGGCTCGGTGACGACCATCTCGAGGAAGACCTCCATGCCCGAGGAGATCTGGTCCACCCAGGGCTGGTCCGGCTCGACCAGCTCGCCGAAGACCTCGGCGGCCGCGGAGATGCACTCGTCGAAGGCGGCGAGAAAGCACTCCTCCTTGCTCGAGAAGTGCTCGTAGAAGGTCGAGAGCGCGACCCGCGCCGTCTTCGCGATCAGCTCGATCGTCGTCTTTTGATAGCCCCGCTCGGCGACCAGCTCCGTGGTCGCGAGCAGCATCCGATCGCGCTGGTTCTGCGAGACGAAGTCGCGCGGGACAAGATGGCGGCCCGGTGGCATCTTCGCAAGCCGTTCCGACAGGGAGCGGGAGTCGGCCATACCGACAAGATACCAGAACGTTTATCTGATGTCTACTTCCCTTCTGGACAAAAAACGTCGCGTTCTTGCACCACGAGTTTTTGAAAGGTGCTATACCTAGACAAAAGGAGCTTGTTTTCGAACTAGAGAGATGTCCTCGGCGAACCCCTTCCCCAGCCTCCGCGCCCAACCCCCCCGGCAGCGCCTGCTCGAGGCGGTGCTCGAGGTCAGCGGCGAGATGGGCTACGAGCAGGTCGCGGTCAAGCACGCGATCGGCAGGGCGAAGACGAGCCGGGCGACCTTCTACAAGCACTTCGACGATCTCGAGGACTGCTTCACCCAGGCCCACCGCGACGCTGGCGAGTGGCTCTATCGACGCCTGACCGGCGCCGCCAAGCGGCAGCCGACCTTCCGCGAGGGGCTGCGCGCCGGGATGGCGGAGCTGCTTGAGTTCTGCGCGAACCAGCCGGCGATCGCCAGGGCGCTCTTCGTCGAGGTGCACGCCGCCGGCGAGCGAGCGCTCGCGCAACGCAGCGATCTGATGGAGCGCCTCTCCCGCGCCTTGGACAGCGCGCGCCGCGAGATCTCCTCTCGCCAAGCTCCACCTCCTGTGACGGCGACCTTCATAGTAGGCGCGATCGACACGCTTGTGTGCGCGAAGCTGATGGACGGCGAGGCCGAGCGGGCGCCCGAGATGCTCCCCGGCCTCCTCCACTTCGTCGTCATGCAGTACTTCGGCGAGGACGCGGCCTGGGAGGAGATGTCCGCCGCCCCCCTCGCCACCTGGCAGGCTCGCCGCGAGGCGGCGGCAGAGCCCTACAGCTGAGTGAGGATCAGGCTGGCGAAGCCGACCGCGAAGGTGACGAGAGCGCCGGCCCCGAACTGCAGCATCATCCGGTGGAGGCTGTCGAAGCGCTCGTTGATGCGCTCGAACTTCACGTCGACCTTCGCTTCGAGGCGTTCGAACTTCGCGTCGACCTTTTCGAATCTCTCCTCGACGCGGTCGAAGCCGCCGTCCATGCGACGTTCGAGCGTGTCGAAACGCCGCGCGGTTTCCGCCCTGAAGTCATCCAGGCGCTCGTCGGTCCAGCTCTCTCTCATCGCCTCCATGATGGCATCGTAGACAGAACGATGCGCGCGAGTGGCGCGCAGGAAGCGACAATTGTGAAAATTCTTGCGCCCAGAACTTCGGGCAATGGCCGCTAAAGCGGGATGTTGCCGTGCTTGCGCTTCGGCTGCTCGACCCGCTTGGACTGCAGCATGCGCAGCGCCCTGACCAGCTTCGGCCGTGTTTGGCGCGGCTCGATCACGTCGTCGATGTAGCCGCGCTCGGCCGCCGCGTAGGGGTTGGCGAAGTGGGCCTTGTAGTCGTCGATCAGCTTCTGGCGGCGCTCGTCGGGAGTGGGCGAGGAGGAGATGTCCTTGCGGTAGATGATGTTGACCGCGCCCTCCGGCCCCATCACCGCGACCTCGGCGGTCGGCCAGGCGACGTTGAAGTCGGCCAGCATGTGCTTCGAGTTCATCACGTCGTAGGCGCCGCCGTAGGCCTTGCGGGTGACGACTGTGAGCTTCGGCACGGTCGCCTCGGTGAAGGCGTAGAGCAGCTTCGCGCCGTGGCGGATGATCCCGTTCCACTCCTGGTCGGTGCCGGGCAGGAAGCCGGGCACGTCGGTGAAGGTGACGATCGGGACGTTGAAGGCGTCGCAGGTGCGGACGAAGCGCGCCGCCTTCTCGGAGGCCTCGATGTCGAGCACGCCGGCGAGGTGCGCCGGCTGGTTGCCGACGATGCCGACCGGATAGCCGTCGAGGCGCGAGAAGCCGCAGACGATGTTCTTGGCGAAGTGCTCGTGGACCTCGAAGAACTCCTCGTCGTCGACGATCCGGGAGATCACGTCGCGCATGTCGTAGGGCTTGGAGGGATCGTCGGGGACAAGCGTGTCGAGCTCCTCGTCTTCGCGCTCGGGATCGTCGGAGGGCTCGAAGCGCGGCGGCGCCTCCAGGTTGTTCGACGGCAGGAAGCCGAGCAGGTAGCGCACGTCCTCGAGGCAGCTCTCCTCGTCCTCGGCGGCGAAGTGGGCGACGCCCGACTTGCTGTTGTGGCTCATCGCCCCGCCCAGCTCCTCGAACTCGACCTCCTCGCCGGTCACCGTCTTGATCACTTCCGGGCCGGTGATGAACATGTGCGAGGTCTCCTTGACCATGAATATGAAGTCGGTCATCGCCGGCGAGTAGACGGCGCCGCCCGCGCAGGGGCCCATGACCAAGCTGATCTGCGGGATCACCCCCGAGCACCGCACGTTGCGGACGAAGACGTCGCCGTAGGCGCCGAGCGAGACGACCCCCTCCTGGATCCGCGCCCCACCCGAGTCGTTGATGCCGATCACCGGCGCCCCGACCTGGGCGGCAAGGTCCATCACCTTGCACATCTTCTCCGCCATCACCTCGCCGAGGCTGCCGCCGAAGACCGTGAAGTCCTGCGAGAAGACGAAGACCGTGCGGCCGTCGATCGTGCCGTGGCCGGTGACCACGGCGTCCCCCCAGGGGCGTTTCTTCTGCATCTCGAAGTCGTAGGTGCGATGGCGGACGAAGGTGTCGAGCTCCTCGAAGGAACCGGGGTCGAGCAGCTTCTCGATCCGCTCGCGGGCGGTCAACTTGCCCTTGGCGTGCTGCTTCTCGACCGCCTCCTCGGAGGCCGAATGGATCGCGGCCTCGCGCAGCTCGCGCAGGTAGGCGAGCTTCTCGTCGTGGCTGACCGGGTTCCTCTCGCGCATCGGGCGCGGAAGTCTATTTACCGATGGCGCGAATGGCTGTCGATACCTGATCAGGTATCATCTGACGTGTGGAATCGCTCCAGCTGCTCCTTCGCGAGCTCCGCCGCTCCGCCGGACTCTCACAGCGGGCGCTCGCTCGTCGCGCTCGAACGTCGCAGCCGGCGATCGCGCGCTACGAGCGTGGCGGGGCCACGCCTTCGTGGGAGACGCTGCAACGGCTGGCGGCAGCGTGCGGGCGGCGGCTGCAGCTGAGCGCCGAGGCGCTGCCCGAGCCCCACGACGTCGAGTTGGCCAGACATCTGCTCGACCTCACCCCGGAGCAGCGGCTGCGCGCCCTGCCTCGCTACATCCGCCTGCGCGGCCTCGCATCGGAGCGAAGGTGACCGAGCTCGACCCCGAGCGGCTCCTGCGCACGCTCGTCGAGCATCGGGTCGACTTCTGCATCGTCGGGGCGATCGCCGCCTGGCTGCAGGGAAGCCCCACCGTCACGCTCGACCTCGACGTGATGCCCCGCCGCGATCTGGACAACGCCGAGCGGCTCGCCGCGGCGCTCAACGCGCTCGAGGCCCGTCTCGTGGACGGCGAAGCGCCGGCGGAGCTGGAGGGGGCCGACTTCCTCGGCTGGCGCACGCAGCGGTTCGACACCACGGCCGGCCCGCTCGACGTGGTGCCGAACGCCGCCGGGATCGGCGGCTTCGAGGACGTCGCGACGATCGAGCTGTCGCTCGGCGATCTCTCCGTGCGGGCGATCACGATCGACGAGGTGATCGCCTCCAAGGAGAAGCTGGGACGACCCAAGGACATGGCTGCGCTTCCGGCGCTGTATGCGACGCGCGAGGCGCTGCGGCGGCGGCGAAACCTGGACCGCTGACCGGCCTCAGGCGCTCTCGAACGGCTTCTTCTGCGGTTCGGCGAGCTGGTCGAGGACTCGCTCCAGGTCGACCTCGCCGAGGCCGGAGTCTTCCCGGGCCTGCACCACCACATGGGTGCCGAAGCCCTTCTCGACCATCGAGACCTCGAGCCCGTCGAGCTCGGAGACCAGCTCGGCGAGCTCCGGCTCGGACTTCATCAACGTCCGCGAGACCTCGATCATGCCCGCCGCTTCAACCCCCGCGCCGCCGTTCCTCCCCCCGAAGTGCGGTGAACGAGTCCGTTCAGGGGGCGAATCGGTGCGCATCCGACATTGACCCACTTCAGGGGTGGTCAATGTCGGATGGGCGT
>Ga0193699_10001065_pt1 | contig 11094 bp, 7 predicted proteins | sample L3c2metaG_FD_160095 | JGI IMG/M metagenome (GOLD analysis project Ga0193699, IMG submission 160095) | Soil microbial communities from a riparian zone of the East river system, Colorado, United States - L3c2 | ecosystem: Environmental > Terrestrial > Soil > Riparian zone | place: USA: East River... | reverse complement strand
CGCGCCGAGCCGGCCCTCGAATTTCTCGCGCTCGGCCCTGCTGGCGCTGCGAAAGGTTTGCGTGGCGATCGACTGCAGGATCGCCAGCGTGTTCTTGACGCGATGGTTGAGCTCCTCGATCAAGAGGTCATGCAGCATCTCGCCGCGGGCGATCGTGGTCGCCATCCGCACCGCGAAGGCAAGGCCGATCAGCAGCAGGACGCCGCCGATGACGCTGGTGATCGCCAGGTTGCGCCATAGCGGACCGACCAGCGAGCTCTCGGCAATGCCGGCGGCGACCGTCCAGCCGGTGAGCGATGACCGGGCAAGACTGGTGATCAGCGGAACGCCTTCCAGCGACACCGTCTGCAGCGTTGCCTCGGGTGCGCCAAACATCGTGGCGTACAGCGTCGGCGAGGCGCGCTTGCCGACGGTCTCCTGCGGATTCGGAATGCGCGCGAAATTGACGCCTTCGCGGTCGAAGATCGAGATTGTCCAGTCATCGCTCGGACGCTGCTGTTCGATGATGGCCTGGAAAATCTCGATCGGCGGGCTGAAGGAAATGACATTGACGACGTCGCCATCGCGAAACACCGGCACCTCGACGCTCACGATCAGCCGTTTCTTCACGGCGCCGATGAACAGATTCGAATATTGCGGGCTTTTGGTCGTGAACACCCTATCCACGATCTCGCGGTTGTTGCGCGGCGGCAGGCTGGCGGTGTCCGCCGTGACCGAGGAGAACAGCTGGCGGCCCTCGCGGTCGGCCACCAGCACGACGCCATCCTTGCCGTATTGATCGAGAAAGCCCGCGGCGATGCGGCGGAAGCCGTCGAAATCGCGGTCGCGCAGCGCGTTGGTCAGCGACAGCACCTGCAAGCCCCCGGTCATGCGCTGCATCTCGGCGTCGAGCACGAGGCGGATGCTGCGCACGGTCTCGACCACCCGCTGCGAGGCTTTCTTGCGGTCTTGCTCATAGTTGCTGAGAACGATGACGGCCGCGAAAACAATCAGCGGCAGCGTGGTTCCCGCGATCAACAGGACGAGTCGCACAGGCAGTGAGGGCTTGGGCACGCGGATTTCCGGGCAAAGGATCGTGCGCGGCGGCGCAAAATCGCCGGGAGCATAGGAGAAGCGCCTGAAATCCGCCAAGGATTTTGGGCGCGTAGCGGCTCCGCCAGTTCCCGCTGCGCTGCGGAACCTCGCCTAGTCCCTAGAGATTGCTGTCGGTGATCGCAGCGTAAATCATGGTGCGCAGTTCGCGCCGCAGCGGATAGGCGCTCGACGGCAGCACCTGGGTCATGAAGATCGCGATCAGTTCTTCCGCCGGATCGATCCAGAACGATGTCGTGGCGGCGCCGCCCCAGGCGTATTCGCCGGCGCTGCCGGGAATCAGCGTCTGCGCGGGGTTCATGGTGACGGAAAAGCCGAGGCCGAAGCCGATGCCGTTATAGGTCGCCTCTGAGAACAGCGACCGCGACATTTCCGGTAGATCCCGGCCGCCAGGCAGATGGTTCGATGTCATCAATGCCAGCGTCTTCGGCCCGAGCAGCCTGACGCCGCCGAGTTCGCCGCCACCCAGCAGCGCGCGGCAGAAGGTGAGATAGTCGGCCGCAGTCGAACACAACCCGCCGCCGCCGGAAATGAACGATGGCGGGGTAAGGAACGAGCTCTTGGCCGGGTCGTCCTGCAGCGTCAGGGTGCCCTTGCGGTCGGTGGCGTGAAAGGTCATGCCGCCCTGCGGGTCGGCCGAGTAACAGGCCGCGAAACGATGCGCCTTGTCGGCGGGCACGAAGAAATCGGTGTCGGTCATGCCGAGCGGATTGAAGATCCGCTGTTTCAGGAATTGCTCGAACGGCATGCCGCTGATCTTGCCGACGAGATAGCCGATCACATCGGTGGAGACGGAATAGTTCCAGGCTTCGCCCGGCGAAAATTCCAGCGGAATTTTTGCGAGGTCGTCGATCATGGTCTGCAGCGTTCCCGCTTTCACCACCTCGCCGATCTTCTTTTCGCGATAGGCGGCATCGACGTTGGAGCGCTGCTGGAAGCCGTAAGTCAGCCCGGAGGTATGGCGCAGCAGGTCAACGATCAGCATCGGCCGCGACGGCGGCTTGGTCAGAAACGCCGGCGACGTCCCGGCCTGGAACACGCCGAGGTTCTTCCATTCCGGAATGTATTTATGGACGGGCTCGTCGAGCGCGACGCGGCCTTCCTCGAACAGCATCATGAAGGCCACCGACGTGATCGGTTTGGTCATCGAATAGATGCGGAAGATGGTGTCGTCCTTGACCGGCGTCCTGCGCTCGAGGTCGGCAAAGCCCTGCACCGCGCTGTGCACGATCTTGCCGCGGCGATAGACCAGAAGCTGGGTCCCCGGAAAGCGGCCGGCATCGATGTAGCGGCGTTTTAGATGCTCCTCGAGACGGTCGAAGGCTGCCTTGGACATCCCGGCGGATTCGGGCGAGGCGGGGGTCGGGGCTAACATCGGGCTGATCTCCGGATCTGTCGCGGTCCGCCTTGATAGCCGAAAAGGGTGGGGTGTTCCAAGCGCGGCATGCTTACCCCAGGCTGTCAGCTGGTGTAGGCTTGCGCCCAGAAATCGCGTAGCCCCGCAGGACAGCCAAAATGCCCCAATTCAACGACACTGAACTCACCGCCGCCGTGATCCAGAGTTTTGAGGAGACGCCGGACCCGCGCGTCAAATTCCTGCTGCAGGAACTGGTGAAATCGCTGCACGACTATGTCCGCAAGACCGATCTCACTTTTGAGGAGTGGGAGTACGCGATCGATTTCCTGACCCGCACCGGCCAGAAATGCACCTCTAGCCGGCAGGAGTTCATCCTGCTGTCGGACGTGCTGGGCGTCTCCATGCTGGTCGACGCGGTGAACCATCGCGAGCGCGACGGCGCCACCGAGACCACGGTGCTCGGCCCGTTCTATGTCGGCGAGCACAAGGCGATGCCGCATGGCACCGATGTTTCCGCCGCCAATCTGACGGGCGAACGGATGTTCGTGCAGAGCCGTGTCACCGACCTCGAGGGCAAACCCCTCGCGGGCGTCCCGGTCGACATCTGGCATGCCGACGATGAAGGCTTTTACGATTCGCAGAAGCCGAACTACGAGACGCAGGGTCCGTCATCGCGGGCGCGTTTCATCACCGATGCCGATGGCAAGTTCTTCTTTCGCACCATCCTGCCGTGCAGCTATCCGATCCCGACCGACGGCCCGGTCGGCGAGATGATCCTGCAGACCCGTCGTCATCCGATGCGGCCGGCGCATGTGCATTTCCTGGTCGACGCGCCCGGCTACCAACCGCTGGTCACCCACGTCTTCATCGAAGGCGACAAGTACCTCGATTCCGACGTGGTGTTCGGGGTGAAGGACGAACTGATCGCCAAAATCGAGAAGCGCAGCGATGCCGTGATGCCAGACGGAAAGCCTGCGTCCGAGCCCTGGCATCTGATGACCTACGATTTTCGCATGAAGCCGGGCGAGGGAAGCGCGCCCAAGCCGATGATGGCCAAGGCGAGCGAAGACGCGTGAAATCGCCAATCTGCGCCTCTGCTCATTTCTTGTGCGGCGCACAAAAAATGAGCGAATCGCAAATTTAGGATGCGAGGCGAGGCTGGGGCCCGCCTGCGACATAGCAGATAACCCTTTATGAATCATACATTTTTCACGATCCGGTAGCTTGGCACGAAGCTTGAATAGCTTGTGCTGACGCCATTGAAGCCGTCCCTCGAAACCAATCATCCGAATTGTGACACCGCCGGACTGGGGCCTCCCCGGAACGCGCCTCCATGCGCTAGCGCGGTGCCACCGGATGGACGGCCATTCAGACGCAAAGGACGCCAGCGCCCATGACTGATACCACCGACCAGACCTCCCGCCGCGGCCTCAGCCGCCGTCAAATCCTGAAAGCGACCGCGGGAACGGCGGCGCTGCTTGCCGCCGCCAGGCTGAATTTCCCCGCCGGTGCATTCGCGCAAGGTGCCGGCCCTGAAGTGAAGGCCGCAAAACTCGGCTTCATCGCGCTGACCGATGCGTCGCCGCTGTTCGTCGCCAAGGAGAAAGGCATCTTCGCCAAATACGGCATGCCGGATGTCGACGTGCAGAAGCAGGCCTCCTGGGGCACCACCCGCGACAACCTCGTGCTCGGCTCGGAAGGCAACGGCATCGATGGCGCGCATATCCTGACGCCGATGCCGTACCTGATCTCGTCCGGCAAGGTGACGCAGAACAACCAGCCGACCCCGATGTACATCCTGGCGCGGCTCAATCTGAACGGTCAGTGCATTTCGGTCGCGAAGGAATACAGCGACCTCAAGGTCGGCGTCGACACCGCACCCTTCAAGGTCGCACTCGACAAGAAGAAAGCCTCCGGCAAATCGATCAAGGCCGCGATGACGTTCCCGGGCGGCACCCACGATCTGTGGATTCGCTACTGGCTCGCCGCCGGCGGCATCGATCCCGACAAGGACATCGAAACCATCGTGGTGCCGCCGCCGCAGATGGTCGCCAACATGAAGGTCGGCACCATGGATTGCTTCTGTGTCTGCGAGCCGTGGAACCTGCAGTTGATCCATCAGGATATCGGCTACACCGCGATCACGACGGGCGAACTATGGAACAAGCATCCGGAGAAATCATTCGGTATGCGCGCCGCCTATGTCGACAAATACCCGAAGGCGGCCAAGGCACTGCTGATGGCTGTGATGGAAGCGCAGCAGTGGTGCGAGAAGCCGGAAAACCGCGAGGAAGTCGCTGTTATCTGCGCCAAGCGGCAATGGATCAACTGCCCGGTCGATGACGTCACCGATCGCGTCAAGGGCAAGTTCGACTACGGCACCGGCAGAGTGGTCGAGAACAGCCCGCACATCATGCGGTTCTGGGCCGACCAGGCCTCCTATCCGTTCCAGAGCCATGACCTCTGGTTCATCACGGAAGATGTTCGCTGGGGCAAGTATGAGGCGGGCTACGACGCCAAGGCGCTGATCGCCAAGGTCAACCGCGAAGACCTCTGGAAGGACGCGGCAAAGGATCTCGGCGTTGCCGCCGCTGACATCCCAACCTCGACGTCGCGCGGCAAGGAAACCTTCTTCGACGGAAAGGTGTTCGATCCGGAAAATCCGGCGGCCTATCTGAAGTCCCTGTCCATCAAGCGTGTTGACGCCTGAATCAAGCCGGGCCGCGCGTTCGCGCGTGGTCCTTCTGTGAACACGGAGATGCACTTCCCATGAACATGCCTGCGATCAAGACCGAATCCGCTACCGCAGTGCCTGCGACCACGGCGGCTCCGGTCGTTACCATGACGCCGAAGCGGCCGCCGCGCACTGAGCGATATCTCAAGATGGCGAAGGAGACCGCGGTACGCGTGGTACCGCCGCTGATCGTAGTGGCGCTGGGGATGCTGATCTGGGAGCTGGTCTGCCGGCGCGCCGGTTCGACCCTGCCGCCGCCTTCGCGGGTCTACAAGGAAACCAAGGAATTAATTTTCGATCCGTTCTTCGATCGCGGCGGCATCGACAAGGGCCTGTTCTGGCATCTGTCCGCCAGCCTGCAGCGCGTCGCACTCGGTTATTCGCTGGCGGCGGTCGCCGGCATCGCGCTCGGCACCCTGGTCGGGCAATCGGTCTGGGCGATGCGCGGGCTCGATCCGATCTTCCAGGTGCTGCGCACGATTCCGCCGCTGGCCTGGCTGCCGCTGTCGCTCGCCGCTTTCCGTGACGGGCAGCCCTCGGCGATCTTCGTGATCTTCATCACCTCGATCTGGCCGATCATCATCAACACCGCGGTCGGCATCCGCAACATCCCGCAGGACTACCGCAACGTCGCGGCCGTGGTTCAGCTCAATCCGCTGGAGTTTTTCTGGAAGATCATGATCCCGGCGGCGGCGCCCTACATCTTCACCGGCTTGCGCATCGGCATCGGCCTGTCCTGGCTCGCCATCGTGGCGGCGGAAATGCTGATCGGCGGCGTCGGCATCGGCTTCTTCATCTGGGACGCCTGGAACTCCTCGCACATCAGCGAAATCATTCTGGCGCTGTTCTATGTCGGGATCATCGGCTTCGTGCTCGACCGCGTGATCGCAGGGTTGGCGAAGATCGTGACCCGCGGCACCGCGCTCAACTGAAGGGAATATGTCATGCAGCCTTATTTAAAACTCGACCACATCGACAAGGTCTTCACCCGCGGCAATGCTTCGACCGAGGTGCTGAAGGACATCAATCTTACGATCGAGAAGGGCGAGTACGTCTCGATCATCGGCCACTCCGGCTGCGGCAAGTCCACGCTGCTCAACATCGTCGCCGGCCTCACCACCACCACGATGGGCTGCGTGCTGCTGGAAAACCGCGAGGTCAATTCGCCGGGCCCGGATCGCGCGGTGGTGTTCCAGAACCACAGCCTGCTGCCCTGGCTCACGGTCTATGAAAACGTCCGGCTCGGCGTCGACAAGGTGTTCGCTTCGAGCAAGACCCGCAGCGAGCGTGACGCCTGGACGATGCACAATCTCAACCTGGTGCAGATGGCGCATGCCAAGGACAAGCGGCCGGCGGAAATCTCCGGCGGCATGAAGCAGCGCGTCGGCATTGCCCGGGCGCTGGCGATGGAGCCCAAGGTGCTGCTGCTCGACGAACCGTTCGGCGCGCTCGACGCGCTGACCCGCGCGCACTTGCAGGACTCCGTTATGGCGCTGCACCAAAAACTCGGCAACACCATCCTGATGATCACCCACGACGTCGATGAGGCCGTGCTGCTGTCGGATCGCATCGTGATGATGACCAACGGGCCGAGTGCGCGGATCGGTGAAGTGCTCGACGTGCCGCTGGCGCGCCCGCGCAAGCGGCTCGAACTCTCGACCAACGCCGCCTACCTGAAATGCCGGCTGCGGGTGCTCGAATTCCTCTACGAAAGGCATCGTTTTGTCGAAGCGGCGTAAGCGGTGCGACCTTTGGTCCTGAACCAGTGTTGCCGCTTCGCGACCAACGAACTTGGCATTAACAGGCGAGGAGAGTTGCGATGAATCCGACCCAGATGGCACGCTGTCCGGTTACATGATTTCGGAAGCCTATGGCCGCGCCCAGGCCGCCGAGTAAGGACATGCCGTGAGCGAACCGCTTGTTATCGTCGGCAATGGCATGGCCGCAGCGCGTCTGGTCGGCGAACTGGCCAAGGCAGCGCTGGGGCGCTACGCCATTGCCGTGATCGGCGATGAGCCGCGGCTCGCCTATAACCGCGTGCTGCTGTCATCGGTGCTCGCCGGCGAGACGGCGTCGCATGACATCGAGCTCAGGCCGGCCAGCTGGTGGCGCGACCGCGGGGTCACCTTGAAATATGGCTGCCTCGCCACCGAGATCGATGTCGGCCGCCGCGAGCTCAAGATCGCGAACGAAGAAAGCATCGGCTATTCCAAACTGGTTCTGGCCACCGGTTCGACGGCGCTGCGGCTGAATGTGCCCGGCGCCGGACTCGAGGGCGTCCACACCTTTCGCCACAGCCGCGACGTTGACATGCTGCTGACGCTGGCCGCCGGGAAGAAGCGCGTCGTCGTGGTCGGCGGCGGTTTGCTCGGCCTGGAGGCGGCCTACGGCCTTGCCAAGGCCGGCGCGCGGGTCACGCTGATCCATCTGATGGACCGGCTGATGGAGCGTCAGCTCGATGCTCCCGCGGCGGAGCTGTTGAAAACCCTGGTCGAGCGCAAGGGCATAAAAATCCTGCTCAATGCCAACACCGCGGTGCTCCATGGCGAGACCCGCGTCGAGGCAATCGAACTGGCGGACGGCCGCCGCATCGATGCCGACGCGGTGATCTTCGCCGCCGGCATCCGGCCCAATACCGCGCTGGCGACGGAGGCCGGCATTGCCGTCAATCGCGGCATCGTCGTCGACGATGTCATGCAGACCGGTACATCAGGTATTTTCGCGCTCGGCGAATGTGCCGAGCATCGCGGCATCTGTTATGGGCTGGTGGAACCGGCTTACGAGCAGGCGCGCGTGCTGGCGCAGCATCTCGCCGGGGGCGCCGCCATCTATGGCGGCACTGTCCTTTCGACGAATCTGAAGGTCTCCGGCGTCAGCGTGTTTTCCGCCGGCGACTTCATGGGCGCGCCGGGATGCGAGGCCATCGTGCTCAGCGATATCAGGCACGGCACCTACAAGAAGCTGGTGATATCGGAAGGACGGCTCACCGGCGCGGTTCTGGTCGGCGATACCGCCGACGCGCTCTGGTATCTCGAACTGATCCGCAGCCGGCAGCCGATCGCAGGAATTCGCAGCCTTATGATGTTCGGCCGTTCGCTGGCGATCCGGTCAGAGGCGGCATGATGATCCGATGGCTCAGATGACGTCAGCCGATTCCGCCTTGCGTGAGACACGCACCACCTGTCCCTATTGCGGCGTCGGCTGCGGCGTGCTGGCGACACCGGACAATAGCGGTGGCGCGGCGATCTCGGGGGATCCCGACCATCCCGCCAATTTCGGTCGGCTGTGCTCGAAAGGCTCGGCGCTCGGCGAGACGCTGGGGCTCGAGGACCGGCTGCTCTATCCGATGATCCGCTGCAGCAAGGGCACCATGGAGCGGGTGGCCTGGAGCGACGCGCTCGACCATGTCGCGCATCGCTTTGCGCACATCATCAAGCGCGACGGTCCCGGCGCGGTCGCGTTTTATCTGTCCGGGCAATTGCTGACCGAGGATTATTACGTCGCCAACAAGCTGATGAAGGGATTCATCGGCAGCGGCAATGTCGATACCAATTCGCGGCTATGCATGGCGTCCTCGGTCGCCGGCCACCGCCGCGCCTTCGGCGCCGACACGGTGCCCGGTTGCTACGAGGATCTCGACCAAGCCGATCTTCTCGTGCTGGTCGGCTCCAACGCGGCATGGTGCCATCCGGTGCTGTACCAGCGCATGCTCGCAAACAAGCAGAAGCGCGGCGCCCGCATCGTGGTGATCGATCCGCGCCGGACCGATACATCGGGCGATGCCGATTTGTTTCTGGGGCTGAAGCCTGGCACCGACACCGCGCTGTTCGCCGGCTTGCTGGTGCAACTCGCCGAGACCGGCGCGCTGGATCGCGACTATATCGAGCAATACACCGGCGGGTTCGACGAGGCACTGGCGCGTGCGCGGAGCATCGCCGGCAGTGTCGGCGCAACCGCGCTGGCGACCGGCCTTTCCGAGCCTGGTGTCGCGGCCTTCTTCCAGATGTTTGCGGCGACGCCGCGCGTGGTCACGCTGTATTCGCAAGGCGTCAATCAGTCGGCGCAAGGCACCGACAAGGTCAATGCCATCATCAACTGCCACCTCGCCACCGGGCGGATCGGCAAGTCAGGCGCGTCGCCGTTCTCGCTGACCGGGCAGCCCAATGCGATGGGGGGCCGCGAAGTCGGTGGCCTCGCCAACCAGCTCGCTGCCCACATGGCGTTCACGCCGCCGGACATCGACCGCGTGCGCCGGTTCTGGAAGGCGCCGCACATCGCCACCCATGAGGGGCTGAAGGCGGTCCAGATGTTCGAGGCGGTCGCGCGCGGCGAGATCAAGGCGTTGTGGGTGATCGGCACCAACCCGGCGGTGTCGCTGCCGGACGCCGATGTTGCGCGCGCTGCGCTGAAGAAGCTCGAACTGTTCGTGATTTCGGAGAATGTGCTGTCCAACGACACCGTGAAGTCGGGCGCGCATGTGCTGCTGCCGGCGCAGGCCTGGGGCGAGAAATCCGGCACGGTGACCAATTCGGAACGGCGGATCTCGCGGCAGCGCGCGTTCCTCAATCCGCCGGGAGAGGCGAAGCCGGATTGGTGGATCGTCAGCGAAATTGCAAAACGGCTCGGCTTCGGCACGGGTTTCAATTTCAATTCGGCGGCGGATGTGTTCCGCGAACACGCCGCTTTATCGGCATTCGAGAACAGCGGCGGCCGCGACTTCGATATCGGCGCGCTGAAGTCGCTGTCGGACGAGGCGTTCGACGCGATGGCGCCGGTGCAGTGGCCGGCGCGCGAGGGCGCGCCGGAGCAGGCGCGCTTCTTTGCGGAAGGAAGTTTCTTCGCCAACGACCGCAGGGCCCGCTTCATCGCGCCGGAAATCCCGGCGCTGCGGACTGAGACGACCGCCGGACGGCCGCTGCGCCTGAACACCGGCCGCATCCGGGATCAATGGCACACCATGACCCGCACCGGCGTGAGCCCGCGGCTGGGCCAGCATCTGCCGGAGCCGTTCGTCGAGGTTCATCCCGACGATGCCCTGAGATTCGGCGTGTTCGACGACGGCTTCGCGCGCGTCACCACCGATTACGGGCAGTGCACCCTTAAAGTAGTTGTCAGCGACCGCCAGCAGCGTGGCATGCTGTTCGCGCCGATCCACTGGAGCGAAGCCACCGCGTCCGCGGCGCGCGTCGGCGCGCTGGTCGCGCCCTTCACCGATCCGTTTTCCGGTCAGCCCGAGAACAAGGCGACACCGGCCTCGCTTGTGCCGTACGAATATGTGTTTCGCGGTTTTGCGCTCTCCCGGACAGAGCTGGAATTGCCGCCCTATGCCTTGTGGGCGCGCGTCGCGGTCACCGGTGGCTACGGCTATCTGCTCGCCGACAATGCCGATCTCGCGGGATGGCAATCCTGGCTGCGGTCCAAGGCCGGCAGCGACCTCGCCGAATACAAGGATTTTGGCGGCGGCATTTATCGCGCGGCGGCGTTTGCGGGAGATCGCATCGACACCTGCCTGTTCATGGGCCCGGCGCGCGATGCGGGCGACTGGAATGTGGTCAAAAGCCTGTTCGCTGCGGAAGCGCTCAGCGACGACCAGCGCCGGATGCTGCTGTCGGGCAAATCGATGGACGGGCTGGCGAGCGCCGGTCCGATCGTCTGCGCCTGTTTTGGCGTCGGCCGCACCACGATTCTCGCGGCCATCGCGGCGGGTGCGAACACAGTGGCTGAAATCGGGGTGCGATTGAATGCAGGGACCAATTGCGGCTCCTGCATTCCGGAATTGAAGCGGTTGATCGCGCAGGCGGGTCCCCCTGACTCGGAACGACGTCAGTTGGCAGCAGCTAACTGAGCCATCGCCACATCGTCATTGCGAGGAGCGCAGCGACGAAGCAATCCATTCTTTCTTTCTTGCCGC
>Ga0193699_10001064_pt1 | contig 11100 bp, 11 predicted proteins | sample L3c2metaG_FD_160095 | JGI IMG/M metagenome (GOLD analysis project Ga0193699, IMG submission 160095) | Soil microbial communities from a riparian zone of the East river system, Colorado, United States - L3c2 | ecosystem: Environmental > Terrestrial > Soil > Riparian zone | place: USA: East... | reverse complement strand
TGACAGGGTGCTCCAACCGCGGAATGTCGAAGCGTGATGACCGAATCCCTTCCTTCCAAGAACTCGCCACAGGAGGCGACGACGCTGCCCCTTGGCCGGCGCCTGCGGCATTATTTGGAGGCCGCGGGATTCTTCCTGGTCATAGGTTTTTTCCGTCTCTTCGATATCGACCGCGCATCGGCCATTGGCGCATGGATCGGGCGCAATCTCGTGGCGCCCACGCCTCTCTCCCGCCGTGCCATCGCAAATCTCCGCCAGGCATTTCCCGAAAAGAGCGAGGCGGAGATCCACGCGATCGTCGTCGCCATGTGGGACAATCTCGGTCGGGTGATGGCCGAATATCCCCATCTCGATGAGATTCACTGGCGCGGACCTGATCCGCGGATAGAACTCACGGGCATCGAGAATCTGGAAGCCGGGAAAGCAAGGGGCAAGGGGCTCATCATCATGTCGGGGCACTTTGCGAATTGGGAGATCATGCCCTTCGTCGGACACGAATATGGCTTTACGGGCGGCGTCGTGGTGCGTCCAGCGAACAATCCCTATGTCAATCGCTGGCTGGACGCGGTGCGTACCCGTAACGGGATGGAAGAGCAGATCGCGAAAGGTCCGCAGGGAACGCGGCGCGCCTTTTCGCTTCTCCGTCGAGGCGAAGCCTTGTTGCTGCTCGTGGACCAGCGCGCGAGCGAAGGCATTCAGGTCCCGTTTTTCGGCCGCGATGCCTTCACCACACCGGCGCCGGCCGCGCTGGCGCTGAAGCTCGGCGCGGTGATTTTACCGGTCTCCAACCAGCGCCTTCGCGGCGCGCGTTTCCACATGCACGTCTATCCCATCATAGAGCTGCCCAATACCGGCGATGCCGGCAAAGACCTCGTTGAACTGACCGCGACGATCACGCGCTTCATCGAAGAGCGCGTGCGCGAGCGACCGGGCGGATGGCTGTGGATTCACAAGCGCTGGGTGGATGCCAAGGCGACTCTCAGAAAACGCGCTCAGGCGCTCGCGATAGACAACGCCGCGTCAGAACGCGAACCTATCGATTCGTGAGGCCCTTTTCCTGGAAGCGTTTCAGGGCAGCCGTGGGCCCCGCATAGGCTTCCTGCAGATCTACGCTCCAATAGCGCAGCGCCTCGAGCGGAATCCGGGTTCCCGTGACGGCGCAGACCACATAGGTGCCCGGCGTGACCACGCGGTATTCGCCGTCGAGATATTGCAGAACGGCGGGCCGGCCGCCGATATCGCGTTCAAATTGGTTCATGGAAGGAGTGTAACGCGCGGGGCATTCAAAAACCAAGCGCTTCTCAGATCGGTCCCTTAGAACAGATCGCCTTGGCCTTTGAGCTTGAAAATCCCCCGTCTTGGCGGGCGAATCACAGGCGCCCCGACGCCGGTAGCCTTCACCTCGCCATCGGCGAATGTCAGCGTCAGCTCATTTCCCGGTTTTACAGCGGAAGCGTGACGTTTGATGACGTCGTCCGCTCCTCGCACGAGCACAAAGCCGCGGGCCAGAACCGCGCGATAGCTAAGGCTGTCGAGCACGCGCGACGTTGTTTCGAGGCTAGCTTCGGCGCGTCGCACGCGATGCCGGAAAGCACGGATCAACCGGGCGTCGAAGTCCGCCACACATTCGCGTCCGCGCTGGATTTCCGCGTTGACGATACGCGGACGCAACAGGGCGGAAGACTGTGCAAAGCGCGCCGCGTGGCGCTGCAAGTTCTGGAACAGAGCGTGCCTGAGCCGGCCTGAGCTTGAATCGAAACGCTGCCGCGGCAGCGCGAACAGCGAATCGGGCCGGGGAAGCGCGCGAGCCAAAGCCTGGAGATGCCGGCGCTGCCCCTCCAAATGCCGCGAAGTCCCGCGCAACAACCGCTGGTGCAGCGCAAGGAGGGTTTCCACGCAGTCGCGCAAGACCGGCACGGCCATTTCCGCGGCCGCCGTCGGAGTGGGCGCACGCCGGTCCGAGGCGAAATCGATCAAGGTCGTGTCCGTTTCGTGGCCCACCGCCGAAATCAGCGGGATGACGGATGCAGCCGCAGCTCGCACCACGGCCTCGTCGCTGAAGGCGAGAAGGTCTTCGAAAGAGCCCCCACCACGCGCCACGATCAGAACGTCGGGGCGAGGGATCGCACCGCCCACGGGAAGGGCATTGAAGCCGCGAATCGCCGCCGCGATTTCCCCGGCCGCCCTCTCGCCCTGCACATTGACCGGCCAGAGCAGGACCCGCCGCGGGCAGCGGTCGGAAAGCCTGTGCATGATGTCGCGAATCACGGCCCCCGTCGGCGAGGTCACGACGCCGACAATGCGGGGAAGAAACGGGATGGTCTTCTTGCGGGCAGGATCGAACAGACCTTCGGCGGCAAGCTTTTTCTTGCGCAACTCCAGCATCGCCATCAGCGCGCCGAGCCCGGCAAGCTCCATCTCCTCGACGACCATCTGATATTTGGACTGGCCCGGGAAGGTGGTCAGGCGGCCCGTGACAACAACCTCCAACCCCTGCTCCGGCTTCACCTTCAGACGGGCGACAGCGGTCTTCCAGATCACAGCGGAGAGCACGGAACGATCGTCCTTCAGATCGAAATAGCAATGGCCGCTCGAATGGCGCGACACGCGTGAGACCTCGCCTTTCACCCGCACATAGGCAAAGGCATCCTCCACCGTTCGCTTCAAAAGGTTGGAAAGCTCGCTGACCGTGAATTCGCGCAGATTGCCGGATGTCCGTGGCGCGTCCGCGAGGTCATTCAAAGGGGTTTCGTCCGTCATGCGGCGATGATACAGCCCATTCCTGGTCCGAGGGTACGGCGAATTTTGGATTCGCCACACTAGCGGGGAAAACGATCTTGAACATTCTTCTGGTCGGATCGGGCGGCCGCGAACACGCGCTTGCTTGGGCGCTTTCGGCCAGTCCGCTGCTGTCGCGGCTTTATTGCGCGCCGGGAAATCCGGGAATGGCCCACGTGGCGGAGTGCGTCGCCATCGATTCGATGGATTTGGATACGATCGTCGGTTTTGCCAAGGAGAAGGGAATCGATTTTGTAGTGATCGGGCCCGAAGGACCACTAACGGCGGGCCTTGCGGACCGGTTGGAAACCGCAGGGATAAGGGCGCTCGGACCGTCGGCCGCGGCGGCGCGGCTGGAAGCGTCAAAGGGTTTCGTGAAAGACCTTTGCGCCGAATACGGCATTCCGACCGCTGCCTATCGGCGCTGCAGCGACGCGCAAGCCGCCAAAACCTTCGCCGCGAGTTTGGGCTTCCCCGTCCTGGTCAAGGCCGACGGCCTCGCCCAGGGCAAGGGCGTTACAATCGCGGATTCGCAGGAGACCGCAGATGCCGCGATTGATTCTATGTTTGCTGGCGCCTTCGGCGATGCGGGCAAGGAAGTCGTCATCGAGGAATTTCTCGATGGCGAAGAGGCGAGCTTCTTCGCCCTGACGGACGGAATCCATGTCCTGCCGTTGGCGAGCGCTCAGGATCACAAGCGCGCCTTCGACGGTGATCTGGGCCCCAACACCGGCGGAATGGGGGCCTATTCGCCGGCGCCCGTGCTCACGCCAGACATCGAACGCAAGGTGATGGCGCAGATTGTACAGCCGACTGTAGATGCCTTGCGCGCGCGCGGCACTCTTTATCAAGGCGTGCTCTATGCCGGGCTTATGATCAAGGACGGCGAGCCCAAGCTGATCGAATATAATTGCCGTTTCGGCGATCCGGAATGCCAAGTGCTCGTGCCGCGGCTGAAGTCGGACCTGCTGTCGGCGTTGATCGCCGCGCGCGATGGCGTGCTCGACACCTTCGATCTGCGCTGGCGCAACGAGGTGGCCTTGACGGTCGTGCTGGCGGCCAAGGGTTATCCCGGCCCCTATGAGAAGGGCAGTGAAATTCGTGGACTCGATGAGGCTGCGCGCGTCGAAGGCGTTGAAATCTTCCATGCCGGAACCATCGCGCGCGAGGGACGCATTCTCGCCAATGGCGGACGCGTCCTGAATGTTTGCGCGGTAGGGCGCGACGTGCGCGAGGCCCAAGCGCGCGCCTATGAAGCCGTAAGCCGCATCGACTGGCCGGACGGATTCTACCGCCGCGACATAGGCTGGCGCGCCATCGCACGCGAAGAGGCGAAGCGATAGGGATGCTGCTCGCTCTCGCGGTCCTGTTTCTTGTGCTCGGTTTCATGTGTCTGCGGATCGACAGGCGCGCCGCACATTATTCCCGCGAGCAATTGCCGCGGCCCTTGTGGCAATTTGCGTTGCGCGTCACCGATTGGGCGAAGGGTCTTCCCTGGATCATCGCGGCGCTGCTGTTTTATGTCGCCGTGCAGGCGATCATGGCGTGGAGCGGCGAAACACCGGTCTTGCGCCAGATCTCCGATTACTCGCTTGCGCTACTGGCGAGTTTCGTGGTGGCGAGCATCGTTCTGCACGGTATCAAGATTTTCCTCGGTCGCCGCCGGCCTCGCGACGATTTCGAGCACGGCCTTTATGGCTTCCGCTATTTCACCTGGGAGTTGCAATATGATTCCTTCCCCTCCGGCCATTCGATGACCATCTTCTGCGTCGCCGTGGTGCTTTGCGCGATCACGCCCACTCTGGCGCCGGTCTGGCTCGTGCTGGCGACGGGACTAGCCCTCACGCGTGCGATGCTGACGGCGCATTTCTTCTCGGATGTGTTGGCTGGCGCAGGCATTGGCCTGCTGGTCGCGCGCGAAACATTCCTGATCGGCTTTCCGCAACTGGCGCCGGCGTGGTTCTGAATTGGATACGCTCGCCCTCCTGACAGATCCGAACGCCTGGCTGAGCCTCGTCACATTGTTGCTGCTTGAGATCGTTCTCGGCATCGACAACGTCCTCTTCATCGCGATTGTCTCCGGCAGGTTGCCTGAAAATCGTCAGGCCACGGCCCGCCGCATCGGTCTTTCCATCGCGGTCCTGCTGCGCGTCGCCATGCTGACCGGCGTCGCGTGGATTTTGTCCCTTACGCAGCCGCTTATCACGCTGTTCGGGACTGCGTTCTCCTGGCGCGATTTGGTGCTCGGCGCAGGCGGACTCTTCCTGCTAGCCAAGGGCACGCAAGAGATTCATGCAGAAGTGGAAGGCACGCATGAAACCGGGGGCGCTGCCGGCGCCAGTTTTGCCGCCGTCGTACTTCAGATCGCCGTGCTCGATCTTGTATTCTCGATCGATTCTGTGATCACCGCCGTCGGAATGGCGGAGCATCTGGAGATCATGATCGCCGCCGTTGTTCTGGCGATCCTCGTGATGATTATCGCGTCGGGTCCGGTGTCGAATTTCATCAACCGTCATCCGACGGTGAAGATGCTGGGTCTGAGCTTCCTCCTGCTCATCGGGATCGCGTTGATCGCCGACGCGGTGCACTTCCACATTCCGCGGAGCTATCTCTATTTCGCCATCGCCTTCTCGGCGTTGGTCGAAGTGTTCAACCATCTGGCGGCACGGCGCCGCGCCAGGAAGGCAAAGCGCCGAAGCTGACAAACGGGACTCATCGCCGGGCCTGGAAGAAATCCCGCAACAACCGGCCCGCCGCGTCGGAATCGCCAGCACGTTCCACCACGGGCCGGTGATGGCAGGTGGCTTGTGCGAAGAAGCGCGGTCCATGCTCGATAGCGCCGCCCTTGGGGTCCGCGGCCGCATAAACCAGCCGCGCCACCCGCGCCAGACTCATGGCGCCGGCGCACATGGCGCATGGCTCCAAGCTCACATAAAGCGTGGTTCCGATCAGCCTCTCATTGCCGAGTCGCGCCGCGCCCGACCGCAGCACCAGCATTTCGGCATGGGCGGTGGGATCGTGCTCGGCGACGATGCGGTTCCCGTCCTGGGCCAGCACCTCGCCCGCAGCCGAAACCAGCACGGCGCCGATGGGGACTTCGCCCCTTAAGGCCGCCGCTTCGGCTTGCGCCAAAGCGAGGCGCATATAATCCTCGTCTTGCTCTTTCATCGCGCGCACGATAGCGCAAAGCGATGCAGAAAACTCCCGAAGCCGTAGAACCCAAGACCGGCGAGCGCATCGCCAAGGTGATCGCGCGCGCCGGCATTTGTTCGCGCCGCGACGCCGAGAAGCTGATCGCGGACGGCCGCGTCGCTCTCGGCGGCGAAAAGGTCACGAGCCCAGCGCTGAACGTGGCGCCCGATGCCCTGATCACCGTGGATGGCAAACCGATCCCGGGCGCAGTCCCTGCCAAATTGTGGCGCTATCACAAGCCCGCGGGCCTGGTGACCTCCCATCGCGATCCGGAGGGGCGGCCGACCGTGTTCGCGCAGTTGCCGTCTCACCTTCCCCGCGCGATTTCCGTCGGACGCTTGGATATCAATTCCGAGGGGCTATTGCTCCTGACCAATGACGGCGAGCTGGCGCGGACTCTGGAGCTTCCCTCTCAGGGTTGGATTCGCCGCTATCGCGTGCGCCTGTTCGGCAACGTCACCCAGGCCGATCTCGACCGCTTGGCTAAAGGGGTGACCCTCGACGGCGTACGCTACGGCCCAGTCACAGCTGAGCTCGAGCGCGCCAAGGGTTCCTACGCCTGGGCGATGATCAGCCTCAAGGAGGGCAAGAACCGCGAAGTCAAACGTCTGATGGAGCATCTGGGATTGAAGGTGGCGCGCCTGATCCGGGTCAGTTTTGGTCAGTTTCACCTCGGTCATCTACCGGAAGGCGCGGTAGAGGAAATCCCCGGCAAGGTCTGGCGCGAACAATTGGGCATCGTGAAAGAAAAGAAAAAACCCCACCCTTGAGCGAGGCTCGAAGCGGCACATCTTTGGGCAGGAAAGCAAAGTCTTCACGCTTCTCGTTTAGATTTGAACGAGATTTCCCCGCAGTCCAATGGCGAACCGGTTTCCGTTTCGCTAGATTGCGCTCCCGGCCCGAAAGTGGCTTTGACGAGAGGGCGACTCCCAAAATGCGTGCTTCGTTCGCAATTGCGTTTGTTCTGTCGGCTGCCGGTATGTTGACGATCGGATCATCGGGAGCGAGCGCGCAGCCGCTTGAATGGCGCGTCACCAAAACCGAATGGACGGCGGCTGACGAAAAAGGCTTCGGCGATTTCGTGGCCGTCATCGCCGAGAGCGGCTGCACGACCACGATTTCCTGCATGCGCAGCGCCGCCAATTTTTATCATGACAGCGATCCGGCCTCGTTCCAATTCCACGCGGACTGCGCAAAATGGGTATACATGCTACGCGCCTATTACGCGTCGAAGAACGGCCTGCCCTTTTCCTATGTCAGCAGAATCGCCGGCGAGGGCGATGATCTCCGCTTCAGCAAAACCTCCAATCGTGCGTTGGCCCGGCGCGATCTCGTCGACGGCGGAAGCGGGATTGCCGTCATCCCTGCGCTGCAAGCCCTCCATGACCAGGTGTGGACGGCCACCTACCGCATGGATCCCGCCGCGGAAACGCCCGTGGAACAGGATTTTTACTCACCGAAAATCCAGCCGGGGTCGATCCGACCCGGCACCGCCATCTACGACATCAACGGCCATGTCGGCCTCGTTTACGATGTGACCGCCGATGGACGCGTTCTTTACATGGATGCATATCCTGACGAGCATGTGGCGCGCAGCTTCTATGGCCTGCAATTCGGCCAGAGCCCGGCGGAGCTCGGCGGCGGTTTCAAGAATTTCCGTCCCCTCAAACTCATCGGCGCAACGCAGACAAGCGAGGGCGCCTATATCGGCGGCGCGATCGTGCTGGCACCGAACGAGGCCATCGCCGATTATTCGCTGGAGCAGTATCGCGGAAACGTGCCGAACACGCATGCCAACGGCCCCGGCGCGCAATTCCGCTACAACAATATTTCGCTCGGCTTGTTCGAATATGCCCGTGCTTCGATGTCGGGCGGCGGTTTCGCGTTCAATCCGGTTTATGAGATGAAAGCAACGCTACGCTCACTTTGCCGCGATGCGAAGGACGCAACGCCAACATCCGTCTCGCGCCTGCAGATCGGCTTCGCCACGCTCCACCGCGATCTGTCGGAGATGATCGCACTGTGGGAGAAGCGCGACCTGCGCGTTGTTTATGACGGTCGTTCTCTCAAAGAGACGCTGAGCGAGATCTATGCCGCCGAAGCGCAAGCCTGCAGCATGCACTACGCCGACAACCAGGGCCGGATCATCGTCGCGGACCTCGACCTGATTGCGGGATGGGCGCCGGAAACCGATGTGCGAACCCTCATTGACGCGATGGACGATTTGGCGCCCTTCGCCGGAATGCGGCCCGTCGGTTACTGACCTAAGAACCTCGCTCTTGTGATTTCCGGTTGTCTGAGACGGCGGTATTCTTCTGCCGGAGAGTCGGATCGGCCGCTGGTCGGTTCGCAACGGGAGGGCACAATCTTGCGCAAATCCATATGGGCTATCGCACTTTTGCTCCCCTTGAGCATGCTCGCGCTCCTATCGGGAGCAGCCCAACTCCGCACCGCCTCTGCGCAGGCCGCCGAGGGTCCGCAAACGGGAAAATTGGAGCAGATCATCCCCGGCCATTACATGTACAGTTCGGGAGCTCGCATCAGCGGCGTGATCGCTACAAGCGAAGGGGTTGTGGTCCTTGACGCTTTGAGCAGCGAGGCCATGGCGAAGCACGAGCGCCAGCTCATTGCCAACACGATCCAGCAGCCGGTTCGCTATCTGATTTCCTCGACCTTCCACGGCAACTATTCGCTGGGCAACGTCGCCTATCAGGATGTCATCAGGATCGGCCACGAAAACTACAAGGCCGATCTGCTCGACATGATGAAGGAGGACAAGATGCCGGCGGCGCAGCAGGCGGCCATGCTCCCGCACCAGACCTTCCGGGACCGCATGACGCTTTATCTCGGCGGCAAGGAGATTCAGATTCTCCATATCGGCCGGGCGCACACCCGTGGTGACGCCATCGTCTTTGTTCCTCAAGACCGCATTGTCTATCTAAGCGAGGTATTTTTCGACGGGCGGTTTCCCTTCATGAACTCCGGCTATATCGATTGGATTCACGCGCTGGATATCGCGTTGAATCTCGATGCCGACATTTTCGTACCCGGCCAAGGCCCCTCCTCCTTAGCCTCCAATCCTCGCGCATCCCGGCAGGCGCTGATTCGCGCCCGGCAGGTTCTTGTGGATTTCCGCGATGGCGTCGCCGAAGAAATTGCGCGAGGGGCAACGGAGGATCAGGCCGTATCGAGGGTGCAGCTTCCCCAATATCAAGGCATGGTGGGATACCAGCAGCAAAGGGAAGTGCTCGTGCGCCGGACGTATCAAGGCCTCAAAGGCACACTCCCATAAGAGAAGGCTTAAGGAAGAGTGGGGCCCAGAGGGACTGTCGATTTCGCGGCGCGCGATTTTCCGACCTTGCGGATAACATCACCAGCTGACGTAAGCCTTCGCGCTGCTAGCCCAACAGTTCGATGCCGATCTGCGAGCGGTCATGCCGGAAAAGCACGGGCACGACGTCGCCGGGCGCAACGGTCACCAGCCGTGGAAAGCGGTGCACGATGTGCGTCCAGTGGTTGTTGAAGTCGGCCTGAGGCGACGGCCGATTCTCATATCTCGTCTGGGCATCGAGCTCCAGTTTGATCCATTGCGCCACGCCGGCGCAGACGCCGTGATGCGTCGCTTTGAGAGCCAGGCGCACGCCGCCCGCGGGGAAGCGTTTCGCCTTCAGGTCGAAGCGCATCAACTCGACATCATCCGACAGGGCCTGGTGCGGCACATTGTCGAGCGAGACCGCCAACATGCCCGGCGCGAAATCGTTGAACCCCGAAAGATCGAAACCGGCGATTCTGCCGACGAACAGCATGCCTTGAAGCGCCGGGCCGCCGGCGAGATAGCCCATGACGCAGGCGGCTGCCGGGATGATGGTGGCATCGGGAGTGAGCAAATGGTCGTGCGCATGTTCGACTGTCGGCAAAACACCTTCGGTGATGAGGCCGCTCGCAAAAATCTCCGTCACCAGCACCTCGGCTCGCTCGGGCATATCGCGCGGCACTGCCATGTCGGTCGATGCTTTGGGAATGACGGTGATGCGATCCGATAGGCCGTTCTGGGCGATGATCTCCCGCGCCCGGGCCGCCATGAGACTAACCGTTTCACAGGTGGTCACTTTGGCGGCACCCGCCCGCGCCGCCATCAGCGCGAGAAGCCCGGCGCCGGTCCCGATATCCAGCACTCTTTTCCCCGGCGCCGCGCGCCGGATTGCCGCCTCATAGGTTTCGTTGCGCTTGGAATCGTCCATCATCTGAAAGTGCCAGCCCGGCACCACCCCGCGATAAATGGATCTGAGATTGGGGTTTGCCTTCAGCAGATCGGGCTTGAGTGCCACCGCCTGGCGAAAGGCGTTGATAGCCTGCTCGGTCTTCTGCTTCTCGCCGTAGATCACCCCGAGATTGTGGAGCGCGTCGGCATAGCCGGGGTTGATGGCCAGCGCCCGCTCGAAAGCTTGAGCGGCCTCGTCCTTCCGGCCGAGCGTGTTGAATGCGGCGCCGAGATGATTGTGCATTTCCGCCGTGGCGCGGGGCGAAGCTGCGGCGCGTTTCAGGAAGGCAGCGGCTTCCTCGGTCTTGCCCTGCTGAAAGCGCATAGCGCCCAACAGATGGTTCGCCTCCGCGTGCTCTGGGTCGCGGCCAAGCACGACCCGGCAACGCTCCTCCGCCTCTTCGAGGCGCCCGGAACGAAAATGCTCAATCGCTTGCGACAACGGATCGGGTTGCATCTGTCGCGATTTTCTCCGTCACGATTGAATCGGCGCCGCCGGTGCGCCGCCGAGAGCAGATTAAGACCTCGCCGATCGGGTTTACAATCGCTGAGCCCTTCAAGTACCTTGAATTCTCGGCCATTGTTCTGCGTCGTATATGCATTATGGTGTTTGACCAATCTGGCATCCGCGAGGCCGCGGGTACGACGATGTGGCAGAACGATAAGCGCGGTGACGTGCCCCAGAGCTTCGTGGGGAATCGCGAAACCCACGCAGAAATTCTTCTACGATGAGCGAATTTCTCCTGCAAAACGCGCAACGCATGCACAAAGCGGGCAATTTCGCGGAAGCGGCGCGTCTTTACGCAGAAGTCTTGCATCTTAACCCTCGCCAATTCCAAGTTCTCTACGCGCTTGGATTTCTCCGCTTC
>Ga0193699_10001063_pt1 | contig 11102 bp, 8 predicted proteins | sample L3c2metaG_FD_160095 | JGI IMG/M metagenome (GOLD analysis project Ga0193699, IMG submission 160095) | Soil microbial communities from a riparian zone of the East river system, Colorado, United States - L3c2 | ecosystem: Environmental > Terrestrial > Soil > Riparian zone | place: USA: East River... | reverse complement strand
GTAAAGCTCGGGACGCGCCGACATGCGCTGACCGTCAGGCGTGCTGTGGAAATGGTGCAGATAGGACAGCGGAAGTTTCAGCGCTGCGGGATCGGTTCCGGGCAGAGAGCCGCATCCAAACATGACGTCCACGGCATAGCGGTCGAGATAGACGATAATACCGCGCCACAAGAGCTGCATGGTGATGGCCTTGGCGCGATAGCTCTTCAGCACGCAAGAGCGCCCGAGCTCGAGATAGCGCGTACCGGGCGCGTTCCCCTTCAGCATAGGCGAGAGGTCGTATTCCGCCGAGGTGTAATAACCGCCGTGACAGGCCGCAACTTCGCCCCGCAACAACCGATAGGTGCCCACCACCGCCGGCTCGCCGTTCTCGTCGAGCACATTGCGGTCGATCACCAGCATGTGATCGCAAAACTCGTCATGCCTGTCGAAATCGCGCCGTTCCTCGCGCATCCGCGGCGTCGGGATCGCCGACATCTCTTCGTAGAAAATCCGATAGCGCAGGCGCTGTGCCGCCTCGATCTCATAATCGGTTTCGGCGATGCGCACTTCGAGCGAGCCGTAGGTTGTAAGGATCGGCCAATTGTGATGATGGGCTGGCGCAGAGACGGCCTCGTGCACATTGACGAAAGGTGCCACGGTTTCGAGCTGCGGCGCGGACGCCACGCGGCGGCCGAACCGAGGCCGTCGGCCCGGAAATCCCCATCGGCGACTTACGATGCCAAATCGTAATTTAACGCGTCGCGCGGGACCCATACGATTCTCCAACGGAGTCAGGCAAAGATCCAGGACCATCCCGCCCCAGAAGGGCATGTGTTCGGGAACGCGGACTTACTGATGTTCCCACACACCCCTAATTATAGCCAATCTAACACGATGCCGGAAACCGCGCCCAGTCACTTTCAGGTTGCAGCGAAAATTCGGTATTTTCTTAATCATCCGTGAGGGATGGTCCGGCGCGCACAAGAAAGAGGCAAAGAATGAGCGCGGGCAGAGCGATAGCGGCCGCGCCGGTGAAGAAGATGGCATAAGCATCCATTAGGCTGCGGCCCTGAGAGAGCGTGTCCACAACCTGACCGGAGAAACCTTTGAGGAATTTGCCGAGATAGGCGTAGGCCGACGACAGAAGCGCATATTGAGTCGCCGTATAGCCCAGGCTGGTCAGACTCGACATATATGTGACAAGCGCGACCCCGGCGAAACTCAATCCAAAACTGTCCACCGCCATGATGGCCGCAAAGGTCCTCAGATCGCCGCCCGAATACGCCAGCGGAACGAACGCGGCGACCGCTACTGCTTCGAGCAGGATGCCCGCGACAAGCGTTCTCAAATAGCCGAAACGCGCCGCGCTGATTCCGCCCGCGGCGATTCCCAACAGCGAAAAAATGAGACCGACAGAGGCGCGTATGCCACCCACCGCATCTTTCGACAGACCAAGGTCGTGGTAAAACGTATTGGTCATCGGACCCGAAACGAAATTGGGGATCTGATAGAGGCTGATCACGGCGAGCATCAACAGCCCCAGCCAGCGATGGGTGCGGAAGAACTGAATGAACGGGCCCACCACCGCGTCGAAAAAACCGCGAACCGTCCAAAGCGGCAAGGCGAGCTCGCTTCCGGGCGCTACGTCATGTCTGGGTTCAGTGGCCTTCCACGTCGCGTAAAAGCCCACACCCATGAGCAAAGCCATCACGGAATAGGAAATCTCCCAGCCGAAATGATTGGCCGAGATCAGGATGAGGGCGTCCGTCACAAGCAGCGCGCCGCGATAACCAAGCTGATAGGCCGAGGAAAGAAGTCCGAGCTCATTGCCGTTGTCGGCGACTTCGATCCGCCAGGCATCGACAACAATGTCTTGTGTGGAGGAAGCAAAGGCGACCACCAAGGCGCAGGCGCCGAGCGCAATCAGTCCTCCGCCAGGTCCGATCATCGACATCGCCAACAGACCGAGACAGACGACGCTCTGTGCGGCAAACATCCAGCCGCGCCGCCGGCCAAGCCGTCCAAACAGCGGTGCGTCCACACGGTCGATCAGGGGTGCCCATAAGGGTTTCAGCGAATAGGCGAGGCCGACCCAGGAGAGAAATCCGATCGCGGTGAGCGAAGTGCCCGAATCGCGCAACCAATAGCTCAACGTATTGCCGGTCAGGAGGAAGGGCAGGCCCGAAGAAAACCCCAGCAGCAGCATGGTCGCGACGCGCGGGCGGAAATAGAGGCGCCAGGCGTCAAACCGGCTGCGGGACTCCAGACTCGCGGACACGCTCATGGGCAACACCGTTTCGAAGCGGAGGAATCATAACCGGAAACGCGCGAAAAGGCGCTTTCGTCCATCACTCTGCCGCCAGAATGGCCGGCGGTGAGATGGTGGCAAGGACGGCGTCGAGCTCGGCCGGATCGATCGGCTTGGTGAAGAAGCCATCCATGCCGGCTTCCAGACAGGCCTTGCGGCCGGTTTCCAGGGCGTCCGCGGTCAGCGCGAAAATCGGCACCGGCTTTGCGCCTTCGTCGGACTCCGCGCTGCGGATGCGCAATGTCGCCTCGATGCCGTCAAGGCCGGGCATGTGCAGATCCATGACGACCAGATCAAATCGCTCGGCGGCGCAGGCCGCCACGGCCGCTTCACCGGTCGTTACCTCCGTAACGCTGTGGCCGCGCCGGCGCAACAGCTCACGCGCGAGCAACGCATTCACGGGATTGTCTTCTGCCAGCAGAATGAAGAGCCCTTTGCCCGCTGGGCGCTCGTGGTGAGCAAGCGGTGCGGGCGCGACAAGTTCGGTTTCCCCCGCAAGCACGGCCGCGAGCCGCTTCTCCAACGAACCCTGGCGGATCGGTTTCATCAGATAGCCGCGGATACCCTTCTCCGATAGCGCGCTCAACTTGGAACGTTCGCTCGGCGGCAGCAGCGCCACCACCGGTGTGTCGACACCGGTCACGTCCGGAAAGGGCTGCCCCTTGGCCGCATCGACAAGAACGAGATCGCATTTCGCGCTCTCACGCAGCGCCGCATCGAGATCGAGGCTGTGCCAATGATCCGCGCCCGCCGCCGCAAGTTGCAGTTCAAGGGCGCTGCGCAAAAGGGGCGAGTTCGAGACGAACGCCACGCGTTTTCCCTTGAGGGGAAAGGGCGCAATAGCGCAGGGCACCTCCTCGATAGGCAATCTCACCGAGAAGGTGCTGCCTTCGTTTTCCACCGAGATGAGACCAATCCCGCCGCCCATCGCTTCAACAAGCCGTTTGGAAATGGCCAGTCCCAATCCGGTTCCGCCGAAACGCCGTGCATGCGAGGAATCCGCCTGGACGAAATCTTCGAAGATTTGCGCGTGCTTGTCGGACGGGACCCCAATGCCGGTGTCGCGCACCGACAGAAGAAGGACCGTGCGGTCCCGCTTCCCATCCGTACCGTTCTGCTTTTCGATGGTGGCCGAAACGAGGACCCCGCCCTCGTCGGTGAACTTGACGGCGTTGCCGACAAGGTTGGTCAGCACCTGACGGATCCTGATACCGTCCCCTCTGATGCTGGTGGGGACCGTGGCGCTGATCGCGGTGGCGATGTCGATGTCTTTGGCATGCGCGCGGGTAGAGAGAAGCTCGGCTATGCCTTCGATCAGCGGGCGCAGAGCCACTTCGCCGTTTTCGAGCACCAACGCCCCCGATTCGATTTTCGAAAAGTCGAGGATGTCTTCAATCAGCACAAGCAGCGCGAGACCCGATTGGCGGATGGCCTCGGCATAGGTTTTCTGATCGGGCGCAAGAGGCGTTTCCAAGAGCAGCCGCGCCATGCCGAGCACGCCATTCATCGGGGTTCGGATCTCGTGGCTCATGGTGGCGAGGAAATGGGACTTGGCGCGATTGGCCTCCTCGGCCTTGTCGCGCGCATCGGTCAGCGCGGCCTCCAAGAGCTTGCGCTCCGTGATGTCCCGCCCGACGCTTTGGATTTCGATCAAACGCCCGTCACTCGCGCGAATGGCGTAGTCTTCCCATGCGATCCAGCGATAGCCCGCGATGGTCCGGACCTGCTGGTCATAGGAAACACGCTCCGTCCCGGTCTCGCGGCCTGCCAGCCGGCCGAAGGTCAGCGGTGGCGAATCGGGATGGTTTTCCGGGCGAAAGACCTGTCCGATGATGTTATCGGCACGTACGCCGAAGAGTTTCAGGAAGGCCTCATTGGCATAGGTGATCCGGCCATGCGGCGCACGGCGCAAGATCACGTCACCCTGGGCGTCGAGAAGACCTTTGTAACGCGCTTCGCTGTCCTGAAGCTGCGTGTTTGACGCTTCAAGCTCCCGGGCGAGTTGAGTCAGCTGTTCCTCCCGGCCCAGAAGGTCCTGGGCGCGGCGGTGCAACAAGCGGATTCCGAGCGTCAGGAGGGCGATGCCCATTACCGCGAGGGCACCCCCGAAGAGCCGCGAATCAAGAAGCAGCACTCGGCCGTGCCAAAAGAGGTCGACCGCCGCGGTGCACCCAAGCGCCATGGCTAACGCAGCAATGAGGTAGATACCGGCGTGTCTGATCATGGGGCGATTCCGGGAACAGAATTGCCCGCAGCGCCTTGAGAAATCCTTAACCCGATTTAAGCGTTCCAACGGTGTATGTCATGAAACCGTCATCGATTCGTCATCGCTCCTTCACGCGACGCTGAGATGGAGTGCACGCCGCGTCAAATGGGCTATGCTGCAACGCACCACGGGTTCCGGCGTTCTGCTTCTGCTGCCCAGGGGAGATCATTGGCATGACGGGGAAGTCCATTCTGTTGGCGAGCGCAGCGTTCACCGTTCTGGCCGCCTTTCCGGCTGTGGCTCAACAACCGACGCTGGAAGACCGCATCCGCGCTCTGGAGCAGAAGCTCGGGCAGCCCGCGCCAACTGACAATCAGCCGCTCGAAGAGCGGGTCAAGGCACTTGAAGAGAAACTAGAACAAACCAATGAGCAAAAGACCGCGGACGACCAGGCGGTCCGCACCCGGCTTTCGACACTCGAGCAGCAATTCGCCGACACGGTTTGGACGTTCGACAATGCGCGCCCGACGGTGCAAAGCGCGGACGGACGTTTCCTCATGTCGCTGCGCGCTCGCATTCAATTCGATACGGCGCTTTTCAACCAGAAGAGCGACATCAATTCCACCAATGCGCAGTTCAAGGATTTGGCCTCGGGCTCGATCGTGCGAAGGTTCTATTTTGGCGCCGAAGGCCGGGCATTCCGGGACTTCTGGTATGAGTTCCGCGGGGATTTCGGCGGTGCCAATGCGGAAGGCAACAACGCGATCGTCAATCTGGCGCGCGTCGCTTACAATTACGGCAACCTCGCTTATGCCAATGAGCCGCATTTCCGCATCAATGCCGGCGTCATCCAGCCGATCTTCACCTACGGCGACTCCGTCTCTTCCTCGTCGACCACGTTCATCGAACGCCCCGACGTTGTGAACGCCGTCATTGCCGGTTACGGCGGCGATGATCACCGTCGCGGCGTCGAGCTCACTTTTCAGCAGGCCGACCTGTTCACGCCCGGCGACAATCTTGTCGTTTCAACGGCCTATACCGCAGGCCCTACGACCCCTCCCGCCGGTGCGCCAACGAACATCACCGATGAAGGCACGCAAATCGTCGGGCGCGCCGTTTATCGTCTGTGGTCGGATGGTTTCTCCAATGTGCAGGTCGGCGGCAACTTCTCGCATCTGATCAATCTTACGGGCGCTGCGTCACCTGGTGGCATGCGCACGATCGCACTCCAGGATCGCCCTGAGATCCGAGTCGACGGCACTCGATTGGTGAGCACCGCGGCCAGCACGCTGCTGGGCACTTCCCTCACTCCGACGAACATTCCCGAGACCGGCGGCGGGCTTTGGGGTTTGGAGGGAGGCGGAAATATCCAGAACTTCTTCCTGTACGGCGAATACATGAATTTTGGCATGGATCGCACCGTTGCTTGCCCGGGCTGCACGCCTTTCGGCGGCACGCCGGGGGTCAACCCGGGCGACCCGAGGTTTTCAGGCTGGTATGTCGAGGGTTCATGGATCCTCACCGGCGAAACCAAGACCTATTCCCCGGTGGCAACCAACAATGAGATGGGCACGTTCAACAATCCTCGCGTGATCACCCCCTTCGATTGGGCAAGCGGCAACTGGGGCGCCTGGGAAGTTGCGGCGCGCTACAGCGATCTCGACCTCAACTGGCATGAGGGTGTGATCGGAGAAACACCTGCTCAGGCAGCCGTCGGAGGCGTTCGTGGCGGCGATGAGAAGATTTGGACGTTGGGGCTGAACTGGTACATGAACAACAACGTTCTCATGCGGTTCAACTATCTGATTGTCGATGTGAACAAGCTCGGATTCGTCACGACCGGCAGCACCACGACGCTCCAGCAAATCGGCCAGAAGTTCAATGCCTTTGGCGCGCGCCTGCAATTCACCAACTAATTCGTTCCCGTATCGCCGACGAAAAAGGCCCCGCTCCAGCGGGGCCTTTTTTATGGCCGTCTCGTGCAATTATCCTTACGCGGATTTAAGGCAGCGGTGTCTCGGCTTCGTTCTAAGCTCGCGTCGATTTTGGTCCCGGACGCAAGTTGATGCAGTGGAATGCACACCTGGACTGGGGCGAAGAAGTTTTCACGATGCTCATCGTTCTGCCGCCGCCGCTCATCGCGGTGTTCCTATTATGGTACTTCGCGCCGCGCCTGCCCCGCCGCAAATAGCGCCCTTTCAAACTCAGCGCGCGTATTTGCCGACGATGGTCGCGCCCCCGAGCGTATGACCTTTAATCGCGGCATAAACCTCATCGCGCGTCATGCCCGGCTTTAGGGAAGCGGGTTCAAGTTCCGTTGCCACCACCGTGAAGACGTAATGGTGCGGGGAATCGCCGATCGGCGGACACGGACCGATATAGAGCGCGTTGTCGCGCGTGCCTTTGCCCCCGACGAAATTCTTGGAGCCCTTAGTGATCTCGCCCTCGGCGAAGCCGGTGACATTGGCTGGGATGTTGTAGCCCACCCAATGCGACACCCCCTGGCCCAACAATCCCTCCGGGTCGAGCATGAAAACGACGTAGCTCTTGGTCTTGGCGGGTGCGTTCGCCCAAGCAAGGGCCGGAGAGACATTCTCGCCGCCGCACATCCGCATCGGGTCGTCCGCGGCGTTTTTCTTCGTGAGCATGGCTCCATCGGCAAAGGATGAGGACGCCAGCGTAAAGGGCGCAGACGCCGCATTGCTGCCGCCGGTTGCGATGGCGCCCAAAGCTGCAACGGCCACGCCAGCCGCCAAGAAAAACCGTGCATTTCCCAAGTTCATCGCGTTCGTTCCCTCTTCCCGAATTCGAGCCAAACTAGCATCAGGGCGGGGTTTGGAAAACCGGGGACGGAAACTGATGGCCCCTCCATGGCCTCGGACGGTTAAATTGTGCTAATCAGGGGATCGGATTTGTGTCGGGCACCCCCGCCCGTAAGTCCAGGACCCAGGAAAAACTTTAGGGAGAAGATGATGCGTGCAACGAGAATTCTGACTTCGGCTGTCCTTTTTTCGGTGGCCGCTTACGGCATCGCCCTCGCTGCGGAAGCAATGCCGACGGGCGTGAAGATGGCCGGTGGCATGCTGCAGGATGCCAAAGGCATGACGCTCTACACGTGGGACAACGACAAAGAGGCCAACAAGTCCGCTTGTAACGGCATGTGCCTGATGAACTGGCCGGCGCTGAAGGCCGATGCCGCCGCCAAGGACATGGGCGAGTGGAAGGTCATCTCCCGCGACGATGGCTCCAAGCAATGGAGCTATAAGGGCAAGCCGCTCTATTATTTCGTCATGGACGCAGCTGCCGGGGACCAAAAGGGTGAAGGCCGCGGCATGGTCTGGCACATCGCCAAGCCGTAATCGGACCGAATAGGTTGCAGACGGGCGCCGGGTTACCGGCGCCCGTTCGCGTATTCACGAAGCCGCGAGCCCCGCCGATGCTCGGCTCCCTCAGAGGATTCGTGCCCGGAATCCCTGGGTTTCCCGTGTCGCCCAGCGGGGCTGTCATAAAAGCTTCGTCCAAATGTGACATTCGTTACACGCAGTTTTGGCGTTATCCGCTTTGAGCGGCAATGGGCAGATTCCGCCTACCGCGAAGCCTCGCCATCCGACCTGAGAGGACCCAATGAGCCTTTTCAACAAACTCACCTCCAGCGCGATTGCCCTCGTCGCCGCAATCGGAATGACGACGGCGGCGCTTGCCGTGAATATTTCCGGGGCCGGCGCAACCTTCCCGTTCCCGATCTACGCCAAATGGGCGGCAGCCTATAAGGGCGCCACCGGAAACGGCCTAAACTATCAGTCGATTGGCTCGGGCGGAGGGATCAAGCAGATCGAATCCAAGACCGTCACTTTCGGCGCGACCGACATGCCGCTTTCCGTGAAGGAGTTGAACCAATACGGGCTGATCCAATTTCCGACGGTCATCGGTGGGGACGTGCCTATCGTGAACCTTCGTGGAGTGGCGCCCGGACAATTGGTGCTCGATGGCACCACGCTCGCCGATATCTTCCTCGGCAAGATCTCGAATTGGAGCGACCCGGCGATCAAGAAGCTCAATCCGGGTCTCACCCTGCCCAACCAGGCGATTGTGACCGTTCACCGCTCCGACGGATCCGGTACGACCTTTATTTTCGTGAATTATCTTTCCAAGGTCAGCAAAGAGTGGGCCGACCGTGTCGGCTTTGCCACCGCCGTTGATTGGCCTACCGGGATCGGCGCCAAGGGAAATGAGGGTGTCGCCGGGAATGTGTCGCAGTCATCAGGCGCCATCGGCTATGTCGAATATGCCTACGTTAAGCAGAACAAATTGAACTACGTCCGCATGATCAATCGCGAAGGCAAGACCGTCAGTCCGGCGGCACCGAGCTTCGCGGCGTCCGCAGCGGGCGCCGCCTGGAGTCCGACCAATGGTTTCGGCACGCTTCTGACGGACCAACCGGGGGCAGACACTTGGCCGATCTCAGGCGCGACCTTCATCCTGGTCTATAAGCAACCGCAGGACCAAGTGGCGACGAAGGAGGCCCTGAAATTCTTCCAATGGGCCTACCAGAACGGCGACGAGATGGCCGCCAGCCTGGATTATGTGGCGTTTCCGAATCCGGTGAAGCAGACCTTCATGACGAGCTGGAACCAGGTCCAGGGTTGGAACGGTGGACGCTGAGCCGGCCCATCGGGGGGCCGGCGCCATTTACGCACCGGCACCTCCGGGGTGACAGCTTCGTTACGGCTTCGCAAATAGTTCGAGATTGGCGCATATAGAAGCGGGAAGGCTGACCTTTTTAGACAGCCTCCCGCTTTTTCTTTGGACTCCACGCCCCTGCATGGTCGATCTTGCCTTGAGCCAAGACGTCTCTTCCTCGCCGAGCTCGGCACGATTGCGCCGCTCTTATCGCACCGATCGTTGGTTTCACCGTCTCACGCTCGCTTGTGCATTTCTGGTGCTTGCGCTGTTCGCCGGTATTTTCTGGTCGCTCCTGAGGGGCGCGTGGCCCGCGATCCAGGCCTTTGGTTTGCCGTTCATCTGGACGCAGGTCTGGAATCCGGTCACGCAGAAATTCGGTGGGCTCGCACCCATCGCCGGCACGCTGATCACATCGTTTCTGGCCATGCTGGTAGCTATTCCCGTCGGCATCGGTATCGCCATTTTTCTCACCGAGATTTGTCCGCGACCTTTGCGGCGTCCCATTGGCATCGCGGTCGAGCTTCTTGCCGGAATTCCGAGCATCATCTACGGCATTTGGGGCCTGTTCGTGCTGGCGCCCGTCCTGCAACAAAGCGTGATTCCGGTCTTGATCGCGACCTTCGCGGGCGTCCCTGTGCTTTCCAGCCTGTTTGCCGGCCCGCCCTATGGGATCGGCATGTTCACCGCCGCGCTGATCTTGAGCATCATGACGATTCCTTTCATTTCGGCGATCACGCGCGACGTGTTCGAAGCCGTGCCGCCGGTGTTGAAAGAAGCCGCCTATGCGCTCGGCTCCACAAATTGGGAAGTGTTGTGGAATGTGGTGCTGCCTTATGCGCGTTCCGGCGTGGCGGGTGGCGTCATGCTGGCGCTGGGGCGCGCCCTCGGCGAGACCATGGCGGTCACCTTCGTGATCGGCAACGCGCACCGAATCTCAACCTCGCTTTTCGCACCCGGAACCACCATATCGGCGGCCATCGCCAATGAATTCACCGAAGCGGTCGGAGATCTCTATCTTCCATCGCTGGTCGAACTCGGACTTCTGCTCTTTTTCGTGACGTTCATCGTCCTCGCGGCGGCGCAATTCATGCTCCACCGTTTGGAACTGCGCGCCGGGAGCCGGACATGAATAGCGGCCGCTATTTCCGCCGCCGCTTGAGGAACGGCTTTTTCCTCACCCTCTCGGTGTTGGCCACGATTTTCGGCCTCGGATGGCTCGCGCTCATTCTTGGCACGCTGCTTTACAAAGGGTTTTCCGGCATCGATCTGAGGCTGTTCACCGAAATGACTCCGCCCCCGGGCGAGGACGGCGGGTTGCTCAATCCGATTGCCGGAAGTCTTCTGATGAATGCGTTTGCCGTCGCCGTTGGTACGCCCATTGGCATTCTTGCAGGTACTTATCTGGCGGAATATGGCCGGCATACCCGGCTCTCTTCGGTCGTGCGCTTCGTCAATGATATCCTTCTCTCCGCGCCCTCCATCGTGCTGGGCCTTTTCATCTATGAAGTCATCGTGCTGCCTATGGGGCATTTTTCCGCATGGGCTGGGGCGGCCGTGCTGGCGACAATTGTCATTCCTGTCGTGGTTCGCACCACCGAGAACATGCTGCTGCTCATCCCCAACACATTGCGCGAAGCGGCCGTGGCGCTTGGGGCGCCGCGTTCGCACGTCATCCGCCAGGTCACGTGGCGCGCGGCGCGGGCCGGAATCGTCACCGGCGTGCTGCTGGCGATCGCGCGCATTTCCGGAGAGACGGCGCCGCTTCTCTTCACCGCGCTCAACAACCAATTCTGGAGCCTCGATCCCAATGCGCCGATGGCGAGTCTGCCCGTTGTCATCTTTCAATTCGCCATAAGCCCCTACAATGACTGGCAAAGCCTCGCCTGGTCGGGAGCGCTTCTCCTCCCACTGCCCGTGCTCATC
>Ga0193699_10001062_pt1 | contig 11105 bp, 8 predicted proteins | sample L3c2metaG_FD_160095 | JGI IMG/M metagenome (GOLD analysis project Ga0193699, IMG submission 160095) | Soil microbial communities from a riparian zone of the East river system, Colorado, United States - L3c2 | ecosystem: Environmental > Terrestrial > Soil > Riparian zone | place: USA: East River... | reverse complement strand
CAAGGGCATCGAGGGTGTCGGCCTGCTTGGCGGCGTCGCTGAGACGCAAGCGGTCCTGGGCGCGCCGCAGCAAAAACGTCCGGCCGTCACGGTCCGCCACCGTATCGACCTCGCCCGCCGTCAATTTCTCCAGGCGTTGCTCGGTCCGGTGCAGCGTCTCGATCAACGCGGAAACTTCCTCATTCGCATCCCGCGGAGGGGGTGATCCTCCCGGTTTCATGCGGCGGGGGTTTCCGGTCGACTTCGACGGCGGCTCGCGTGCCCGGCGGGTCGCCGTCGATTTCCCCGGGCTCAGGCGGCGAAGGTTTCCATTCGGCTTCGATGGCGGCCGGGGTGATGCCGGTGATTTCACGGGTTCACCGTCAAGGTTTCCAGTCCCAAAGCCTGCAGAACGGGCTGAGTCTGGCTGAGTGTGCCGACAATTTTCCGGGGAGCGGGGGCGGGCGCGAGCTTGACGAGAGTCGGCGTCATGAGAATGCCGTCCGCCAGCGCGCGCTTGGGTTCGCGGAACACATTCACGACTTCGATCGAGTGCCGATCCTTGAGATATGCCCGGCAAAGCGCGGTCAGGTTGGCGACCGCCTCCGCCGAGTTCTGCGCGTCGCCTGCGACATAAAGGCGGAACTTGAACTTGGACTTGGCGCGTCGGCTCATGGCGACTTCCTCACTGGAATCGCCGCATCGGCGCCGCGCAATTCGCCCATCCGGGTAAGGCCGCGCGACAGCTCGCCCTTGTGAGTCTCCGTGGTGCGGGCCAGCAGTGCCTTCTCGACCTGCTTCGCCTCGAGCTCCACCTGCAGCGACTTCATTCGCACCCCGAGCTCGGCCTCCTCGGCGTCGAGCCTGACGCGCTTCAACTTGCCGGCGACCTCGGTGACCTCGTGCGCGACACGCTCGGCGCGTTCCTTTTCCCAGCGCAGCGTGCCCATCAATACCTCGCCGCCCGCGGTGTAGGTGTCGGTCAGAGTCACGCCCGCATCGCTCAGGATCAGCTCGCGCACCTGGTTCGAATGCGCCGTGCCGCGCGACTTGATGATGGCCAGGCCCCGGTTGCGCTCCCCGGCCTGCACCAGGTAGTTGAGGTGGATCCAGGTGTCAGCTAGCGTCGAGATCTGCAGCGACGAGCCGCCTTCCGTCTGGCTGGACATTTCGTCGAGCAGGCTGGTGCAGACGAGGGTGATGCCGCCGGCCTTCGACCAGTCGATCAAGCGTTCCGCAACGCTGTGCGCGCTCGAGTCGCTGCCGGACTTGGACCATGTGGACACCGGATCGATTACCAGGCAGCGCGCCTTATGCTCGTTCGCGAGCGTCTTGATGCGCACCAGGTAGGTCTCAGCGCTGCCGGTGATGGTGCGGGCCGAGGCCATGCGCAAGCGCCCGTTTTTCACGTAACGAGCGAGGCGAATTCCCACCGAGCCGAGGTCGCGAATCACCTCGTTCGAATCCGAATCGAAGCTGACGAACAGGGTGCGCTCGCCGCGCCGGCAGGCCGCCTCCGCGAACGCGCCGCTCAAGGTCGTCTTGGCCGTGCCGGGGAAGCCGGTGATCAGCACGCTGGCGCCGCGGTAGTAGCCGCCGCCCAGCATGGTATCGAGCCGCTCCACGCCGCTCGAAACGCGCTCGCTGCTCACCTTGAGGCGCGCATGGCCCAGCGTAGGCGCGGCGGCGACCTCGACCCCGCTTGCGCCGATCAGGAACGGCGATTCATTCTCATCGAAGCTGGAACCGCGATACTTCTGCACGCGCAGGTTGCGTTGCGACACGCCCACCACCACGCTGTGGTTGAGGATCACGGCGCAGTCCACCATGAATTGCATGAAGCCGAACTCCCCCTGGTCGATGGAGCTCGCCTCATCCCCGCCGGCCTTGGCGGTGATTAGGCCGGTCAGCTCGTGCGCCAGCAACCACTCGTGCAGCCGGTAGACTTCCCGCCTTTTCGCCGCCGCGTCGGGCATCAGCGCCAACACGATGTCCAGGGCATCGAACACGATGCGCCGCGCGCCCATTTCCCCGGCCTGGGCTCCCAGCGCCGCCAGCATCCCGCTCAGATCGAAATTGCCCGACTGGACCAGGTCGGGTGTCGGCTGGGCGTCCATGAAGAACACCTTCTTTCGCCCCAACTCCGCGAGGTTCCAGCCGAAGCTTTCGGCATTGCCCGCGATGCGCTTCGAGGTCTCCTCGAAGGCGACAAAGATGCCGGGCTCCTTGCACGCGCGCGCGCCATGCACCAGGAATTGCAGCGCGAGTATGGTCTTGCCGGAGCCGGGCCCGCCCACCAGCAGGGTGGTGCGGCCGCGCGGCAAGCCTCCGCCGGTGATTTCATCGAAACCTGCGATGCCGGTCGGCGCTTTGGTTGTCGCTTTCACGCGGGGAGATCGGACGGATTTCATATTGCTTCCTTTGGGAAGCAGCGCCGGAACCACCCGGCGCCACGGTCGAAAACTTCGAATTCCGGATTGCGCGCAGACACGTATCCCTCCTGCCGAACATGGAATGGTTCTTGGAGGCAGATCACGCGCGGCAAAATCGCGGGAAGAGCGCTGAGAAACTGACGACCATGGTGCCCCGGGCTTCAGTCGCTCGCGGCCCGGTCGGGGAAGGTCGCTATTCCCCTACGCTTGTAGTGTCCGCTTGTTTAGGAGGGTGGTATGTACGGGAGGGCACACAGGTGCCTAGGGCCAATAGGCCCTCACACCCGGCAGTGAGGGCCTATTTATGCTTGCCGCGCAGCATCCGCGAAACCGCTTCGGCACGCCCAGCGACCTGCAGCTTCTCGAAAACACGGCTCAGGTAGTTCTTGACCGTTTTCGGCGAGAGCTTCATCGCGGCCGCGATTTCCTTGTTGGTCTTGCCTTGCGCGACGAGAGCGAGCGCGCGCCGCTCCTGCGGGGAGAGGTCGAGAGCGACCGATTCGTCTTCCGCCCGTTTGCGTTCCGTGATGTCCTGGACGGTTCCATAAAGCGTGGAGACGCCACCGGCGTCTTCCGTCCGGGTTCCCCGCGCAAAGACGGTTCGCACGGTTCCATCGGCGCGCAGCACGCGATACTCGCAGCTGAACGCGACGCCGCTGGAGACGCATCGCGCGACCGCTTCTTCTATGCGTGATACGTCATCGGCATGAACATACCTGATTGCATTTCGAAAAGTGGGCGTGAATTGTTCCGGCGCCAGACCAAAGATTCGATAGTGCTCTTCGGTCCAGGTGAGGGTATCGCTCGCAATGTCCCATTCCCAGCTCCCGATATGGGTCAGGCGTTGCGTCTCGCGGAGATGTTTCTCGAAGTCGATGGTCATTGATACGTGTACCTGGCCCGACAACCAATTAGGCGCCTGGCATGGTGGTAAAGGCGCGGGTTGTGGATCTCGCACAGCTGAAAAAAAGGCGCGAATCGCGCGTGAAAATGCGGTCAAGCGGGCGACGGGCTAATTTATACGGAGAATCGCGCGCGCGGTAGGGGCGCGTGGCCCTGACGCTGATAGGGCCGAACGGCCCTATTCCGGATTGCTCTGGCGGTAAATCGCCGCCGCATGGGCCCGGCGGCCGACCTGCAGCTTCTCGAAAATGCGGCTCAGATAGTTCTTCACCGTCTTGTCGCTCAATCCGAGCGCGGCGGCTATTTCCTTGTTGGTCTTGCCTTCCGCGACGAGCGCGAGCACTCGTTTTTCCTGGGAAGAAAGCGACTCGGGCGCGCGCTCTTTCGCGTCGGAACCGGCGAGGCCGGCATTCCTGGTGCCCGTGGAGTCGACGAGGACGAAAAGGTCGCGCGCATTCTCCGCGATCAAACGGAGCTTCTCCTCGCTCGCCCGCAGCCGCTCCTCGGCTTGCGTGCGCTGAATCGCGACGCGCACCATCTGCGTCGCCATGTCGATGAGCTGGATGTGCTCGGCCAAAGGCAGGCGCGGCTCGCCGTAATACATGGCGAACGTCCCGAGCACCGCGCCGTCGTCGGAAAGAATCGGCGTCGACCAGATCGCGCGCAGACCGTTGCGGACCGCAATGTGGCCGCAATCCTTCCATAGCACATCGCACGCGGTGTCGCTCGTATAAACCGGCTCGCGCAGGAACGCGGCGGTGCCGCACGAACCCATGTTCGGCGCAATGCGCAGGAAGGGCTCGATGCCCGCCTTGTAATCCTCGGGAATGCTCGGTGCGGCGGCGAACCTCAAGCGCTCGCGCTCCGGATTCGCGAGCAGCACTGCGCAGCGCATGCCCTGGGCTTGCTCCTCGATCAGCGTGACCAGGGTTTCTAGAATCTCTGCCAGCGGCGCACCACGCGCGATCCGCTCGAGCACCCGGCGCTGGCTGTCGAGGAGCGCGGCACGGGTCCGCGGTTCGAGCATCCCGGCTGTCATGTCCGACATGACTTCTCTTCCACGATCAAGAACTGTCTCAGGAGGATTGCTTCACCGCTTCCGCGACTTGCGCGAGCGCTGCATATTTACGCAATACCCTCACGAGCCAGGAGCAGCAACCCCATCTCCTTTCCCCGCCGCGCCGCGTCCTTGTCACCGGCGCTGGCGGCGACGATGGATCCCATCATTACCATCTGCCACTGTCGTGCGAACGCGTCTGCCCCGCGAACGCCTCCTTCCTTCGCCAGCTGTCTCAGGAACGCGCGAATCGTCGCGAGGTTGGCTTTCGCAGCCTTTCGAACGGGATGGCCCTTGTCGCTGTGCTCGAGCAGCGCTTTGATAAACGAGCAGCCCTCGAAGTTCGGCCGCCGAAACCATTGGTCGAACACGTCGAAGGCGGCAAGGAGCCGCCCGGCTGGTGTACGCGCGCGGCGTTCCACCTCCTGTTGCAGCCAGGAGCGCGTCCAAAGCTCCTCACGGCGGCGCAGGAAAGCAAGCGCGAGAGCGCTCTTGGAGGGATAGTGTTTATACAGCGTCATCTTCGCCACGCCGGAACGCGCGCTTACGGTATCGACTCCCACGCTCCGGATGCCGTGGCGGGAAAAGAGCTCGTAGGCGGACCGATCGATCCGCTCTCGCGTGCTGGCGAGACGTGAGGTCGGCTTACTGTGTTTCGCATCGCGCATGTCCATAGCTTTCATAGACAGGCCTGTCTAGAAATGGTTCATTGCTGCCTTGACCATGAGAAATATAGATTATCTGTACAGGTCTGTCTAGTCATGCGATTCGAGTCCGAGACGTCTGGAGATCTCCGGCACCGCGCTCACGCCAACGCGACCCGTTGTCCTCTGGATGCGGCGCGTCGGGCCGGCGTCAGCTTGGGCGCTGAAGCCGATCGATCCCGGCGAGGTTGAGGAGGCGTTGAGCCGAACGGCTACGACAGCACGGCGACCGGTGAAGGACGATGTACGCCGGTCCCGAGCAACTTCGCGAACTGCTGCGGGACCACCGGCCGGCTGAAATAGTAGCCTTGCGCCTCGTCACATTGGTGGGCCTGAAGAAATGCCACCTGTTCCAGCGTTTCGACCCCTTCCGCAACGACCCGCAGCTTGAGGCTTCGGGCCATGCTGATCACCGCGGTCACAATGCTCGTATCGTCCCCAAAAGTGGTGATCTGACCGACGAAAGACTGGTCGATTTTGAGGGCATCGATCGGAAACTTTCGAAGGTAGCTCAGGCTGGAGTAGCCCGTACCGAAGTCGTCGACCGCCACCTGCACCCCTCGTTCCTTCAGGGTTTGGAGGATGGATGCCGCGGACTCGGCATGTTTCATGAGGACGCTCTCGGTCAGTTCCAGCTCGAGGGATTTCGGATCCAGGCCCGTTTCCTTGAGGATTGCGAACAACCCTTCCAGAAAATTCTCGTCCCGAAACTCCATTGCGGAGACGTTCACCGCCATGGTCGTCAGAGGAAGGCCGGCATCCACCCAGGCTCGCGCCTGCTTGCACGCTTCACGAAGGACCCAGCGGCCGATCGGCAGAATGAGGCCGCAGTCCTCCGCGATGGGAATGAACTGCACCGGTGGGACCGATCCCCGGGTGGGATGCGTCCAGCGTATCAACGCCTCCGCGCCGGTGATCGCTCCCGTCCTCAGATTGATCTTCGGCTGGTAATGCAGCGCCAATTCCTGCCGTTCCAGGGCGCGCCGCAGACCCTCCTCGATGGATTGCCGCTCCACGGCCCGGACATTCATGGCCGGCTTGAAAAACTGGTAGCTCTGGCGCCCATTTTCCTTTGCCTGATACATCGCGGTGTCGGCGTTCTTGATGAGCGTCTCCGCGTCCAGGCCGTCGTGGGGATAGACGCTCACGCCGATGCTCGTGGTGACGTGGAGATCGTGCCTGTCGATGGAATGAGGCTCAGCCACCGCCTCCAGCATTCTCCTCGCGGTAATGGCGGCATCTTCCCATTGTTGCGCTTCCGAAAGCAGCACGACGAATTCATCGCCTCCCTGCCGGCTTACCGTGTCCGAGACGCGCACGCAATCCACCAGGCGTTTTGCGACGGATTGAAGAAGTTTGTCGCCGACCGGATGTCCCAGGGAATCGTTGATGTGCTTGAAGCCGTCCAGATCCAGGAACAGCACCGCGACCTGTTTCATGTGGCGCGGCGCCAAGGCGATCGCCTGGCTGACCCGGTCGTTCAGCAGCATTCGATTGGGCAAACCGGTCAGAAAATCGTGCTGGGCCGAATGGCTCATCTGCAGCGCCATCGCCCGGGCCGCGCTCACGTCGCGGAAAACGATTACCGCTCCGGTGGATTCCCCTTCGCGGTCGTGGATGGGGGCGACGGAGTCTTCGATCGGAATTTCAAATCCGTCGCGCCGGATGAGGACACAGTTCGACGGCAGGTGCACGGTTCGGTTTCGCCCAACTGCCATCTCCATCGGATTCGGGATGGTTTCGCGAGTCGTGGCGTCCAGGATCCGGAAGACTTCGGGCATAGGCCGGCCTGCCGCTTCCTGCATCGACCAGCCCGTCATTCTTTCCGCGACGAGATTGAGGAAGGTGAGGTTTCCCGAGATGTCCGTGCAGGCAACGGCGTCGCCGATGCAGTTGAGGGTGACCTGGGCGCGTTCCTTTTCCACGAACAACGCCTCTTCCATGATCTTGCGCTCGATGGCATAGCGCAGGGCTCGCATGAGCCCGCGCCCGTCGATCTGGCCCTTGACGAGATAGTCTTGCGCGCCTTCCTGCAAGGCTTGTACCGCCAGCGAGTCGTCGTCCAGGCCCGTCATCACCACCAGGGGTACGTGGGGCGCGGCAGCGAGAGCCCGCCGTACCGCTCCCAGTCCTTGCGCATCGGGCAAGCCCGGGTCGAGCAGGATGATGTCGACCGAATGCGCCGCGAGATGCTTCTCGGCATCACCCATGGACTCCACATGCGCCCATTCGGCTTTGTGCGGGCCGTGCTCGTTGAACATCTCGCGGAGCAAACGCGCGTCCCCGGGGTTGTCCTCGACGACGAGAACTGCCTTGATCGGTTTCTTGCTCATCCGGTTTCCCTCTGCCGCGGCAACTTGGCCCTCGTCAGCCAGAAGTCATTGATGCTCTTCACCAGGCTCTCGAACGCGTCCAGCTGCACCGGCTTGCTGAGGTAGCAGTTCGCATGGAGTTGATAGCTCGTCACGACATCTGCTTCAGCCTCGGAAGTGGTCAGGATGACCGTAGGGATCGTTCTCAAGCTGTCATCGTCCTTTATGTGAGCCAGAACCTCGCGGCCATCCATTTTGGGGAGGTTCAGATCCAGCAAGATGAGATCCGGGCGAGGGGCACGGACGTGGACCCCCTCGCGCCTCAGAAAGGCCATGGCCTCCACGCCGTCGGAAGCCACGTGCAGATGGATGGACCTGTTGGCATCGCGGAAGGCTTCCCGCGTCAGCCGGACGTCACCGGGGCTGTCTTCGACCAGGAGAACCTCTATGGGCATGCCTTCCAGACCGATGGCTTTCATGATTTCCTCTCAGTTCCCGCCAATGCAAAGCTGAATGTGGAGCCCTTCCCGAGCTGTGATTCGACCGAGATGCTGCCCCCGTGCCGCTCGACGATCTTCTTGCAGATTGCCAGTCCTATGCCGGTGCCGGCGAACTCTTCCCGTTTGTGCAGCCGCTGGAACATGCCGAAAATCCTCTCGAAGTACTGCGACTCGATTCCCAGTCCGTTGTCCCGCACCGAAAATATCCATTTCTTCCCGCCATTCCTGGCGGCGGAGATGTTTACCCGGGGGACTCCGGGCTTTTGATACTTGATGGCATTGCCGACAAGGTTCTGAAACAATTGAGTGAGTTGCATCTCGTCTGCCAGGACGGTGGGCAGGGGCTCGTGCGTCACCAGCGCACCGCTTTCTTCGATGGCGCCACGCAGATTGACGAGCGCCTGCTGCAAGGCTCCTTCACTGGAGGTATCCAGCAGTTCTTTTCCTTTTGTCCCGACGCGCGAATAGGCCAGCAGGTCCTGGATCAACGCCTGCATGCGGCTGGCCCCGTCCACTGCGAAAGCAATGAACTCGTCGGCGTCGGAATCGAGCTTTCCCTTGTAGCGTTTGGATAGAAGTTGCGTGTAACTGGCCACCATCCGCAACGGTTCCTGCAGATCGTGAGAGGCAATGTAGGCAAATTGCCCCAATTCCTCGTTCGAGCGGTTGAGTTCCTTCACCGTCTGCAGAAGGCGCGCTTCGCTCTTCTTGCGCTCCGTTGTGTCGCGAATGGCGCTGGACACCAGGGTTCCGTCCTCGGTCTCGAGCGGGCTCAAGCTGATCTCGATGGGAAACTCCTTCCCGTCCCGGCGAAGGCCATAGAGCTCGAGCCCGGAACCCATCGCGCGGGTTTTCGGCGCGGCGAAGAAGCCCGCGCGATGCTTGGGGTGGTTGCCGCGAAAGCGTTCGGGGATCAGCTTTTCCACTGTCTGGCCGATGAGATCCTCGCGGGGGTAACCGAAGAGCTTCTCGGCCTGGGCATTGGTGAGGACGATCTTCCCGTCGCGGTCCACGATCACGATGGCGTCTGGCGCGGACTCCAGGAGCCCCCGGAACTTCTCCTCCGCCCGCTTGCGCCCGGTGATGTCGCGGATCGCCGCGGTGACCAGCCGGCCTTCGGGCGTCTCCAGAGGGCTCACCATGATCTCGATCGGAAAGGCGCTGCCGTCCTTTCGCCGCCCGTACAGCTCGGTCCCGGTGCCGAGCGGCTGCGCCGGCGCGTTTTCGGCGGATCGCAGAGCGTCCGCGATCAGCCGTTCCCCGAAGCCCTCCGGGACGATGTTGTTGACCTGCTGCCCGACGAATTCATCGCGGCGGTATCCGAACTGTTTCTCCGCCTGGAGATTCACAAGAACGATCTCCCCGCCCTCATTCACCAACACCATCGCATCCGGGGCCGCCTCCAGGAGGCCGCGGTACCGTCCCTCCATCTTCGCCAGATGCCTTTCCGCCTCCTTGCGCACGCTGATGTCGCGGATCGCCACCGTCACCAGGACTCCCTCGGCGCTCTCCAGGGGGCTCAGCATGATGTCGACCGGAAACTCGCTTCCGTCCTTGCGCCGCCCGGAGAGCTCGATCCCCGTACCGATCTGCTGCGCCGGCGCCTCAGATGCGGTCCGAGTACCGTCCGCGACCAGCCGTTCCGCGAAACCTTCCGGAATGATGCTCGTTACCTGCTGTCCGACGAGTTCATCGCGGCGGTATCCGAATTGTTTCTCCGCCTGAGCATTCAGCAGAACGATCTCCCCGCCCTGGTTCACCACCACCATCGCATCCGGCGCCGCCTCCAAGAGGCCGCGGTACTTCGCCCCCGCCTCCGTTCTCTCGCGGAGATCGTGGCTGAACTCGGAGAACCCGCGCAGATTTCCGGCCGGGTCGCGCAACGCCGTGAAGGTGAGACTCGCCAAAAATCGCGAGCCGTCCTTGCGCACGCGCATGCCTTGTTCCTCGTGCCAGCCGCTTGCCGCGGTCATCCGGAGTACTTCCTCCGGCCTGCCCCGCTCGATATCTTCCGGAGGAAAGAAGCGCGAAAAGTTCTGACCGATGATCTCGTCGGCTCTGTAACCCTTGATTCGTTCGGCGCCCAGATTCCAACTGAGAATCTGGCCCCGCGGGTCCATCATGAAGATCGCGTAGTCCTGGATTCCGTCGAGGACCATCCGATGTCTTTCTTCGCTTTCCCGGAGTGCGACTTCAACATTCCCGCGCCTGCGCTCCACGCGAACGAGTCGGGCGTAACACTTGCCGTTTTCGATCAACAGGACTGCGAGCAGAAAGCTCGCCGCCAGCAGCCCGTAGATCCGGCCGACATAAAATCCGAGGTCGTAACGGGCTGCGTTGAGGACCGCGGACAGGGCGATATCGAAGAGCCACGCGCACATCACGACCATCAGCCACATGTCGAGCACGGTGTGCGGCCGCCGCCGCCACAGGACGACGAGCGCGACGAGGCTCAGCACCCAGGCGCTCGACAAGACGATGTGCCCCAGCGCGCCGATACGGCTGCCCTGCATGATCGCGGGAAGGAACTCATGGCCTGCCGTAGCGAAGAGCGTGAGCCCGCACACGACGGCGAGTACCGCCGCAACGCTGGACAGAATGGCGACGGTGGCATTTCCGCGCGGCGGGCCGCTGGTCCCGATTGCCTCGGGCCCCTCATGCTTGAGCAGCGCGTAAGCGATGACGACGAGCGGGAAACCGCCGTGCCAGAACGTGTACATCCAGGCCGTGCTCTGGGGCCCGGCGCCGAGCAGGCCGGTCGGCGAAAACACGCCGGGGAAAGTGAGCAGGTGCGCAACGGTTATGCAAGCGGCAAACAGGTAGCCGCTGGCCAGCACAAACAGCGCCCGCCAGCGCAAATGGCTGAACTGACCGAATAGCAGGATCGCCGTGATCAGATCGCAGATCGCAAGCGCCGATTCGTAAGTCGGAATGAAAGCCGGCACCTGCGCGAGCTGCATCGTCGCGAACGGCGCCGCCACGAGAAAGATCGCGACGGAGACCAGCACGGCCGCCCTCGCGAACCGGACCTCGCGGCGACCCGCGAGCTCAGTCGAGAGGAAAGCGCGGTTCTCGTTCGTCAATTCGCTGTGCAGGGCTTCGTTTGTCAGCTCGTTCCGCATGACTTCCTTCGTTTACCAGCCTGACCGGGTTCTTTTGGGAAGCATTGCAGGGAGCGTCCGGCGTCGCGGTCGAAAACGGAGCTTGGAATGCGCACA
>Ga0193699_10001061_pt1 | contig 11108 bp, 9 predicted proteins | sample L3c2metaG_FD_160095 | JGI IMG/M metagenome (GOLD analysis project Ga0193699, IMG submission 160095) | Soil microbial communities from a riparian zone of the East river system, Colorado, United States - L3c2 | ecosystem: Environmental > Terrestrial > Soil > Riparian zone | place: USA: East River... | reverse complement strand
ATTGCGCTCGTGTCGACGCCGAGCAGTTCCGGGATCAGAAGATGGTCGTGGTCGGCGGCGGCACGAGCGCAATCGGCTTCGTGATGGAGCTCGAGAACATCGCGTCCCAGCTCGTCTGGGTGGCGCGTCGGCCCATCGAGTTCCTCGATGAGCAGGAGCTCAACATCGAGGCTGGTGTGCGTTCGGTCGCGCTGCAGGATGCGGCGGCGCGCGAGGGGCGCGCCCTGCCGAGCATCGTGAGCACGACCGGCGTTCCCCGCAGCCGACGCATCCAGGCCGCGATCGAGCGGGGCGTCCTGCGTGCGCGCCCGATGTTCAGGGCGATCGAGCCGAACGGGGTCCGTTGGGCGGACGGCAGCTTCCAGGAGGCCGACGTCATCATCTGGGCGACCGGGTTCCGGCCTGACCTCCGCCATCTCGCGCCGCTCAAGCTGCGCGAGCAGGCCGGCGGAATCGCGGTCGGCGGCGGTGCTTCGTACCGCAACCCGCGCATCTTCTTCGCCGGCTACGGGCCGACGGCGTCAACGATCGGCGCCAACCGCGCCGGACGCACCGTCGCCCGCCAGGTCGTGGCGACGCTCAGCACGATGGGGATGTAAGCGGCTAGAGCCGTGCGAGCAGGGCGGATGCCCCAGCGTTGAGCAGCGCGACCGACACGGCGCAGAGCACGTAGATCAGCTCGATCCACGTCGACTTGATGCCGATCGCCCGGAGACCGCGGCCACGCACGATCAGGTACGCCAGCGGTGGGATCAGGATCATCCACGCGAGGTTCGGCCGCGGATAACCACGAAGGCCAAGCACGCGCCAGTCCTGGGTTGCGAAGAGCCACGCGAGCCCGAGCACCAAGGGGAAGGCGGCGTACGCGGCGATAACCTCCGGCACGCCAGCAAATAGGAGCGGCCAATACAAGAACCGGCACGCGAGAAGGCTCAGAACGAGGCTCACGAGCGGGAGGAACACGATCGCCCAGACCCACGGCGTCTGGGCGGAGCCGGTCGGCGCGAGATACGTGCCGTAGGGGCGCAGCGAACTCGGTGCGGTGAGCGGTCGGCGTTCCGCAGTCCACTGCGTGCCGTTCCACCATCGCTCGCTGCCCGAATCCTCGGGGTCTTGGTGCCAGCCGGCGGGTGGTGTGGTGGTCGTGGTCGTCGACGACATGGTCCCCCTTGAAACTCAGAGACAGACTAGAGACCAGCCGAAATCGGACGCGCTCCCCAGTTCGGGGAGCCGAGGCTCAGGGTCGCAGCGCGTCGAGCACCGCGACGGCGGCAGCGGCCGACCAGGCCTGAGGGCGGCAGGCCGCCGGATACGGCACCGGCCTGGGCGCGTCGGTCGCGGCGTCCCCGCCGTGCAGCTCCGGCATCCGGTAGTCGAACGCGACCGCAGCACGGAGGAGTCCCTCGGAGAGCTCGGCCGCCTCGCGGTGGAATCCGTCGCGGGTGAGCCCTCGGATCGCGATCGCCGTGTCGTGCGTCCACACGCTGCCGCCGTGATAGCTGAGCGGCCAGTAGCCGGCCGAATCGGTCGACATCGTCCGCAGTCCGAAGCCGGAGTTCAGCTCGGGCGAGACCAGGCGTCGCGCGACGAGGGACCGTTCCGGTGCGTCGAGCAGGCCGGTTCCGAGCAGGTGGCCGATATTGCTCGTTACCGTGTCGACGCGCCGCTTCGAGGCGTCGAGCGCGACCGCGGGATACGCGCCCGACGCATCCGGGATCCAAAACGACTCGCGGAATCGAGCTGCGAGCCGAGCGCCCCATTCGGTCCATTCGTCGCCGTCGAGGCCGAAGTCTCGCAGGATCTGGCCACCCCGCACCGCCGCTTCGTAGGCGTAGCCCTGCACCTCGCAGAGGGCGATCGGCCCTTCGGCGAGTCGACCGTCGCGCCACTGGATGGAGTCTCCGCTGTCTTTCCAGCCCTGGTTGGAGAGGCCGCGACCGGTGGCGTCGACGTACTCGAGCAGCCCGTCGCCGTCGGTGTCGCCGAAGTCGCGCATCCAACCGAGGGCCGCCTCGAGGTGGGGCAGCAGGGGAAGGACCGCGTCATCGTGCAGGCCCGCCTCGCGCGCGTCGGCGAGCAGGCAGATCCACAGCGGGGTCGCATCGACGGTGCCGTAGTAGAGCGGGGGAAGGCTGATGCCCTCGCGTGGCAGCTCCAGGGCTCCGCGCCGCAGCTCGTGCATGATCTTGCCGGGCTGTTCGGCGGTCTGCACCACCTCATCCCGGCCTTGGAATCCGGCCAACACGCGAAGCGTCGAGGCGGACATTCCGACGCCGAGGGGGAGAAGAAAACGCGCCGCCCAGATCGAGTCGCGCCCGAAGAGGGTGAAGAACCAGGGGGCCCCGGCTGCCAGGAACTCGTCGTCGGGCATTCGCGTCGTCGTGAGGCGCAGGGCATCGAGGTCGTCGAGGGCGCGGGTCACCCAGCGGGCGAGGCGGTCGTCGGCGTGCGAGAGCTCGGGCGCCCTCCACGGCGCCGGTCCGGTTGCCGCCGCGACCACCGCCGACTGGTCGTGCGCCTCGATCGTGAAGGTGATTCGCGCGGAGCCGTGAGGGGCGACTTCGAGCGGCCACCGCATCCGGATGCCGCCCGCGCCTCCCGAGAACTCGGCGCCGGGGGCGCGCAGCTCGACGTCGACCGTGCCGTCTCCCCACAGGACAACGCCGGTTGCCACGTCCACGGCCACCTTCGCGGCGGCCGACGCGTGGCCCGACTTGATCGCTTCCATGGCGGTCGCGTCGGGCACGAGGCGCACCTCGAGCTCGGTCACGACCGCACGGTCGAGTCGCGACTCGAGCACCAGCTCGTGCTCGACCCCGGTCGCGACGACGCGACGTACGAGGGTGACCCGCACATCCGGGTCGGCGCCTGGGTCGTCGAGCGATCGCTGCAGGCTCACGAATCTCACGGTGGAGGCGTCGTCGACCATCGTCGCGACGTGCTCACCGCTGGCGCCACCCAGCGTGAAGTCGAGGTCACGGGCCACCCTCACGTCGGACACGTAGACTCCGTCGATCGGCGCCGCGAACCTGCCGTCTTGCCCCGACCACACCTGCGCCGGCGCCTTCAGCGCGACGATCGCTTCGTGGAGAAAGGGCTGCAATCCCTCGGTCATTGACACCCCCCGCATAAGGGGTAACCTAGCACTCGGGATTTGATCGTTCAAACGCCGCCGGCACGTCCGGCGGTGCGAAGAAATCGGCGGAAACAATCGCGCCGCCTCTTGAACGATCAATAGTCATCCACAAGGCCGAAGGGGGTCGAGATTGGCGGAGCTGCCAACCGTGGATGACGTCGCCCGTCTCGCGAACGTCTCGCGCCAGACCGTTTCCAACGTGCTCAACGCACCGACCGTCGTGCGACCGGAGACGCGCGAGCGCGTCGAACAAGCAATCAGCACGCTCGGCTATCGCCCGCACGCCTCCGCTCGGCGGCTGCGCACCCGGGTCAGCTCGACGATCGGCATCCGGCTCGACCCGATCACCAACGGCATCTCCGGCGGCATCCTCGACCGCTTCCTGCACGCGCTCGTCGAGCAGGCAGACGAACGTGGAATGCGTGTGATGCTCTTCACCGCGAGCGACACCGACGACGAGGTCGCCCAGTTCCGCCGCCTGCGCGACGGCGCCGATGTCGACGCCTTCGTCATCACGGCGACCACCTATGACGATCCCCGCATCGAATGGCTCGCGAACGAGAAGGTGCCGTTCGTCTCGTTCGGGCGGCCGTGGGGTGTCGAGAACATCGACGACCCGGATCGGCTCTGGGTCGACGTCGACGGCCAGGCCGGCGTCCACGAGGCCACCCGTGACCTGATCGACCGCGGACTGCGCCGCATTGGATACCTCGGCTGGCCCGCCGGATCGGGAACCGGCGATGACCGCCGCACTGGCTGGGAGCTCGCCATGAGCGAGGCATTCGGCCTCGGCCCCGCAGATTTGGCTGCCCTCATAACGACCACGACCGAGGGCGTCGCACGCGCTCGGATCGCGATCGAGGCCCTGTTCCAGGCGGGCACAGAGCTCGAGGGGCTGGTGTGTGCGAGCGACTCGCTCGCCCTCGGCGCCATGATGGCCGCTCGCGAGGCGGGCCTCACGCACTTCCCGATCATGGGCTTCGACAACACGCCGGTGGCGCAAGCTGTCGGCCTCTCCAGCGTCGACCAGCGGCTCGGGCTCGTCGCTCAGGGCACGCTCGAACTCCTGATGGGCGCAACCGGACGGCGCGTTCTGCCGCACGGCACCGGAACCGAGGATCCGCGCCACCGCCTCATCACCCCACAGCTTGTCGTTCGCCGGTCGAGTCACCTGGCGCTCGTCGAGGAAGCCGGAGGCACCAGAACCGGCGATCACGAACGAAAGGAAGAAGCAAATGAATAAGAAGAGAGCACTAGGCGTTCTTGCCGCGGCCGCCGTCGCAGCAAGCCTGGCCGCGTGCAGTGGATCAGGGTTCGGCGGCGGTGACTCGACGCAAAACAGCACTGCGCCGTTGAACATCCTGATCGGATCGAGCGGAGACGCCGAGACCAAGGCCGTCGAGAGCGCGGTCAAGGCCTGGTCCGACAAATCGGGCATTGAGGCGACCGTGACGGTGGCGAGCGATCTGAACCAGCAACTGGCTCAGGGGTTCTCCTCGGGCAACCCGCCGGATGTGTTCTACATGTCGGCCGACCAGTTCTCTGGATACGCGGCGAACGGTTCGCTGCTGGCCTACGGTGACGATCTGGCGAACAAGGATGACTTCTATCCCTCGCTCGTGTCGTCCTTTACCTTCGACGGCAAGTTCTACTGCGCCCCGAAGGACTTCTCGACCCTCCAGCTGATCATCAACACCGATCTCTGGACCGCCGCGGGACTCACGGATGCCGACATTCCCAAGACGTGGGATGACCTGACCGCGGTCGCGACCAAGCTCACGAGCGGGACGACCACTGGTCTCGTGATCGGTGGCGAGTACGCCCGCGTCGGCGCCTTCATGACGCAGGCGGGCGGCAACCTCATGAACGACGACAGCACACAGGCCACGGCCGACACCCCGGAGAACCTGGCGGCGCTCGATTACGTCAAGGCGAACCTGACGAGCGGCGTCTTCAAGTACGCCGCGGATGTCGGGGCCGGCTGGGGTGGAGAGGCGTTCGGCAAGCAGCTGGGCGCCATGACCATCGAAGGCAACTGGATCACCGGTGCGATGACGAACGACTACCCGGACGTCAAGTACAAGGTGGCCGAGCTGCCGGAGGGCCCGGCGGGCAAGGGGACGCTCGCATTCACCAACTGCTGGGGAGTCGCGGCTGACAGCGGCAACACCGAAGGGGCGCTCGACCTCGTCGCACAGCTGACGTCGACCGACGACCAGCTCGCGTTCTCGAAGGCGTTCGGTGTCATGCCGTCGATCCAGTCGGCGGCGGACCAGTGGACGTCCGAGAACCCGGCGCTCGAGCCGTTCCTTCTCGGAGCGGCCTACGCGAAGGGCGTGCCGACCGCGCAGGGAGCAGCGGATGTTGTGTCCGACTTCAACTCGCAGGTCGCGCAGCTGAAGACAGGTGACCCGAAGGCGATCCTGACCTCCACGCAGGCGAACCTCGAGGCGCTGCTCAAGTAGCGGCACAAACGGACACGGGAACGGGGCGGAGAACCAGATGACGGCGACGGCTGTGCCGCGGCGAAAGCGCTCGGCGCTGCGCCGCGGCCAGGCGATCTCCGGCTGGTTGTTCACCGCCCCGATTCTCGTGATCCTCGGGCTGTTCCTGCTCGTACCGGTCCTGATGGCTGCGTGGGTCAGCGTCTCGGACTGGTCGGGCAGGGGCAGCCCCCTCTCCCCGAACGTCAACTTCGTCGGCGGTGAGAACTACGCCGAATTGCTGGCGGGGGGCGGGCTCGCCGAACGCGATTTCGGCATGTCCCTGAAGAACAACCTCTGGTACGTGCTTCTCGTCGTGCCGATCCAGACCGCCGTTGCGCTCTCGCTCGCGCTTCTCGTGAACCGCAAGTTCTTGCGTGGGCGCGGCTTCTTCCGCACCGCCTACTACTTCCCGTCCGTCACCAGCTCGGTGGCGATCACGGTGCTTTGGCTGTTCCTGTTCTCCACCACCGGCGCCGTCAACCAGCTGCTGAGCTACATCGGCATCACCGGGCCGAACTGGTTCAACGATCCGTCCGGAATCTTCCATTTCGGGATCGAACAGGGCCCCCCGCTTCTCACCGACAACACGGCACTCGGGGTGAGCTGGTGGGACTGGATCGGCGGTCCGTCGGTCGCCATGTCGGCGTTCATCATCATGGCCGTGTTCACCACGAGCGGCACGTTCATGCTGCTCTTCCTCGCCGGCCTCCAGCATCTGAGCGAGGACGTCGAGGAGGCCGCCATGGTCGACGGCGCCAACCCGTGGCAGCGCTTCTGGCGAGTCACCCTTCCGCAGCTGCGAGCGACGCTCTTCACCGTCATCACGCTCGGGCTCATCGGTGCCTGGCAGGTGTTCGATCAGATCTACACCGGCACGCGCGGCAACCCGGCCAAGACAACCCTGACGCCGGCCTACCTCTCGTACTCGTCGGCGTTCATCAACCAGGAGTGGGCACAGGGCGCCGCGATCGCGTTCATCCTGTTCGCGATCATCATCGCGTTCACGATCTTCCAGCGGTGGGTGCTGCGGGAGCGCGCGGTGTCGAAGCGACGGATGCGGTGGCTGAACGTGAAGACCCCGAAAGCGCGGTCCAGCCGATGACCGTCCAGACGATCACGGCCGAGGCGGTCGCCGATGCGCCGCGCGGTCAACCCGACCGACGGATGCGGGGAGAGCGCCCGACGGGTCCCCTGCTGCCGCGCATCCTGATCTTCGTCGTGCTGATCGTCATCGCGATCATCTACATCTACCCCTTCATCATCGACGTCTCGACGTCCTTCAAGTCGGAGTCGGAAGCCGCCAACAATCCGCTGGGAATCATCCCGCAGATCTGGACGACGGCCGCCTACGAACGACTTTTCTTCAGTTCGGACTTTCCGACCTGGTTCTTCAACTCCGCGGTCGTCACGCTGACGGTGACGGCCGGCCGGGTCTTCTTCGACTCGCTCGCGGGCTACGCGCTGGCCCGCCTGCAGTTCCGCGGCCGCTCTCTGATCTTCGCGGGGCTGATCGCCGTCATGGCGGTCCCGTCGGTGGTGCTGCTGATCCCAAAGTTCCTGGTCATCAACCAGATCGGTATCTACAACTCGTACACGGGCCTCATCGTGCCGTTGCTGGCGGATGCCGCGGGCGTCTTCATCATGAAGAACTTCTTCGAGTCGATCCCGGTGAGCATCGAGGAGCAGGCGCGGGTCGACGGCGCGGGAACCTTCAGGATCTTCTGGTCGGTCGTGCTGCCCATGGCCCGCCCGGCGCTCATCACGATCATCATCCTGTCGTTCCAGGGTTCGTGGAATGAGCTCGCCCACTTCATCATCGCCGCACAGGATCCGGGCCTCACGACCTTGACCAAGGGAGTCGCCCAGCTCTCGAGCGGGCAGCTGAGTCAGGGCAGTCAGTTCCCACTCAAGCTCGCCGCCGGTGCGATCATGACGATCCCGGTCGCGATCGTCTTCTTCGTCTTCCAGCGCCGCATCCTGAATGCGAGTGCCGGCGCCGTCAAGGAATAGGCCAGCCAGAGATCAAGAGGATGGCGCAGCAGCCGAGCAGGACCGCGCCGACGCCGAGCACGAGGTTCGCGACGACGCTCACCAGGGCGGAACGCCACCGTCCGATCATGATCAGCTGGATCGTCTCGACGCTGAAGGTGCTGAAGGTCGTCAGGCCACCGGCGAAACCGGAGAGCAGGATGAGGCGCAGATCAGCACCGACGACTCCGGTCTGTACGAGGCCGAGCACGATCCCCCCGACGAGTGACCCGACCACATTGACGAGGAGAACCGCCAACGGGAGCCGAGACGGCCTCCGGGAGAAGGCGATCGAGGTGGCGTAGCGGAGCAGAGCTCCGAGCGCGCCGGCGGCGAGCGCCCCTACGACGACGACGGCGCTCACTCTTCGGGACCGATCGGCTCCGGTCGGCGACCGAGGAACAGCCCGGCGACTGCAGCCCCGAGCCCCGCAACGAGTGAGGTGAGGAGGTAGACCCCGCCGAGCAGCCACTCGTCCGCTTCGGCGAGGGTCACGAGCGAGACAGCGAGAGCCGAGAACGTAGTGAACGCCCCCAGCAGGCCCGCGCCGAGTCCGGCCTTCAGCCAGTGCGGCGCTCGCGGCCAGACCCGGGCGACGAGTGCGCCGAGCACGAACGATCCGGCGACGTTGATGAGCAGGGTCGACCACGGGAACGCGCCATCCGTGTGCGGCCACAGCGCGTCGAGGCCGAGCCTCAGCCCGGTGCCGACCAGACCGCCCAGCAGGACGGCGACGATCGTCATCCGCGCTTCGAGGGCCTGCGGCTGCGGGCGGAGGGGGCCTTCGTGGGTGCCGCCGGCGGCATGGGCGCCCGCACCACGGGCCGCACTGGCTCGCCGCGCCGATCCTGGCCGGGGAGCGGGCGCGACCGCCGACCGTAGATGAGGTCGGACGAGTCGAGCAGCCAGGGCACGAGAGCCAGCACGACGCCGTGCACGAGCATGAGCTTGTGGCGGATGCGCCGGGCCTTGTGGTTGTGCAGGAAGTTCTCCCACCAGTGACCCACGATGTACTGCGGCGTGTAGATCGTCACGACCTCGGAGCCGTGCTCGGTACGGCGGGCCTTGATGTACTTCACAAGCGGCAAGCTGATGTCGCGGTACGGCGAGGCGATCACCTTGAGGGGCACCTTGATGTTCATGGCGTCCCACTCTTCGATGAGCTTCTCGGTAGCCACGTCGTCGATCGTGACGTGCACCGCCTCGATCGATTCGTGGCGAGCCGCAATCGCGTAGTCCAGCGCCTTGAGCACGGGCTTTGACATCCGGCCGACGAGCACGACGGCGTGGTCGCCGCTCGACCCGAACTTCGTCGTGGGGTCTGCCTCGATCTCCTTGTCGACGTCGCGGTAGTAGCGATTGACGCCGATCATCAGCACGATCAGCACGATCATGACGACGAACACGAGCCACGCGCCGTGGGCGAACTTCGTCACCGTCACGATGATCAGAACGCTCGCCGTCATGACGGCGCCGACCGAGTTGATCGACAGGCTGCGCCAGATGGCGCCGCGATCGGTCGCGCCGTTGCGGAGAAGTCGGAGCCAGTGACGCACCATGCCGGTCTGCCCGAGGGTGAACGAGGTGAACACGCCGATGATGTAAAGCTGGATGAGCGCGGTGACGTTGGCCTGATAGACGACCAGGATGAGGGCCGCCACCGCCGAGAGGGCGAGCACGCCGTTGGAGTAGATCAAGCGGTCGCCGCGGGTCGCGAGCGACTTGGGGGCGTAGCCATCGCGCGCCAGCACGGAGCCGAGCAGCGGGAAGCCGTTGAAGGCCGTGTTGGCAGCGAGCAGGAGCACTGCGGCGGTCGCGGCCTGGATGACGAAGAAGAGCACGGTGCCGTCGCCGAAGGTCGCGGCCGCGATCTGGGCGATGAGACTCAACTGAGGAGGGGATCCCGCGACCGCTTGTCCGTCGACGCATGTCACGAACCCGATCAGATGGCAGACGTCCTCGGCGTAGTGGATCTGCGAGATCAGTCCGACGGCGACGAGTCCGCTGAACAGCGTCACCGCGATCAAGCCCATGGCGACCAGGGTGCGTTGCGCATTCTTGACCTTCGGGCGGCGGAAGGCGGGCACACCGTTCGAGATCGCCTCGACGCCCGTGAGGGCGGCACAGCCGCTGGCGAAGGAGCGGAGCAACAGCAGGATGATCCCGACCTGGGTGAGCGACTCCGCCTCGACGCCGTATTGGGCGCTCTCGGCGATCGGCGGGTCGCCGAGCGCGGTGCGCACTAGGGCGACGACCACCATGAAGCCGATGCTCGCGATGAAGAGGTAGGTCGGTATGGCGAACGCCTTGCTCGACTCACGCACCCCCCGCAGGTTGACGGCCGCCAGCAGCACGACGAAACCGACGGCGATCCCGACCCGGTACGTATTGAGCTCGGGGATCGCTGAGATGATGTTGTCCACGCCCGAGGCGACCGACACCGCGACGGTGAGGATGTAGTCGACGAGCAGGGCGGCCGCGACGACGACACCGGCGCCCTCGCCGATGTTCTTGCGGGCGACCTCATAGTCACCGCCTCCGCTCGGGTACGCCTTGATGAGCTGGCGGTAGGACGCCACTACGACGAGTAGAAGCAGCACGACGGCCGCGGCCACCCAGGGCGCGAAGCTGAGAAACGCGAGGCCGCCGACCAGCAGGATCATCAAGAGTTCTTGGGGCGCATAGGCCACGGATGACAGCGGGTCGCTCGCGAAAATCGGCAGAGCGAGGTGCTTGGGAAGCAGCTGCCCCTCGAGTTGGTCAGAGGGGAGCGGGTCACCGATCAGCCAATGCTTGGGCGATCGAATGGGTTCGTCGCCGTCAGGACGACGCTCGTCAGTCACGGAGGGAGAGCGTACACCTCGGCCTTCCACTGTCAACTTCTATGATCATGCGGTGGCAACTCGGAAAACGCGGCGCTGGCCGTGGATCGTCGGCGCGGTGCTCGTCGTCCTGCTCGTGCCGACCGCGATCCTGGTCGTGCCGATCCTGACGCACCAGAATCAGGGTGCCGCGAATCAGGAGCCGAGCGCCGACGAATGGCCGCTCTCGGTCACCGCCGACGGCGACGACGGGCGCACCCGCGAGCTCCGGATCGTGTCAACGGGGGATGGCGGTTCGGTCGCGACCGACGCGCTGACGCCCGGCGAGCGCATCATCGTCTCGGGGAGTGGCTACGACCCCGACCGCGGCCTCTACGTCGCGATCTGCAAGATCCCCGCCGACGCCACGATCAAGCCGGGCCCGTGCCTCGGCGGCATCCCAGAGCAGACCGAGCAGCAGACGCAGGCGGGCGCCATCCAGTACGCGCCGAGCAACTGGATCAACGACGACTGGGCGTGGAAGCTGTTCGGGGCGCGCAGCTTCGACGACCGGGATGCCGGAACCTTCACGGCCTACCTCGAGGTCGCCGACCCCAAGGGCGACGGCGTCGACTGCCGCGTGGACGCGTGCGGGTT
>Ga0193699_10001060_pt1 | contig 11129 bp, 8 predicted proteins | sample L3c2metaG_FD_160095 | JGI IMG/M metagenome (GOLD analysis project Ga0193699, IMG submission 160095) | Soil microbial communities from a riparian zone of the East river system, Colorado, United States - L3c2 | ecosystem: Environmental > Terrestrial > Soil > Riparian zone | place: USA: East River... | reverse complement strand
TCATCGCTGATCAGAGCCGCCGCAGCGCGAACAAATCCGCCGATGTCACCAGCGGGTACGAGCAGCCCGCTTTTCCCGTCTTCGATCACTTCAGGTAAACCACCGACCGCGAACGCGATCGGTGGAATTCCGAGAGCCATTGCATCGATCACCGACGTGCCCAGGCCTTCCGACCTGGCGGGATGCCAGAGGACATCGATGCCCGACACGGCGTCGTGAATCTCCTCGACGAATCCGGCGTCGAACCCCTCAACACCGGAGACAGTCGTCCCACCTTTTCCCTTGCCGCCCATGAGGACGAGGCGCGTCCGCCGGAACACCTCTCCCGGAAGGCGACGCGCTATCCCAGCCACCATGTCGAGGCCTTTCTCCTGCGTCATCGCGCCGACGATGCCACAGATGACGGCTGTGGGTGGCCACCCCCGCTCTCGCCGCCAGTTGCGCGGACGCTTCACCTGCGGCGCGGGAACTCCGGAGTAAACCACTTCGATTTTGTCGGCCTGAACTCCTGCTTTCACCATGGCCGTCTTCACCGCCTGCGAGATGGCGATGAACGCGTCCACACCATACCGGTACTTGAGACGAATCTGCTTCGGCGGGAACGCGACGCGCCGCGTCACGACGAGACGGGTCTTTCGTCTTCCGAGGAGCGCGATTCTCGCGATCGAATGAGAGCGCGCATCGTGTGCGTGAACGATGCTCGCATTCCACTCGCCAGCGACGGCGCGCAATTCACGCGCGGCGCGGATATCCCATTCGCTCCGAAGGGTGAGCCGATAGGTAGGAAGTCCCGCCTGTTCGGCGCGCTTGATGAGTGGCGAACCGGTCGGAGCGACGATCAGCGTTCGATAGCCGAGGTCGCGCAACCCTGTGGCGAGCAGGAATACCTGACGCTGGCCGCCACGCCAACTTCGCCCGGAGTCGACGTGAATAATCCGGGGAAGCTCCACTACGGCTGGAGCTTCCGCGCGAACGCCTTGAATAGTCCCCGGTCCCATGGTTCGGCCGAATCAGTCATCTCTTCGGGGTGCCATTGCACAGCCATCACCCACCAGTCCTTGTCAGTGGATTCCATTCCTTCGATGACTCCGTCGGGCGAGCGTGCCGTGATGCGCATCCCTTCGGCGACGCGCTTGACCGACTGATGATGGAAAGAATTCACGCGAGCGTGTTCGGTTCCGATCGCGTCGGCGATCAGAGAGCCGGGTTCGACAGAGATCTCGTGGGACCGCTCATCGCGCGCGGTATCCTCGTCGTGGGAGATGTCGGTCTTGCACTGCGTCGCTATGTCCTGCACCAGTGTTCCGCCGAGCGCGACGTTCAAGATCTGGATACCTCGACAGATCGCCAGAACCGGTGTGCCTCGCTCCTTCGCCTCCAGGATCAGCGCGGCTTCGGTCGCATCGCGCGCGGGGTTGACTGAAAGTACTTTTTCGTTGCGCTTTTCGCCGTAGCGTGCCGGATCGACGTCTTCTCCGCCTGTGAGCACGAGGCCCGCGACGGAGTCGAGCACCGCCGATGCTGCGTCAGAGTTCGAAAGTGGCGGGACTATCAGTGGTACAAGCCCTGCACTTTCGAGGGCGGTCACGTAGGCGGCGGTTAGCCGGACACGACTGGTATTGCCATCGGGGCGAATGCCGGCGGTAACAGCAACTGTGCAGGCTCGAACCGGCTTGCGCGCGGACGACACGAGTGATCTCACTTAGACAGGGTACGTTGGCACTGGTGCTCGCCGCGGCCTCGGCGACAAATGCACAGCCCCAAAGTCTGAGCGGGCTGCCCGTCACCTGCAAGGGGGAGCGTATCAGTCGGATAGACATCGACGCGAACCCGCCCTTCCGCATCACAGGGAACAACATCTGGCAACGAGCGGGCCGATTCGCCGCCAAACAACACTATACGACCAGAGAATCGGTGATACGCCGTTATCTGGCATTGCAGCTGGGTGACCGGTGCACCGAGGTGCGTCGCGCGGAGTCGGAGCGCATTCTCCGGTCCCAACCGTTCCTGGCCGACGCGACGGTGCTCGCTTATGACGATGGCCAGGGCGGCGTCACATTGAACGTCACGACAGTAGACGAAGTCTCGCTGATCCTGGCCATCGGCATCGGTGGCGGCTCAGGAATCCACGCGTTTGTGCTTGGCGAAAACAATCTCATGGGCAGCGCCCTCCACCTCGAAGGCGGTTGGAAAAAGGGCGCCCATTTCAGGGATATCTACGCCGGCAAGTTCATGGACTATCAGTTTCTGGGGCGGCCCTATCAGTTCCGGATCGAGGGCGGACGGCGTGAGTTGGGAAGCGACTGGTCGACTGAAGCGAGTCACCCCTTCCTCACCGACCTGCAAAAAATCTCGTGGCGAACGACGGCGGGAAACTCGAGGGGTTTTTTCTACTTCCGCCGACCCGGCGCTGATCCCGCGGCAATTCTGCTGGAGCGTTCCTATAGCGATATCGGCGGTGTGGTGCGAATCGGCCCGCCGCTCGGACGCCTGGCGCTGGTCGGCGGGTCGATCTCATTCGAGGACGAGAGTCCGGGGAAGACTCCAATCCTCGTCACCGATACCGCTCTCGTCACCGACACCAGTCAGGCGCTGATAAATCGATACACCAAGCACCAGACCGCGCGGCTCAACGCGTTGTGGGGACTGCGGGACGTGCATTTCGTGCGGGTAAGCGGCTTTGATGCGCTGGAGGGCACGCAGGATCTCCGCACCGGATTCCAGCTCGCGACGCTACTGGGGAAGGGCGCGAAATTCCTTCGCGGCAACGAGCGCGACTGGTTCGGCTCGGCTGATGTTTACCTCGGGTCAGCGACGCCGATTTCCTATACCGCGCTCGACGTCTCGGGCGAAGGTCGTCGCGACGAAGATGGCAATTGGGATGGAATGCTCGCGCACGGGCGTGCTGCGCTTTACCTCAAGCCGTTCAACCGGCACACGTTCCTCACCGATTTCGAGTGGAGTGCCGGCTGGAAGCAGAGGATTCCGTTTCAGCTGACATTCAATGACCGAGACGGAGGACTCAGAGGGTTCAGATCGTCGGATGTCGGAGGAGCTCGCCGGATCGTCACTCACGCTGAGGATCGATACCTGATTGGCCGCTACAAGCAGCTCGCGACGATCGCCGTAGCGGGCTTCGCGGAGACGGGGAAGATATGGGCCGGTGATTCCCCCTTCGGCGTAAATACGCCGATATATGCGTCGGCGGGCATAAGCTTGCTCGGCGCTTTACCGCCGCAATCACGTCGTACCTTCAGAGCGGATTTGGCATTTCCCGTAAGAGGACCCAGGGGTCACGGGTGGGAAACACGTCTCACGGTCACCGATGTCACGCGAATGTTCCGGGTCGAGCCGCGTGACATCGCCAACAACCGCGAGAGATCGGTGCCGTCGAACGTTTTCAACTGGCCGTAAAAAGCGTCGCTAGCGCCCAGGGGCAGGGATGAATTCCCATCGCCCGAATACCGTGACGGAAACGGTGAGGTCGCGTGAGTTGATCATCGTTGGGAACGCGGTGCCGCCCGCCATCTCCCGGTCGACTGAGTAATAGACATCGCCGGCAAATCCGGCCCCCATCACGGGGGATCCTCCGCTCGATGACATGCTCAAGAGCCGGCCCAGGGTGCCTCCGGACGCTTTCGCGAGAATGTTCGCATCTCGTTGCGCTTGCGCGACGGCCATGGAGAGAGCGCTTCCTCTCGCCTCTTCAGTGGTCGGTGAAGAGAACTGAACCGACGCTATGGATGTTGCGCCCGCGCCGAGAGCGGCATCGATCACTTTTCCTACATCGTCGGCGCGCCTGACGGTCGCTCGTACCGTGTTTCGCGCCAGAAACTCGATAGGGAAATTTGGCATCCCGGTTCCAGGCGGAGCGCGAAGGCTGCGCGGATCCTGACCGACAGTGTACATCGATGTCGTAATGTCACCTTGAGCGACACCCGCACCGCGGAGCGCTTGCTGGACTGATTTCATTTTCTGGGAATTGTCCGAGGCCGCGGCAGCAGCAGAGGGCGCTCGACTTTCGACGCTTACGAGTACGGTCGCGCGATCCGGGGTGATCGCAACTTCACCGCGACCAGACGCGTTGATCTCAGGCACGCGAGGGGGAGCGGGATTGGTCTGGGCAATCGCTCTATGCGATGCGATCAAAAGCGCCAATACGCATGCACTTCTCCGTAACATGATGACCTCCTTTGGCGTGAGCCTTTGCTTATCGCGAAGCTCCTAGCGATTTCCCTCAGGGACGTCGCGCATCATTCTGCGAACCGGGATTACGAGCAAACCGCACACGACCGCGGCGATGAAGAGGAACATCGAAGTCTGCCTGAACAAGATCGGCATCTGAGGCAGCTTCTCCGGATCTACACTCCCGCCCACGAGCCCCGCCACGAGATTGCCCAGCGCGGTCGCCATGAACCAGACACCCATCATCTGACCCTTGAACTTGATCGGCGCGAGCTTGGTCATCGAGCTCAAACCCACGGGGCTCAACGAGAGCTCTCCCACCGACTGGAAGAAATAGCTCCACACCAGCCACCACGATGAGACGCGGACGTTGCCTCCGCCCGAGATGACAATGTTCGCCGCGAATACCATTACCACGAATCCGACGCCGGCGAAGAATAGTCCCCATGCAAACTTCGCGATGCTTGACGGCGCCTTCCCCCGCTTGCCGAGCGCTATCCAGAGCCACGCGAACACCGGGGCGAGCGCAATGACGAACACGGAGTTTGCCGCCTGTAGCCAGAGCGTTGGCATCTCCCATCCGAACACGACTCGATCAGTAAAATCGCGGGCGAAAAGATTGAGCGAGGTAGGTGCCTGCTCGAACGCCGACCAGAAAATCGCCGCAAAGAAGAAGAGCAGGATGATGACGACGACGCGTTTCTTTTCTTCGCCGGTCAGTCCGCCACCCACGAACAGGTAGACGAAATACAACAGCGCGGACCCGACGATGACGTACGTCATCTTCTGCGCGAGCGAAACAGCGTTGATATGGATCAGCCCGGCCATTGTGAGCAGAACCAGCAGCGCAATAACGCCGACTCCGGTCATCGCCCACAGCTTGACGCGGCGATGTTCGGCGGGGTCGGTGGAGCCTGGGACCACGCCGACGTTGCCGAGCGTTTTGTCGCCGCGCAGCCGATAGGTGACGAGTCCGATCACCATACCGAGCCCGGCGGCGCCGAAGCCGAGGGACCAGCCCACCCGCTCGCCGAGGATGCCCGTGATAAGAGGGGCCACCAGCGCGCCGATGTTGATTCCCATGTAGAAGATCGAAAAGCCTGCGTCGCGCCGCGATCCGCCCTCGGGATAGAGGTCACCGACGATGGCGGAGATGTTCGGCTTGAGGAGTCCGGTGCCCATCACGATGAGCACCAGCCCGATGTAGAACGCTGACTGCGCGAAGACGATGGAGAGAGCGATCGACAGATGTCCCAGCGCGATCAACACGCCTCCGTACCAGATCGAGCGTCTCAGCCCGAGCCACCTGTCGGCGATCCAGCCGCCGGGGAGCGAAGCGAGGTACACGCTGGCGGCGTAAATGCCGACGATCGACGACGCCGTCGCCCGATCCATTCCGAATCCGCCCGACGCCAGCGCGGCCGTCATGAACAAAACGAGGAGTGGTCGTATGCCGTAGTAGGAGAACCGCTCCCACATCTCGGTGAAGAAGAGCGTCGAGAGGCCTACCGGTTGCCCGAAGAACGTGCGCGTGCTCGGTCCGCCGAATCCCGGTGGCGGTACGTCGCTCGTTACTGCTCCTGCCGAGGGCTGCTCAAAAACGCCTTTCGAGTCTCTGGCCATTTGTCGGGAGAGTGAGGGTCGACTACGCGTGCACGGCGGCGAGCGGAAGATACCGCTCAGGTGGATGTACGCCACCAGCTTCCTTTTGTTGCTCCCAGCTGACGGTCGTCGGCGGCTGCTTGATGCAGGCGACGAAATGTCCCGGCGTTTTTTCCTCGAGCGGAGGCACAATCGCCGCGCACGCCGCGTCTTTCGCCGGATGGTGACAGCGTGGATGGAAAACGCAGCCAGACGGCGGATTCGCGGGAGAGGGAACATCGCCCTGCAGGAGGATTCGCTCCTTCCTCGCCTTTGGATCGGCCACTGGTACCGCGGAGAGAAGTGCCTGGGTGTACGGCATCAACGGCTCGCGATAAAGGTCGTCGGCCGTCGCGAGCTCGACGATTTTTCCCAGATACATGACGGCAACGCGGTCGGCGATGTGCTCGACGACCGACAGGTCGTGCGCGATGAACATGTAGGTGAGGTCGTGATCGCGCTGCAGGTCCTCGAGCAGATTGATCACTTGCGCCTGCACGGAGACATCGAGCGCCGATACGGGCTCATCGCAGACGATGAATTTGGGTTCCACCGAAAGAGCGCGGGCGATCCCGATGCGCTGGCGCTGTCCACCCGAAAACTCGTGTGGATAGCGGTTCGAGTACTCCGGTCGCAGCCCGACTTCCTGTAGCAGCTGGCTGACGCGCGCGTCTGCCGCCGCGCCCTCGGCGAGCTTGTGAATCGTGAGACCCTCGCGGATGATTGCGCCGATGCTCATGCGCGGATTGAGCGAGGAGACGGGATCCTGGAAGATGATCTGCATCTCGCGCCGGAGCGCACGCAGCTCGGAGGTGCCCATCGATCTCACGTCGCGGCCCTCGAAGCTGATCTCGCCGGATGTCGGCTCGATGAGGCGAAGGATCGCGCGGCCCGTCGTCGTCTTCCCGCAGCCCGATTCGCCGACTACGCCGAGCGTTTCACCACGCGCGACGTCGAACGAGACGTCGTTCACGGCCTTCACTGCACCGACCTGACGCGACAGAACGCCCTTCCTGATCGGAAATTCCTTCTTGAGGTTGCGAACTGATACCAGTGGCTCCGTGCCGTTCATGCGGCGGCGACTCCGGCTTCGACCACGACAGGCGGATGCGGATGGTTTCGGCGTTCGGGTTCGATCGCCAGATGGCAGCGCGACACGTGGTCTTCTCCGATCTGGTAAAGCGGGGGATGCTCCGTCTCGCAACGGTCCCACGAATAGGGACAGCGCTCGCGGAAGCGACAACCCGACGGCCATTCCGTGGGAGCGGGTACAGTGCCCGGGATGACATTGAGCCGTTCCTGATCGTGCCCGATATGGGGCATGGAGTGCATCAGGCCTTCGGTGTACGGATGATGCGGCTTTGCAAACAGCGAGTCGACTTCCGCCTGCTCTACCACTTCCCCCGCGTACATCACTATGACCCTCGACGCCGTCTCGGCGATTACGCCGAGATCGTGAGTGATCATCAATATCGAGGTGCCGATTTTCTTCTGGAGATCGACGAGCAGATCGAGGATCTGCGCCTGAATGGTGACATCGAGCGCGGTTGTCGGCTCGTCGGCGATGACGAGTGCCGGCTTCATCATGAGAGCCATCGCGATCAGCACGCGCTGACGCATTCCGCCTGAGAGCTGGTGTGGATACTGTTTCGCGCGCGACTCGGCGTCCGGGATGCCGGTGAGCGCGAGCATTTCGACTGCGCGATCCCACGCCTCCTTTCTACTCACGCCGGCGTGCACACGCGCCACCTCCGCGACCTGGTCACCGACCGTGAACACCGGGTTGAGGGCCGACATCGGCTCCTGGAAAATCATGGAGATGCGATTGCCGCGAATGTTGCGGATCTCCGCATCACCCAGTGTGACGATGTCCTTTCCGTCAAACTCTATCACGCTTCCGGACTCAATCCGTCCGGGCGGCTGAATGAGGCGCAGTATCGAGAGCGCTGTCACGGATTTCCCCGAGCCCGACTCTCCGACCAATCCAAGCGTCTCTCCAGCCCCGATGTCGAACGAGACGCCATCGACGGCGCGCGCCACGCCGGATTCCGTGTAGAACCACGTGCGCAAATCGCGGATCGAGAGAAGAGGGGTCGTCATCGTTGTGTCAGCGTCGTTCGTGCGCTTCGCTCAGCGCTTCGGCGAGGATGTTCAGTGTCATCACCGTAAGGACCATGAAAAGACCAGGAAAGAGTGACATCCACCACAGAGTTGCGGGCTGATCGGCACCGTCGTAAATGATGTTTCCCCAGCTCGCCGACGGTGACGGCACGCCGATCCCAAGGTACGCAAGGCCCGCCTCGAGTACGATCACGTGTGCGACGCCGAGGGTTGCCGCAACGACGATCGGGGAGACGAGATTCGGAAGAAGGTGCCTCCAGAGAATCCGTCTACGGCTTGCGCCGAGTGCCTGCGCCGCTGTCACGAATTCGGCGTGCTTCAACGCAAGAACCTGACCTCTGACGATGCGACTCAGCCCGAACCAACCGGTGAGACCGAGAAAGAGGACCAGCGCTCCGACGGAGTATCTGGGCCACGCCACCAGCACACCAATGAGAAGCAGCAGGCGCGGAATGGAGAGAAAAGCATCGAGTACTCGCATCATGACCGCATCGAGCGCTCCGCCCGCGTACCCCGCGATCGCGCCGTACGCCACGCCGAAAGTGAGACTCACGATCGTCGCCAGAACTCCGATCATGAGCGAGAGGCGCGCGCCATAGATCACCCGACTCAAAACATCCCTGCTGTAAGGATCGGTGCCGAACGGATGGGCGAATGACGGCGGAAGACTCTTGAGAAATACGATGTCGGGCTGCGCCGCGGGATCGTAAGGCGCGATGAGCGGCGCGAGCAATCCCATGAGTAGAATGACGCCGAGCACGAAGAAGGCAACGCGCGAAGAACGCTTGCGCAGTACGCGACGCAGCGCGAGCCCGAGCGGCGATTCACGGAGCCGCATCGGAGCGGTATTACCGGCGAAGTCTTGGGTCTGCCAGGGCATAGAGTAAATCAGCGAGAAGGCTTCCGAGCGTGACCATGATGCTGCCGATGATGACGCCACCCATCACGAGTTGATAGTCGCGCGTATCGATCGCATTCACGACCGCGTACCCCATACCTTGCCACGAGAAGATCTTCTCGACGAAAAAAGTGCCGGTGAGCAGAGCGGGGAACGACAGGCCGATCATCGTGATGATCGGCAGGAGCGCGTTGCGGAGTGCGTGACGCCGCAGGATCTCACGCTCGGTCAGACCCTTGAGCCGCGCTGTGCGGATGTAGTCGGCGGGCAGAACATCGAGCAGCGCCGCGCGCTGATAGCGCGCGACTGAGGCCGATGCGAGCGCGGTGAGAGTGAGCGCGGGAAGCACGAGGTGCCACAGGCGATCGAGGACCCGATGGCCGAATCCCCAGTACTCGTGCATCACCGGATCGATCGTACCGCCGACGGGGAAAAGCGGCAGCCAATACGCGAACGTGAGCAGCGTCAGAAGCGCGAGCCAGAAGTCCGGCATGGAGATGAAGAGGAGCGAGACGCCACTGAGCGCGTGATCAGTCGCCGACCCGCGACGGGCGACCTGGATGAGCGCGATGAGGATTCCGAGCGCAAAGCTGCCGACGAGTGCCACGATCATGAGAAGCAGCGTGTTCGGAAGCGCCGTCGCGAGCACTTCGCGCACCGGACGTTCGTGCGAAAAGGACCATCCGAGCTCGCCGTGCGCCAGGGCATTCACGTACTTGACGAATTGCTCGGGGAGTGGCCGATCGAAACCGTACTGCGCGCGGAGCGTCTGGCGTACTGTTTCGCTCACGTTCGGGTTGTCCATCACCGCAGTGAATGGATCGCCGGGAGCGAGGTGAATCAGCGCAAAGGTGATCGTCGCGACGATGGCTACGATCACCGCGGCCTGGGCCAGCCGTTGCGCTATGTAGCGAAGCACCCGCTACGGGGTCTTCTGACCCGCCGGTTGAGCGGGAGGCGTTGCCGACGGCGGCGCGTTGTCGCGCGGGATCCGCTTGTCAGCCGGAATCCACCACTCGGGGATGTGAATCCACCATGCGTCTGGTCTCATAGTGGCCAGCTGAAGACGCGAATGATACGCGACCGTTTGAATCGGCTCGGCCAGCCAGATGGCCGGCGCGTCCTGGATGATTATCTGATACGCTTTGGTGAAGAGCGCTTTGCGTGTGGCCGGGTCGAAAGACGAGAGCGCGCTGTCCACGTACGCGTCGAATCCAGGATTCTCATAGCTGCCGTAATTGTTGCCGCTCGCCGCGCGCGAACCTCCTGTCCCCCACGATCCGCGAACCGCGCCCGGACTCGGCTGTGTGCTCCACTGCCAGATCGCGGCATCAAAGGCGCGCTTTCTCTCCTTCTCCATGAGCACCGGGAAATCGAGCTGCTCGACATCCACCTTGACCCCGGCTTGCCGGAGCTGTTCCTGGAGGAGCACCGCGATTTGTACGCGCACCTTGCTCGTACCGGGTACGGAGAGCGTGAATTGAAGCGGATGTCCGTTCCGTGCCCGCATTCCATCGCTGCTCGTGACGCGCCACCCGAGTGAATCGAGGACCTGACGCGCGCGAGGAAGATCGAAGGGGATCTGAGTGAGACTCGGGTCGGTGGTCTGATAAGCTCGCACCGTCGGTCCGAGGGCGGGCAAAGCAAGCGAGTCATACACGCTGCGCACGAGTTTCACGCGATCCGTCGCCATCGTCAGCGCACGGCGCAGCTCGCGGTTGCCGAAGATCGGGTGTGGCCGCGAGTTGTTCTTGGGGTCGCGCAGGTTGAATTGCGCGAAGGAATACTGAAGGGCATGGTTCTGTTTGGTGCGGAGCTCCGGATGCTTCGCCACCTCGGCGATATTTTCTGGCCGTAGCTGCTCGATGAAGTCGGTCTCACCGGTGAGGACTCGCGTAAGCGCGGTGGGAAAGTCCGTCGCAATGCTCCAGACCAATCGACTGAGCTTGGGCGCGCCTCGATAGTTGGCAGTGTCGGCGACGAGCTCAACCGCTGCGCGAGGAATCCAGCGAACGAACCTGTACTGGCCGGAGCCAATCGGGTTCTTCGCCGCGTCGGAAGAGCGCCAGCTGACCGGCGGAATCACCTTCCACACGTGCTCGGGCATGATCGACGCCTGGTACACGGCATCGTAGAACTGCTGCGGCGAACGAGCATGGAACCAGTAGACAGCCGTCAGGGAATCAGGCGTGCTGACTGAGTCGATGTTCGTTATCAGCGGCCCCACCGGCGATCCGAACGAGGAATCCTTTGCGCTGGCAATAGTGAATCGAACATCGCTCGA
>Ga0193699_10001059_pt1 | contig 11132 bp, 12 predicted proteins | sample L3c2metaG_FD_160095 | JGI IMG/M metagenome (GOLD analysis project Ga0193699, IMG submission 160095) | Soil microbial communities from a riparian zone of the East river system, Colorado, United States - L3c2 | ecosystem: Environmental > Terrestrial > Soil > Riparian zone | place: USA: East... | reverse complement strand
GGATTTCAGCATCTTGGCCAGATGCACGCGGTTGCGCTCGCCGCCTGACAGCGCGCCTACCTTCTTCTGCTGGTCGGCGCCCTTGAAATTGAACGACGAGCAATAGCCGCGCGAATTGACCTCGCGCTTGCCGAGAAGAATGAGTTCGTTGCCGCCGGAGATTTCCTCCCACACGCTCTTCTTGCCGTCGAGCGAGTCGCGGGACTGGTCGACATAGCCGAGATGCACGCTCTCGCCGACCGTGATGGTGCCCTTGTCCGGGGTCTCCTGCTGGGTGATCATCCGGAACAAAGTGGTCTTGCCGGCGCCGTTGGGGCCGATGACGCCGATGATGCCGCCGGGCGGCAATTTGAAAGTGAGGTCGTCGATAAGCAGGCGGTCGCCAAATCCCTTGGTCAGGCCTTCGAAGTCGACGACGTTCTGACCGAGGCGCTCGGCCACCGGAATCGTGATCTGCGCGGTCTGGGTCTGCTTCTCGTTGGCCTGCTTCAGCAACTCCTCATAGCGCTGGTAGCGCGCCTTGGATTTGGCCTGGCGGGCTTTGGGCGAGGCCGCGATCCATTCCTTTTCGCGCTCCAAAGTGCGCTGGTGGGCTACGTCCTCGCGGCCTTCCTGCGCCAGACGTTTTTGTTTCTGCGACAGCCAGGCGGTGTAATTGCCCTCGTAGGGAATGCCCTTGCCGCGGTCGAGTTCGAGAATCCACGAGGTGACGTTATCGAGGAAGTAGCGGTCATGGGTGACGATCAGGATGGCGCCGGGATAGTTGCGCAAATGGCCTTCCAGCCATGACACCGACTCGGCGTCGAGATGGTTGGTCGGCTCGTCCAGCAGCAGCAAGTCCGGCTGGTCGAGCAGCAGCTTGCACAGCGCGACGCGGCGGCGCTCGCCGCCGGAAAGTTTTGTAACGTCGGATTCGTCGGGCGGGCAGCGCAGCGCGTCCATCGCCTGGTCGACCTTGCTGTCGAGATCCCACAGGCCCGCGGCCTCGATCTCGTCCTGCAGCTTGGTCATCTCGTCGGCGGTCTCGTCGGAATAGTTCATCGCCAGCTCATTGTAGCGATCGAGGATCGCCTTCTGCTTGGCGACGCCCAGCATGACGTTCTCGCGCACCGTCTTGGTGGCGTCGAGCTGCGGCTCCTGTTCGAGATAGCCGACGCGCGCGCCCTCGGCGACCCAGGCCTCGCCGTTATATTCCTTGTCGAGGCCGGCCATGATCCGCAGCAGCGTCGATTTGCCGGAGCCGTTGACGCCGAGCACGCCGATCTTGGCGTCCGGGTAGAACGACAGATGGACGTTATCCAGCACCTTGCGGGTGGGGTAGCTCTTGGTCAAACCCTGCATGAAATAGACGAACTGACGGGCCATCGCGATCCCTTGGAAACCGTTGGATGTATGGAGATTTGCTGCCGCTGATGTAGCGGCGCGGCCCCCAAAGGGCAACCGCGCGCCGATGTTTTCCATCCGTTCACCACGGATCATTACGGGGTAGATACCATGTGTGCGGCAGATCACGACAATTGAAACCATCTTTTAATAAATCAGGCCAAAACTGGCTTTCGGCGCCTCAAAAGGGCGCTCGGCGCGGCAGAAGCCGCCAGCGAAATACAGCAGGGCCTCGTCATGGCAAGCATCACTTCAGCCTCGCTTCCCTCCCCGGCTGGCCGCCGCGAGGCCGCCAAGCCGCTCGCTGAAATCCGTGCCTTCTGGCGCCGGTTCGTCGCCAGGGCTTTCAATCCCTACCGGCCGGAACTGTATTATATGCGCGGCCCCGGCCCCGCCTGGCGCGCCAAAGCAGACGGCGACTCGGCAGCATTCGACCTGACCCATTCGGATATCTGACCTGCTCTTTTAGGGCCGCGGTTGCTTTTGGGGCCGCGGGCGCTTGCGCGCCCAAGCATTGCGCGCGACCATAGTCCATCCTCGGCGGCGAATTCCCGGCCGCCTCCTTCTTAACCTATGGACCTCCCAATGACGCGGCTGCGCTGTGCGATTCTCGATGACTATCTCAATCTGGCCCTGACGATCGCCGACTGGTCGAAGATCAGCAACCGCGTCGACGTCACGGTGTTCAACGAGCCTTTCGCCTCGCCCGAGGCCGCGGCCAGCGCGCTGAGGGATTTCGAGATCATCTGCGCGATGCGCGAGCGCACGCCGTTTCCGCGCGCCATGTTCGCTGCCCTGCCCAAGCTAAAACTCCTGATCACCTCGGGCATGCGCAACGCCGCGCTCGATCTGGAGGCCGCCAAGGACCACAACGTCGTCTTGTGCGGCACGCAATGGGGTCGCGACCCCACCGCGCCCCTGACCATGGGCCTGATCCTGGAACTGACCCGCAACATCGGCCGCGAAAGCGCGCGCATGCATGCCGGCGAGCCCTTACAAAAGTTCGTCGGCATCGAGATCGAGGGCGAGACGCTTGGCGTGGTCGGCCTCGGCAAGCTCGGCGCCAAGGTGTCGGGGCTGGCGAAAGCGTTCGGCATGAACGTGATCGCGTGGAGCCCGAACCTGACGCCGGAGCGATGCAAGGAAGTCGGCGTCAGCTACGCCACCAAGGAGGAATTGTTCGCCACCGCCGACATCATCACGGTGCATGTGGTGCTGAGCCAGCGCTCGCGCGGACTGGTGGGAGCCGCCGACCTCGCCCGCATGAAGCCGACCAGCTACCTCGTCAACACCGCGCGCGGGCCGATCGTCGATGAAGCCGCCCTTTTGGAAACCCTGCGGCAGAAGAAGATCGCGGGCGCCGCGGTCGACGTATTCTCGGTCGAGCCGCTGCCGGTCACCCATCCCTTCCGCAAGCTCGACAATCTCGTGCTGACGCCGCATCTCGGCTACGTCACCGAGGAAGGTTTTCGCAATCACTACAGCCAGATGGTCGAGGGCATCGACGCCTGGTTCAAGGGCGAGCCGCTGCGGCGGCTGGCGTAACGCAATCAACTGACAGGTAGCGTTCCCCGGACGCTGCGCAGCGCGAAGCGGTGCGCCGCTGATCCGGGGTCCATCTTCGGGACAATTTGCTTGGCTTGCGTGGGTCCCGGCTCTGCGGAGCAACGCAAGAGCGTTGCACCGCGTCCGGGACACGAAACCTAGCGCACAGTCACCGGCGCGGGCAGCGGCGGCACCACGGTCGGGCCGCCAACAGGCGGCCCACCGGGTCCCGGCATCGGCTGCGCCGAAGCGGTCGCGGTGGACGGCGGCGGCGCACCGCCGGGGAGCACGACCACGCGGGTGCCAACCTTGACGCGGTCGAACAGGTCCGAGACGTCCTCGTTCAGCATGCCGATGCAGCCCGAGGAGACGAACTTGCCGATGGTCGAGGGCTGGTTGGTGCCGTGGATGCGGTACACGGTGGAACCGAGATACATCGCGCGCGCGCCCAAGGGATTGCCGGGGCCGCCGGCCATGAAGCGCGGCAGATAGGGCTGGCGCTCGATCATTTCGGTCGGCGGATGCCAATCCGGCCATTCGGCCTTGCGCGAGATTTTCTGCACGCCGGTCCAGGTAAAACCGTCGCGGCCGACGCGAACGCCGTAGCGGATCGCGCGCCCATTACCCAGGATGTAATAGAGGTGGGTGTTGGGGGTATCGACGATCAGCGTTCCCGCCGGCTCCTTGGTGGCGTAGGCGACTTCCTGCTTGCGCAGGTTTGGCGGCAGTTGCGCCGGACCGACTTCCGGCTGTTCTTCCGGCGGCAACGCCGACAATACCATCGGCCGGCCGTCGGGCCCTTGCGGAGGCTGCACGGTTCCGGTGACGCCGGTCGCAGGTCCGACGGCCTCGGGCGGACGCGGGCCGCGATTGTCTTCGCTGGGATAGATGAAACCCGATCCCGGAATGCGGTTATCGCTGCCGCCGCGATCCGAATAGGTCGGCTGCGGACCGGCGGGACGGTCGGAATAAATCACCGGCGGCGGTCCGTCGGGACGGCCGTAACGGGGATCGTTGGGCGAAAGGATCGGGCCCTGCGGAGGGCCGCGGTCGGAATAGACCGGCCCATCGGGGCGGCCATAACGCGGGTCGTTCGGCGAAAGGATCGGGCCCTGTGGCGCGCCGCGGTCGGAATAGACCGGCCCATCGGGGCGGCCATAACGCGGGTCGTTCGGCGAAAGGATCGGGCCCTGTGGCGCGCCGCGGTCGGAATAAACCGGCGGCGGGCCGGGCGGCGACAGCGCGGTCGAGCCATGCCCATTCGGCGCATCGTCGTCGTCAAGCCCGTCGAAATCCGGCGCACCGGCGGGGGCGCGGCGCTCGTCGACGACATAGCCGCCCGGCGGATAGGGCGCCGGCGACTGCGAATAGATCGTTCCCGGGGGCTGCGGATAGCTCTGCGCCAGGGCAAGCGAGGTTCCCCCTGCGCCTGCCGCCAAGGCAGCACAAATCGTCAGAATGCGTTTGATCATCATCGTTCTTGTATAGTCCCCAAGCCGACACCGGACCGTTAACGGCAGATGGCCGAAGATAGCGGCGCATTCAAGACAAATCCGCGAGATTCGGCCCAATTCGGGCATTTTGTGATCGCCCGGCTGGCCCGTGGCAACGGCGCCTCACTCGTTCACGAAACGCTTTCGGAGGTGTTTCCGGGGCATCCATACCGCCGATTTGTAACAAACGTTATGAAGTCGTTGCGCTATTCTTGAATCAGCCTGATTCGCGCGCGCCGGCGGTGTCCGCCCTGTCGCGATGGCGGTCAGTTCTGTGGTCACCGCGTTCCCAACGGCTCAAGGACCTTCGCAGCACCCAAGCGGAGGCGGAACTCGCGTCCATGCTCCCCGGCCTCCGTTTTTTGTTCGCCGCCATCGTGTTGTCGATGTCGGTCCTGGTCTTCGGGCTTGGTGCAGCGGCATTGCTGCGCGCCGCGCACGAAGAGTTTGTCAGCGTTCCGTCGCGGCGCGCCCCGCCCGAAACGGTGTTTGCGCAGCCCAATGAAGCCGCAAGGCCTGTCCTGGCGACGCTGCGCGTCGATCCGCCGGCCGAGGAGCCCAAGGCACCGGACAATCGGGCACCGGAGAATATTCCGGCGGCGGCGCTAGCCGAGCCAGAAGCGATCGTCACGGCGCCTGCAGAGCCTGAAGGGATCGCTGCGCTGAAGCCGGACGATTCATCGCCGCCGGCGACGGAAAAACCCGAAATCACGGTCACCGAAACCCCGGCACCAAGTGAGGCGGCACCGGCTCAAGCCGATGCGCCCGCCCCCGCCCCCGCCCCAACAGATGAAATCAAGATCGCCGCAACGGCGGAAGTCTCGCCACCGAGCAGCGAAGCTGCGCCTGCGGCATCCGAACAAGCCGGCGCCCCGGCTTCGCCGGAGACCGACCTCGCCTCGGTCAAAATCGCCACGTTGGGCGGTCCGCCCGTCACCATCGAACCACCGGCACAGACAGCCGACCCCAAGGCCGACGGTAACGTCATCAAGAAGCGCGCGCAGGCGCGTCGGGCGAAGGAGCGCCGCAGGCTGGCGCAGCGCGCCCGGCTGGCGCGACAGGCGCCGCAGCAGCCGGCCGATGCGTTCCCGCAGCCGACGATCACGACTCGCACCCGCTGATTTTTGCGATCAGGCCGGACCGGTCGCGAGCGGCGGCCCATCGGGCAAGCCCCATTCGGCCCATGAGCCGTCATAGAGTGCGCTGCCGCGCACGCCGAGCCGATACAGCGCCAGCGTCAATACCAGCGCCGAGACGCCGGAGCCGCAGGTCGTTACGATCGGTTTTGTCAACTCGATGCCGGCGCCCTTGAACGCCTGGCGCAACTCCTCCAGCGGCTTCATCGCGCCGGTACTGGCGTTGAACAGTTCGGCATAAGGCACGTTGCGGCTGCCGGGGATATGACCGGAGCGGCGACCGGGCCACGGTTCGGCGACGGTGCCCTCGAAACGCGGGCGCGGCCGCGCATCGACCAATTGCTCGGCATGGGTTTCCAGGTTGCCGAGCAATTGCCCTTTGCTTCGGACAAAGCTCGGATCGAGCTTCGCCTGGAATTTTCCAGGCTTCGGCGTGACCGCGCCGGAATGCGTCGGGCGGCCCTCGCGCGTCCACTTTTGCAATCCGCCATCCAGCACCTTCACATTCGCGTGGCCGAATGAAAGGAACATCCACCAGGCCCGGGGGGCCGCGACCCAGGCGCCGGAATCGTAGGCGACGACCGTGTCGCCTGAGGAAATGCCGAGCGCCGATACGTCGCGCGCGAACTGGGCGGCGTCCGGATACATATGCGGCCGCGGGTCATTCGAATCCGCGATCGTATTGACGTTGAAAAATACCGCGCCCGGAATATGAGCAGCCAGATAATCGTCCGACGGCAGCGGCAGCACGCCGGGCATCTTGTAGGACGCGTCGATGATTTTGATCCTGGGATCGTCGAGACGGGCGGCGAGCCAGTCGGTGGTCACAAGCGGATCGTCGGTGGGAGGCATCATGCAGTACTCCGGGCGTTTTCCATTCTCGTCATTGCCGGGCTTGACCCGGCAATCCATCGCCCTTGAAAAAAATGTCTTTGCGAAGGGATGGACAGGCGGCCAAGCCCGCGTGTGACGACCTTTTAACCCTTCGGCTTCTTCGGCTCGAATTTCTCGACCGGACCGCCGGCGTCGCGCCAGGCCGCAAAACCGCCGGCCATATGCGCGACCGGTTTCAGGCCCATGTCCTGCGCGGTCTTGGCGGCCAGCGCCGAACGCATGCCGCCGGCGCAATGAAAGATGAACTTCTTGTCGCCCCGGAAGATCGGCTTGGCATAGGGGCTCGCCGGATCGATCCAGAATTCCAGCATGCCGCGGGTGCAGGAGAACGCGCCGGGAATCCGGCCGTCGCGCTCGATCTCTCTGGGATCGCGGATATCGACGATTACGACGTCATCGCCTTGCGCGGCCTTGATACTGTCGGCCGCGCTCAGGGTTTCGATCTCCGCATTGGCCTCGTCGATCAGCGCCTTGATGCCGCGGTGGATGGTCTGGGGCATTGAACTAACCTCTTGATCGATATTCGAAGAAGTCGCAGCGAAAAAAGGTCCGCCCCCGCTCTCCCATCGGGAGAGGTGAAGTAACTTTACCGCACCAGTTCCTTCATTGCGCCTTCGAGGCCTTCGATCGTGATCGGGAACATGCGCTCCGAAAACAGCCGGCGAATGAGGGTGGTGGATTCCGAATAGTCCCAGTGCCGCTGCGCCACCGGATTGAGCCACACCGCGTGCGGATAGGTGCGCGTGATGCGTTCCAGCCAGACCGATCCGGCCTCTTCATTGACATGCTCGACCGAGCCGCCGGGCACCATGATTTCATAAGGGCTCATCGAGGCGTCGCCGACGAACACCACCTTGTAGTCGTGCGGGTATTTATGCAGCACGTCCCAGGTCGGGGTGCGGTCGGTGAAGCGCCGCCTGTTCTGCTTCCAGACGCCCTCATACAGGCAGTTGTGGAAGTAGAAATATTCCATGTGCTTGAATTCGGTCTTCGCCGCCGAGAACAATTCCTCGACCTGCTCGATATGCGAATCCATCGAGCCGCCGATATCGAAGAACACCAGCACCTTGACCGCGTTGCGCCGCTCCGGGCGCATGTGGACGTCGAGATAGCCGTGGTTGGCGGTCTCCTTGATGGTGGTGTCGAGGTCGAGTTCGTCGGGGGCGCCGGTGCGGGCGAATTTGCGCAACCGCCGCAGCGCGATCTTGATGTTGCGGATGCCGAGTTCGACGTTGCCGTCGAGATCCCGAAATTCGCGCTTGTCCCACACCTTCACCGCGCGATTGTGGCGGCTCTTCTCCTGGCCGATGCGGATGCCTTCCGGATTGTAGCCCTCGGCGCCGAACGGCGAAGTGCCGGCGGTGCCGATCCACTTGTTGCCGCCCTGGTGCCGGCCCTGCTGCTCCTTCAGGCGCTGGCGCAAGGTCTCCATGAGCTTGTCCCAGCCCATCGCCTCGATCTGCTTCTTCTCTTCCTCGGTGAGGTATTTTTCCGCGAGCTTCTTCAGCCATTCGGCGGGGATGTCCGCCTTCTCCATGGCGTCGAGCAGGCTCTCCAGCCCCTTGAACACGGTGCCGAACACGCGATCGAACTTGTCGAGATTGCGCTCGTCCTTCACCAGCGCCGCGCGCGAGAGGTAATAGAAATTTTCGACCGTCTGGTCGGCGAGGTCGGCGTTGAGCGCCTCCATCAGCGTCAGATATTCACGCAAGGTCACCGGGACCTGGGCGTCGCGCAGCGATGTGAAGAATTGCAAAAACATGAGCTACAGATTGCCCGCCGGACCGTGCACGTCAAGGGCCTCGGCGCGCCAGACAGGCCTAGACCTGACCGGTTTTTCAACTAGAATTGAGCTGTCGGGGCTTTTTCAACGGGGCGATATCAATGACTATCTTGGCGGTACTCGTGATCGGCGCGATCGCCGGCTGGCTCGCCGGCCTGATCGTGCGCGGCGCCGGTTTCGGGCTGATCGGCAATATCGTGATCGGCATCGTCGGCGCGCTGGTGGCAAGCTGGCTGCTGCCGCGACTCGGCGTCAGCCTCGGCGGCGGCGCGTTTCGCGACATCGTCAACGCCACCATCGGCGCGGTGATCGTGCTCGTCATCCTCTCGCTGGTCAGACGCGCCTGACGCATTCTTTCACCCCATGACGACCGCCGAACCGGCGGTCGTTTCCTGTTCAGGAAGCGGCGCTTCCGCGCTCAAGAACAAACAACAAGGCAAGCCTTCGATGAAGTTTACCGGCACCAAAGACTACGTCGCCACCGACGACCTCAAGATCGCCGTCAACGCCTCGATCGTGCTCGAGCGCCCGCTGCTGATCAAGGGCGAGCCCGGCACCGGCAAAACCGTACTGGCCGAGGAAGTCGCCAAGGCGCTCGGCGCGCCGCTTTTGACCTGGCACATAAAGTCCACCACCAAGGCGCAGCAGGGCCTCTACGAATACGACGCGGTGTCGCGCTTGCGCGACAGCCAGCTCGGCGATGCCAGGGTTTCCGATATCGGCAATTACATCAAGCGCGGCAAATTGTGGGAAGCCTTCACCCACGAAAAGCGCCCGGTGCTGCTGATCGACGAAATCGACAAGGCCGACATCGAATTTCCCAACGATCTGCTGCTCGAACTCGATCGCATGGAATTCTTCGTCTACGAGACCGGCGAGAACATCAAGGCCAAACTGCGCCCGATCGTGATGATCACCTCGAACAACGAAAAGGAACTGCCGGACGCCTTCCTGCGCCGTTGCTTCTTCCACTACATCAAGTTTCCCGACATCGACACCATGAACCGGATCGTCGATGTGCATTTTCCCGGCATCAAGAAGCGCCTGGTGGAAGAAGCCCTGCGGATCTTCTTCGAAGTGCGTGAAGTGCCCGGGCTGAAGAAGAAGCCCTCGACATCGGAACTGCTGGACTGGCTCAAGCTGTTGCTGAACGAGGACATGACGCCGGAGATGCTCAGGGAACGCGATCCGCGCAAGCTGATCCCGCCGCTGCACGGCGCACTGTTGAAGAACGAGCAGGACGTGCATCTGTTCGAGCGGCTGGCGTTCTTGAGCCGGCGCGAGGTTTAGGCTCGCCCGCGCCGATAAGGGGTCGTTCTGGCAATTCGTTGTCAGGCAGTCTCCGACAGGCGGCAGACCCGACGCGCCGATCAACGATCCGACGCGCTACCGACTGTAATAGCTCGGCATGGGGAATGCTTCCGAAGTATTTCGCCGACTGCGCCGCTACTGCACCTTCGCGAGCTTTCTTCCGGCAGGGACAATCCCAGCCGTCTTCTTTCCCGTAGAATCGAACTGTTTGAGATAGGCGACGATATCGTCAATTTGCTTCGGATCTTTCAAGCCTGGAAAAGTCATTTTGGTACCGGGTATCTTGGCCCTTGGATCCTTGATGTATTCGCGGAAGGTTGCTTCATCCCAGGTGACGCCGGAATTCTTGTTCGCGGGAGAATAGCTGTAGCCTTCAATCGTCCCGGCCTTTCGCCCGAAGAGCCCGTTGAGCACCGGGCCAACTGCGTTCTTTGCGTTCTCCCCAATTTGGTGACACGCCTTGCATTGGACGAAAATCTTCTCGCCCGAAGCTACATCCTGGGCATACCCAGGGACGATGGTGAAGATGCCGGCTCCGAGCACGAGAACGAGACTGCGCATCCGACTATCTCCATGGCCGATAAGGAATACGCTCGCGCAAACCGCCGCGACAATTTTGCCAATTCGCCAGCACACCCTGGTGCCGACTAGCCCAGCGAGTTGATGATTTCCCGATAGGCAGCTTCAGGGAACGCTTTCAGCGTGCGCGTCCGGATGTTTCCCAGCATGCCCAGCTGCAGGTTGAAACGTGCCGCCACAGCATCGTCCGGAGCTTCGTAGATCGCGACGATGTCATAGTCGCCCATGGTGAGGAAAAAGAATTTGAACTCGCCGCTCATATCTTTGAGGGCTTTCTTTGCTGCGTCCAGGCGACGTGGCGAGTCCTTCACGTTCAGCACGCCCTGGTCGGTCCAGTTTGCAAGCATGACGTATGTGGTCATAACCCTCCTCCTTCTGGTGCGAGGCAATGATATCTACGTCGCTGGCGCGAAAAATAAGATCCGGAGGAGGTGCGTGTAGTCGGATTCGAACACCATGATCGCCACAAACACCAACACCAACACCGGCGGGAGCAGGATGGCATAGGCCAAGGCCAACCGCTCCCAGGCCATGTGCATGAAGACGGCGACGATCAAGCCAGCCTTCAGCACCATGAACAGCAGGATCAGCGACCATCTGAGATAGCCGTGGAAGCCAAAGTAGTCGACGAGATAGGAGCAGGTGCTGAGGACGAACAGCCATCCCCAGACCACGAGATAGAGCTTGATCGGGTGCTGCTGGCCCTTTGCGTGCGCGGCGCCTGATGCGAGTGCGTCATGCACATGAGCGCGTAGCGGATGTTGCTGTCCTTCCATATGTAGCGCTGCGTTTGTCATGCGCCGACCTCACCAAAGATAGAAAAAGGCAAAGATGAAGACCCACACCAGATCGACGAAGTGCCAGTACAGGCCGGTGATTTCGACGATCTCGTAATGCCCCTTCCTGCTTGTGAAAAAGCCGCGCCTTTCGACATCGAAGTCTCCTCGCCAAACCTTTCGCGCGATAATGATCAGGAAAATTACGCCGATCGTCACGTGGGTGCCGTGG
>Ga0193699_10001058_pt1 | contig 11134 bp, 7 predicted proteins | sample L3c2metaG_FD_160095 | JGI IMG/M metagenome (GOLD analysis project Ga0193699, IMG submission 160095) | Soil microbial communities from a riparian zone of the East river system, Colorado, United States - L3c2 | ecosystem: Environmental > Terrestrial > Soil > Riparian zone | place: USA: East River... | reverse complement strand
CAGCGCCGTGAGCATGATGACGGGAATGTCGCGCGTCGCGGCGTCGGCCTTGATCCGGGCAGCCACCTGGTAGCCGTCCATTCCCGGCATCATGATGTCGAGGAGGATCAGATCGGGTGCCTCGTGAGCGACGCGCTCCAGCGCCTCGGCGCCCGAGGTCGCGGTCACGAGGCGATAGCCCTCCGGCGCGAGCATGACCTCCAGCAGCTCTCTGTTCTGACGCTCGTCGTCCACGATGAGAATGCACGCCGGTGGCGCCGCGACGTCCGGTCGCTTCGTCATGCGCCCGCCAGCTGCAGGGCGACCGCCGCCAGGAATGCCTGATAGCGAATGGGCTTGGCGATGTAGCCGTCGCACCCGGCGGCACGGATGCGTTCCTCGTCGCCTTTCATGGCCAGCGCGGTGAGGGCGATTACGGGAATGGCGCGGGTGGCCTCGTCCGCCTTGAGCAGCGTGGTGGCCTCGAGGCCGTCCATGCCGGGGAGCTGAATGTCCATCAGGATCAGATCGGGCTGCTCGGCGCGCGCCATCGCCATCGCGACCTCGGCATCCGTGGCACTGAGCACGCTGTGCCCCGCCGATTCCAGGAGGAAAACGGCCAGCGTCATGTTGGCCGGATTGTCCTCGACGACCAGCACTCTCGTCATCTCAGGCCACCACCTGGCGCCCCGACATGGCGCGCCGGACCTCCGCCTCGAAGCGGCTGCCGGTGAAGTCGCCCTTCTCCATGATCGCCGAGACGTAACCGTTCAGGCGCGAGCGGTCGCGTGGCGTGATCGGCTTGGCGGTGACGACGAGGATGGGAATGCGAGCCGTGTCGGGGTGCAGGTTGAGCGCCTGGACGACGTCGAAGCCGCTCACCTCCGGCATCATCAGGTCGAGCACGATCAGGTCCGGCAGCTCGCTCCGGGCGATCTCGATCGCATCCTTGCCGCCCGTCGCTCGCAGCACCGTGCTCGCGAAGCTCGTCAGTTGAACGGCGATCAGCTCGACCGCCTTTGGGTCGTCGTCCACCACCAGCACCTTGAGCGCCTGCCCCAACGCGCGGGGAAAGAGACCGAGATCGACGAGCGACTCATGGAGCTCCTGCCGCGAGATCGGCTTCTGCACCACCGCCGCAGCGCCGAGCGCGAAGCCCTTGTTGCGATCGGGCAGGATGGAGATGATCACGACCGGAATCCGCGAGAGAGCCGGGACCTGCTTGATGCGGCCGAGAAACTCCCACCCGTCCATGTTGGGCAGCATGATGTCGAGCGTGATCAATGACAACGGCTGCTGCTCCGCGACCTCCAACGCGTCCTCCGCCGAGGTGGCGATCAGCACCACGAAACCTTGCGCCTCGAGCTGCACGCGGATCAGTTCGGCGGACTTCGGGTCGTCCTCGACGACGAGCGCGACGTGCGCGCCGGCAGGCATCGGTATGGCGGGCATCGGGGCCGCCGGCGTGTGCCCGCGCCGCTCCGTGCGCCGGAGGGGGAGCCAGACGGCGAAGCGCGAGCCTTTGCTTTCCGCACTCTCCACCGCGACTGTGCCGCCATGCAGCTCGGCGAGCAGCTTCACCATCGCCAGCCCCAGTCCGGTGCCCTCGAACTGCCGGGCCAACCCGCTGTCGATCTGGCTGAACGGCTTGAACAGCTGCGCGAGCCCCTCTCGTGAGATGCCGATGCCGCTGTCCTTGACGCTGATCTCCAGGAACTCCGTGTACTCGGTGTCGACCAGGGGAAAGGTCCGGCGCGGCCAGGAGCCGGAGGTCTGGCCGACCTCCGCCCGGAGCACGCGCGCGGCACGCAGCGTCACCTGCCCGCCCTCGCCGGTGAACTTGAGGGCGTTGGACAGCAGGTTGTACACGATCTGCTTGACCTTTCGCGCGTCGGCGTAGATGGTGCCGAGATCCTCCGTGGCGTCCAGGGACAGACGGATGCGGCGGGCTGCGGCCTTTTCCCGGATGATGGACAGGCTGTTCACGAACAGCGACGATACCTGCACCGGATTCAGGTCGAGCAGCATCTTGCCCGCCTCCACCTTCGACAGATCGAGGATGTCGTTGATCAGCGAGAGCAGGTGCGTGCCGCTGCTGAAGATGTCGCCGATGAACCCGCGCTGCCGCTCCGTGAGCTCGCCCAGCATGCCGTCCTTGAGCACCTCGGAGAAGCCGATGATGGCATTCAGCGGCGTCCGCAGCTCGTGGGACATGTTGGCGAGGAACTCGGACTTCATGCGGCTGGCGTCTTCCAGTTCGGCATTCTTCTGCTGGAGCGTCTGCTCGATGCGTTTCAGCTCCGTCATGTCGCGCGCCGAGGCGAACACGCCCTGGAGCCGCCGGTCGCGGTCGTGGAAGGTGGTCGCATTGTACGAGACGACGGTCAGCGCGCCGTCGCGGGCCCGTGCCGTCAGCTCGTAGTTCGTGACCTTGCCTTCGTTGAGCACCCGGTTGATCCCGGCTTCGGCGCGGGCGGGATCGGTGAAGTAGTTCTTGAACGGCGCGCCGATCAGCTCGTCGCGCGTGCAGCCGGTGAGCGCCTCCATCTGCTTGTTGACGTCGGTGATGATGCCACGCGGATCGGTGGTCATCAGCGCGTCGATGTTGGACTCGAGCAGGGAGCGCGTGTAGAAGTGCTGATCACGCAGCCGCTGATCGAGCTTCATGCGCTCCTCCTCCACCTGCTTGCGCGCGGTGTTGTCGGTGCCGATCAACAGATAGCCGATGATAGCGTCCTGGGCGTCGCGGAGGGCCGTGACGGACACGACGGCCGGAAACCGGCTGCCATCCTTGCGAAAGTAGGTGAGCTCGTAGATGTCCTCGATGCCGCGCGACGCCTTGAACACCAGCGCCTCGAACCCCGGCGTGATCGGCGTCCCCAGCTCGCTGCTGAGCGCCTTGGCGCGGGCGATCACCTCTTCGGGATCGGAGATGTCGGCCGGTGTGATCTTGTTCATCACTTCAGCGGCCGTGTAGCCGAGCATCCGCTCGGCGCCGACGTTGAAGATCTGGATCACGCCTTTGGCGTCCGTCGCGATGCTGGAGAAGTTGGCGCTGTTGAAGATCGCGCTCTGGAGCGCGCCGGCCTTGAGCAGCGCCTCCTCGGCGTGCTTGCGGGCGGTGTTGTCGGTGCCGATCAGCAGGTAGCCGATGATCGCGTCCTGCGCATCGCGCAGCGCGGTCACCGACACCACGGCCGGGAACCGGCTCCGGTCCTTGCGGATGTAGGTCAGCTCGTAGATGTCCTCGATGCCGCGCGACGCCTTGAACACCAGCGCCTCGAACCCCGGCGTGATCGGCGTCCCCAGCTCGACGCTCAGCGCTTTGGCGCGCGCGATCACCTCCTGAGGATCGGAGATGTCCGCTGGCGTGATCTTGTTCACCACGTCGGCGGCGGTGTAGCCGAGCATCCGCTCGGCGCCGACGTTGAAGATCTGGATCACGCCGTTGGCGTCGGTGGCGATGCTGGAGAAGTTGGCGCTGTTGAAGATCGCGCTCTGAAGGGCCCCCGTCTGGAGCAGGGCCTCGGCGCGGCGGACGTCTAGCTCGACGTCGGCCGCATCAGTGATGTTCTTGCGCGTAGACAGCATTGGGCCCTGGTTCCAGATGATCCGGACGCACGTGCGCGTGCTGCAAGCAGAGGATCAATTGGAGGTGACAACGGCTTCGGGCGAATTGTCAGGGGCAATTGGTCGGCGGCCGACGAGCACGCGGAGGCTACGCACCTACCGCAAGTTAGCGGCCGTACTCAGGAATACGTTGCTTGCGACAGCGCGGGAAGGGCGGTCCCAAGCCGCGCGACGATCGCCAACGTCACCTCCTCCGTCCGAACGACGCGCCCGTCCGGCACGGTGAGATCCGCTGTGAGCGCGCCCGCTTCGATCGTGCCCTCCACCGCGGTCTCGATGGCGCGCGCCTCGAGCTCGAGGCCGAGTGAATGCCGCAGCAGCATCGCGCAGCTGAGGATCGTCCCGATCGGATTGGCGCGTTGTTTCCCGGCGATATCGGGCGCGGACCCGTGAATCGGCTCGTACAGCCCCCGCCGCGTCCCCGTCGTGCCGGCCGGTCCGAGCGAGGCCGACGGCAGCAGTCCGATCGAGCCAGCCAGGGCCGCCGCTTCGTCGGTGAGAATGTCGCCGAACATGTTCTCCGTCACGACGACATCGAACATGCGCGGCTGCTGGACGAGCTTCATGGCGCAGGTGTCGACCAGCATGTGCTGCAGCTCGACGTCGGGATACTCGTCGGCGAGGACGCGTGTCGCCACGCGCCGCCACAGCCGCGACGTCTCGAGCACGTTGGCCTTGTCGACCGAGACGAGCCGCCCGGACCGCGTCCGCGCCAGATCAGCGGCGACGCGCACGATGCGCGCCACTTCTACGGTGGAGTAGGTGCAGACGTCGGTCGCGCGCTCGCCGTGCTCGATCGCCTCGAGGCGCTTCTCACCGAAGTAGATGCCGCCGGTGAGCTCGCGCACGACGACGAAGTCCACCCCCGCGAGATGCTCGGGGCGGAAGGGCGATGCGCCGAGCACGGAGGGACGACACCGGATCGGCCGCAGGTTCGCGAAGAGACCGAGGGCATGGCGGATCGCCAGCAACCCCTGCTCGGGACGCACCGATGCGGACGGATCGTCCCATCGCGGCCCGCCCACGGCGCCGAGCAGCACGGCGTCGGCGCGCTCGCAGAGCTCGTGAGTGCGATCGGGCAGCGGACGTCCCGTCTCGTCGATGGCCGCGCCGCCGATCAGCCCTTCCTCGAACTCGAACCGATGGCCGAACCGCTCAGCCACGGCCTCGAGCATCGTGCGTCCGGCCGCGACGACTTCAGGACCGATGCCATCACCAGGAAGGAGAGCGATCATCCGCGCGCATCCTCGAATGCCGAGATCTCGCCGGTGGCGCCGAGCAGATAGTCCATCTCGCCGATTCCCTCGAGCAGGCAGTGCCGGGCGAACGGCGCGATGGGAAACGTCACGAGGTCGCCGTCCGGCAGCTGGACCGTCTGGGACCCCAGATCGACCGCGAGCGACGCCAGGTAGGTGGAGGTGGCGACGTCCATGAGCCGTGCGAGCATGCGCTCGCTCACCTCGATCGGCAGCAGGCCGTTGCCGAGCGCGTTCCCGCGAAAGATGTCGGCGAACTGCGAGCTCACGACGACGTCGAAGCCGGCGCCCAGGAGGGCCCACACGGCATGCTCGCGCGAGGAACCGCAGCCGAAGTTACGGCCGGTCACGAGAATGCGGGCGCCAACCGCGGCGGGCGCGTTGAGTGGGAAGGAGGGATCGGGCGCCCCGTCGGACAGGTACCGCCAATCGTGGAAGGCGTGTCGTCCCAGCCCAGTGCTCTCGGTCGTGGTGAGGAAGCGCGCGGGAATGATCTGATCGGTGTCGATGTTCTCGCCCGGGAGCACGACGTAGCGCGAGGTGAAGGGGCGAAAGGGAGTCTTGGGCATCAGCTGACGAGCTCGGATGAGAGCGCGCGCGGATCGGCGACGACGCCGGAAATGGCCGACGCCGCGGCGGTCAGTGGGCTGGCGAGCAGCGTCCGCCCGCCCGCGCCCTGCCGGCCCTCGAAGTTGCGATTGCTCGTGGAGACGGCGAGCTGGCCGGGGCGGAGCTGGTCGCCGTTCATGGCGATGCACATCGAGCAGCCGGCCTCGCGCCATTCCGCGCCTGCCTGAAGAAAGATGCGGTCGAGTCCTTCGGCCTCCGCCTGGCGCTTCACCTGCTGCGATCCGGGCACGACGAGCATGCGCACGCCCGGCGCGATCCGGCGGCCGCGCAGCAGTTGCGCGGCCGATCGGAGGTCGGAGATCCGGGAGTTGGTGCAGCTCCCGAGGAACACCACGTCCACCGGGGTGCCGAGCATCTCCTGACCGGGCTGGAGTCCCATGTAGCGCAGCGCCGCCGCGAGTCCGTTGCGGTCGCTGCCTTCCACTCGGGCAGCGGGATCAGGCACGCGACCGGTGATGGCCATGCCCATGGACGGATTGGTGCCGTAGGTGATCATCGGCGCCACGCGTGACGCGTCGATCGTCATGCTGGCGTCGTGAACCGCGTCGTCGTCCCCGCGCACGGCCCGCCAGCGCGCGAGCGCCGCGTCCCACGCCGCTCCGTGCGGCGCCTGCGGGCGCCCAGCCAGGTATTCGAACGTCATATCGTCGGGCGCGACCATGCCGGCGCGCGCGCCGGCTTCGATGGACATGTTGCACAGCGTCATGCGCTCGTCCATCGTGAGAGCGGAGACGGCCTCGCCGCGATACTCGATCACGTGCCCGGTTCCGCCGCCGACGCCGAGCTGGGCGACGATCGCCAGCACGAGGTCCTTGGCGCCCACGCCCGGCGCCAACCGTCCGTCGACGCGAACCTCCAGCGTGCGCGGCCGCGTCTGGAGCAGGCACTGGGTGGCCAGCACGTGCGCCACCTGCGACGTGCCGATCCCGAACGCGAGCGCGCCGAACGCGCCGTGGGTGCTGGTGTGGCTGTCGCCGCAGACAACGGTCATGCCGGGCTGGGTGAGCCCCTGCTCGGGGCCGATCACGTGCACGATGCCCTGCCGATCGTCGCCGAGGGCGTAGAGCGGAATGCCGAACTCCTCGCAGTTGTGCGCGAGGTGTGCGAGCTGGGCGCGCGCGTCGTCGGGAATCAGCGGCAGAGTCGCGAGCGACGCGCGACGCCCCTCGCGCGGCGTCGTCGGCGTGGAGTGGTCCATCGTGGCGAGGGTCCGATCCGGCCGCCGCACGCGGAGCCCGCGTGCGCGGAGCTCGCCGAACGCCTGAGCCGACGTCACCTCGTGTACGAGGTGCAGGTCGACGTACAGGACGGCCGGCGCGGAGGGAGTGGCAGCGCGGACGACGTGCGCATCCCAGAGCTTGTCGAACAGCGTCCGACGAGGAGTGGTCGGCGTCATGAGCGTGCCCCTCCCTCGGGCACCCGGGCGCGCGGCCCGTCGTCGCCGGCGAGCAGCAGGAGCAGGTCGCGCTCGCCGATGGACTTCTTGCGGTCGGCGAGCTCCTTGAAGCGCTGAAACAGGAAGGAGAAGGCATCGTCGCCCAGCTCGTGCCCCAACTCTTCGAGGCGGCGGCGCACGGCGCGGCGACCGGAGTGCTTGCCGAGCACCAGCACCATGCCCTCGTGGCCCACCAGCTCGGGGGTGATGATCTCGTACGTCGCGCGGTGCTTCAGCATGCCGTCCTGGTGAATGCCCGCCTCGTGCGCGAAGGCGTTGGCGCCGACAATTGCCTTGTTGGGCGGGACCGCCATTCCCGCGCTGGCGGCGACGAGACGCGACGACCGCATCAGCTCGCGCGTCTCCACGCCGGTGGTGACGCCGAAGTACGCGGCCCGAGTGTGGAGCGCCATCACGATCTCCTCGAGCGACGCATTGCCGGCGCGCTCCCCGATGCCGTTGACGGTGCACTCCACCTGCCGCGCGCCGGCGCGCACGCCGGCCAGCGAATTGGCCACGGCCAGCCCGAGGTCGTCGTGGCAATGCGTCGACACCACGACGTCGGGCGAATCGGCGGCCAGGGCGCAGACGCTCGCCACCAGCGCTGCGTACTCCTCCGGCGTCGCATATCCAACGGTATCGGGCACGTTCAGCGTCGTGGCGCCCGCCTGGAGGGCGACGCGGAAGACCTGGCGCACGAACGACGGATCGGAGCGCGAGGCATCCTCGGCCGAGAACTCGACGTCGTCGACGAGGGCGCGGGCGTGCGCCACCGCAGCGTGAACCTGCGCGAGTACCTGTGAGCGCGTGAGGTGCAGCTTGTGCTCGAGATGCAGGTCGGAGGTGGCGATGAAGGTGTGAATGCGGGGGCGCGCCGCCGGCTCGATCGCCCGTGCACAGATGTCGATGTCGGCCGTGGTGGCACGGGCCAGCCCGCAGATGATCGGGCCGTCGGCGGTGCCAGTGTGCCGGGCGACCACGGAGACGGCCGCCGCTTCGCCGATGGACGCCGCGGGAAAGCCGGCCTCGATGACGTCGACGCCGAGCCGCACGAGTTGCTCGGCGACGGCGAGCTTCTCGGAGAGGCGCAGCGTGCAGCCCGGCGCCTGCTCGCCGTCGCGAAGCGTCGTGTCGAAGATGCGGACGCGCTCGGCCGCGCGCATCAGGCGGCGCCGTCAGCCTGCGAGACGGCCTTCTCGGAGCGGGGCACACTGGCCGGCGGGTACGTGCGCCGGGGCGGCTGCGATTCGCCGCCGCGCGTCGAGTGGTCGGAAGGTCGTGCGCTCGCGGACGAGTTGGGACCGTCGTTTGGCTGGTGCTGATCGAACGAGTGAGAGGACATGAGCCGTCGCGGTTGGCCGCGATGGCGGGGGCGCACCAAATGAAAACGGCCCCTTCCATCGCGGTGATGGAAGGGGCCGTTCGTCGCGGTTGCGCGAACTACTCGGGCGGGCCTCCCATGCACGAAAGCTCCCGACCGATGGTAAGGTCGAGAGCCGTGCTAAGGAGGAGGAGGCTGGCGCCGTTCATATGGTGGATGTTATCCGCCGTGCACCGGCTGTCAAGGTTTGGCGAGTGGCCCGTTTCTCGCCTTGCCGGGGACCGACTCGAGCCAGGTGCGCCGCGGCGCGGCTGGCTGGCGAGGGTCGGATGGCGTGTGTCCATAACGTGTGCAACCCATGATCATGATCACCGTCGCCATCATCGAGGACAACCGCCTCGTTCGCGAAGGGATGACGGAGATGCTCAACGAGTTGCCCGACGTCGAGGTGGTCCTGGCCGCGACGAGCCTCGAGTCCACGGCATTGAGGAAGGCCAGGCCGCACGTCGTGCTGCTCGACGTTGGTCTCCAGGACAGGAACTCGCTGCGGCTCGCCGAGACGGTCCAGAAGGAGATGGCGGAGTCGCGCGTGATCGTGATGGACCTCCTTCCCGTGCACGAGGAGATCGCCGAGTTCGTGAATGCGGGCGTCGCCGGCTTCATCCTCAAGGACGCGACGTTCGAGGATTTCGTCGGGACGATTCGCTCCGTGGCCGACGGTGGGCGAGTGCTTCCACCCCGGATGACCGGTACCCTCTTCTCGCAGATCGCCCGCGCGGCCGTGAGTCGCGGCACGGAGGCGGCGCTCGAGGCCGTGCGCATGACACCGCGCGAGCGCGAGGTGATCGCGCTGATCGCCGACGGGATGAGCAACAAGGCGATTGCGACGAGCCTCGGCGTCGCCACCGACACGGTCAAGAGCCACGTGCGCAACGTGATGGACAAGCTGGCCTTGCATTCGCGCCTGCAGATCGCCGCCTACGCGCACCGCCAGGACGACTAGCGCTCCCCGAAAAAGACGTACGTCCCACCTCACCTATTCAGGCGATAGGTGTGGGTAATGGCGTGCACTAACGTCACTGCATCTCCCTCCAACAGTTCCGCGAGCCAGGACGCGTTTGCGCCCACTCGCGTTCACATACATCGGGTCAGGAGCACTTTGATGACAAGCTTGACGAAGAGCCACACCCCACGCGCGCTCGGCACACGGGCGCGCTTCGCGCGAGTGGTCGCGGCGGTGGCGTTGGCCGGCGCATTCACAGCCGCGTGCGACGTGCACGGCGTCAGTGAGCCGGGCACCCTGTCGACGCTGACGATCTCGCCGGATCCACAGTCGATGGCGATCAGTGGCACCCAGCAGTTCACGGCGGTGGCCCGCGACTTCTCCGGCGCCATCGTCACGTCGGAGCCCGTGTGGTCCATCGTGGCCGGCGGCGGCACGATCAGTGGGGCCGGCCTGTTCACGGCCGGCACGGCGCCGCAGACCTACACCAACACCGTGCAGGCGACCAGCGGCGGTCTCACGGCCACCGCGACGGTGATCGTCACGGCCGGTCCGCTCGCCACGATCGCGGTGACGCCGACCCCAGTGTCCCTGGTGATCGGGACAAATCAGCAGTTCACGGCCGTGGGCAGAGATGCCTCCGGCAACGTCGTCCCCATCGCGCCGACGTGGTCCGTCGTCGCCGGCGGCGGCTCGATCAACCTCACGTCGGGACTCTTCACCGCCGGCAGCACGACCGGGACGTACACCAACACGGTCAGCGCCAGCGTTGGTGGAGTGGCAGGCTTCGCGACGGTCACGGTGACCAGCGGCGCGCTGGCTACCATCACCGTCAGCCCGAACCCGGCCTCGGTGCCCACTGGCGCCGCGCAGCCGTTCACGGCCGTCGGCAGGGATGCCAGCGGCAACGTCGTCGCGATCACACCCGTTTGGTCCGCCGTGAATGGCGGCGGCAGCATCAATGCCGGCACCGGTGTCTTCACGGCCGGCGCGTTCGGCGGGACGTTCAGCAACACCGTCCGGGCGACGAGCGGCACGATCGTCGGCTCGGCCACTGTCATCGTCACGACGTCGCTGGCGACCATCACCGTGACGCCGAACCCCGCGTCCATGCTCACGAACTCCACCCAGCAGTTCACCGCGACGGGCCGCGACGGTAGCGGCAACGTCCTGGCGATCACGCCGGTCTGGTCGGTCGTGAACGCCGGCGGAACGATCGACGCCAGCACGGGCGTCTTCACCTCCGGCGCGGCGACAGGCACGTTCAGCAACACCGTGCAAGCGACGAGTGGCGCGATCTCCGGTACGGCGACGGTGAACGTGTCGTCCCTGGCCCCGGCGCCGATCGTGAATCTCGGCGCGGCTGCACCCAACGGCATCATGGCCGGCACCGCCTTCACCTGCATCATCGGCGGCCGGATCAACGCGGACATCGCGATCAGCCCAGGCAGCACGGTGACCGGCTTCCCGCCGTGTGTCATCACGGGCACGCAGAATCTGGCCAACGCGATCGCCGATCAGGCGCAGATCGATCTCACCACCGCGTACAACACGCTGGCGGGGCTGCCCTGTCCGCCGGCCAACGCCATCGTGGCCAACCTCGGCGGCACGACGAAGCCCGCCGGTGTCTACTGCACGGCCAGCGGTATCGGCGTGACGGGCACCCTGACGCTCGACGGCGGCGGGGATCCGAACGCGACGTTCGTCTTCCAGGCCGGCACCGGGCTCACGACGGCCGGCGACATCGTCCTGATCAATGGCGCGCAGGCCAAGAACGTCTACTGGCAGGTCGGGTCGTCGGCGACGATCGGCACGGCCTCGCAGTGGAAGGGCAACATCCTCGCGCTGACAAGCATCACGCTGGTGGACAACGCGAACCT
>Ga0193699_10001057_pt1 | contig 11144 bp, 5 predicted proteins | sample L3c2metaG_FD_160095 | JGI IMG/M metagenome (GOLD analysis project Ga0193699, IMG submission 160095) | Soil microbial communities from a riparian zone of the East river system, Colorado, United States - L3c2 | ecosystem: Environmental > Terrestrial > Soil > Riparian zone | place: USA: East River... | reverse complement strand
GTGCTCAGCACCGGCGAGGCTGGCGGCGTTGTCGGCAAGATTCGCTTTCGCGAGCTGGTCCTGCGGGAACCGCGACGACACCTGCTGCCAACGCGAGACGCGCTCCCGCGGATTCGATTCCGCCAGCGCCCACAGGTGCCAGCCGGCCCGATTTTCGGGATCTGATGCGATCGCGCGCGAGGCTAGATCACCGACCGCCTCGGGGCCTGCGCCGATCAGCCAGTAGTGATTCGCCAGAGCGACGAGCGCTTTGGCATCATCCGGCCGCTCGGCCACCGCGCACTCGAGTGCCGGTAGCGGATCAACCGCTTCTTCACCTACGGGAGATATGCCTGCTTCAGTCATTCGAGTGCGATGGTCAGAATTCGATCAAAAAAAAAACGCCCAGTTACAAGCTGCAAAGCTTGCAGCTCCCAGCTTCGGTATTGTACGACACAAAGGTAACGGTCAATCCAGAATAGGAAAAAAACGTGCTGGACTTTCCCCGCGCGGCACCCTACCATTCAATCATTGCTGGACAATTCCGGCGAACGATAGTACCATTCTTGCACAAAGCGCAGCCTAGTAGCGCGCTATTCCATACAGAATAGGGTTCCGGTTTTCGCGTGAGTTCAATACCGCGATGCACGAGAGCCATCGAGTAGCACTTTTCTTCTCAGCCACACCACAACTGCATGAGCGAACGTCGACGTCCTTTTCGTCGCGGCCGGAAGTCACGTCCTTCCGGCAATCAACCACAAACTCCACTCTCCGAATCCTACAGCGATGTAGATCCGTATCTGGAGCCCATGGATCCTTCCATACCCACCCCCGACGCAGCGCCGATACCCGATGCGCGCGACAATATGACATCACCAGCGATACCTTCTCCCAATCCCAATCCATCATCTGACCCGTCCGACGCGGCGCCAGATTCCGATTCCAATTCCCGCGCTGACTCCTCTCCGAACGGATCCGGCGACACCGGCGCCCCTCCCCAACAACAGCAGCAGCAGTCGTACAATCCGCAGCGCGAGAGCGGGGAACGAGAGAGGGGCGGGCAACAGCAGCGCGACGGCAATCAGCGGCACCCCAACGAGCGCGGCGACAACAATCGCAACAACGGCCGACGCGGCCGCAATCAGCGCGGACGCGGAAGACAACGTCCGCAGGGCGGGCCTCGTGGAGGTGGCGGTGGTGGTGGCGGTGGCGGCGGGCAGGAACAGGCATCGCGTGCACCGGTCGCACCCGTCATTCCGGACGGAGAATCAACGGGATGGTTTGATCCACAGCGCGAAGGCGGCTTCATTCGCCGCGCCGCGAACAGCTACCTGGCCGAGCCGGGCGACGCGTACGTCTCCACCCAGGTCATGCGGCAGTACATGCTACGCCGCGGTGACCAACTGCTCGCTACCACCGGACACGATCACCGCAATCGCATTGTCGTCGTAGACGTTAAAGAGATCAACGGAGCCGATCCCGAGGCGGCAGCACGGCGTCCCGACTTCGGCTCTCTCATCGCGTCGTATCCCGAGCGGAAGCTCAAGCTCGAGACGGGGAAACCCGCCAAGAGTGGACCCGAGCTGACGCGCCGCGCCATCGATCTCATCGCGCCAATCGGGTACGGCCAGCGCGCCCTCATCGTCGCCCCGGCCCGCGCTGGCAAGACCATGCTGCTCCAGGCGATCGTCGAAGGCGTGGCAATCAACCACCCGCAGGCGGCGCTGCTGGTTTTGCTCGTCGACGAGCGCCCCGAGGAAGTGAGCGAGATGATCACCTGGGGCTATGGCGAGGTTGTTGCCTCCAGCTTCGACATGCCTGCGGTCAGGCATACCGATGTCACCGAAATGGTGCTGGAACGAGCACGCCGACTCGTGGAGCTAGGCAAGGATGTCGTCATCGTACTGGATTCGATTACGCGCATGGCGCGCGCTTACAACACCGTGGAGCGCGGCACCGGCCGCACCCTCTCCGGAGGTCTGGACTCCTCCGCGATGGCTAAGCCTAAAGCCTTCTTCGGCTCCGCCCGCTCCGTCGCACCCGAGCACGGCGGGGGCTCCCTCACCATCATCGCCACCGCGCTCGTCGAGACCGGATCGCGCATGGACGACGTCATCTTCGAGGAATTCAAGGGCACGGGCAACTGCGAGATCAAGCTCGATCGGTCCCTTTCGGAGAAGCGCATCTTCCCCGCGATCGATGTCGCGACCAGCGGCACGCGTCGTGAAGACAAGCTGTTCCGTCCCGATCAACTAGAGCATGTCTACACTCTCAGACGTGGCCTTCAACAGATGCCATCCAGCTCCGCGATGGAGTGGCTCATCAAGCGCATCGCAGCCACGCCAAGCAACGACGCGCTGCTCGAAGGTCTCTAGAAGCGCTCTTTCGCGGCTGCTGCTGCGGTTCTTCGCGACGATCCTTTTTGTTCCGGGCGTACTCGCATCGCAGGCCACTGAACCAACCGCGCCGCTCCACCCTGAAGTAGTCAACCTCACGCTCAAAGGCGTGAAGGTGGTCAGGCAGAGCGATCTCCTTCAGAGCATCTACACCACGTCTTCGCACTGCAACGGCTTCCTCCTCGTGCCGTTCTGCTGGATCAGCAAGGCGAAGTACTTCTACACCAAGAACTACCTCGATCACAAAGAGCTCGAGCGCGATGTGCTTCGCGCCCGCGTTTTCTACTGGAAGCGCGGCTACCGCGAGGCCGAGGTCGATACGGTGGTCGTGCCACGGGGGAAAAACCAGGTCGGTGTGACCTTCCTCATCAAGGAAGGACCGGCGACGACGGTCTCCGATATCATCGTCAGCCAGCCGACGCCACTGCTCTCGAGGAGAGAGCTCTCGCGGCGCGTGGTCCTCGCCAAGAATGCTCCGCTCAATCTGATCAGGCTCGATTCTTCGCGAATCTCTTTGCAGTCGGCGCTGTTCGACCAAGGGTACGCCGACGCCGAGGTGGACACGGCGGTCGTCATCGACACGACGTCGCGGACCGCGGTGGTCAAGCTCACGCTCGTTCCGAAATACAAGACGACCGTCGAGGACATCGTCATCACCGGCAACCAAGGCGTGAGCCAGCGCACGATTGGGAAATCGCTGACGTTCCACATCGGTGACATCTTCAAGCGCTCGGAGATGCTCCGCAGCCAGAGAGCGCTCTACGAGTCGAATCTCTTTCGACGCGCCGCCATCGAGCCGCGACCGCCAATCGACATCGCCACTCCCGACTCGGCCAAGATAGTCGTGGTCACCGTGCAGGAAGCACCGCCGAGGGAAGCGCGGATGAGCGCCGGATTCAACACCGTGGACTTCTTCCAGGTCGACGGACGCTTCACCCACTACAACTTCATGGGCAGTGCCCGCCGGCTCGATATTCAGGCAGTGGTTGGCAATCTCTTCGCGAGCTCGCTCAACGGTCGCGGCATCTTCCACAATGCATCGGTCCCTCAGACGAGCCAGCTCGCGCGCTACTTCGTTCCGACCTACAACGCGAGCATCGACCTTCGCCAGCCCTGGTTCCTGTCCCCGCACAATGAGCTGGCGCTGAGTCTGTTCACCCACCGCCGCAGCGCGCCCGGCATCTACGTGGATCGCGGCTATGGAACGAGCTTCACTTTCACGAGGGATGTGGCGGAGCGCGCGCCACTCAGCTTGAACTACAGGTTCGAGATCAGCAAGGTCGATGCAGGCGACGTCTATTTCTGCATCAACTACGGAGTGTGCGACACGCCGACACTCGAGGCGCTACGGGGAAACCAGAGGCTTTCGCCATTCTCCATCACGTCCGTCATCGACCGTACCAACGATCCCTTCTCGCCCAACAGGGGATATCGCGCCAACGCCAGCGTCGAGCACGCATCGGCATACACGATGTCGGATTTTCGCTACAATCGTGCGACCCTCGATGGCGCCGGGTTCTTCGCGGTGAGAACGCGGGGAGCCATCGGTGCTCACGCCCGAATCGGATGGGTAAGTCCACTGGGCAGCACCAGCCAGGCGGTCGGCATCGGCGCGGACCTGGGCAACGGAATCCTCCACCCCAGAAAGCGCTTTTACGCGGGCGGATCGCATTCGGTGCGGGGATTCGGCGAAAACCAGCTGGGTCCGCGCGTCCTCACGATTCCAATCACTTCCCTCCAGTCGCACGACAGCCTGAATGTGGCGTGCACGTCCGGAACCGACGTCACAGCGTGCGATCCCAGTGCCGGAGGGCTCCTGGATAGGGATTTCCAGCCGAGTCCCCTGGGGGGCAATTTCGTGGTCGAGGGGAGCGTCGAGGCGCGCTTTCCGCTCTGGCGGGACCTGATGGGGGCGGGCTTTGTGGACGCCGGAATGGTGCGCCAGAAGACCGATCCGACCCTTCCCAAGCGCAAGGCGGCCATAACTCCGGGCTTCGGGGTACGGTATCACTCTCCTGTAGGCCCGATCCGTGCCGATGTAGGGATCAATCCAGGGGGCACGGAGTCCCTCCCGGTAGTAACCGAGAACGTGGTGAATGGCCAAAAGACGCTTGTCACTCTACAGAAGCGGCGAACCTACGCACCCACAAAGGGCGGGGGATTCCTCGACCGGGTCGTCCTCCACCTCTCGATCGGGGAAGCTTTCTAGCAGGTGGTGGGTCCGTCTCCTCGTAGGGCTGGCAGTGGTCGTGGTGCTCCTGCTGGGCGCTGCCTTGTTGTTCACAAACACCGACTTTGGCCGTGAGCGCATCCGCCGCTATGTCGAAGGGCTGATTCAGAGCAACAGCCACGGCATCGTCCACATCGGCAGCGTCACCGGCAATCTCCTGCACGGAGTGACGCTTCACGATGTCGTGATCACCGACAGCGCCCGCGCACCGTTCGTCAAAGCCGACGAGATCTGGGCCAAGTACAGCCTCGGCACGCTGCGCGGGAAGAAGCTCGAATTCGACGACGTGAAGCTTGTCCGGCCGGTCATCATGATCGACAAGCAGCCGGGTGGAAAGTGGAACTACGACCGGATTTTTCCGCGCGACACGGTGACCCGCACCGGAGTGAAGAGTACGGGGTGGGGAACGTGGATCCGCTTCAGCAACGTCACGATCGTCAACGGCGATCTCACGGTGCGATCGCCGTGGGATCCCGGCCCACTGACGCCCGCCGAGCGCGCTGACAAGGTTCGAGCCGCGCTTGGCCCGGAGGGCAGACTCAAGATTCTTCAGGTCGCCAAGGGGTATCAGAAGGAATCGAGCTTTCACAGCATCAACGGAATTTTCCCGCTCGTGCGTCTCGAGGATCCCGGATACAAGACTCGCCTCGTCGATGTCACAGCGCTGAAACTGGTCGCCGAGCCTTTCCGTCCGCCCGTTGCCGACATACGGGGACTGACTGGAAGTGTGGAGTTCACAGGCGATTCAGTGTGGTGGAAAGGGGTGCGCGTGACGTTCCCTGGAACACGCGCGAGCGGCGATGGGCGCTACCTCATGGAATCCGGCGATCTGCATCTGCGGCTCCATGGCGATCCCGTGCGCACGGCTGACATTCGCTGGGCGATGCCTCGACTTCCTGAAAACGGCTCGGGTAAACTCGATTTCGGCCTCGATTGGACCAGTGACGAGAGCGTGTATCTCGCGAAAAACATGGACGTGACGCTCGAGAAGTCGCACGTCACGGGACAGATCGAAGCCACGATCACGGACACCATCGCGTACCGAAATGCCGATCTCCGGTTTGCTTCTCTCGACACGCGATTGCTGACGCACATCTTCCCGACGATGACATTCCCGCGTCCGCTGACGCTGACGGGGAACGCGAAATTCGATGGTGGCGAGCACGCGCTCAACGTGAACGGAGACGTGGTCATCGACGACCGCCTGTCGGGACGAAGCCACCTCACCGCGGTCGGCGTGATGGGATTGTCCAAGGGCGTCTTCACCGCGAACGACTTGCGCGTACGCATGCTGCCGCTGCAGATGGGCCTCGCCAAGTCTATCGCTACTACACTGCGAGTCGGCGGCACTCTGACTGGAACGGCCACGTTGAACGGCTCCTCGGCGGCCATCATGACGGCGCAGGGTGATGTCACCTTGGTCGAGCTCGGAGCGGTCTCGCACGCGACCGGCAGAGCGGCCATGCGCGCGCGCGGCATACCCTGGTACGACGTCGATGCGATGATGCATCCACTGGGTCTGGCGACGATCGGCCGGTTCATGCCGAGCGTCGGGCTGAAGGGCAGCGGCAGCGGTCCGCTCAAGCTCAAGGGCTTCGAGAACAACCTCGCGATCAACACGCAGCTCACGTTCACCGACGGTGGATTCCTCGACCTGCGCGGAACGATGGATTTGAACAGCAAGGACGCGGGCTACAACCTCGAGTTCAACACCAAGGCGCTCAATGCCAGCACGATCATAGAGAAGGCTCCATCCACTTCGATCACGGCGGTGGGATCGGCGCGCGGGCGCGGGACCGATCCCGCCACGATGCAGGCGCAGCTCGTCGCCGACGTGAGCCCATCCACCATCGATACGGTTTCGCTCGATCACGCGAATGTCAGGGTCGCTATCGCAAACGGAATCGCGAACTTCGACACTCTGTCGGTCACTCTGCCTCAGGGACTCGTCGAAGCGAAAGGCACGATCGGGCTCACCACCGCGCACTCGGGAACCCTGTCGTATCACGTCGCCATAGACTCGCTTTCCCGCTTCGCCGGCCTGATATCGACGGACACCGCCATCGTTCGTCCGCGGCCGGGAATCCTGGCGCAACGGGTCGCGAAGGCAAAAGCCGATTCGACACGAGTCGCGCGCGCAACGGAAGTCGAGCGCGCGGTCACCGGAATGGCGCTCCCACGCACAGTGGTTGATACGCCGGCGGCGGTGCGCAAGAACGAGCTGTCCGGCTCTGTACGAGCCGATGGCGTCGCTACGGGCAGCATCAGGGACTTCACCGCGAAGGGAACTGCGTCGGGCACCAACATCGTCGCCCGCGGCAACACCATCGGCTCCTTCACCGCCGACTACGATTGGATCCACGGGCGAACTCCACAATCACAGGTTCGCATCAACGCTCAGGCCAGGTCCGTCAGTGCCGCCGGGTTCGATCTCGACAGCGTCGGCGCGAAGCTGACTTATCAAAAACCCAATGGCACCGTCCAGCTCGTCGTCAATCAGGACAATTCGCGCACGTACACGGCCGACGCGGCGTTCACACTCGACAAGCTTCGCAACGCGCTGACGCTCAATACGCTGAAGCTGCAGTTCGACACGAGCGTGTGGGCGAGCACTCGTACCGCGGCGCTGCATTGGGGTCAGGCCGGGATAGACGTGGAGAATCTCGAGCTGCGCAACGGCGTAAACGGGCGCATCTACGTCAACGGGAGCATTCCGAAAGAGGGCAATGCCAATCTCGACATCGCGGTCGACAACCTGAATGTCGCCGACGTGATCGCGCTCACTCAGAGCAGCGTCAACGCGAAAGGATTGTTCTCGCTCAACATCCACGCGACGGGCACGCTCGAGAATCCGCAGTTCAAGGGCGTGTTTGGCGCGACCGATCTGGTCTACAACGGGAGTCCCGTAGCCGAACTGCACGGCAACGTGGACTACGCGAATCAGACGCTCACGGGGCACGCTGAAGCACTGCGCGCGGGCCAGGTGCCATTCCTGAGCGCCGAGGGAACCGTCCCGATCAATCTGGCGCTCTCGGGTGTGACTGGATCGAGGTTCCCGACCGACCGGCAGATCGCGCTCAACATCAAGGCCGACAGCCTGCCACTCGATCTGGTGCCGCAGTTCAGTCAGTTCGTCACCAACCTGAAAGGTCGCGCCAGCGGCTCGTTCAAGGTCGGTGGCAGTCTCAATCGCCCGCAGCTCACCGGAACGTTCGCGCTTCACCAGGGGCAGGCGAGGGTCATTCCCGCCGGGATCAACCTCAATCAGATCGAAGCATCGATCCGGATGCTGGGTGACACCGTCGTGATCGATTCGCTTGCGGCCTATAGCAAAGGCCCGATCTCGATCACTGGTGGCCTGGGTCTGGGCTCACTCACGACGCCGAGCTTCGATCTCAAGCTCAGCGCGCGGAATGCGCAGGTGATCAACAACCATCACGGAGAGCTTCGGGTCAACGCGGATCTCGCGATGAACGGCCCGTTCAAGGATGCGCACGTCACCGGCAACGTCCGGATTCTCGAGGGCGTACTCGATATTCCACCGTCGGAGAACAAGAACCTCGTCGGCGCGGCCGACCCCGCGGTTTTCAATGTGCTCGACACGGCGGTGATGAGCGATCGCGAGCTCTTCCCCACGCAATCGCCGCTGCTCGCGAACTTGCGGATGGATGTGAATCTCCGCGTCGATCGTGATGTGTTCGTCCGCTCGCGAGAGGCGAACATCGAAGTGTACAGCGATGGCGATCTGGGCGTGCACGTCAATCGTGCGAAGGAAACGCTGGTGCTGGACGGCGTGCTCTTGACCGAGCGAGGCACGTATACGTTCATGACTCGCCGTTTCAACATCAAGCGCGGATCGGCCACCTTCATTAATTCCACGGAGCTGAATCCGACGCTGCAGGGAACGGCGGAATACGTAGTGCTGCAGCCGAATCGCGAAGCAATCAGCATTCAGATCGTCGTCGGCGGAACGTTGCGGTCGCCCAATATCTCGCTTACGAGCGATGCACAGCCGCCGATCGCGCAGAGCGATCTCCTCAGCTACCTCGCGTTCGGCCAATCCTCGTCGTCGCTGGTTCAGCTCGAGGGCTCGGGTCTGACGAACGGGAGTGGCGGCTCGAACCTGGTAGGCACCGGCGCGGCTCTAGCCAGCCGTCAGCTCGCGGGCATCGCGATCGGTGTGCTGGCCGATCAGTTCACGGGAGAAGCGGCCCGCTCGATCGGCGTCGACGTGTTCAGCATCACGCCTGCCGACGTGCAGACGGATGTCGGCACCTTCCTGCGCGCGACGCAGGTCGAGTTCGGGAAGTACATCAAGTCGCACACCTTCGTCGAGGTGAAATCGCCGCTCGATCCCCAGGCGCTGGTGAGGCCGGGCGTCCAGATCGTGCACCGCTTCGGCGGGTTGCGTGGGTACCGGCTCGAGACGGGCGTGGATACGCGCTACTTGCTGCGGGAGCCGACTTTGTCGCGCGACCAGACTGTTGCGACGACCAGTGCGTTCGGGGCGTTCCTCATTCGGGAATGGCGGTTCTAACAACGAACTGGGAACCCTCCCGATGTTCGGCATCGGCCTCCACTAACGGCGCCAACTCACGGGCGCACCATCGGCTCGCCGAGGTGACCGCCACCGCGTCATCATTCAGCGCGTCTGCGTGTTCGACGAGAAGTGCCGCTGCCTCGGTGCGCGCGATCGCATATGCAAATCCACGGGCGCCCGCCTGCTGAAATTCGGCGCCAGCCTTGCCTGCGCGCGCGGCGTATTGCTCGATCCGCAGCAGCGCGCTCAAGGTCTGTTCGATACACGGCGACAGCCCGGGCCGTTTGACGCCGCCAAGCCGACGCCTCACATCGGACAGCCATTCGCCCAGCACGTCGCTTCGCTCGATCGCGCGGAGCGCATCAAGGCTTAGAATGTTGGTCGTGCCCTCCCAGATCGACAGCACCTGCGCGTCTCGCAGCAGACGCGGAAGTCCGGTGTCCTCCAGGTAGCCGGCGCCGCCAAACGCTTCGAGCGCTTCGCTGGCGACCGCTATCGCCTGCTTGGCAGAGTAAAGCTTGGCCACCGGAATCAGCAGTCGCAGCAGCTTTAATTCAGATTCGTTGGCAACGCCACACTCTTCTTTGCCGAGCAACTCCACGACACGAAAGGCCAGAAGAAAAGCGGCCCGTAGCTCCAGATGCATATCGGCGAGCGTCTCGACGTGCAGCGGATGCTCGATGAGCAGTTTCCAAACGCGCCCCGCCGCCGGGCGTAATCGCTCGCCAACGCGACCGCGCGACGCATTCCCGCCACCGCCGCCACGGCGTTGTACACACGCGTGACATTGAATAGCGTGGCGATCTTGCGGACCCCATCGCCCGCGCCGCCTACCAGCTGCGCGGGCGTGCCGTCCAGCGTCAGCTCGGCGGTAGGTAACGCACGCGTACCCAGTTTGTCCTTGAGGCGCTCGACTCGAATGTTGCGAAGCATTCCGTCGTTCCCGCGCAGCTGGATGAGAAACACGCTCAGCCCGTGACTTCCAGCTGACGCGCCTTCGATGCGCGCGAGTGTCATCGCGACCTGCGAGGTCGTGGCCGATGTGAACCACTTCGAGCCATAGAGGTTGTACGTGTCACCTTCCTCGCACGCCGCGATCGTCGTCGTGCTTCCAACGTCGGAGCCGCCGGTGCGCTCGGTCATCCATTGGCCCGACGTCCAGAACTCATTCGGATCGCGCGAAGTCAAACGCGCGAGCACCGGTTTAACGCTTTCGTCGCCGTGAACCTCGAGAAACCTGGCGGCGCCGTCCGTCATCGCGAGCGGACAACTGTACAACGCGGACGACGGGGCAAAGAGGTACAGTCGCGCAAACTGGTGGATGCGCGAGTGCGCTCCGTGTCTGCGCTCATAGGCGGTCGCGACGATGCCTTCGGTTGCGGAGATCCGATCCAGCTCGCGCCACGCCTCGCTCGTCTCGATCCGGTCGACGCGATGTCCCCACGCGTCGTACGGAATGTGACGCGGTGGGGATGCTTCCGCCGATTCGCCCAGCGCCAGAATATCCGTAGCGGCACGATGCCCAAGCCGCCGGAGATCAGGCTCGATCTCGGCCAGCACGTTCGCGGGCAATCGCCAGCGAAGGTACGCGCGGAGAAGCGCGTCGTCGTCGTACTGATTGCCGAGCCTTGGCGGATCCTGGAAGAACTCGGACATGCGATCTGGCGCCCTCGTCCCGAAGAAACTAGGTACGTCCGGAAATTAACCCTCTGACCATGGACGAACAGCAACCAGTCGGGTACCGTTGTCTTTATGTGCGGCCGCGCGACTGTCATCAACCCCGACGGAATCACCGAGAAGCTTTACGGCTTCACGAAGAAGTTCGTCCCGACCGACTGGAAGCCGCGCTATAACCTGAATCCCCACGAGGACATTCCGGCCGTCTACTACGACCCGTTTCTGAAGGAGCGGGTCCTGAGGACGATGCACTGGAATCTCATACCCTCGAAGCTCGAGAGCCGCGACAACGTCGTCGCGTTCGATTCCCAGTATTCGACAT
>Ga0193699_10001056_pt1 | contig 11148 bp, 7 predicted proteins | sample L3c2metaG_FD_160095 | JGI IMG/M metagenome (GOLD analysis project Ga0193699, IMG submission 160095) | Soil microbial communities from a riparian zone of the East river system, Colorado, United States - L3c2 | ecosystem: Environmental > Terrestrial > Soil > Riparian zone | place: USA: East River... | reverse complement strand
CCTCCCGTTTCTCGCTGCACGAGCTCCGTACGACTAGAACATCACTCCGAAAGTGATTGGAATGAAATTCAGGTTGGTGCCATTGACCTTGGCCTGGTTGAAACGAGCTTCCAGGAACGTGTCAAACCCGCTGAGCGGGAACGAGATGCCACCGCCCGCGTTCCATCCGAAATGGTTCTCGGAGTATGAGCCCAAGCCGGTGACGGAGACGCCAACGTTGTACAGTCCCGCGCCTCCGATGACGTAGGGGGAGACCCCTGTGGACGGAAACTTGTAGACAAAATTTCCGGTAACGCTGGTGAAGTGCGCATTTCCGCCGCCGCCTTTGGCTCCCATCTGGTTGTACGCGCCGTCGATGCGCACTCCAAGGGGAATCATGCTTGGCTGGAAGCCAAGGGTTACGGTTCCGTTAAAGCCAGTCTGCACATCGTCCGCTAGATCGCCCATTGGAATCGCTGCACCGGCGGCTACGCCGAAGTGCACCGAGTTAGGAGCTATCTGCGCGCCCGCCTCGAACGAGACTAGCGCGACTCCAGCTAGGGCTGCCGCAATAAAAGATTTCAAAGCAACTCCTGGTTAGTGGACGCGTCCGGAACGGCCGGACTGCCGTCAATCAGACGCTAGTTTTGTGTTGCACCGGAGAGTACCGGGTGTGCCGGTAACTCACAATGCCTCACCCGGACGAGCTTGTGTCTGGCGGAGTAACCTGCGGCTGAGCTTTGGGCGGTTGAGCTTTAACTGCTTTTTTTCGAGTGCGCCGCGGGGGCGCCACAGGTTTGTTCTTGACGATGTACGATGGGTCGATTCGCTCGAGGCGCCGCTCGCGCGCGTCATCCAGAGCAGTGCGGCATTCGTCGCGCGCTTTCACCAGCGGTGCGGTGTCCACTCGACTGAGCGCGGCAACTGCTTCGTCATGGTAGCTCGTGATCAGCGTTGATTCCGGCTTGAGAAACGGAATCGAGCAGACCTCGTCGACCGGATACTTCGGCCCCAGCAGCGCCAACACTCTTCGCGGCGACCGAGGCAGCGCCGACGCAAGCGCGATGGATAGACTGGCCTCGGCCGATGCGGATGCGGGAGTCAGCTTGTCCGCGACATCCAGCCACGTGCTATCGCCTGTCGCGATCCCGTTCATTACTGCGCGTCCGAAGTTCTCGTCCGCATCGATCCGCTTGGCGACGGTCTGCCCACCGCCCAGCTTGATTTCGGCGAGTACCAGGTCAGCACTGCCACTCGGCGTCCATCTGCTTTCCTTACAGCTGGTCATGCCGAGCAACGCGAGCCACACTCCAATGACGAGGTCGACCCGTCGCCGCCTCATCGTGCAGGCGCGAAGCTGTTGGAACAGTTCAATGGCAAGGTGACGAGCCCTTGTCAGTAAAGCGACGTCCCCGCACGGGTACGAATTCCCAGTCGTAGCTGCTGGCGTGAAGCGTCAGCTTAATGACACCGAAGGTGGTGTTGTTACGCATTTCGCTGTTCTTCGCATTGCGCACGAATTCGTAGTGGCTGTACCCACCGGTCCCCACCACGAATTGCCGCATGCCCGTGCGCTCGTCCAGATTGCCGTCGGCAGTCATCGGCGCGAAGCGCTCGTAGATGTGGTCGTGTCCTGAAACAACGACATCGACTCCCGCCGAAGACAGCGCGCTCCACAGCTGCACCGCTCTCGCGCTTGTTTCATGCGGACCGGAGCTGAAACGCGGATGGTGGAAGTAGGCAAGCGTGCAGAGCGCCCGATTCCTTGCCAGATCGCCAGCGAGCCACTTCCCCTGCGCCGACGATGGTCCTGTCCTGATCATTGTGTTCAGAGCGACGATGTGCCACGCACCGAGATCGTAGCTGTAGTAGCCCTTGCCTCGATCACCAGCGGCCGCGCCGAAGTAATCGAAGTAGGCGTCGACGTAATCACCCTCGTATTCGTGGTTGCCGGGAACGGGGCGCGTGCGATTTTTATGACGCCCCCACGACCGGTCGTAGCAGGGAAACGGGTTCCGCACGTTCTTTGAGAGGTACGCGTTGTCGCCAACCGTGAAAACGGTTCCCGGAATGTCGTCGAGCAATCTGGCAGTCCGCTCGGAGCCCGACGATCCGCAAGATGCGATGTCTCCGGCGCCGACGAGGACAGGATCGGTTTGGGAAGCGAGCGGTGAAACAACGCTCATTGCGAGCAGCAAGCTGCGAACTAACATGTCTGCGGAGAGCATGCGGATGAATAAAAGCAAAAATCGGCCCTCGCCCGAACCAAACAATTGCGGTGGCCCGAAAGTAGCCTCTTGAGGGTTTTTTCTCGGACGATCACCCAAACTCCCAACGTGGCCTTCAGCCTTCCCGGTTTGGCGCAGCGCCGCGTTCTCGCGGTGGTGCCGGCAGTCCTCGTTCTAATCATTGCCGCGCTGGCTTACGGGCGAGCGCGAAGCGTAGTCGCGGATGTTGAAGAAGTTAACCGCAGTCACGAGATCATAGAGGCTTCCGATGACCTCCGGACCAGAGCTATCGACGCCGAAACTGGACAGCGCGCATTCCTGTTGACGGGAGAGGATGTCTTCCTCGACCCCTATCGCGGAGCTCGCTCCGACATCAACCGATATCTGGATACGCTTCGTCGGCTGACGCGCGAAGATCCGTCCCAAATGGCGCGCCTCGGTGCGATTGACACGCTCATAGCAACCCGGTTCGTGCTGCTGGACACCGGCATTGCGCAACGACGGTTCGGCCCACCCGGAGCGGCGGCCAATCCAGACCGGCTGCTGCGCGGAAAAGAAAAAATGGATCAGCTTCGCACCGCAATCGCGAATCTTCAGACTCACGAGCAGTCGCTGCTCGAGGAAAAGCGAGTAGAGGAGCAGCGGAATGTTCGCAGCGCCTTGATAACGATCGGTGTAGTCGGAATCGCCGCGCTGCTGTTGAGCGCGCTCGTCAACCTTACGTTCTCACGCGCAGTGCAGGAGCGCGAAACCGCGAACGCCGAGCTCCGAAAGCTGAATGAAGACCTGGAGCGACAATCCGGGCAGCTCGAGACCCAGGCAGCCGAGATGGAATCGCAAGCGGCGGAGCTCGAGGCTACTTCGGAAGACCTGCGCTCGACCAACGACCAGCTGACTCGGAGTCAGGTAGGCGCACTCCTGTTGAGCGACGCCAGTGGCGTCCTCGCATCGACGCTCGACTACGAGAAGACCCTGGAGAGCATTGCCAGGCTCGCCGTTGGCGAGCTCGCCGATTGGTGCGCGGTAGACTTGGTCCAGGAAGGTGGAAGTGCGCGACAAGCGGTCGTCGCTCACGTGGACACGGCGAAGATCAAGTGGGCGAGAGAACTCAACAAGCGCTACCCTCCCAACTACAGCGGGCCGACCGGAGTGGGACACGTAATACGTACCGGAAAGCCCGAGATTTATGCGGAGATCTCGGATGAAATGCTCGTAACCGCGGCTCGGGATGAAGAGCACCTCACTATCATGCGCGAGCTGCAGATAGAGTCAGCAATCGTCGTCCCGATGACCGCTCGCGGACAGACTCTGGGCGCGATCACTCTCATCAGCACGCAGAAAGGCCGGCGCTACGACGACACCGACCTCGCGCTCGCCATGGAGCTTGCTACGCGCGCTGCGATTGCGATCGACAACGCGCGGCTTTACAGGAGCGCGCTGGCGGCGAGTGAGGCAAAATCAGCCTTCCTCGCCACGATCAGTCACGAGCTGCGGACTCCGCTCAACGCCATCATCGGCTACCAATCGCTGCTCAATGAAGGAATCGACGGAGCTCTCAACGACGCCCAGCTCCGGCAGCTTGCACGCATCAGGGCGAGCGCCGATCACCTCCTCGGCCTGATCGACGAGGTACTTACGTTCAGTCGTGTGGAGGCCGGCAAGGAGGTTGCGCAGCCGGACGATTTGCGGCTCCGGCCGCTGGTTGAAGAGGCAGTGCTGATGGTGATGCCGCTGGCGGAAGCAAAGGGATTGAGCCTGCGTGTCGATGTGCCCGATGCACAGCTGGTCACCGACGGCGTAAAACTCCGCCAGATCCTGCTAAACCTTCTTTCGAACGCGGTGAAGTTCACTGACCGCGGCGAGATCTCGCTTCGTGCGAGAGAGAGCGAAGATAGGGTCGAGTTTCAAGTCGTCGACACGGGACTCGGCATCGCCCGTGAGAATCTGGACAGAATTTTCGAACCCTTCTGGCAAGTGGAACAAAGGCCTACCCGAAGGGCGGGCGGAACTGGGCTGGGTCTCAGCGTAAGCCGAAGTCTGGCCCGGATTCTCGGAGGAGACGTAACCGTGGAAAGCAGGCTCGGCGAAGGAAGCACCTTCACCGTCCTCCTTCCAGCGCGGCCGGCTTGAACTTGCCGGCCGCTGCGCTAGCGGTCAGCCGAAGAAGGGAGCGCCTGTCGCGCTGCGTCTCGCTGCTCGGTGAGCAATCGCGTGGTGAAGCGTTGGCCTTCGGTGATCCGCTCCACCTCGAGCGCAATCGCGTCGACTGACTGATTGAGCTGAGCGAGCTGCGCCGAAACGTCGGTTGATATTTGTGGGCTCGCGCCCTTGCGGTCCATGCGTCGCGCGAACGCCCGCGCGAGAGGGAGACCGATGATGATTATCGCGATCGTCATGAAAAAGGCGACCGAGATGTCGACGGCCTGAGGTGGGATAATGTCGCTCGCTGGAGGCATTCCGATGATTGTCTGCTCGCCATTGGGTCCGCGAATCGTGAACTGACGAGGCGACGCGGGCGGCGCTGGTGGTGCTGGAATTTGTCCCGTTCCTTGCGCAACTCCGCCGGCGATCTGCGCGCGCACCTGTTCCCTGATCTGATCGCCGAACGCCCTATCGGCGGCGCGCTGCGCGTCAGCGGCCGTGGTCGCAGCCTGCTTCGCGGCGGCCTTCGCGGCCGTCGGCGCCGACTGCCTCGTGGCAGCCCCTTGTTGTTGGATCAAGATTCCGTTCAACGTTGTGATCACCATCCGTCATTCTCCCGATTCGGAAACAGCTCTACGTCCTGGTTGAATGTAAGCGCCCAGCCTGGAGTGTGCCTCTTCGCGTTCCGCGCTCAACGCTCCTCGGCCTGATTCCGTATTAGCTTAGTCTCCAAAACGCTTCGCGAACCTGCGCTGGACCGATCGTTCAACCAACAGCCAAACCAATGCGAGCCCACCCCGTCCTCTCCGCTCTCGCCGGCGCACTGCTTTGTGCCGCGCCCCTCTCCGCTCAGCTCACAACTCCACTCGACTCCCTGACCCTCGCCGGGTTTCGCTGGCGAGCCATAGGTCCCGCCAACATGGGCGGCCGCGTAACGGATATCGAAGGAGTACCAGGCAACCCAAAGGTCTTCTACGTCGCGACCGCCACCGGCGGAATCTGGAAGACCATCAATGCCGGCACGATGTTCGTCCCGCTGTTCGACAAGGAAAGAGTGATCTCGATGGGAGACCTCGCTCTCGCGGCGTCGAACCCCAACATCATCTACGCGGGAACGGGCGAGGAAGATTCTCGCAATTCCATCTCACCGGGCGGAGGCGTGTTCAAGTCGACCGACGCCGGGAGGACGTGGAAGCTGATGGGACTGGAGGCGACTCAGCAGATCGGCCGCATCATCGTAGATCCAGCCGATCCTAACATCGTATACGTAGCAGCGTTGGGTCACGCGTGGAACTCCAACCCGGAACGCGGACTCTACAAATCCACCGACGGTGGCGCGACGTGGAAGTTGTCGAAGTTCGTCAGTGACAAGGCAGGATTCGTCGATCTCGCCATGGATGCGAAGGATCACAACACGCTGTACGCATCGAGCTGGGAAAGAGTGCGCGGTCCTTATTTCCTGAAGAGCGGCGGCCCCGGTAGCGGACTTTGGAAGTCCACCGATGCCGGCGCGACGTGGAAGGAAATTCGCGGCGGCGGTTTTCCGGAGACGACCAAGGGACGCATCGGCATCGCGCTCTCGCCCTCGAACCCGCAAGTCGTCTACGCCTGGGTCGAGGCCGACACGGTTGCTCGCGCGCTCGCGCGTGGCGAGAAGCCTGATACATCCAAGCGGCAAAAAACGAATAGCGGCATTTACCGCTCCGCCGATGGAGGCGCGACGTGGACTCTGACATATCGCAACGAGGCGCCGGCCGTCGGACTCGGTGACGCCCGTCCGTTTTATTACTCGCAGATTCGCGTTGATCCGCGCAATCCGGATCGCATTTACTGGATGTCGTCCGTGTTTCGCACCTCTGAAGACGGAGGCAAGACTTTCCGTCGCGGCGCGCTCGGCGTTCACACCGACTGGCACGGCATGTGGATCGATCCGAGCGATCCCGAGCACTACATCCTTGCCGACGACGGCGGAATCGCCGTGACCTATGACCGCGGCGGCACCTACGATTTCATCAACAACATGCCGATCGGCCAGTTCTACGCAGTGAGCTACAGCATGGAGAAGCCCTACAAGGTCTGCGGCGGTCTGCAGGACAACGGATCGTGGTGCGGACCTTCCCGCGCAAAAAACCGCATCGGAATCACCAACAACGACTGGTTCAACGTTGGCGGCGGCGACGGATTCTACAGCGCGATCGATCCGGACGATCCCAACATCATCTACAGCGAGTCACAAGGCGGGAATGCGTCGCGGCTGAACATCGCGCAGAACACGCGCGCAGTGATCATGCGTGGCGGCGGGCGCGATCGCGCCAGCATTTTTGAAGATTCCGTCATCGTGGCGCGCGGCGACACGACCAAGCCCGAGACTCCGCAGATCACGCACGCGCTGTCCGATATCCGCGCGCGCGCGGCGGCCGATTCGGCCCGCGGGTACAGGTTCAACTGGTCGACACCGTTTTTCCTCTCGCCGCACGCGTCGAGTACCGTGTACATGGGCGGTAACCGGTTGCTCAAGTCGTCGGACCGCGGCGACCATTTCTATCCGATTTCGCCGGATCTCTCGACGAAGGATTCCGCGCGAATCATCATGAGCACCAAGCTGACTGGTGGCGTGACCCGCGATGCGACCGGGGCCGAGACCCATGGCACGATCACGACGGTGGCTGAGTCCCCGATCCGCCCGGGAATTCTCTGGGTGGGAACCGACGACGGCAACGTGTGGCTGACGACGAACGACGGCGGGTCGTGGACCGACCTGACGACCCGCTTTCCCGGCGTGCCGAAGAAAACGTGGGTGAGCCGAGTCGAGCCATCACACTTCGACACGGCAACGGTCTACGTGACGTTCGACAATCACCGCGAGAACGATTTCCGTCCCTACGTGTTTGTGTCGAATGATTTTGGCAGGACGTTCCGCTCGATCGCCAACAACCTTCCCACCGGCGGCGCTGACTTCGTACACGTCATTCGCGAAGACCCCGCCAAGCGCGACGTCCTGTTCGTGGGAACAGATCTAGGTGCGTACGTCTCGACTGATCGCGGTGCAACATGGCAGCGGTTCATGACCGGCCTCCCGACCGTGCCGGTGCACGATCTCAAGATTCATCCGCGCGATCGCGAGCTCATTGCGGCGACGCATGGACGCTCGATTTACATCGTGGACATCGCGCCGCTGGAAGAGATGAACAACGCCATCATGGCGCAGGGAACCAACTTCTTCACGCCGAAGACGGCGTACCAGTACTCGCAGGCGGGTACCCAGAACTTTCCGGGCAACAAAAACTTCCTGGCTCCGAATCCGACGTTTGGCGCCGAGCTCGTCTACCGGTTGACGGCTGGAAATGCGCGGAGCGACACGACGCGAATCCTCGTCACCAACATTCGTGGCGACACCATTCGCACCTTCACCGGCCCCGGAGGCCCGGGTCTGCACCGCGCGTATTGGGATTTGCGGACGCGTCCTCGCCCACTCGGACCGGCCGCGCTGCGCGACAGCATCAATGCCGCCCGTGTGAGGCGTCAGCGCGATGATTCAGTGCGTGCCGCGCGCGCGGCGGACACTGGCGCGGTAGTACGCGACACGAGTGTGGCCGGCCGCGGCCGGAGAGGTCCGGGCGGCGGGGCCGGTGAGATCAACTTGCGGCCCGCCGAGGGACCGATTGGCGGCGCCGCTCAAGGCGGCGGCGGTGGTGGCGGCGGCGAAGGCGGCGGTGGCGGCGGTGGCGGTGGCGGCGGGTTCGGCGGCGCCCGCGCCGGGAATCTCGTCGAACCGGGAGACTATCTCGTGACCGTCAATGCCGGCGGACAGACAATGCGACAGGTAGTCCACGTAGAGAGGGTAGGGGAGATTCTCAACGTGGATTTCGGACCCGATGAAGATGTGGACGAAGGAGAGCCGATCGATCCCTGATCAGCGCTTGTAGATCGTTCCCCCCTTCATCACGAAGCTGACGCGTGTGAGCTCGCTGATATCCGCGATGGGATCTCCCTTCACCGCGATGATGTCGGCGAGCTTGCCTGCTTCGAGGGTGCCGAAGTTGTCGGCCTGATCGAGGAGCTGCGCTGCCACCGACGTTGCTGACTTTATCGCCCCCATCGGGGACATCCCGTACCGCACCATGTACGCGAACTCCTGCGCCTGGTTTTCCGTCCAGGCGTAGCCACCGACGTCGGTGCCGTAGCTGATCAACGCGCCTTTCTTGAGAGCCTTGCCGAACGCGATGCGCTCGAGCTCCACCATCTTCGGCCAGATCCCTCCGCGTCCCGGCGCGACGTAGACCCCGACGAAGATCGTAGGACACCAATAGACTTTCTGCGCCACCATGCGATCGAGAAGATCATCCGTGAGACCGTCGCCGTGCTCGATCGTGTTCACGCCGGCCCTTAGCGCCGCGTCGATCCCGTCCCACCCCATCGCGTGCGCGGCGACCTTCCTGCCAAGCCGGTGCGCCTCGCTGACGAGCATCTTGAGCTCTTCGTCGGTGAAGTTCACCCACGAGCGAAGCCGTCCATCCGATCCGATGTAGTACCGGCGGTCAGCGTAGAACTTGATCCAGTCGGCTCCGTACTTCACCTCTTCGCGCACTGCTTTCCGGATGTCTTCCGGACCGTCGACGATCTGCACACCCTCGGGCATCTTCAATTCCCACGAATACCCAAGCAGCGGATATGTTCCGGTGGGCGCCATCGCTCGTGTCGAGACGAACATTCGCGGTCCGGGAATCACGCCGCGCGCAATTGCAGTCTTGACGTCGACGTCGGTGTACATCGCCCCTTCAGTTTCGAGATCGCGGATCGTTGTGAAGCCGTTCATCAGGGCGGTGCGAACCGCCGCGGTCGCGCGAATCGCGCGGTACGGGTTGCTCTCCTTCAGCAGCTGTTCGTCGTAGTCGGCGCTCGTTATGTCGCCCTGAAGCAGGACGTGGGTATGGTTGTCGATCAAGCCCGGCAGAATCGTCGCTCCCCCGAGATCGATGATCTGCGCTCCGGCCGGAGTTTTGGATGCGATGTCGGCATTGCGCCCGACCGCAACGATGCGATCACCCTGCACGACGATCGCAACATCGTTCTGCACGACGTCTGATCTTCCATCGATCAGATGTGCAGCGCGGATCACGTACGCTTGTGGTGACGCGGTCTGCTCAGTGGCTTGTGCCGTTGCCGAAAGCGGAAACGCGAGCACGAGAGAAAGTGACAAACGACGCATGTGAGGGCTCATAATTGGGGAAGGAGTGTAACACGCGGGCAACGGATTCACATCACTACTGACACCTTGTACGTACTAGAGCAGAGTTTACAGCGTTGTACGCAATCCGCTATTGCTATATCCGCGCTGCGCTGTAGTGTGGGATGTGCGCGAAATTCATCTGTTTCCGTTCGTTCACGCTGCGAGAACTTGCATAAGGCACATAAAACTTGACCGGCTCCATACCTGACAGCACGGATCTCGATCGCTTTTCTTTAGCGCTGCGCTTCTCGCGTGAGCAGGTTGGCGCGCTTTACGAGCGCAGTGTGGGCTCGACGGAGCTGGAGCACCACGCGCAGCTACTCGCCGCGCTCCAGGATCTGAGCATCGCCGAAGAGGAGCTGCGCGCGCAGCACGAGTCGATCGTCGAAGCGCAGCGCGAGCTCGAGATTCAGCGCGTTCGGTACCGCACTCTGTTCGAGGGCGCGCCGGATCCTTACGTAGTCACCGACGAGCACGGAACGATCGAGGAAGCGAACGATGCGCTTGCCCAGCTCCTCGGGGTGCCGGTTGAAAGCCTTGTCAGGAAGTCGCTCGACTCCTTCATAGACCCACGCACCCGCCGAGCAATGGATGCGCGTCTCCGTGAGCTGCGCGACGGAGGCAGACTGGACACCCCGCTCGAAGTGAAAGCGTCCAACGGCAGAGCGATTCCCGTCGAAGCGACGCTGTCCATTCTGGAGTCTGCTCTCGACGGCAGAAAAGCGTTCTGCTGGCTGCTGCGGGATGTCAGCCACCGCGCGGAAACCGAAGAGAGCATGCGCGCGCTCAATCGCTCGCTCAATGCCCGGGTCGCGCAGCGAACGAGGGAGCTCGAGCTCGCGCTCGAGGGAGAGCAATCCGCTCGCAAGGATGCGGAAGCCGCGAACCGCATCAAGACCGAGCTCTTTGCGCGATTGAGCCACGAGTTCAGAACACCGCTGCACGCGGTCTCCGGTTATCTGGAGATTCTCCAGCAGAACATTCACGGCGCGCTGACGAAAGAACAGCGACGCGATCTGGATCGGATCCACCAGGCGCAAGAGCATCTGATGGCACTGGTCAACATGATTCTCGACTTCGCGAAGCTCGAGGCTGGCCCGATCGAGCTCTGCATGGCGGAGATTCCGATCGAGGAGACTCTGGTCGGCGCCGAAGCCTTGGTGTTCCCACAATTCGCGAAGAAAAAGGTCACCTATACGCATCGCGCCGGCGATCCTTCGCTGACCGTGTTCGCCGACAGAGAGAAGGTGCAACAGATCCTCGTCAATCTTCTCGCCAACGCGATGAAGTTCACTCCGGGGGGCGGAGCCGTCGATCTCGATTGGAGAATCGAAGACGATTCGCTTCTGATTCGCGTGCGCGACACCGGACCGGGCATCCCGCCGGAAAAAATCGAGCAGATCTTCGAGCCGTTCGTCCAGTTGCGCCCACTCGGAGCCCTCCCGACGGGTGGGACCGGACTGGGGCTTCCCATCAGCCGCGATCTTGCGCGCGCGATGGGGGGAGACATCAGCGCCGCCAGCGTGGAGGGCTCGGGGTCGACGTTCACGGTGACGCTTCCGCTGCGCA
>Ga0193699_10001055_pt1 | contig 11151 bp, 14 predicted proteins | sample L3c2metaG_FD_160095 | JGI IMG/M metagenome (GOLD analysis project Ga0193699, IMG submission 160095) | Soil microbial communities from a riparian zone of the East river system, Colorado, United States - L3c2 | ecosystem: Environmental > Terrestrial > Soil > Riparian zone | place: USA: East... | reverse complement strand
GCCGCGTTTGTGCGTGGTGCAGTAAAGCACCGGTTGGAGTCGTTTTCATTGGCTGGTCTCCCGTTGCTGATAGGCGGCACCCAAATTGGACGGGCTGCGCTACCGCGCAATTTCAATCTCGGGAAAACGGTTGCGATTGTAGGCGAGCAACCAAACACATGGCGAAAACGTGACGAAGCGCGGCTTTTCTGCTGTCTTCCGCTAATGTCGAAATGGGTCAACCCCTGCCCTTCAGCAACATTGCGCGGGCTAACATCGGATAAACAGGCCGTCTCGCAATTATAAAAAAATCACGACGACCTCATTGGAATCGGCAAGTTGTCGCGCGACCAGCGGCGACCAACGAATGCCGTTTCATAGTGAGTGAGCCCACGACGTTTGCTTACCGGAGGAGATCGGCGTCGTAACGGCGCCGGGCCGTCGGCCTATCGCAGGATAAGGACATCCGATGGTCTGCTCGACGGATCATCGGCAAAACTACCGCTGCAATAAAAAACGTCTCCGGTGAAATCGCTCTGCAACAGAGCAAATTCATCCTGCAGGAGATCTCTTCGACCAGAAGTGAGATGGCGCATGAAAGTCCCTGTTGCCTCAACGCCATCTTCGCGCTGGTTGCCGGAGCTTTGACGATGGGTGCGTATCTGTCTCTGCATTTCGGCAAGTCTTTCGGAACAGGCAGCCTCAACGCCGTGAGCTGGCGGACTACGCGACGTCAGGTTTGGTTCAAATTTACGATAAACCCACGATGAGCAAATGTTTCCGCTCTCCGCCAATTACGGACATTTGGCAGGCGGGATCTGGATTTCACCGGGCGTTGCCTCAGCAGCCTCGGGAAAGCGAAGACAGGCCGTAGTCCCGCATCCTGGGTTCGATATGATGATCAGCGCCCCTCCGTGGGCCGCCATGATCTCCTGGACGATGGACAGGCCGAGCCCGGCCCCTTCCCTTCCGGTGTTACCCGTTTGGAACGGCTCGACGCGGTTGCGGTCGAAGCTCGCAGAGATTCCAGCCCCGTCATCGCTAATCGACACGCTCCCGCTACTGAGATTAGCCACGACTCGTCCGACGCCGTGCGCATGGATCAACGCGTTGCCGACCAGGTTAGCCAACGCGCTCCGAACCGCAGCCTCGACGCCGTGCACCTCGACAATGCCTGGCGAAGCCTGCTCTAACGAAAGTTCGATTCCGGCGTCTAGAGCAGAGGGGCTGAAATCCGCAAGGACGTCCCGCGTCAGGGCCGTAAGATCGATGGGTCGCTTTTCGATCGCATAATTTTGTATCCGTGCCAGGTCCAGCATGGCTGAGACCAGCGACGTGAGGCGACGGACGTCGCGCACGAGTTCGGCCTTGAGGGCAGGTTCGGTCACGTCTTCGATCTTGGAACGCAGGAGGGTCAGCGGCGTTCGGAGTTGATGGGCCGCATTGCCGAGGAATCGGCGTTGCCCTTGGATGTAGGCGTCAATCTCATGAAAGGCGCGGTTGAGCGCGCTGACTAGCGAAATCGACGCCCGCGGCGCCGTCGGCTCGATCGCGAGCGCCAGCCTCGTCACGCGTTCGATGCTGCGCGCGACGAAGCGCGCGGACAGAAACGCGCCGGCCGCTACAGTCGACGCGAATGCGATGGCCAGCAAAAAAATCGAGAAAAGATTGCGGAGGACGAACGCCTTCGTGATCTGGCCGAAGCGGACTTGCGCACCTCCGATCATCATAACCAGTTCGGAAGCACCCCTTCGGACCACGGCCAGACAGAACGAGCTCTTCTGGTCAAGCGTATTGAGGACCGAGAAACCGATCGGCCCGGTATAGGGGAGCGAGAAGGGTAGCGCTGGTCTGCGTTCGCCTCCGAACTCCTCTATCAGATTGTCGTACGACACGATGTACCACAGGTTTTGGCTAGTGGATTTCAACTCCCCGATACTGTCTGTGGAACGGATAGTCAGTCCATGGCTCGGATCGACGACCGTGGCGCGGTTGAGGATAGCCGCGGCTGCCTGGCAAAAGGTTAGCTCGCGTTCGCGCGCCACATCTAGCCACATCACGATGCTGAGCAAGACGAGGAAGATTGCCGCTGCAGCCACGCTAAGCGAAAGCGTCAGCGTCCTGGTGATCGACTTCATCGGGTCTGCGCCATCCTGAGAATATAGCCGATGCCCCGCATGCTGTGGATCTCGACGTCGGCGCCAAGCTTGGTCAGCTTTTTGCGGAGCCGGGACACCTGCGCCTCAAGGGTATTGGACTCGATCTCGTCATCGAACCCGTAGATCGCCTCAATCAGGGCGGCGCGCGTGATGACGCGGTCCCGTCGCATCAGCAGGGCTTCGAGGATCAAGGCTTCGCGGCGCCGCAGCAGGACCTTGTTATCGGCCACAACAGCCTCGTTGGTGCCGACATTTAGTTCGACGTTTCTGAACGACAGGATCGACGGGACGAGGAGCCGAGGCCTCCGCAGGACGGCCCGCACCCTGGCGATGAATTCCTGCGGCTCGAAGGGCTTGCCTAGATAATCGTCCGCCCCGCTGTTCAGCCCATCGATAATGTCTTCCTTGGTATCCTTGGCGGTCAGGATAATGATAGCCGGCCTTTCCGGCAATTGGCTCAGCGCCGTGACGATGTCGAGCGCGTCGCCATCAGGCAGCATCCGGTCGACAATCGCCAGATCGTACTTGAAGTTGCCGAGGGCTTGTTGGGCATGCGAAACGGATCCGACGATGTCGACAATCCCGCGCAACTGCCCGAGCAAACGGCCGACATAGGCCCCGATCCGCGGTTCGTCTTCGATCACGAGGGAGCGCATCGTTCTTCCCTGGTATGTCTGGTCGATAGACCATGCGGGATCGCGGCAGTCCACTGCTCGTCGGACTTGACGCATCGCTCCGGCCGGCGCGCTTCGGCTTACGGCAATTGGCCCCGCGAACGCAAGTCATGGAGGATCGGACATCCTCAGGCTCGCGCAAAGGTGACGGTTGGGCTTCGCCGGAGGCAATCTTGGGGCAATGTTGGCGGATCACCTACCCACTTCAAACACGAGCCACAACCATGAGGTAAATAGGCAGTGCCGCCGAATTTGGCGACTTCGATCCCGACGTTGTGCAGCGGTGGAGCGATGCTCTCAAAGCGGCACGGGCCGCATTTTGGAATCCACATCAGTCCAATTACCGACAAATCTCATGATCCAAGGACCAACCGAATGTCTATTCAAGCTGCATTCGGTTGTCCGGGCCCTTGCGCTGGCAAACAGTCAGCTATCGCCACCGGGAGCGGAGGAATGCCCGGCGACACCAGCGAGGTGGGGCACATTCTAGTGGTCGATGACGACGCGATGGTGCGGCAGACGATCACCAATTACTTAGAGGAACACAATGTGCCGGCGGCTTCCGTGTCCTGCCGGCGGGACTTGAGTCGTCACCTCGCAAAGGCACATCCCAGCCTGATCCTGCTGGATCTGCGGCTCGGCCAAGAGGACGGGCTGGACGTCTTGAAAGAGATCCGATCTCGTTCAGACGTCCCTATCATCATCATGACAGGCCACAGCCGGGAGGAGGTGGATCGCGTGGTGGGTCTCGAACTCGGTGCGGACGACTACTTAGCAAAGCCGTTCAGCCTCAGGGAATTGCTGGCGCGCGTCCGCGCCGTATTGCGGCGGCACGAAATGGGCCGCGCGGCGCGTGTCCGCGACCCGGAGAGGGGCGGATACCGGTTTAACGGCTGGTCGCTTGAATGTCGCACCCGTCGCCTCATCAATCCGGATGGCGCGCCGGTCTCGCTGACCAAAAGCGAATATGCCTTGCTCCTCGCGTTTCTCAAATCGCCACAACGGCCGCTCACGCGGGAGATGCTTCTCCAAGCAACGCGAGTCCGCGAGGACATTTTCGACCGAAGCATCGATGTCCAAGTCTTGCGTTTGCGACGCAAGCTCGAAATCGACCCGAATGCGTCACGTGTAATCGAGACGGAACGCGGCGTCGGCTATATCTTTACGGCCATAGTCAAGCCATTTTGAACAGCAGAGCCCGTTTGCTGGGCATTTCCTTAATCAAATTCACAAGTGGCCAGATTCTAGAACACTGACAATGCGCGCAACTGAGATTAGTCTTCAGGCAGCTGGAAAATTTGCGCAAAACCTTCCAGTCACGAACTGGATAGTTTTGTATCAAAAACTTATCAGTCAGCGACACGATAGCTTTTCACCAAAAGCTTAACAGTTGGAAGCGGAAGAGCTTTCAACTAGTTCGCGAAAGCGAAAGTTGGTTTGCGCAGCAAGCAGCTCCTCAACGCATTCGTCGATACATGAGGAAATCGCAGTCCACGGTTACTGCAGTAACTCTATTTCCTATTGCTGAAATCACGAGGTAGCATGGTCTCCCCATTCTCGCTCCAGAGCCAAGGTCAAACATGCCGAAATAGAGATCAAACATGCATAGAGATCAAACATGCCAAGGCAGGACCGTTACTGCCTCGCCGCCCTTCGCGCGCAACTGCTGGACCACCCCGTTTAAGCGGAGGTCGCCATTGCGCCGAAGGAGAGGCGCTTTTCTGGAGCCGTCCGCCGCAGAACGTTTGTTTGCCGTCGCGATGTCAGGATTTCTGCCTCGAGTGCTCCCCGAGAGCACGGATCACTTCAAGCACCGTTGGCGGATCGAGTTCCAGCCCGCCATGGCTCCGAGGCACGAACATGCGAAGGGTGCCGCTCGATCTGAACCGGAGCGCGTACCTAAAGCGAATCCGCCCCTGCAGGCTGACTTCCGGTACTACTACCAAGCCTCCATCCGTGACGGGCTGTTGCAGATTCAGCGGATAAGCGGTCGGCGATCGCGCAGGGAGAAAAGAGGAAGGAAAACCTATCCACATTTCAATGTTCGGAGACATACTCACGAACGTGTCAAGTTGCGGTACATCATCGTCAGTTGGTCTTCATAAGAAACAGATTAAACCGGGGAATTGTTGGGGGAGCTCAATGAATTCAAAAGACCAATTTGCAGCGTTGGAAGTCATGTGCCGTGAGCGAGCCGCGCTTGCCAAGAAAGAAATGGAATACTGGTTGGCAGAAGCAGAGGAATGGAAGCAGCTCAGGGAATCTCTTGACCCGTTCGTAGAAAGAATCGGCACCCCGACTGAGGGTTATACTGGATCCAACTATCAATAGACTCAACGCAACGGCATACACCGAAGGGAAAGATACTCGATTGTGCGCCGACAGAACTGTTTGCAGTCGCTATTCCGCGCTTCGCGCGGACCTGTTTAACAGGTACACCGCGAAAAATTGGAATGCGGCAATGACGAGAGGTCCGATTAATTTCCCGAGATCATGCTGCAACAACCCAACCCCCGCATCTAGCAATTGTATGAAACCCGCCAATGTACCCAATATGAGCAACGCTGACTCCGAATGTTTGTAGATCGCAATCAAAGCGATAAGGGCGAGGGGAATGGAACGGGCTGCGGCGTACATTGAAAATATGAATGAGGCTTCTGTCGGAGCGTAGCCCGCCGGCAGTATCGACTTCGGGCTGACAAGTCCCGCGATCGAAAATCCACCTGCGACCAAAACATTAATCGCTGTCACCAGCGAGGCAATACGCATGGCTGCCGATCGTGGAGAAAGTGGTGTCATCGATAAAATCTCCCTGGGATCGAACACGGAAGGTCAGACGTGTCATACGCGAGTGGGTCTGACGTCACCCTGCTGAGGCCTCGCTCGCAGGAGCGAACTTATCGAAATGGACGTTTGCGGACAATAGACCGAGCTTCGCGAGATGCTGGCGCCCGCTCTCGATCATCTCGGGCGGCCCGCACAGATATACGTCCACGTCGCCGCTATTCAGCGCGCCCGCGCTAAAATGATCGGTGACATGGCCGGTCAGTGGATGCTGGCTTCCATGGCCTGAACAGGTGTCATAGGTAAATATCGGGATAGCTCTGAGCTCCTCGATCCGTTCGATCTCCACAAGATCGGCGTCATCGCGCGCTCCGTAAACGAGTCGCACGGGCCTTTCGATATCACCCCGCGTAGCCGATGCTCAAGCTTTGACAAGATCGGTCCAACGCCTGTCCCACCAAGGAACAGGATCGGCCGTCGCGGCGCACGAAGGTCGAAACGACCGAACGGACCGTTGAGAAGGAGCCTGTCACCCGTCTTGGCCCTCGTGTCGAGATAGGTGCTCATCTTGCCGCCCGGCACATTGTGGATCGGGAGGACGAAGGGATTTCATCCGGCGACGTGCGCCGTTGCGGTTCGTGAGCACGGCCGACCAACGAAGACGGCTCTAAAAGCAACAATGCTGTGCGGATGATTGGACTCAAAACCCTGCCGGCGAGATGCGATTCTGTCATCCTAGGAGCAAGCGGCGGCGAGACGCCATTGTCTCGACTAGGTTCTTGTGGCGGAGGCGACGCGTCGGGGGGTGAATTGGCGTTCGGACTTAGAAATCGATCGGAAATCGCGCGGCCCCGCTCCGGCAGGGGGACGGTCAGCGATGCGATGTCCGGCTTAGCGATTGTGCAAGTCCTTGAAATGGGCTTATTGCGCTGGACGGACCGATGCAGCCGCGCAGGCACGCTCGTTGGCTCGGTTAGCTTGTCGACAGGCGGTGCAGCCTTCTCATCATTCGTCTTATCGACGATGCGACTGCCAATGGCCACCGCAGAGCTGAGTGCGTTGACGACGTCCGATGGACCCTTGGACCCAGTGACGTCTGCTTTCACTGCCTCGCGAGATGCGGGATTGGCGTCGACGTTTTGTGGATCGACGGCCGCACCCGCAAGCGAGACCGGTCCGCCGGCAGCAAACCTTCCCGCCATGCACTGGTGCGCTAAGTAGGAACCGATAACCGTCGCTAGAACAGAAAGAAGCATTTTCAGAGAGAGCTTTGACGTGTACTTCAGCATTGTCGGCCTCTCTTCCAGCTCACTAAGCACTCTGCCGTACAGCAAATCCGGCTAGGTTAGGGTTTCTCCAAAGCCGTCTCCAGGGTAGAACGGCACCAGTCGATCTCGTGTTAAGGTACTCTTTTCCAATTCGCCGACTTACAAATCAGGCCGCCGGCCATGCAGCCCGAGGTGCTGAGGGCAGATCCTTCAATAGACATTTTGCCTGAATAGATTGAACCGTTGTCAGGATTGGCGGCTTTGCCAGTCCAGGAATTAGCCCCAGTCGGCCGCATGTCAAAGAACAGACCCTGCCCGACTTTGGCTTTCGAAGCCGAACCGGGCTTTAACCACACGATGTTTCCGCAGATGGCGTCGCCACACGGTTCAAACTTGACTTGCAGGGCACCATTATCGCGTAACCAGGTACCAGGACATCGTCTGCGAGGCTAGGAGTCGTGGTCAGCAGAAATGCCGTCAAAGCTAGGCGGAAACGCACAACGTTCATCACGTTCTCCTGGATTATTGCTTCCGATTAACGGACATCTGCGAGGTGCATGTCGCTCAGGGTGGACGAGAGGCTGCGTGCGATGAGATCCGTGATGGCTCCATGCAGGTTCTCGTTTCGGGCGGGATCGCCGGTACTTGGCGAGAAACTCTCGTCGACCAGGCGGCTAGGGCCCGGGAGCCTGACAGCCTCGGTATTGTCCAACGGTTGGGCGGTCATCTTTTCGATGACATCGAACGTCTTGCCGTCGATTACTCTGATCTCGTAGAGGGCGTGGATATGGTTGGATGACGCGAGCAGCGTGCCGTAAGTGATGAAGCCTACGCCTTCGACCTTTCGGCCACCGCCGCCGAAATTCGCTTTTGCTTTGGTAATGACGATATAGGCGTCGAGTCCCTGGGGCGACACTTCCGTCTGAACGAGCTTCTTAAATGGATCGCCACGAATGAGGTTGACCGGCGCAACCGGTGAATCCTTGATCGCCGTAAAGACGGCTCGCTGGTAACTGACCGGTCGCACTTGAAAACGTCCGTTCAACGCCGTGGTTGCTTGCTGGACAATCAGGTCATCCAGGCCCCATGACCCGATCGGGAAGCTTTGACTGCGGTTGTTCAGCCCGGTCAGCCCTGTTCTTGCGAAGCTCATCTCGTCACCGACCGCCGAGATGATGCCGACGGTCTTGACCGCCTGCAGCTTTGCCTCGCGGGTTTCCAACATTGCGCAAGCGCTGACGCTGACGGCAAGAACAACAACCGTCGCGAAGCTCACGCATCGACTGCTGCGGCGCATGGCGTCCCTATCGTATTTTGACGTCGAATGAGTAGGAGGCGCCGATGCCGACCGTCGTTTGGTTTGCCGAACCTCGAAGGGCCACGAGAGGACTCGCCGCGGCGTCGCCAAGCAATCGCTCGTACTCAACGTAGGAATGGACTTCCCATTGCGGATTGACCCGATAGGACACCTGCACACCGGCGCCGACCGAGTGTGCGCCGCCTTTCGCGTTGAATACCGGGAGCCCGGCGGCCGCCGCCTGTACGGCATCGATGCCGAAATATGGCGAGGTCGCCTTGGTGCTTTCCCATGTGAAGCGTGGGCCGGCGGAGACGGTGAACCGCTGAATCACCGGGATGATGACGTCAGCCGAGAAGTCGGCAACGACGCCGTGGTGGCCTCCAATACCCTGGCGGAGCTCGCCGCGCGTGCGGAACCAGTCGACAGGATAGTATTCGACGAAGCCGCCGAGTTCGACCGCGGCGCCAACGTCGCCGAGGCCGTTCAGTTCGGAATAGCTGTTGGCTTTCCGTGATGCCACGAACTTGCCGACGGGGCCGGCGCGAAAGTCGCCGCAGTCGATCAGCGCGATGCTTGCCCCGTCGCGCGGGCCGCGAAATTGCTCCGCGGAGCCGGCGCGACGGATGGAAAAAATCGGGACCGGGCTGAGCATGCTCCGGTTAGCACCCACGAAATCGGGTTTGTATTCGCCTCCCACGCCGACCATGACGGTCCAGTTGCCAGACAATGACGGCCCAATGGGCAACTCAAAAGGGGGAGCGGGCAATGTAAACGCAGTTTGGGCTGATGCGGAATCGGAGACGGCCGAGATGGCAGCGAGTGCGGTAAGCAACGGGGCCAGGAACGTTTGGCGCGCGACTACAGTCCTGGAAGAGCGGAAACAGGCTTGGACGGGATGGTTCATTGAGGCCCCTGACCTACCGTGGGCCTTTTCAGGACGGTCGGCTCGTGTGGTTTGGAGCGGCAAGGTGGGCCACCAACATTGCCCCAAGATTGCCTCCGGCAAAGCAAGCCGGCACCCCCGAAATGTTGTTGTGATGCTATGAGGATGATCTCCGTTTTTCTTCCTCAAACCGTTCCCGAGTAATTCCAGGGCCGGATATATTCGCCGCAATGCCTACCAGGTTGGATGCGTGCCCCGCGACACCTTGACGGCCGCTATGCATGCATCACCGAGGACCAGCGCGCGCCATGTTTGCGCGGACGTCAAGAGCGAGCGAGGAATACTCGCTCGGCAAGTTCACTCTCGGGCGGTCTATCGTAGCAGAGCATCATGCTTTCGCATTGCCTGCGCTACCTTCGCCCATCTGCTCTCGCTGAATGCGCCAACGCCGTGAGCGTCGCGAAGCTGACGACCAATAGGATGCTTAAGTGAAGCCGGTTCACGATCTTACAAATCGTCATCATGGTTCCTATTGGGGCTCCGCTCACAACGACATACAATCGGTGCAAGTCTGGGCCGATATTCCACGGCCTTGAACGACGAGGCACCCGCGTTTGCCTTCGACGCCATGGTATCAGCTTTCCGCCGGTCTTAAGCCCTAGACGCGTTACGATCGTAACGCAATTTTCTGCCATCGGCACCGAGCCGCAACACGGCCCCTACATCTTCCGCAGCGGAAGGCAAAGAGTTTTGACATGGGACAGATCAGTCCGGAACCACGCCTGACCGACGCTCATACTGCGGCCATCAGGATGATCGTCGAGCGCATCACCGATAGCGCTTCGCCGTCGATCGAGACAGGTTCAGCATCGTTCGCCCGACGGACGAACGTTACAGGATTGGGGCCAGCTGAGAAGTGACCCTCTTATCACGCCTATTTGTGCTGGTGGCTGTCGCGCTACTGCCCGCGATCGCGATCCAAATGTACAATGAATTCGACCTGCGCCGCGCGCGCCAAGTCGAGGTGCAGAACCAGGTGCTCAGCCTGGCTAAGCTCGCCGCGGCAGAACAGCAGCAGATCGTACAGGGAATTCGTCAGGTCCTGATCGCGATGTCGGAACTCCCCTCGATAAAAACGAGGGACGGCCAAGCGTGCGATGCTTACCTGGCTGCGATGCAGCAGCAATTTCCGGCGTTCATTACCTTTCTCGTCGCCGACTTGAAAGGCTTGTCTTTCTGCGACACGAACAGCGACCATAGGCCAATCACCATCGCGGCGCGGGCGTACTTTGCCAACATCTTGAGGACCGGCGCATTCACGGTCGGAGAATTCTCGGCAGGTCTGTCAACCGGCCGGAACGTCGTCCAGTTTGCATTGCCGTTCTACGGCGACGATGGCCGCATGGGCGGCGTCATTGTGGCGGGTCTCAACCTGGATTGGCTCGCTGACTACATCGCTCGAAAGGGTGTTCCGGAAGGAGCTGCGCTCGCCATCACGGACCGCAACGGCACTTATCTCGTCCGCTACCCCCATAACGACCGGTTCGTCGGCACTAAGATGCCCGGTGATAAATACCTGAAAATGGACGACCGCGGCGCGGTCGATATCCTCGACATCGACGGCGTGGAGCGGATCGAAGGCTTCTCCTCCCTCGGGGCTGATTCCGGAGGGCTTCTTGTTAGCTTTGGCATCGACAAAGCGCAGGTATTCACTGAGATCCAACGTCACACGCAGCGCGGCATCTTCTTGATAGTCCTGAGCACGTCGCTGGTGTTGGTCCTGACATCGTTGGGCGCCCGGCGGTTCATCCATCGCCCGCTTGGGCAATTGGTCGACGCCGCGAACCGATGGCGGCTCGGCGAATTTGCCCGGCGCGTGGACATCCGGGGAAATTCCGAATTCGCGCGGGTCGCCGACGCGTTCAACACCATGGCGGATGCGCTGGAGCACCGCGAGCACGAATTGTCCGACGCGAAGGAGAGGGCCGAGGAAGCCGCGGCTCGGATCACCATGATTTTTGAGAGTACGACCGACAGCGTGCTCATCGTCGATTCGAACTGGTGCATCGGCTACGTCAACGGGCCGGCCTGGGCACAGTTCGCG
>Ga0193699_10001054_pt1 | contig 11151 bp, 11 predicted proteins | sample L3c2metaG_FD_160095 | JGI IMG/M metagenome (GOLD analysis project Ga0193699, IMG submission 160095) | Soil microbial communities from a riparian zone of the East river system, Colorado, United States - L3c2 | ecosystem: Environmental > Terrestrial > Soil > Riparian zone | place: USA: East... | reverse complement strand
TCGAGACACGAGACATTCTCGGCAAAATAGCGCTATGGAAAGAGCGCTATGCGGGCAAGACAAGTCAGTGACTCCAGACAAGGACGGTCCTCCGGTCCGCAAGAAGCCCGGCGCAAAACTACCGGTGAGAGAGCAAGTCTCAGCCGGCGGAGTGGTGTTCCGCGGTGAGAAGGGGAGCACGGAAGTGGTGATCATTTCCGTCGGTGGCCAGAACAGGTGGCAGCTGCCGAAAGGACTGGTGGAGGATGCCGAGAAGTCGGAGATCGCGGCGGTGCGCGAGGCGCGAGAGGAAGCTGGCGTCGAGAGCGAAGTCGTGCAGCATCTCGAAACCATCGAGTATTGGTTCGCCGGACTCGACGGAGGTGAACGCGTCCGCTTTCACAAGCGTGTTCATTTCTATCTTCTCCGCTACGTCGCCGGCGACACGCGCGATCACGATTGGGAGGTGAACGAAGCGCGGTGGGTTCCGATTGACGATGCAACCCGTCAGCTCACGTTCGACAGCGAGCGGCGAGTGATGGAGCGCGCCCGGGAGCTAGTCGGCTGACGCCGTGAGCGGCTCGCCGAAACGGTATCTGATGCCGACATCGCGCAGAAGTCCGACGAGCCGGGCGAGGGGCAAACCCATCACCGAGAAATAGTCGCCGTTGACGCATTCGACGATCGTCGCGCCGTATCCCTGAATCCCGTAGGCTCCAGCCTTATCCATCGGCTCGCCGGTGGCGATGTAGGCCTCTATGTCATCGGCGCGCAGCGTTCGGAATCGCACCCGCACTTCTTCGACGGCTGAGCGCAGCTTTTTGCCGCGAGACACGGCGATCGCGGTGACGACCTTGTGCTCGCGTCCGCTTAGTTGTCGCAGCATGGTGGCGGCCTGCGCTACCGACGCGGGTTTCCCCAGGATCTTCCGATTGACGACCACGATCGTATCAGCACCGATGGTGACGAGATTCGGATCGCGCGTCGCGATCGCGCTCGCCTTCTCTCGCGCGAGCCGCTCGGCGTGGCGGTGCGGAGTCTCGCGGGGGCGAAGCGTCTCGTCGATGTTCGCCGGGCGAACCTCGTGCGCAATCCCGACAAGACTAAGGAGCTCGTGGCGGCGCGGCGAGCCGGAGGCGAGAACGACCCGGCACTCGCTCATCGTTCCAGCCAGAGCGTGACAGGTCCATCATTCACGAGCTCCACGTCCATCATGGCACCGAACTCGCCGCTCTCGACCTTCAGTCCCTTCTCTCGCAGCGCGGCGAGGAAACGCTCGTAGAGTGGAATTGCCTCTTCCGGCCGAGCGGCATCGATGAAGCTTGGTCGCTTTCCCTTCTCGGAGTTCCCGTAGAGAGTGAACTGGGAAACAACGAGGACTGCGCCACCAACTTCGCCGAGGCCCAGGTTCATCTTGCCTTCGGCATCGCCGAACAAGCGAAGGCCCGATGTCTTCTCGGCCATCCAATCGACTTTGTCGGGCGTATCACCGTGGGTGAAGCCGACGAGAAGAAGAAAACCCTTCCCGATGCTCCCTGCTTTTCTGTCGCCAATGCGGACTTCCGCCCGCGAGACCCGCTGGAGTAGAACTCGCAGCTCTACTCCACGGTGACGGACTTGGCGAGATTGCGCGGCTGATCGACGTTCGCTCCCCGCTTGACGGCGATGTAGTAGGCCAGGAGCTGGAGCGGGATCGATGCCAGCACGGGCGTCAGCATGTCCTTCGTCTCGGGGATGCGGAATTCGTAGTCGAGCTTCCCTTCGAGCGACTCCTCCTCGCGAGTGGTGATCGCTATCACCCGGCCGCCGCGCGCCTTCACTTCCTGAACGTTCGACACGACTTTGTCGAAGACCGAATCGTGCGGCGTGACGAAGACCACGGGCATCTTTTCGTCAATGAGCGCAATCGGTCCGTGTTTCATCTCGGCCGCCGGATATCCCTCGGCGTGGATGTAGCTGATCTCCTTGAGCTTGAGCGCGCCCTCGAGCGCGGTCGGGAAGCTGTACCCGCGACCGAGGTAGAGGAAGTTCTGAGCGTTCTTGAAATCCTCGGCGATTTTCTCCACCTCGTCCGCGCGATCCAGAATCGTCTGGATCTTGGCGGGGAGCTTCTGCAGCTCCTCGATGATCTCCTTGCCGTCGACCATTGAGAGGTTCCGGAGTCGAGCGAGCTTGAGAGTGAAAAGCAGGAGAGCAATCACCTGGCTCGTGAATGCCTTGGTAGAGGCTACTCCGATCTCGGGGCCGGCGTGGACGTATATGCCACCGTCGCTCTCACGCGCTATGGTCGAGCCGACGACGTTCACGATTCCGTAGGTGCGCGCGCCGCGCGATTTGGCTTCGCGCATCGCGGCCAGAGTGTCAGCCGTCTCGCCACTTTGTGAAATAACAATGCAGAGTGTTTTGTCCGTGACGATGGGATTCCGGTAGCGCAGCTCCGACGCGTACTCGACCTCGGCCGGTATGCGCGCCAGACTCTCCAGCATGTGCTCGCCAATGAGCGCCGAGTGCCAGCTCGTTCCGCAGGCGGTGATGAGGATGTTGTCGAACTTGAGCAGCTCTTCATCAGTCATGTTAAGACCGCCCAGCTTCGACGTGCCCTGATCCGGCAGCAGGCGGCCTCTCATGCAGTTCTCGATCGTCTCGGGCTGCTCGAAGATCTCCTTGAGCATGAAATGGTCGAATCCACCGCGCTCGATCTGGTCGAGATCCCAATCGATCTTGCTGACGCCGCGCTCCAGCTGCTGCGCCCGCTGGTTCAGAATCGTGTAACCGTCCCTCGTCAGAACCGCCACGTCGCCGTCGTCGAGATAGACCACCTCGCGCGTCTGAGCGAGGATCGCGGAGACGTCGCTAGCCACGTAGTACTCGCCGTCGCCGAGTCCGAGGAGAAGCGGACTGCCCTTCCTGGCGGCGACGATCTTGTTCTTGTCCTTGCTGGAGACGACGGCGATTCCGTAGGTGCCCTCGATCTGCCAGAGCGCTTCGATCACGGCGTCCTCGAGATTACCGTCGAAGGCTTCCTCGATGAGGTGGGCGATGACTTCGGTATCGGTGTCGGAAGCGAACTCGTGTCCGCGCGCCTGGAGTCCCTTCTTGAGAGTGCCTGAATTCTCGATGATGCCGTTGTGCACGACGGCAATGTCGCCCTTGCAGTCAACGTGCGGGTGCGCGTTGCATTCGTTGGGAACACCGTGGGTGGCCCAGCGGGTATGGCCGATTCCGGTGTCGCCCTCGACCGGCTTCGTTGCGAGCGCACGCTCGAGCTGCGAGATCTTTCCCGCGGCCTTACGCGTCTCGACGCCGGTTCCGTTCATCACGGCTACGCCCGCGGAGTCGTACCCGCGGTATTCCATCCTCTTGAGTCCCTCGAGGAGCAGCGGAGTGGCTCCGCGCATTCCGATATAACCGATGATGCCGCACATGATGGTCTCTTGGTGACGGTACTCTTACCTGCCCAGCGCCTCGACCGGCTTGCGACAGTCGCGGACCAGCTGCTCCGCCGCTTCCGCGCTCGGTGCCTCTGCTATTACTCGCACGATTGGTTCCGTTCCGGATGGCCTGATGTGCACCCAACGATCCGGCCAGGTCAGCCTCAGCCCATCCTGGGTGTCCACCTCGGCGTCGGGGAAGGCCCGCTTGAGCGCCTCATACACCGTGTCGAGAGGTGCAGCAGGACGCGCCAGCTTGTCCTTAACGATAACGTATCTGGGGTACGACGAGACGATCTTGGAGAGGGGTTTGCCCTCTTCCAGCAGGAGCTGGAGCATGAGCGCGGCCCCAACCGGGGCGTCCCGGCCAAGGTGAAGCTCCGGGAGAATCACGCCGCCGTTCCCCTCCCCGCCAATAGGAGCTCCTTCGGCGCGCATGCGGGTGGCGACGTTCACCTCTCCCACCGGCGCGCGGATGACACGACTTCCTGCCTCGTGGGCGATGTCGTCAACGATGCGGCTAGTCGACAGATTCGTGACAACTACGCCCTTACGGTGCCGGAGCACGATCTTGGCCGCGAGCGCTAGTGTGTAGTCCTCTCCTATCGCCAGGCCTTCCTCTGAGAGGAGCGCCAGACGATCGACATCCGGATCGACCGCCATCCCGATGTCACAGTGCGAATCCTCGACGAGCTTTTGAAGTTCGCCCAGGTTCTCGGGCGTCGGCTCGGGAGGACGAGGAAATCTTCCATCCGGCTCCATGTTGATCGTGGCGAGCTTGCATCCGAGCAGCTCCAATAGTACGGGCATGAAAACGCCGCCTGCGCCCCGCACACAGTCGAGCCCGACCTTGAACCCGCGCTTCCTGATTCCGTCGACATTCAGAAACGGGAGGGCGAGGATTTTTTCAATGTGATCGCGCGCGGCGTCCTGGTCTTTCGCGACGACTCCAAGCTTGTCCCAGGTCGCGCGTGGAATTTTTCCCTCCACGACTTTGCGCATGTCCGCGGCTTCCTCTCCATCGAGGAAAAGTCCGGAGGGCCCGATGAACTTGAGCGCGTTCCATTCGATCGGGTTGTGGCTAGCTGTGATAGCCAAGCCGCCGGCCGCATGATGGTGCTCAACCGCGAGCTGCACGGTCGGCGTCGGGACCATCCCGATGTCGAGCACATCGCACCCAACGGACTGCAGCGCCGCGTGCACTACCGGTTGAAACATCGGCCCCGACACTCTGCTGTCGCGACCGACGACGATCTGGGCCTTGCCGCCGGCGCGGGCGAGCGCCCACGCGCCAAACCCGGCCGCAAACTGCGCGATGATCTCCGGCGTCAGAGCCTCGCCCACTCGGCCGCGCACGCCAGAGACGCTCACCATCAGTCCTTCAAAAGCCATTCGCTTCCTCTAGGATTAGTGCGGTAAATCTAGTTTGAACTGCAACTGAGAACTGAAAAGCTTCCGGCGTCCAGCTGCCTGCTGCCGGCTCCGAGCTGGGCGGGTGGCTGGCAGCGGGTCGCGGGTTGCTGGCAGCTTTTCCGTTGCATTTGCAGTTAACTTCTCTCCATCTCCCCCTACGTGAAGAGAGAATGACCCGCATTTTCGACGAAGACCTCAAGGCCGCGTTCGGCACCCGCGCCATCCACGCCGGCCAGCGGCCGGATATGCTCTCTGGCGCGATCATGACGCCGATCTACACGACGTCCACTTACGTCCAGGAGGGGTTGGGCAAGAACAAGGGCTACGAGTACGCTCGGGGGAAAAACCCAACCCGCGAAGCACTGGAGCGAAACGTGGCCGCGCTCGAGGGTGGCACGCACGGCTTCGCATTTTCGAGCGGCATGGGTGCGACCACTTCCATCATGATGCTGTTCAAGTCCGGCGACCACATTGTCGCCGGCGAGAGCAGCTACGGAGGAACCTTCAGGCTGTTCGACAAGATCCTCAGGAACTTCGGCTTGTCGTTTTCCTACGTCGACAGCCGCGACCCGCAGAAGGTCGAGGATGCGTGCACGAAGAACACGGTCGCGATCATGATGGAGACTCCGACAAATCCGATGATGCGCATTACGGATTTGTCAGCCGTCGGGCAGATCGCGAAGCGAAAGAAGGCGCTCTTCATCGTGGACAACACGTTCGCGTCTCCGTACTTCCAGCGCCCGTTCGACCACGGGGCCGACATCGTCTACCACTCGAGCACCAAGTACTTGAACGGGCACAGCGACATGGTCGGCGGAATCGCAATCGTCCGGGACGATGCGCTCGCGGAGCGAATGCAGTTCATCCTGAACACGGCCGGTGCGGTGCCTGGTCCCTTCGATGCCTGGCTGGTGCTGCGCGGAACGAAGACGCTTCACCTCCGCATGCCGCGCCACGACGAGAATGGACGAAAGATCGCGGCTTGGCTGGCGGAGAAGATCGGTCACGAAAACGTGATCTATCCTGGACTCACGTCGCATCCGCAGCATGAGCTCGCGAAGAAGCAGATGAAAGGATTCGGCGGGATGATTTCCGTGCTCACGGGCAGCAAGGAGAAGGCCGCGAAGATCCTTGGCAAGGTTCGTGTCTTCTCGCTCGCCGAATCACTCGGCGGCGTCGAGAGTCTGATCAGCCACCCTGCCACGATGACACATGCGTCTGTTCCGCCCGAACGAAGGGCGGAGCTGGGGCTGCGCGACGATCTGTTGCGGCTGTCGTGCGGAGTAGAAGACGTAGGCGACTTGATCGCGGACCTCGAGCAAGCGCTCGGATGAAAGTCCTGATCGTCGGCGGCGGCGGGCGCGAGCACGCGCTCGCGTGGAAGCTGCGCCGCGACGATCCCAACGCCGAGCTGATCGCCGCACCCGGAAATCCGGGGATCGAAGCCGTTGCGCGGTGCGTTCCGATCGCCGCCAACAAACTGGAGCCGCTGGCGGAGCTCGCGGAGAAGCGACGCGTGGACTTCACGGTGGTGGGGCCGGAAGTGCCGCTCGAAGCAGGAATCGTGAATCTGTTCCAGTCGCGAGGATTGCCGATCTTCGGCCCGACGCGTGAGGCGGCGCGCATCGAGACCTCGAAGCGGTTCGCCAAAGACCTGATGATGGGCGCCGGTGTGCCCACAGCGCGCGCGAGCCATCACACGGATGCACGAGAGGCGAAGCTCGCACTGGCGGATTTCAGCGTGCCCGTTGTCATCAAGGCATCCGGTCTCGCTGCCGGCAAAGGCGTGGTAGTGGCGCAGAGTGAAGTAGAGGCGGAACGAGCGATCGATGCGATGCTCAACGATCGCGTCTTCGGCGCCGCCGGCGGCGAAATCCTGATTGAAGAGTTCATGGAAGGCGAGGAGCTCTCGCTCTTCGTCATCACAGATGGCGAGAACGCGCTTCCATTCCTCGCCGCGCAGGACCACAAGCGACTGCTGGACGGCGATTTTGGTCCCAATACGGGCGGGATGGGAGCATACGCTCCGACATCAATTGCAACGCCGGATGTCGTCGCCGAGGCGATGCGAGACATCGTCGAGCCCACGCTCGCGGCGATGCGTGAGCAGGGATGCCCGTTCAAGGGTCTCCTCTACGCCGGCTTGATGCTGACATCGGAGGGGCCGAAGGTGGTGGAGTTCAACTGCAGGTTCGGTGATCCCGAGACGCAGGCTCTGATGCCGTTGATGGAATCGTCACTGCTCGAGTTGGTCGCAGCGGTCGCAGGTGGTGGCTCGCTTGCACGCTCGCGTCCACCCGGGTGGAAGCAGCTCGCGGCCGTGACGACGGTGATCGCGACCGATGGATATCCCGAGAAGCCGCGCACCGGAGACGTGATCCACCTCCCCACGCCGGAAGAGGGTGTCGAGATCTTTCACGCCGGGACGGCGCGCAATCAGGGTGGCGAGCTGATCACCGCTGGAGGACGAGTCCTCGCGATCACTGCCGTCGCGCCGGATCTCATCGGAGCGGCGGAACAGTCGGGAGAGTTTGCGGAGCGCGTGTCGTTCAAGGGGAAGCAGCTGCGACGCGACATCGGCTGGCGAGAATTGACGCGCGGTGCCCGAATTACCTGAGACGGAGACGATCGCGCGCGATCTTGACGGCGCGATCAGCGGTCGGCGCATCGAGAAGGTCTCGGTCCGCAAAGCCGACGTGCTGCGCGAAGTCAGCGCACGCGCGATGTCGAAGCGGCTTCGTCACACGACCATCGTGCGGAGCTGGCGTCGAGCCAAGCTCGTCGTGATCGATCTCGACAGCGGAGATCGCATTGTCGTACAGCCGCGCTTCACCGGCGCGCTGCTCATCGATGACGGAAGTCTGTCCGCGTCAGAGCTCAGCTATTCGACGCTGCGACTCGATCTCGACGACGGCAGAGCTCTTCACTACGCCGACGTCCGACGGCTCGGTACGGTTGCGCTGATGAACGCCGATCGTTTCGAAGAGTACTCGGGGAAGCTCGGCATCGAGCCTCTTGACCGTGCGTTCACCGCCGAGCATCTATCGGCGGTTCTTCGCGCGACGAGTCAGCCCGTGAAGAAAGTCCTAATGGAGCAGCGAAAGATCGCAGGCATCGGCAACATCTACGCAAATGAGTCGCTCTGGCGCGCACGAATAGATCCGTCGCGCCCGGCCGCGTCCGTTTCACTCGAGGAAGCGCAGCTCCTGCGCGACTCCATCGTCGGCGTGCTCGGCGAAGCGATCGAAGCCCGTGGGACGAGCTTCCGTGATTATCGCGATGCCCGAGGCAAACGCGGCAGCTTCGTCGAGAAGCTCGAGGCGTATGGGAGAGGTGGGCTTCCCTGCCGCCGCTGCGGGCGCAAGCTCGTCACGACTCACGCGATCGATGGACGCGCGACGACGCTGTGCGTGATGTGCCAGAGGTGACATGATCCGCGGCATTTCGCGCTCGGAGCAGCAGCCGACGAGCGACGCTCAGCTGGCGATCATGCGATCAACGGTCAAGGATGGCGCCGCCGACCGGCCCGGCATCTATCGAATGCTCTCGAGCGAAGGAGAGGTGCTGTACGTCGGCAAGTCGAAGCGGGTACGCTCGAGGCTCCTCAGTTATTTCCGCTGTGCGTATCCGGAAGAGAAAGGAGCGCGCATTCTCCGCTCGGCGGAGAAGATCGAATGGGAGTACACCCCCAGCGAGTTCGCAGCGCTGCTTCAGGAGCTGAGATTGATCAAGCGCTTCCGCCCGCGATACAACGTCGCGATGATGCGCGACGCGCGTCACTACTCGTTCATAAAGCTGACGAAGGGCGCTGCGCCGAAACTTCTGGTCGTGCGCGGAGCGTCGAGCGACGACGGCACTTACTACGGTCCATTCGTCGGCGCGCAACGGGTAGGCGAAGCGCTGCGTGAGCTGAACGATGCGGTGATGCTGCGGGATTGTCGCACCGATCTCAAGATGTTCTTCAGCGATCAGACCGAGCTCTTCCAGCTTTCGCCGCGCACGCCGGGCTGCATTCGATACGAGATCTCAAAATGCCTCGGGCCCTGCGTCGGTGGATGCAGCGCGGCACAGTATGACGAGCGCGTGGTACTGGCGAAGGCGTTTCTCGAGGGGTCGGACGACGGCCCGATCAACATGCTACGCCAGCAGATGGAGCGGCTGAGCGGTGAGCTCGAGTTCGAGCGGGCCGCGCACTATCGCGACAAGCTCGAGCGCCTCGAAGCGCTTCGCGCGCAGTTCGGCCGGCTCCGCTTTGCGGTGGAGAATCTGTCGTTCGTGTACACGGTCCCCGGACACGAAGGAGAGGATAAGGTCTATCTCATCCGCCGCGGCGTCGTGCGCGCGGAGGTGACGAAGCCGCGATCGCCGAAGGATCGTCGCACCATGAAGCAACTGGTGGAGGACATCTTCTCACCGAACGACAAGCCGACGCAGCAGATCCCCACTCACGAGATCGACGAGCTGCTGCTCCTGTCGTCGTGGTTTCGAAGATTCCCCAAGGAGATGAAGAGGACGAAGCAGGTCAGCTGATTTAGCTTTGCTCTTCTCCTTCCCAGCGCTTGACGAGCTTCTGCTCGACGCCTAGATGATCGAGCATTCTCGCAACCACAAAATCGACGAGATCCGAGATTTGCTTCGGCCGGTGATAGAACCCTGGAGATGCCGGCATCACCACCGCGCCAGCCCGCGTTAGCCGAAGCATGTTGCCGAGGTGGATCGCGCTGAGCGGCGTTTCCCTCGGCACGAGAATCAGCTTCCGCCGCTCTTTGAGAGTCACATCCGCCGCGCGCTCGATCAACGATCGTGATGCGCCGACGCTTATCGCTGACAGAGTTCCCATCGAGCATGGACACACAATCATCCCGGCGGTGAGAGCCGAACCAGACGCGGGCGGCGCGCCCCGATCGTCGTTGGAGAAAGTCTCGACGCACGAATCCCAACCTTCCTTACCTACAGCCTTGCGCAGGGCGTCGATCGACTCGATTCCGGTCTCGGTCTCCAACAGACGTAGTCCGTACTTCGATACGATGAGCGACACCGGCCGGTGCGCGGCAACGAGCTGCTCGAGCAATCTCACGGCGTACGGGGCCCCCGATGCGCCGGTTATGCCCATGACAATCGGCGGAGTGCCGGTCATCTGAGCAGCCGTTCAGTAAGCACGAATCCGAGGAATACGATGCTGATGACGCCGTTCATGGTGAAGAACGCAGCATCAAGGCGTGAAAAATCGTCGGCCTTTACCAGGGAGTGCTCGTAGAGCAAAAGCAGCGCGGCAACGGCGACGCCCACGTAATAGACAACCCCTGCTCCAGCGCCAATTCCAGCAACCGCCAGGCTCGCCACAGTCGCAAGGTGCAGCGCGCGTGCGATGCCAAGCGCGTTGGCTTCCCCGAAAGTCGACGGAACCGAATAGAGCCCATTCTCACGATCAAACGACACGTCCTGCAGCGCGTACAGGATGTCGAATCCGCCAACCCACGTCGCGACTGCAATCGCCAGCGCGATCAGCATCCACCACGGGTCGCTCCAGCGACCGGTGATTGCGATGTACGCACCTACCGGGGCGATCGAGAGACCGACTCCCAGCACCAGGTGTGACCAGCGCGTGAATCGCTTGGTGTAGCTGTAGGAAAGGACCCACCCGAGCGCGACCGGCGCGAGGGTGAGGCACAGCGTGTTGAGCTGCCACGCCGCGATGAAGAACATCACCGATGCGATCGTCACCCCGACACCAGCCTCGCGCACGCTCATCGCGCCCGACGGAATCTCTCTCGATTTTGTGCGTGGGTTACGAGCGTCGATTTCGCGATCGACGATCCGGTTGAACCCCATCGCCGCAAACCGAGCGGTCGTGAACGCAACAACCACCCAGACTACGTCGCTCAGCGTAATCGGCGCGACGTAGCTCGCCAGCACGACACCAACGAGCGCAAAGGGCAGCGCGAATATCGTGTGCGGTAGGCGAACGAGATTCGCGTGACGCAGCAGCATGCCCTGCCCGCGAAGAGTCTGCCCCTCGCGGACAGCGGTCGCGTCTTTACCCGGCGTCATTCTGCTGCCACCTCTCTGACTTTTCAGCCGGCCCGAGCCCGAGCTTCGTCCACATCGCGTCGACCTTCTTTTTCGTCGCGGGATCCATCTCGATCAGCTTGGGCCAGTTGCGCGTGAATCCTTCTTCCGGCCATTTGCGCGTCGCATCGATCCCCATCTTCGACCCGTATGTGAAGCCCCTACTCGAATGGTCGAGCACATCGATCGGACCCATCGAGAAGCGCACATCGCGCTCCGGATCGATGTGATTCAGCGCGACCCACCACGCCTCCTTCTC
>Ga0193699_10001053_pt1 | contig 11169 bp, 9 predicted proteins | sample L3c2metaG_FD_160095 | JGI IMG/M metagenome (GOLD analysis project Ga0193699, IMG submission 160095) | Soil microbial communities from a riparian zone of the East river system, Colorado, United States - L3c2 | ecosystem: Environmental > Terrestrial > Soil > Riparian zone | place: USA: East River... | reverse complement strand
GAAAAAGCGAAGGCCGAGGAACAGAAGGAGCGGCTGACGCGGATGTTCGAGGCGCTCAGCGAGACCAACGAAGCGATCATGCGAGCCAAGACCCGGGCCGAGATGTTCGAATTGGTGTGCGCGGCGGCCGTGTTGGGAGGCAAATTCACCTCGACAACGATCGTGCTGGCGGAGCCGGGCGAGCAGTTTCTGCGGATTGCCGCTTCAAAGGGAAGAAACCACGAACGCGTCAGAAGCACCCGTTTTGCGGTCTCCGCCGGGCACCCCGAAGGCCGCGGATTGGCCGGAACCGCGTTCCGGACCAAAGCTCCTTGCATCATGAATGATTATCTAACCAATGCGCGAACCGCCCATTGGCACAAGCTTGCCAAGGCAGGCGGAACGCGGTCCGGTGCCGGTTTTCCCCTGCTGAAAAAAGGCGGCGCGGCCGCCGGCGTGCTGCTGTTTCTTGCCGGCGAGGAAGACGTGTTCACCGATGATCTGGTGGAGCTGCTCGCGAAACTGGCTGAGAATATTTCATTCGCCATCGACAACTTCGACCGCGCCGACGAGAAAACCAAGGCAGACCAACGGATCGAATACCTCGCTTCGCATGACAGCCTGACCGACCTGCCCAATCGGGAGATGTTCAACGGGTTGCTCAGCCACGCGATCGCGGCGGCGCACCGCTACCAGCGGCGCTTTGCGGTGCTGTTCATCGATCTCGACAGGTTCAAGGTCATCAACGATTCGCTCGGCCATGACGCCGGCGATGTCCTGCTGGTGGAAATTGCCAGCCGCTTGCGCCAGGCGCTGCGTTCGAGCGACGTCGTGGCGCGGCTCGGCGGCGACGAATTCGTCGTCATTCTCGAGGAGACCCCTGACAGCGGCGACATCGAGCGCATCGCCCGTAACCTGCTGTCCGTTCTCGGTGAGCCGCTGCAATTGAGCGGCCATGAGTGCCACACCACGGCCAGCATCGGCATCGCCATGTACCCTTCGGATGGCGCCGATGTGCAGACGCTGACCAAGAATGCCGACATGGCGATGTACCTTGCCAAGGAAGACGGCAAGAACGGCTTCCGTTTCTTCACCAAGGAGGTCAAGATCCAGTCGATCGAGCGTCTGACGCTGGAAACGGCGCTGCGCCGCGCGCTGGAGCGCGATCAATTCGCGCTGCATTATCAGCCGAAGGTGGACATGGCGACCGGACAAATCACCGGCGTCGAGGCGCTGTTGCGCTGGACCCATCCCGAACTTGGCGTGTTGCCGCCGATAGAATTCATCCCGCTCGCCGAGGAAACCGGATTGATCGTGCCGATCGGCCGCTGGGTGCTGAAGGAAGCCTGCGCGCAAAACATGGAATGGCAACGCCGCGGATTGCGGCCGGTATCGATGGCGGTCAATCTGTCGCCGAGGCAGTTCGCCGACGAGCACCTGCTGCAGGATATCGACGAGGCGCTGGCGGCAAGCGGGATGTCGCCGGTGCTGCTGCAGCTCGAAGTCACCGAGAGCATGGTGATGCGCAACGTCTCCCGCGCCATCAAGGTGTTGGACGCAATCCAGAACCGCGGCATCCGCCTGGCGATCGACGATTTCGGAACCGGCTATTCGTCGATGTCGCTGATGAAGCAATTTCCGATCGACACCATCAAGATCGACCGCTCCTTCGTCCGCGACCTGCCGAGGGATTCCGAGGATCAGGCCATTACCCAGGCGATCATCAGCATGGGCAAGGCGCTGGGCATGACAGTGATCGCCGAAGGCGTGGAAACGGCCGAGCAGCAGGCATTCCTGCGCAATCATGCCTGCGACGAAATGCAGGGGTTTCTGTTCAGCAAGCCGGTTCCGCCGCAGCAATTGGCCGAATTGCTGCGGTCGCCGCCGCTGCTGGCGTCCCCGCCGCTGCAACCCGAAGCAAGTGCAAGGCCGCGCAAAACCACCGGGCGATCAAGGCTGAAAAGCGCCATATGAATATTGCGCTGCGGGCCTAAGCGGGATCCGAATGCCTGGCTCGGCCGGGAAAATCATCCGGCCAGGGCAGCGACGTCTGCCCGGCAAGCGATCTGAGAAAAGCCCCGGCACCGTCAGCGTAACTGGCGCCAGCGGGCAATTCCAGACTGGCGCACCACTCGGGCGGCATCGGTTGCCGCACGCCGAGGTTCTCAAAGGCCGGCCCCCACCACCATGCCGGGGCCGGCGACCTGTCGTCTTCGGCAACCGCGCGCCACCTGACGAACTCATCCACGATGCGTCCGAATTGCAGGTACGCAGCCTGATGCATCGAAATTCCCTTCCCCCTTCGATGGTACGCACATCTCGAACCGGTGCAAGGCGCGCCGGCCGGCTACCGCCGGCCGTGCTGCCAGTGCGACGTCACGTCCGCGCCCGACTTGTTGAGATGGACGTGCTGGTCGACATGATCGACCCACGACACCGGAATGAAATGATGGTGCGCGCCATCGGGCGAGCTTTGCTTGGTCAGCTTGATCTGGTCGGTTCCTTCGAGGTGATCGACTTTCCCAACCGTCTTTCTGTCCGACGAAATCACATCCATATGTTCCCTGATCTGCGAGGTGTCAGGCATGTCTCACCTCCCTGGAATGATTGAGGGTGTGAAACGCGCCATCTCCGGAAAAGTTGCTGGCCTGGTCAGCGCGCCGCTTCCGCGCCGAGCGGCCGGATCAGCCACCAGCCGGCGACGCCGCCGAGCGCAGCGCAAAACGCAGTCACCAGCATTACCGTACGCAGCGCGCGGGCGAACGCTGATATCGCGCCCTCGGCGATGCCAGCCTGTCCGGCCAATACCGCATTCAATGCCGCGTTGGCCGGTTCGGGCCCGGCGAGATGATGCGAAAAGCTTGCGAACAGCACCGCGCCAAGGGCTGCGACCGCAAGCAGGCCGGCCACGCGCGCAATGGCGTTGTTGACGCCGGACGCAATGCCGGCGTGAGTTTCGCCCACCGACGCCATCACCGTCGAGGTCAGTGGCGGAACCGTGATGGTCATGCCGACCGCGAGCACGCCGATGGCCGGAAACACACCGAGCCAGTACGATTTCCCGAGGTCGGCAAATGCGAGCAGCGCCAATCCACAGGCGGCAATCAAGGGGCCGGCGGTCAGCGACAATCGCGGCCCGAAACGGTCGGAGAGCGCTCCCGCGAACGACGCGCCGAAACCCATGATCAGCGCGAGCGGCAGCAGCGCAGCACCTGCCTCCGTCGCGGAATAGCCACCGAGCCGTATCAGGCCGAAGGGCAGAAAATACAGGGCGCCGCCGAGGGCGAAGTAGAGCAGCAGGGTCAGCGTGTTGGTTCCCGAGAAGTTGCGCGAGGCATACAGCGCCAGCGGCATCATCGCCCGTTCACGGGATCGGGCTTCGATCGCGACGAACGCTATCAGGAACGCGGCCCCCACGCCCAGCGCGCCCAACACGGTCCTGTCGTAAAATCCCGAGGCGGGAATGGCGCCCAGTCCCCAGGTGATCGCGGCGAGGCCGATAGCAACCGCGGCTGCGCCTTTCCAGTCGAGTGGCTTTGCCTGCGGGTCGCGGCTCTCGCTGGCAAACATCGCAAGTCCGGTCGCGGCAATGGCCAGCGGCACGTTGAGCAGGAAGATCGCGCGCCACGACACCTGGTCGACCAGCCAGCCGCCGAGTATCGGCCCTGCGGCCGCAGTCAGCGCGCCGACACCCGCCCATATTCCGATCGCATGGCTGCGCTCATGCGCGTCGAAAGTCGCCCCCAGCATGGCGAGGCTGGCCGGCGTGAGCAGTGCCGCGCCAAAACCTTGAACCGCGCGGCTGACGACCAGCACGGTGATGTCAGGCGAGAGTCCGCAGGCGATCGAGGCTATGGTGAACAGCGCGATGCCGATCAGGAAAATCCTGCGGCGGCCATAGAGGTCGGCGGCCGAGCCGCCGGCCAGCACCAGCGCGCCCAGCAGCAAAAGATAGGCATTGACGATCCATTGCGTGGACGCCGCATCCGCATGCAGCGCCTGCTGGATCGCCGGCAGCGCGATGTTCACCACCGAGCCGTCGATGAACGCCATGCTCGATCCGAGGATCGTCGCCGCCAATGTCAGGCGCTTGCGCTTTTGCGACAGCGCGGCGGCAGCCGCCGGCGTGGCGCTGATAACGCCGGCCTCGCAGGGCGGCCGAATGAAACCAACCATGAGGCCTCGAAGAGCCGGACTAACGAGCCGCAATGGTGCGCTTCGCGCGCTCCGATGGCAACGCGTCAGGGTGTACCGCTTTACCTCAAAGCTTCGCCTTCGCCGGCACTCCCAGCAGCCGCTCGGCATTGCCGCCCGCCACCAGCGCCATGTCCTTGTCGCTGACGCCCTTGACGCGGCCGAGGAAGCCGACCGGATCGGGTTCCGCCATGTCGAAGGGATAATCGGTGCCGAGCATGATGTGGTCGGCGCCCCAGATCTCGATCAGGTGCTTGAGCTCACGCTCGTCGAACACCACCGTGTCGAAATAAAGCTTCTTCAGATATTCCGAGGGCGGCTTCCTGATGTTGACGCGGCAATCCTCGCGATGCGCCCAGGCGTGATCGAAGCGCCCCCAATAGCCCGGGATGTAGCCGCCGCCATGGGCGATGCAGACCTTGAGCTTCGGAAACCGTTCGAGGTAACCGTCGAAAATCAATTGCCCGACGCACAGTGCTGAATCCAGCGGATGTCCGATGGTGTTCGGGAAATAATGATCGCTCATGCGCCCGACCAGGCTGGTGCCGAACGGATGCAGAAAAATCAGCACGCCGAGTTCCTCCACCCGCGCAAAGAACTTTTCGAGTCCCGCGCGGGTGAGGTCGACGCCCCTGACATTGGTGCAAAGCTCGACGCCGCGAAAACCAAGCTCATTGACGGTGCGGTCGAGTTCGGCCACCGCCATGCCGGGATCCTGCAGCGGCACCGTGCCCATGCCCATCAGCCGGTCCGGATGCTTTGCGACGAGGCTCGCGATGTGGTCGTTGACCAAATGGCAGCTGTCCCGCGCCACTTCCGGCGGCGCCGCATAGACGAAGTGACCGGGATAGGGCGAGATCACCTGGACGTCGATGCCGTCGCGGTCCATGTCGGCCAGCCTTGTGGCAAGATCGGTCAGTTTCGGAAAATCGATCTTGCCGCGTTGCGGCTGGATGCTTTTGGTGAGATCGTTGACATGGGCATTGGCATTGGGGGTCTCGCCGCCGCCGGGAATGCCGGTCGCCTTCAGCACCATGGCATTGGCCTCGGGCACCATGCAGTGACAGTGGATGTCGATGGTGCGCCAGCGTTTGGCGCCGCGGGCGCGCGAAGGCGCGCTGCCGTGATCGGTCGCGGGGCCGCAAGTCTTGCATTGGAACAGCATCGGTCGGTCCATTCGGATAGGGCCTCATCGTGACGAGCGGGTCTTCTCGGCAGCGCTTGCGCTGTCCGGCGCGCTTCTCGAACCATGAGGTTGGTTCATCCTTCGAGACGCGGCCTGGCGGCCGCTCCCGACGCAACGGTTGGACTCGCGGCCATCCTTCGAGACGCGCGCAAGGGCGGGCTCCTCAGGATGAGGTGGTCATTTATTTCTCTTCCGCGTCGGTCGATGTTCCCGGCCCTTCGCCCATGATCAGCAGCACGGCGTCCTCGTCCTTGGCGCCGTCCCAATGCACCTGTTTGCCGAAATGCGTGACAAAGCTGCCGGCAGGCATCGGTGTCGTGTTGGCGGGATCGAATTTCGGGCCTGAGCCGACCCACCAGGTGCCCTTCAGCACCACGATGTAACGGTCGTTGGGATGGAAGTGCGGCCGGCTGAAATGATTGCCCTTGGTCCATTTGGTGTAGACCGCATAGAAGCCGGGCTTGGTCGGATCGCCAACAACGACGGCGCTTTGCCCGCCGCGGGCGTTGACCGGGCTCCATGGAATCTGGTCGGGCAATTTGTAGATCACGGCGGCGGGATTGAGTTCGGCGGCGGAGCTGATGCTCAGCATGCCGGCGAGCGCTGCAGGCATCACGAGGCAGCGCCAAAGCCGGTTGGTCGCCTTCATGGTATCCTCCCTTGATTTCCGCCGGCTGAACCGCTGACGCCAGCTCTTTTATATTGCGCGCATGCTAGCCGGTCTCGTTCCCGCGCGGCAAGGCGTGTGCATGCATGAGTGGCAGGCGGCCCCGTACACAACGCAACTGCAGCATGAAAAATGCGTTTACGCCGCGCGCCGCGGTGATAGGTTGCGCCCAATTAAACGAGCAAGGGAGAACAACTTTATGAAGCGCTTATCGATACTCGCGGCGGGTTTGCTGATGGGCGCCGCCGCTATTTCGGGCATGGCCTACGGCGAGAGCGACGGCTGGGTGACGCTGCTCGACAGCACCAAGATGGGCGACTGGGATGAGGTCGGCAAAGCCAACTGGGCGATGAAGGACGGCGCGCTCACGGTCGACAAGCTCGACGGCAAGGACCTGTCTTATCTCGTCACCAAGACGCCTTATAAAGACTTCCAGATCAAGGCCGAGTTCTGGGCCGATGACGACGTCAACAGCGGCATCTTCCTCCGCTGCCAGGATCCCAAGAAGATCGACGCCAAGCTTTGCTACGAGGTGAATATTTTCGACAAGCGGCCGGACCCGAGCTACGGCACCGGCGCGATCGTCGATGTCGCCAAGGTCGATCCGATGCCGAAGGCCGGCGGCAAATGGAACACCTTCGAGATCACGGCGCAGGGCCCGCACCTCGTCGTCGTCCTGAACGGGCAGAAGACCGCCGACGTGCAGGACACCAGGCTGGCGAACGGCCCATTCGCGCTGCAATACGGCTCGGGCGTATTGAAGTGGCGCAAGGTGCAGGTCAAGCCGCTGTAGGGCTGTAGTATCGAATTAGTCGAAGATGTAGCAACAACGGCAGTGAGCTCCCTCTCCCCCTGTGGGAGAGGGTTGGGGTGAGGGGTTACGGTCTATCGATAGTCCGTAACCCCTCACCCGGATCGCATCTGCGATGCGACATAGCCGAAGCTTAGCTTCGGCGTTCTCTTTCAAGAACGGCCGCCGAAGGCGGCCTGTGCCTCTCCCACAAGGGGAGAGGTGTAACCGAGCGTAGCCACAGCGTTCAGAATCAGGCCGCCGGAGAGAAGGTCTCGCTGGTTCGCAAGGGCGCTCCCGTCTTCAGCGGGTGAGCCTTGCGGTGCCATGCCCAGGCGGTCCGGATGATGGTCGCGAGATCCGAATGGGCGCTGCGGAATTTCAGGATTTCGTGCGCCGCGGATGCATCCGCAACCAGATAGGTCGGGTCACCCGATCGCCGCGGTTTTATCACATGGGGCACCTCGCGGCCGGTTTCGGCCGCGATCGCGCCGAGGATCTCGCGCACTGAAAAACCAGTGCCGGTGCCGAGATTGAAAGCGCCGCCGCAATGTCCCTGCAGCAGCAGCTTCAGCGCCAGCACATGCGCGGCGGCGAGATCGGTGACGTGAATGTAGTCGCGGATCGCGGTGCCGTCGGGGGTGTCGTAATCGTCGCCGAACACCGCGAAATCCCCGACATGGCCCTGCAGCGCCATCATGGCGCGGGGAATGAGATGGGTTTCGTTATCGCGCAGCTCGCCGATTGCGCCCGACGCGTCGGCGCCGCTGGCGTTGAAATAGCGCAAGCAAAACGATCCGAGCCCATAGGCGCCGCGGTAATCGGCGAGCACGCGCTCGATCATCCATTTCGAGGCGCCATAGGGATTGATCGGCGCGCAAGCGTAACTCTCGGGCAGCGCCTTGCTGTCGGCATTGCCGTAGACCGCGCCGGACTCGCCGACCAGGCTCGATGCCGCGAAATGCATGACCGCGACAATGTCGTGCTGCGCGAAGGCGCGGGCGAGCGCCGCCTTGTCGGCGATATCGCCGGTCACCAGCGCGCCTGCGACGAAGCCGCGGTGGCCGGTCGAGAAATTGTCGAAAACCACCGGATCAAAACCGGCCGCCGCCAGCGCCCTGCAGCAATGCGAGCCGATATAGCCTGCGCCGCCGGTAACCAGAATGGCTGGACGATCGTTCATATCATCAGCCTCGTGGCGTCCGATCGGTGTTGGACGGACGGCTCTTGTTGAACAGCAGATAGAGCGCGCGGGGATTGGTGGTGAGATAGCGCCAGAACAGCCGGCGCGGCTCCAGCCAGATTCGCCAGGCCCATTCGAGGCCAACGGTCTGCATCCAATGCGGCGCGCGGGCCCGGCTGCCGGACAGGAAGTTGAACAATCCGCCGGAGGTCTTGATGACGCCGACATTGGACAGCCGCGGCGTGAATTCCTCGACAAAGGCCTGTTCATAGGGAACGCCGAGCGCCACCCACAGATAATCCGGCGCCAGCGCGTTGATTTCGTCGACCTTGGCGCGCAGCGCGTCGCCTTTCAGGTAGCCGTGGGAATGTCCGACGATCTGCAGGTCCGGGTACATCTTCCGCACATTGGCGACGGCGGTTGCGTTTTCGGCTTCGTCGGCGCCGAACATATAGAAGGTCAGCCGTGCCGCGGCCGCCTTGCGGGCCACGGTGTGAAACAGGTCGGTGGTCGCGACGCGCTCGGGCAGCGGCGTCGATGATTTGAACCGCGACACCGTGACCAGCGGCTGGCCGTCGGCATTGATCAGGTCGGCGGCACGAAACAGCCGGTCGGTCATCGGTTCGGTCGAGCAGCGTGCCAGCACCTCGCCATTGGCCGAGGTCAGGTACAGCGGACGGCAGACCCGGCGTTCCGGGAACACCATGTCGATCATGAAATTCGCGGTCTGCTCGATGTCGAGCACGGCGAGCCGCAGACCGCCCAGCGAGATCCGGGGCACGCTCGCAGTGGCGGCCCTCCCTACGGGATTTGCGCGGCGTTCAAGCATATTGTTTGTCTCGGTTACGGTTGATGGCCGCGGGGCTGAGTTCGCCAAGGGCGACTCCGATCAGCTTGCGCTCCACGCCGGGCGCGGCCCGCAGTGTCACAAAAGCGGACACCCCGGACAATCCAGCTGTGCCAGAAGCGCCGGGCGTCGTTGCCCTGGCGGGGCGAACAAGGAAATCACGCTGTATATACGCTCTTGTCGTCATGAAGCACACGTTTACCGAAAATCTATACGTTACGCTTACCTCATTGCAATATCCGGTCCAGCGTCGTGCGGCACGACAATATCTCCGAGATGGTTACCGCGCAGCGCGTTAACCAGCCTGGGTCCGAATATGGTTTCCGATCACCAGACCGGACAGGCATAACAAGAGTCCCAGCGCGGGTGGCGCGAACAAAGCCTCTTCCTGAAAGATGCCATTGAACAGCACGACGATGACGCCGAACGATGCGAGACCCTGGGTGAGGATTCCAGAGGACGCATACAAGCGCCAAGTCTTCAGAGCCACCGCGAAATAAAAGCCGAGCGGCACCAAAGCCGCGATACCCATTTGGTAGAGAAGTACGCCTACCGCGCTTTCGACGGCCCCATCGATCGATCCGGCTTGCTGGGCCGCACTCCAGTCGATCGAGAAAAAACCTTCCGACAAATTTCCGCCAACTCCCAAACCGCGGCCGAACGGCTTCTCAAGAAATCCGTGCCAGCCGCCCATGAAGCCGATGACGTGATAGTCGCCGATCTGCAGGCCGACGTAGATCGCCGCAATCGCGTAAACCGTCAAACCCGCGAATCCAAGGAGCAAGGTTACCACGGCGCCAAGCAGCCGCGTCGAAGCCCAGGCCAGGCAAACAAATATGGTTAGAATGAGCGCGCCCTTCACGCTGCAGAGCACAAGGAGAGGCAGCGCGGAAACGGCCAGCAACGGACGTTGCACCGAAAACAGAAAAAGAATGAAAAAGCCGATCCCGTACGCGAAACTGATCGGGCTCATGTTCGGCCCGAAGATGCGAAGGATTCTCGACAGTCCGAGATCCTCGAGCAGCGGGGTATTCAAAAAGCTGAAACTGAATCGATCTTTCAAATCGACCGGCACTCTTCCCGTGGCCCGCATCTCCGCCTCCCACACGCCGGAATGGGTGGCCTTGAGTTCATCGAAGTGCCAAAATGCATGGCCGTTGGTGATGCCCAGCCAGAAGTCCCGGAACGTCAATTCGATGTAGCCGCAAACAATCAGGATAACCCCAATCGCCACCAGGAACGGCGTGATGCGAACCTTGTATGTCGCGGCCGTCAGCAGCGAAAGCTGAAACAGAAACAGCGGCAGCACGATATTCCGGAGATAGATCGATGCCGCAAGGCCATTTTGAAAAAAACCAATGACGAAGTACAGCATCACCATGGCGAGCGTGAACATGCCCCAGCCCATCATGCGATTGACTTCAGTCGAGTGATTTCTCTGACCCAGGGCGTACAGGGCCAGTGTCGTCAGCCACATGACCGAGCAGGCGAGAAAATTATAGCCTTTGATGAACTCCAGTTCGGAGGGGTTCGCGATATAGGACGACAGGATCGAGACGAAGAGATTCTGAAAGAGCAGGATGAAAATTGCGATCGAAGGCGCATGCGCGGGGACCGCAGCGATGATCGCGCAGCCGATTAATGCCTCGACGCTGATCGCCAGGATAGGGCTGACAACGTGCAGCATCGGAGCAAACGCGATCGAGGCTGCGGCAACGCAAATTGCCGGAATGACGTCGCGGGCCGGCGCCGTTGGCCGATTGGCTATATCTAAAAGCACTGGACCCGACAGTGCCGGAAATTCCGGGCACGCATTCGTTGTACCTCTTTTTCAAGTCCAGTCTGATTGAACGGCGATAGCGCGGAATGTGTAAAGATTCGTTAACAATAACGAAATATGAAGCGGATCCGGGCAGGGCGGTCGTTGCCGCACGTCGGGCCGCGCCCGTGGGTTCTTGACGACACCCGGACCAGAGACTGCCGGATTCGCAGAAATCGGTCTGGGCCAGGGTCGGCGCGGCATGTCTGGCGTTTGACAAAACACACGTCGGTGCTGGAGGATGACCAGTGCTCAGAATGGCAACAACCTCCGCCATTCGTCTGTAAGTGCCGGCGGCGGATCAGGGCGCTTCGCGCCGAACACCAGACGGCAATGCGTTAACACAAACGGCAATGCGTTAATGTCTGAATAGGCCTTGTCCTGATATAACCTCATCCGCCCGGATCGGCGGGCACTCTAACTCACTCCCGGTTTTCTGGTCGCAAGGCATGCATCAAAATAAGGATCTGTTTGAAGTCAGCGTCGATGACGCATTTGATTTTC
>Ga0193699_10001052_pt1 | contig 11183 bp, 13 predicted proteins | sample L3c2metaG_FD_160095 | JGI IMG/M metagenome (GOLD analysis project Ga0193699, IMG submission 160095) | Soil microbial communities from a riparian zone of the East river system, Colorado, United States - L3c2 | ecosystem: Environmental > Terrestrial > Soil > Riparian zone | place: USA: East... | reverse complement strand
ATCGCTGGCCGGGCGTCCTCTACGTCCTCTCGTTTGGACATTTCGTGCGGCGGGACGGCGACGGAATGCTCCTTGTCGATACACGCGCCGGCGTCGTTCCGCAGCCGGGCACCGCGGTCTGGAGCGGCGCGCTGTCTCCCCACACCCTCGAGAACGTCGATACCTCCGAGATTCACGTGATCGGCGTTGAGCTCAAGAGCGTTTGAGCAACCAGACCCACGCGACCACTCGCCTGGGCCAGCGTGCTTACGCCCGAGGTTTGTTGAGCAATCGAGATACCGCACGAAGCAAAGGACACGGCTTGGTTGAGCGCTATTTTGCGGCTGCGACCGATGATTTCGACCCTGTAGCCGTCGGGAGCTGATCCCGAGCGACTTCGCCCGCGGTTGAGCAGAGCAGGGCACGATTGCCGGCATGAGTGCGTGGAAGCTTCGCGAATCTCTCGAGACCGAGGGCGGATCGGTTCGTTTCGACCGCGTCGGAACCGGACCGCCGCTCGTGTTGCTCCACGGGACGCCGTTCTCGTCGGTCGTTTGGCGAGAACTCGTCGACCGGCTCCAGCGAGACTGGACCGTCTTCGTCTGGGACATGCTCGGTTACGGCAGTTCAGAGAAATCGGACGGCCAGGACGTCTCCATCGCCGCGCAGACACGGATCTTCGGACAGCTTCTCGACCACTGGTCGATCGAGTCGCCCGCAGTTGTCGCGCACGATTTCGGCGGCGCGATCGCACTTCGCGCTCACCTTCTCGACCGTCGCCGCTACCGCGCGCTCGCGCTCCTCGACCCGGTCGCCCTCTCGCCCTGGGGCTCCCCGTTCTTCCGTCTCGTCCGCGAGCACGCGAGCGTGTTCGAGCAGCTCCCGGACTACATCCACGAGGCGATCGTCGCAGCCTATATCCGGAACGCGAGCCATAGACCGCTCGCAGACGACGTCATGGCCGCCCTCAGCAGCCCGTGGCTCGGTGACCGCGGCCGACGCGCGTTCTACCGCCAGATCGCGCAGGCGGATCAGCGATACACCGACGAGGTTCAGCCCTTCTACGGCGAGATCGCGATCCCCGTACTCATCCTCTGGGGCGAAGAGGATCGCTGGATCGAGGTGGGAAGAGCCGAGGAGCTTCGTCGGCTGATTCCCGACTCGCAGGTGGTGCTCGTCCCACACGCGGGCCATCTCCTGCAGGAGGACGCTCCGAGCGAGACGGCGGCGCACATCTCCCGCTTCCTCGCCGAGTCCCGCGCCGTCGGCTGACGAGCTGAAGCTCCCGGTTCGCGGCTACTTGCCGCTGCGACCGATGATCTCGATCCGGTAGCCGTCCGGGGATCGCGTCAAGCTCCCCTGGCAAGCGGAAGGGCCGTCGCCAGAGCATGGCCGAAGGTAGCACCCTCGGTTCTCAGCCAAACGCGCAGTCGACGCTGATCTTGTCGAGTGCGTTCTTGAGAACGGTGAGCTCCTGCCCGTCGAGTTGCGAGACGAATAGCTCCGTGACGGCGCGCAGGTGGATGGGAGCGGTTTCGCTGAGTCGCTTCACACCGGCGTCGGTCAGCGAGACGACGACCCCGCGTCCGTCCTCATTGGCGTCGGCTCTCCGAACGAGGCCTTCGTCGACGAGCCGGGTCACGCGCCGGGTCATGCCTGACCGCGAGATGAGCGCGCGGTCCGCGAGGTCCGTCATGCGTAGCTCGCCGCCCGCGCGCGCGAGCTGAGCGAGCACGTCGAAGTCCGCGAGGGCGAGTCCCGTCTCCTGCGCGAGATCGACCTCGAGCCGGCGCAGGAGGGTGGCGTGGGCGCGAAGGAACGAGTCCCAGGCTTCCAGTCCGGGAGCGCTCAGCGGCTCGTCAGCCGCGAGCGGACCGGGAAGGCCGGAGACGTTGGGTTTTGACGGTACTTGCATGCGCAACAACCAGTTGGTAATGTATTTGCAGATGCAAGTATATCCAAGCGGCCGCGAGAAAGGCCGGATCGCATGAGCACGGGGAGAACGCGGAAGATTCGTGTCGGCATCATCGGCGCCAATCCGGATCGGGGATGGGCGGCGCAGGCGCACATTCCTGCGTTGAGGTCGCTCTGGGAAGACTTCGAGATCACTGCGCTGTCCACGAGCCGACGCGAATCTGCCGACGCCGCCGGCGAGCTCTTCCGCGTCCCGCTGGCGTTCGACAATCACGAGGAGCTCGTGAACAGCCCCGCCGTCGACGTCGTCGCCGTCACGGTGAAAGTGCCGTATCACCTTGAGTTGGCGACAGCCGCGCTCGAGGCAGGCAAGGCCGTGTACTGCGAATGGCCGCTCGGCAATGGCCTAAGAGAGGCCGAGACCCTGGCCGCACTCGCAAAGAAACAGGGCGTCCTCGCGGTGGCCGGCCTGCAGGCCCGCTCCGCACCGCCGGTGGCGTACGTGCGCGACCTGATCGAACAGGGCTACGTCGGCGAGGTGCTCTCAACAACGTTCGTCGGATCCGGAATGAGCTGGGGACCGACCATCGAGCCGTTCAACGCGTACATGAACGACAAGAAGAATGGCGCGACGATGCTCTCGATCGCCGTCGGCCACGCTGCCGACGCGCTATGCCACTGCCTCGGCGAAGCCCGAGAGCTCTCGGCGACCATGACCGTCCGCCAACCGACCTTCACGATCGCAGGCACGGTCGCGAACAGGCCCAAGACGACAGACGACCAGGTGTCTGTCACAGGGCTGCTCGAGAACGGGGCAGCTCTCTCAATCCACTATCGCGGCGGGACCTCGCGCGGCACGAACATGCTCTGGGAGGTCAACGGCACCGAAGGCGATCTCCAACTCACCGCGGCCGGCGGCCAGGCCCAGATCTTCGAGCTGAAGGTACGCGGCGGCACCGGCATCCAGCCCGCGCTCGAGCCCCTCCCGGTGCCTGAGCAGTATCGGTGGTCGCAGCAAGAACTCGGCCCCGCGAACAACGTCGCCGAGGCATACGCGCGTTTCGCCCGCGACTACCGCGAGGGAACGCACTTCTGTCCCACATTCGACGACGCGGTCACGCGCCATCGAATGCTTGACGCGATCGAGACCGCCGCAACGACCGGCCAGCGTCAAACCCTCCGCTGATCCGCGTCGTGCCCGGCTTGCTCGCCACGGTCGGCGGCGGGTCAGGCGCCAGGCTTTTCTATCAACTCGATCCGGTAGCCGTCCGGATCGCGCACGAAGCACAGCCACGAGCCGCCCTCGCGCACCTGGTACGGCGGCTTCTCTGGCTCGATGCCCTGCTCCGCGAGGTTCGCGAGCGTCGCGTCGAGGTCGTCGACGCCGATCGCGACGTGGCCGTAGCCGGTGCCGACGTCGTACGTGCTGCCGTCGTGGTTGAACGTCAGCTCGAGCTCTTCCTCCTGTCCGGGGAAGCCGAGGAAGTACAGCGTGGCCTCGAGCTCGCCGTTGCGCACGATCGGCGACTCGCGGCGGAACTCCATCCCGAGCGCCTCGTAGAACGCGCGGCTCTTCTCGGGGTCGGTGACGCGGAGCATCGTGTGCAGGTAGCGGCTGGTCATGGGCGCATTCTACGGAGTGACGATGTCCTCGTACTCCGGGTGCCGCCGGATGTACGCCGTGACGAACGGGCAGTACGGCCGCACCTTCAAGCCGCGGGCGCGCACGTCGTCGAGCGCGCCCTGCACGAGCGCCGCGCCGACGCCCTTCCCTTCCCATTTTGGATCGACGTCCGTGTGCACCAGTTCCAGCACACCGGGCTCGATCCGATACAGGAGGAAACCGGCGACCTCGCCGTCGACGTCGATCTCGTAGCGCAGCTGTTCCGGACGATCGGTCACGGTCATTCGAGGTCTTCCCGGAGAAGCGCGAACAACACTGCGTCTTGCCACTCACCGTGACGAAGGTATGCCTTGCGCTCGACGCCCTCGCGAATGAACCCCGCGCGCTCCGAGTGGCGGATCGCGCGGTCGTTGAAGCCGTAGCACTTGAGCTGAATGCGGTGGAACCCCAGGTCGATCAGCAAGTAGCGCTGCAACTGGCGCGCTGCTTCATCGGCCACACCTCGCCCTCGGAAGTCCGGGTGCACGGCAAGCCCGCCGATGTGCGCGATGCGGTGCACCTCGCTCCGCTCCTCGAAGCCCATGACGCCGGCACGCTCACCGTCCGACTCGACGATCAAGCGCCCGAACCGCTCCGGCTCGCTCTGCGACCGCTCGACCTCGGCGCTGATGCTCTCGCGGTCGTGCTCGCGTTGACCGCCGAGGAACGGCTCCGTGTCCTCGTGCGTCAGCAGCGCAAGCAGCCAGTCGATGTCGTCGGCAGTGGCACGGCGAAGCGTGATCACGCCGGTTCGGACGGGGCGGCCACGAGCGCCGCCGACGCAACGACCCGTCGCCTTCTCGCGGTGCCGAGCGCGACGCCGGCCAGGATCAGCACGAGTCCCGCGATCGCGGCCCAGCCGATGCCCTCGTCGAGAAACACCGCGCCGTACGCGAGCGCGACGGGCGGCACGAGGTACGTCACGAGCGAGGCGTACGCAGCGCCTGCGCCGGCGATGATCGTGTAGAAGAGCAAGTAGGCGAACGCGGTTCCTACAACGCCGAGGAACACGACCGAGCCGAGCGGCTCCCACCCGGGAACGTGGTGCGGCGCGAACGCAATGCCGGTCGGCAGCATCGCCACGGCGGCGATGAGTGTCGTGCCGAGCGCGATGGCCTGAGGGCGCACCTCCGAGAGGTGATGCTTTGCGAGGAGGCCGCCGGCGGCGTAACAGGTCGCCATGCCCACGACCGCGAGCGCCCCGAGGATCTTCGCCTGCGGCTGCGCGCCGACAAGGAGCGCGACGCCGACGAAACCGACCGCAACGCCGACGAGGCTCCGCCCCGTGACGCGCTGCTCGTGGAAGAAGCCGAACGCGAGCAACGCGTTGAAGATCGGCACCGACGCCTGGATGATCGACGCGAGCCCGGAGTCGATCCGCGTCTCGCCCCACGAGAGCAGCCAGAACGGCACCGCGGTGTTCAGCAGCCCGACGACGGCCAGCCACGGCCAGTGTGCGCGCAGCTCCGAGCGCGTCAGCCTGCCGCCGAGCGCGAGCGGGACGACGAGGCCGAGCGTCAGGGCCGCGATGCCGAGCCGCCCGAGCACGAGCGTCGCCGGGTCGAGATCGCGAACGGCGACCTTGATGAACATGAACGAGCTGCCCCAGACGAGGGCGAGCAGCACGAGCATCGGGAGGTAGCGGCGATTCATCTCAGGGGTTCAACGGACGAGCGGCGACTCACGTGAGATGAAACGCACGAACCCGCCTCGGATATTTCAGACGGCAACGGCGGTCAGACGGCGCATCGTCTCGAGCTCCGGTTCGTAGACGTGTGCCGACTTCGCGTGGATCAGGAGCGGCCCGACGGGCACCCCCACCGCGGCGGCGACCTCGTGCTGGAGCCGGGCGAGCTCGACGAGGTTGCCGTATGCCTTCTTCCCGAAATCGAGCGAGTGGGCGTAGACGACGAGCTCGAGCTTCCCCTGGGCGATCCAGAAGTCGAGCAGCGACACGCAGGGGATGTAGCTCGTGTCGGCGAGCGGCTGGAAGGTCGTGATCGTCGCGGAGCGTGTCTCGGGGTCGGCGCGCAGCCGCTCGATCACCCATGCGACCTGGTCGCGGCCCTCATAGTCGCGCAGGCGCCGCGCGTACGACCGCGCGCCGCCGAGCTCCGGCACGTCGTCCGGTTCCGTGAAGTTGCGGCGCATCCAGTCGAGCCAATCCGGGTCGGCCAGGGAGGCGATCAGCTCGTCCTCCGGGTCGGGGCCGGCGACGGCAAGGGTGACGACGGAGAGCTCCTTCGTCACCTGGCCGTCGTAGGTCGCGTCGGCGCCCACCTCGAGAATTCGGCGGGAAACCTCGAGCCATCCTTCGCCCAGCGTCCGGGTCTCGACCACTTCCACGGGGCCATCCTAGAGGGCCGGTACATTGGTCTCCTGAGCTCGGTCGCGGAACCTCTCCACCGCAGCCTCGGCCTCACGGACGGGGAGTTCAACCGTATCCGAGAGTTGCTCGGGCGCTCACCGAACGACTTCGAGCTCGCGGTCTTCTCGCTCCTCTGGTCGGAGCACTGCGGGTACAAGCATTCCGCGCGCCTGCTGAAGCGGCTGCCGTCGAGCGGCGAGCGGGTCCTGCAGGGGCCGGGCGAGAACGCGGGCGTGATCGACCTCGGCGAGGGGGTCGCGGTCGCCTTCAAGGCCGAGTCGCACAACCATCCCTCCGCCGTGGAGCCGTTCCAGGGCGCGGCCACGGGCGTCGGCGGGATCCTGCGCGACATCATCGCGATGGGCGCGCGGCCGATCGCGCTCCTCGACGGGCTCCGCTTCGGCGAGCCCGACTGGCACTTCAAGCGCGCGGTCGCGGGGATCGGCCACTACGGGAACTGCGTCGGCGTGCCGAACGTCGGCGGCGAGTGCGCCTTCGACGAGGCCTACGCGCTCAACCCGCTCGTCAACGCGATGTGCGTCGGGATCCTCCCCACCGAACGCGTCTTGTCGGCCAAGGCACAAGGCCCGGGCAACGCGCTCGTCCTCTACGGCGCGTTCACCGGCCGCGACGGGATCGGCGGCGCCTCCGTCCTCGCCTCCCAGGATCTCGAAGGCTCGGACGAGAAGCGCCCGTCCGTCCAGATCGGCGATCCCTTCCGCGGCAAGGCGCTGATCGAGGTGTCGCTCGAGCTCGTCGAGCAAGATCTCGTTGTCTCGCTGCAGGACTGCGGCGCCGCAGGGCTCGCCTCGTCGCTGTCCGAGATGGCGCGCGAGGTCGGCGTCGACGTCCACCTCGATCGCGTGCCGCTGCGCGAAGCGGATCTCGAGCCGTGGGAGATCATGATCTCCGAGTCGCAAGAGCGGATGGTCGCCGTCGTTGCGCCGGAGCGAGTCGACGAGGTGCGCGCGGTGTGCGAGCGCTGGGAGCTGCCCTGCACGGTGATCGGCGAGGTCACGGACCACGGCGAGCTGCGCTGCTTCTTCGACGACGAGGTCGTCGGCTCGATTCCCGCGGCGCTCCTCACGGACGAGTGCCCGCGCTACGAGGTGGAAACCGCGCCGCACGCCGTCGAAGCGGCGCCCGTCGCCGCGATCAACCACGAGCCGAAGACGTGGGTGTTCGAGCAGTACGACCACCTCGTCGGCTCGCGCACCGTGCGCCGTCCCGGCCTCGACGCGGCCGTCCTGCGCATCGACGGGACGCGCGGCATCGCCGTCTCGCTCGACGGGCCGCGTCTCGGCGAGCGCGACCCGTTCGCGGCCGGCTGGGGCGCGGTGATGGAGGCGGCGATGAATGTCGCCTGCGCAGGCGGCGAGCCGCTCGCGCTTACCGACTGCCTCAACTTCGGCAACCCGGAGAAGCCCGAGATCGGCTGGGAGCTCGAGCAGGCGATCGAAGGGATCTCGCGCGCGGCCGAGGAGCTCGGCATTCCGGTTGTCTCCGGCAACGTGTCGCTCTACAACGAGACCGGCGGCAGCCCGATCCCGCCCACTCCCGTTGTCGGCTGCGTCGGCCTCGTCCGGGACGTGACGGCGATTCCGTCGCAGTGGGGAAGCGGCGACACGATCTATTTCCTGCCGGGCCGGGGCGCGGCGCTCGTGCGCTTCGTCTGGGAGAACGCGCATCGCTTCTCGCTCGCGCACGACGTGTCCGACGGCGGCGTCGAGCTTGCGCTGGCCGAGGCCGCAGCGTGGTCCGGCCGTGACTTTGTGTTGAGTCAACACAAGGTGGGTGAAGGCGTCGTGGTCGCCGCGACCGAGCGGCCTGACTGGGACGACGTGGTCGAGCTCGGGACGGTTGCCTGATGTGCGGCGTATTCGGTGTCCGCGCGCCGGGACGCGACGTTGCGCGGCTTTCGTACTTCGGGCTCTACGCGCTGCAGCACCGCGGCCAGGAGTCGGCGGGCATCGCCGTCTCCGAGAACGGGCGCCTCACCGCGGTGCGCGATCTCGGGCTCGTGCCACAGGTCTTCGACGAGCGCACGCTCTCGGGGCTGCGCGGCGAGTATGCGATCGGGCACACGCGCTACTCGACGACCGGCGGCAACGCCTGGGAGAACGCCCAGCCGCTGCTCCACCACGGACGCAAGCGGATCGTTGCGCTCGGCCACAACGGCAACCTCGTCAACGCGGAGGCGCTGCGCGAGCAGGCCGGCAAACCGCTCGCATCGAGCTCCGACTCGGAGGTGATCGCCGCGCTGATCGCAGACGACGAGCGTCCGCTCGAAGAGGCGATCGTCGCCACGATGGCGCGCCTCGAGGGTGCAGCGACCGTGGTCGGCCTCGCCGAAGGGAAGCTGTTCGCGTTCCGCGACTCGTTCGGGTTCCGCCCGCTCGTGATCGGACGGCTCGGCGAGGACCATGTCGTCGCGTCCGAATCGTGCGCGCTCGATCTCGTCGGCGCGACATTCGAGCGTGAGGTGCGCGCCGGCGAGCTCGTGATCGTCGACGACGAGGGCCTGCACTCCGTCCAGGCGGTCGAGCCGGAAAACCACGGCGCGCTTTGCATCTTCGAGTTCTTCTACCTCGCGCGCCCCGACACGCGGCTCGCGGGCGTCGAGGTGCACGGTGCGCGCGTGCGGATGGGTGAGCGCCTCGCAGCCGAGTCGCCGGTCGAAGCCGACCTCGTGCTGCCGATCCCGGACTCGGGCACGCCCGCTGCGATCGGCTTCGCGCGTGCCACCGGCATCCCGTTCAGCGAGGGGCTGATCAAGAACCGCTACGTCGGCCGCACGTTCATCCAGCCCGAGCAGGGCATGCGCGAGCAGGGCATCCGGATGAAGTTCAACCCGCTCGCCGAGGTTGCGGGCAAACGCCTGGTCGTCGTCGACGACTCGATCGTGCGCGGCTCGACGACGCGGCAGATCGTGCAGATGCTGTTCGACGCCGGCGCTGCCGAGGTGCACGTGCGCGTCTCCTCGCCGCCGGTCATCTCACCGTGTTACTACGGGATCGACCTCGCGTCCGAGGACGAGATGATCGCCGCGCACTCGACGGTCGAAGAGGTGCGGGCCGCGATCGGCGCGACGAGCCTTGCGTACATCTCGCTCGACGGACTGCAGGCGGCGACGCGCAGGCCCGCGAGCGCGCTGTGCCGCGCCTGCCTGACGCGCGAGTATCCAACGCGCGTGCCGGCAGACGCGGCGAAGCTCAGGTTCGAGCCCGTCTAGCGCTATTTACTGCTCGAGGACGCGGGACGCCTTCGCGATCCCGCGGGAGATCAGGTACGCCGCCGTCGTCCACTTCATGAACTCCACCCACGTGCCGGAGTCCACCCGGTCGGAGGCGAGCGCGACGATCGACACGATGACGGCCATGACGGCCCACCACAGCCACTCGGCATTGCCTGGGATCGGGAGGCGAGCGCCTCCCGGCCAGTTGGGCCCAGCCGCATAGTTCGGGCGATTCTCGGGGGTTGCCATCAGAAATCCTCCTGCTCGCTAACAGCCGTGGATTCAGCGCGGAGCGCCTAGATCCTCCGCACGCCCGTAGCGCACCGCGCGCTTGACCTGACGCGGATCGAGGCCCTGCTCGAGCAGGCGCTGGCGCGTCTCCCCTTCCGAGGCCATGCGCAGGAACAGCCAGACGAGCGCCGCGAGGGTCACCAGCGACCCTTCGGCCATCATCACGATCCCGCCGAGGTTGAGATCGTGGGCCGGCGTGATCCCCCACTCCGGTGCGTGCCGGTAGACGCTGTAGAACGCGGTGTTCGACCAGATGAAGATGTTGCCGAGCACGGTCTCGATCAGGCGCACCACGAAGATGTAGGCGATCTTCGGCCCCGTCCCGAACCAGGCGGGAGCGGGCAGCGTCTCGACGACCGGCTCCCACATCAGACAGCCGAACGTGAAGAAGCAGAAGTGCTCGAGCGCGTGCACTGCCGTGTGGTGCAGCGCCGCGTCGTAGAGGTACGGGATGTGCCAGATGTAGAGGTCGGCGGCCCACAACGGCAACGCGATCAGCGGATGTGCGAGCACGCGCAGCTTCTCGACCACGCTGAACGCGAGCACCGGGCGCAGGATCTGTCCCGTCATGCCGGCGACGAAGCAGAGCGGCGCGAGATCGCCGAGCAGCACGTGCTGCGTCATGTGCATGAAGAAGAAGTGCTCCTCGCCGAGTGAGTCAATCGGTGAGTTGAGCGCGAGCACGACGAGCGTGATCCCCGTCCAGAAGCTGAACTGCCGCCAACCGGGCGCAGGCCGGCCCTCGCGCGCCAGCGTGCGCGTGCGGCGCAGGTAGAGCAGCGCCACGATCACCGTGGGGACGACCTGAAGCGGCTCGAACGTCCAGGGAGTGAGTAGCGACGGTGCGTCCACGACTCTTGGAAGGATAGGTACGTGCAGCTCTTCCATTACCACCTCGTCACCTCGCAGTTCCGCGACGTCGAGGCGCGCTACCTCGGGAAGCTCGGCTTCAACCTCGTCGCGCGCTACGGACGGGTCGGCGACGAGCACGTCGCGGTCGAGTCGGGCGTCTCCTGGGAGAAGCTCGAGCACGACGGGTTCAAGCCGCGCCTCTCAGAGCTGGAGCGCGGCGCCGTGAACGTCGTCGTGCAGCCCGGCCACTGGCGCGTCCCGCGGGTCGACCACATCGGCGTGGCGCTCGACGAGGAGGAGTTCCAGGCGGTGCTCGGGCGCGCAATGCAGTGGAACCTCCGCGTGCAGGAGCACGGGGGCCGCCGCACCTTCGTCGCCACAAACGTCGGCTACCGCATCGAGATCCACCCGCCGCGCGAGTGGATCGACGACCTGATGTCGGAGCAGGAGGAGCTGCGCGTGACGGAGCTCCAGCTCCGCGCCGACGAGCCGGAGGCGAAGGCGGGCGCCCTCGCGGACATCCTGGGCGTCGAGCTCGAGGAGAACACGGTGCTGGTTGGCGACACGGTGGTGACGTTCCTCGCCGACGGCCCCGAGGGCCGCCCGGAGCTGCACGGCGAGCGGTTCGGCTGACCGGCCCGAGCCGTACACTGACACCCTGAGCACGGAGAACAGTTACGCCGCTGCAGGGGTCTCGCTGGCGACCGCCGGCTCGATTGTCGAACGCTTGCGCGCCGCCGTGGAGTCGACGGGTTCGACGAGCTTCGGCGCGTTCGCCGGGCTGCACCCGCTCGACGGCGAGCGGCTGCTCGCGGCCTCGACCGACGGCGTCGGCACGAAGCTGATCCTCGCCCGCGCCCGCGGGCGGCTGCGCGACTGCG
>Ga0193699_10001051_pt1 | contig 11187 bp, 16 predicted proteins | sample L3c2metaG_FD_160095 | JGI IMG/M metagenome (GOLD analysis project Ga0193699, IMG submission 160095) | Soil microbial communities from a riparian zone of the East river system, Colorado, United States - L3c2 | ecosystem: Environmental > Terrestrial > Soil > Riparian zone | place: USA: East... | reverse complement strand
GCCGACGCCGGACGACGAGGATTTCTGCGCCAAGGGCGCCAAATTCGGACCGCACAATCTGCATGAGAACCGGCCGGGATCGATGCAGACGGAAGACCTCATCTTCGCCACGTATCACAATGCCGGCTTGCGCATTTACGATATCCGCGATGCGTTCCAACCCAAGCAGGTCGGCTATTTCGTGCCGCCGCCACCGGAAAGGATTGTGGATCAACGACCGAACCCGACGAAGATCATCCAGTCTTGTGATGTCTACGTCGATCCTAACGGGATCATGTATATGACCGACACCAATGCCGGTCTCTATATCCTGCAATACGAAGGAAGCGCGTGATCCCGAAAAGTGGGAACCGGTTTTCGGATAAGATCACGCGCAAAAAGGAAGAGAAACTCATGTCAGAGAAATTCGGGCGTCTTGCCCTTCATATGTGGACCATCGACACCACGCCGCTCGCCAACCAGCTCGATGCCGCCAAGCAGGCCGGCTATGACGCGGTCGAACTGCGCCGTACCGATTTCAAGCGCTGCTTCGACGCCGGCATGAGCAACGCGGACGTGCTCGACATCGTCAAGAAGAGCGGCATCCCATGTGGTGTGCTCGGCGTTGAGTATGGCTGGCTGTTCGCCACCGGCGACGAAAGCAAGCGGCTGTTCGACGTGTTCCGCGAGAGCTGCGAGAACGCGGTGGCGATGGGCTGCGACATGCTGATGAGCGCGCCGGGCCAGGTGCAGGGCCCTATTCCCGACGCGATCAAATATCTCAAGCGCGCCGGCGACATCGCCGCCGAGTACGGACTCAAGCTGGCGATCGAATACAACTCGCAACACGACGTGCTCAACAGCCTGCCGGTCCTGACCGAACTGATCACCGGTGCCAACAAGCCGAACTGCGGCTATCTGGTCGACGCCTATCACTTCACGCGCAGCGGGTTCGGCGGCCGCGGCTTCGCGCCGATCCCGGCCGAGCAGATCTTCTGCTTCCAATACAGTGATTTGTCGCCGAGCCCCGTCACCGGCGTGAAGCGGCCGACCGACCGCCTGCCCCCGGGCAAGGGCGTGGTGAAGTGGAAAGAGATGCTCGGGCTGCTCGCCGAGAAGGGTTATACCGGCTACCTGAGCTACGAGGCGCCGAACCCCGATCAGTGGGCGCGCTCGCCCTATGACGTCGCGCGCGAGGGCGTCGAGCTCACGCGCAAGCTGCTCACCGATTTCGTTCCCAACTATAAAGCCTGAGGCAGATCATGACCGATGCAGCCACTAACGACACCTTGTTCGCAGGGTTAAACGACAAGTCGATCACCGCCATTCCGGCGACCGTCGAGAAGCAGCGCTACATCACCAGCATCGCGCCGATGGCTGCCAATCCCGGCAAATGGATCGAGATGCCGCGGCTGCCGATCGCGACCGGCGAACACGCGGTGATCGAATGCCAGGGCAACATCCACGTCATTGCCGGCTACGCGCGCCACCGGGTCGACGGTAATTTCCACCAGGTCTATGACGGTAAGGCGAGAACCTGGTCGTTGAAGGCGGAATTTCCGATCCGCTGCAACCACGTTGCCGGCGTTTCGATCGGCACGAAGGTCTACACCTTCGGCGGCTTCGTCGAGCAGAATCGCTGCCCGCACTCCAAGTGTTACGTCTATGACACCGCCACCGACACGTGGTCGCCGATCGCCGGACTGGCGCGGCCGCGCGGCGCAATCTCGGCCATCGTGCTCGACGGCAAGATCCATCTGCTCGGCGGACGCGACGTGCGCTCTGTCGAATGGCACGAGATCTACGATCCGGCGACCGACAAATACACCATCCTCGGCGGTATGCGCGGCTCGACCGGCACGCAGCCTTTTGTCGGCCAGCGCGACCACATGGGCGTCGCCGTGGTCGATGGAAAAATCCACGCCATCGCCGGGCGCATGGACTCGTATGATTTCAACACCGGCCTGAACGCTGTCTACGATCCCAAGACCGACGGCTGGACCTTTCGCGCGCCCCTGCCGACGCCGCGCAGCGGTCCGTCATGCGTCTATATCAACGGTAAGATCGTAGTGTTCGGCGGCGAAGCCACCGGCAAAGTGTTCGGCACCAACGAGGCTTATGACCCGAAGGCCGACGCTTGGGAGCAATTGGCGCCGATGGCGATCGCGCGTCATGGCCTGCATGGCGCGACGTGCGCGGTGATCGGCAACATGGTCCACGTCCCCGGCGGCGGGCCTGTTCCTGGTGGCCAGGTACAGGGCGCGTATCACGACGCCTTCACCTTCGGCTGAAACGGCCGCTTCGGCTTAAAAAAACGGCCACCCTCACCGGCGGCCGTTTTCGTTCGTTCTCGATTGCGTTTATCGCGCCGGCCGCAACTGCAACTCGGAAACACCAACCGCGAGGTTCAAGCCGGACTGGCCTTGCACCGAAACCGGCTGCAAAGCGACGGTGCGGTTGGAGCCACCGACCAGAACGTTGGCGCCGAGACCGGCGCCCACTGTCGCTTCGGCGCTGGCGCCGCCGTAATTGCCGGCGAGCGCGCCGAAAGTTTTGTTGCTCGGCGCAAACACCGACCACACCATTTCGCCGCCGGCGGTAGCGCCAATGTCGAGGCCGAATTTGCTGATCGAGCCGGTATAGACCTCACGCGGGCCCGGCTGCGCCGGCGTAAACATGCAAGCGACTTCTTTCTTCGAAGCGATGATCATTCCAAGCCCGCCCGAAATATCACACGTCAGCGTGCCGGCTTTTGTCCGGTTCGGCGTCTGCGCCATGCTCGGTGCCGGCCAGCCGATCGCCGCTGCAACTGCCACCGCGGCAAAAGCGCTCAAAATCCTACGCATGGCAAACTCCTATCTCAAATGGATGATTGCCAAATAACGCCGCACCGCACAACAGGTTCCCCCGTGCCGCGGCGCTCAAATTGCAATGAAAGTGTCGTCTAACCGATGCAACTGCGGGCGAAATTCGCGCGGGCCGAAACCGCCAGAGGGCTGAACGCCGGATCGCATCCGACCAGCAGGGTCGGCGGCCGCGGGGTCTCAGGTTTCTGCTTGCTGACAGTCGTTACCGGAACCCGATCGCCTTTGTTGGTGCGGTCGACGAATTGAAGCGTCCCGTTACTGTTGGAGACCGCCGGCGACGCGCCGACGGGCGATAACGCCACCAGCGGTGCGATCATACCCAGCGCCAACACCACGAGGATGCCCGCAATGAGATATGACACAAAGCCGCGCATCGGCCGTCTCCAGTGAAGCTACGCAAAGGAAACGGCGCACCGCGATAATGGTTCCTCGTCCTTTCAGCGGGTCGTGAGGATCTGGCTGGCGGGAATAGTGACACGGCAATGCAGCCCGGCTGGCTCGAATGCCAAGTTTACTTCGGCGCCGAGCACGCGCGAGAGATTGCGCTCGATCACCATGGTGCCGAAGCCGGTCTTGCGCCGCGCCTTCACCTTGGGCCCGAGTTGTTCGCGCCAATCCAGTTCGATCGCGGTGCCGTCTGCGGTTTCGCGGTGATCCCACGTGATCGAGACGCGGCCTGTCGGCACCGATAGCGCACCGAATTTCTCCGCATTGGTCGCGAGTTCGTGCAGCGCCAAGCCGAGATTTTGCGCGGCCTCGGGTTTAAGGGCGATGGCCGGCCCCTCGATCGCCACCTGTCCCGCGCCGCGTTCGATATAATCGGACAGTTGCGACCTGATCAGCTCATCCAATGACGCGCCGTACCAGCTTTCGCGGACCAGCAGATCATGGGAAGCGGCCAATGCCTGCAAACGCGCGCCAAACTGCGACAGGAACCCTTCGACCGAGCCGACGTGACGCGCGGTTTGCCGGGCCATCGCCTGGATCACCGCCAGCAAATTCTTCGACCGATGCGTGAGTTCACGCAGCAGCAGCCGCAAATGCGCTTCGCTCTCCTTGCGTTCGGTGACGTCGATCGAGGCGCAGGTCAGGCCGATGATATCGCCGGCTTCGTTGCGCAAAGGCTCGACATGAAGATCGTGCCACCGCGCGCTGGCGCCGCTGTCAAAACAGACCTCGGCGCGCGCCGGCTGGCCGGTTGCCAAAGCCTCGCGTTTGAGGGCGATGATGGTGGCGCCGCTTTCGGTCGGAAACAACTCTTCGTCGGTTCGTCCGAGAATGTCGTCGATCGAGCGCCCAAGCACGGGATTACTCAGAGAAGTATAACGAAGATCCCGATCTTGCGTATAAACAGTGACTTGCGAACCGCGCAACGCGGTTTCGTAGCGCGCAAACCGCGCCCGCAGTAAGTTCAACTCCCACGTCTGTGCGTTGAGCTGACCTTCAAGCCGCCGGCATTCCTCCTGGGATTTTTCATACGCGGCTTGGAGGTTCACCGCGTCGAGTTCGTTTGAATCCGGCATAACGCGCCCCGCGGACTGGTTTTCAACCCCGCGGCCCACTTCATGCAGCGGCTCATACGGCGGGAGTCACATTTGAGCGTCATTGATTGTGCGACGACAGCAACGGCGCGACGTAATTCTTGCGGCTTCAGAATGGCTTAACGCGGCCAAGAGCGATCCGTTTCACGTGGAGCGCATTTCTGTTCTCGCCCCGCGGCCCCATGATGGAACTTTTGCCGCGAGGGCACGTTGCCGCACGAGGTTTCTTCGTAAAATCAGGGGCTAGAGGACGATCATGGCCACGCGTAGCGCTAAATCCGCGGCTGCCGAGGAAATCGCGGCGATCGAGGATCTGATGAGCGACCTCGAAAAACGGCTGCGCCGGCTATCCGGCAATGCGAAGCGCGAGGCGTCAGGCGCGACCGGAGACGTCGGCGACTTCGTGAACGAGGCGCTCGCCCGCATCATGGATCGCGTTCGCGACGGTTCTGCCGAAAGCGCAGAGTCCCTCGCCGATGATGCGACACGCTACGGCGTCGACGCGCTCAAAAAAGTGATCCAAGAAGTCGAACAGCGGCCCCTTGTCATGCTGGGCATCGCCGTCGGGGTCGGGTTCCTCGCAGGTATGCTGAACAAGAAATAGTGTCATGAGCCTCGCAAACATCGCTGAAGCGGCCGCCGGGCGCTTGCTGGGCATGCTGACGCGTTATCTGGTGCCCGCGGTGTTGGCCGGAATCTTCGCGCTGGTTGCGCTCTACCACTTTACGGTGGCGGGCATGCTCGCCCTGGAAATTCAGTTCGGCGCGCTCTATGCGCGGCTGATCGTAGCCGGCGTCTACACGGTTCTGACGCTTACCAGCGCCGGGGTCTTGTGGATACTTGCGCGCAAAGCCACCAGACCTCATCCGGCGCCGGATCCGACGCCGCGCCATATCCAGCTTGCGGCGCTCATAGAAGCGCTGATCCTCGGCTACGAGGTTTCCCGCAAAGACCGACGAGCGCGGTAATTTCCCACCTCGCGCATTTACTCGCACCCCCTCATTCCCTACCTTGCCCATAACAAAGCCAGCCGGCCAAGGCATGGCTCGTTCCGGGGAGGATGTGATGAATTGCGGCGTCGGCGCCCTTGCGCCCGTATTGGCACTTAGTTTGGCCTTCGTATTCGGGTCCGTCGCGCCCGCCCGCGCCGAGGTGAGCGAACTCACCGTCGCGCAGCAATATGGCGTCAGCTTCATCCCGCTTATGGTGATGGAAAAAGAAGGCCTGGTCGAAAAGTACGCGACGCAGGCCGGTCTTGCCGGCCTGAAAGTCAATTGGGCGAAGGTGGCGGGTCCGAGCGTCATGAACGACGGGCTGATCGCCAACGCCATTCACTTCGCGGCGCAAGGCGCGCCGTCGTTGATCACGTTGTGGGATAAGACCCACGGCCAGATCAAAGCCGTTTCGGCGATGACGACCTACCCGCTTTATCTGGTGACCCGCGATCCGGACGTCAAAAAGATTGCCGATTTCACCACCAAGGATAAAATCGCTGTTCCTTCGGTCAAGATTTCGACCCAGGCCATCATGTTGCAGATGGCGGCCGCCAAGGCGTTCGGCGAAAAGGACTACGCCAAGCTCGATCTGCTGACGATATCCTTATCGCATCCCGACGCGGCGCTGGCTTTCATCAACAACACTGCCGGCGTCAACGCGCATTTCTCAACGTCGCCGTTCTACGAACAGGAGATCAAGGTGCCGGGCGCGCACTTGATCACGACCAGCTACGAAATCCTCGGCGGACCGGCCACGGCCCTGGTATTGACGACGAGTACGAAGTTTCGCGACGGCAATCCGAAAGCCTACAAAGCCTTCTTCGATGCGCTCAGCGAGGCGATCAACACCGTCAACAAAGACAAGCGCGCCGCAGCGAAGCTTTATCTCGAAGTCGCCAGAGACACAAAGAACTCGGTCGAGGATATCCTGGCCGTTATTACCGACAAGGATTATGCCTTCACGTTGCAGCCGCAAAAAGTATTCGCGACCGCGCAATTCATGGCCAAGATCGGTTCAATCAAACAAGCACCGGCGTCGATTGAAGATTTGTTTTTCCCCGAAGGACACGGTTTGAAGGGCGACTGATCGTGGCCTCACCGGCGTTCCGCATCGGCACAGGCGCGGGCTTTTCCTCCGACCGGCTTGAGCCGGCGGTCGATCTGGTCAAACGCGGCACGCTCGATGTGCTGGTGTTGGAATGTCTCGGCGAGCGCACCGTGGCCTTCGCGCACCGCGACCGCATGGCCGACCCGCGCCGCGGTTACAATTCGCTGCTCGAGCGGCGCATGCGGGCGCTGCTGCCGGCATGCCGCGCCGCCGGCACCACGCTCATCAGCAATATGGGCGCCGCCAATCCGCGCGCCGCCGCCGAACGGACGCTCGCGATCGCGCGCGAGCTCGGCCTGACCGGCCTGAAGATCGCCTATATCGAAGGCGACGACCTCACCGCCACCGGTCCGCGCGACGGCGCCCTGATGGATGAGCCGGGCCGGCTCAGCGACGTCGGCATGCCGATTGTTGGCATGAACGCCTATCTCGGCGTCGACGCCATCCTCCCTGCCCTGCGGGCGGGCGCCGACGTCGTCATTGGCGGGCGGCTGGCCGATCCATCGATGTACCTGGCGCCGTTGATGCACCGCTTCGGCTGGGCCGAGACCGACCTGGCTCTGCTCGGCGCAGGCTCCCTGGTCGGCCATCTGATGGAATGCGGCATGCAGATCACCGGGGGCTATTTCGCCGATCCCGGCGTCAAAGACGTGTCCGATCTGGCGAATTGCGGCTACCCGATTGCCGAAGTGTCGGCCGATGGCAGCGCCGTCATCACCAAGCTTCCCGATACTGGCGGCTGCGTCACGATCGCGACGGTGAAAGAGCAATTGCTCTACGAAGTGCACGATCCCGCGGCCTATCTCACGCCCGACGTGACGGCGGATTTCAGCGGCGTGAACATCGAGGCCATGGGCCCCGACCGGATCCAGGTGTCGAAAGCGAGCGGACGCACGCGGCCGGAGCGCCTCAAGGCCACGGTCGGTTTCGATGCCGGCTTTCATGCCGAAGCCGGCGTCAGCTACGCCGGACCGGCGGCGATCGAACGCGGGCGCTTCGCCTGCGATATCGTACGTCAGCGGCTCGCCCAGACACACGGCATCACCAAGGACGTTCGCGTCGATCTAATCGGCGCCAGTTCGCTGTTTGCCACCGCGCGCGACTATCCAGCCGACACACAAGATGTCCGCGTCCATGTCGCGCTGCGGACAGCCGACCGAAGCGTCGCCGAAACCATGCTGTGGGAGGTTGAGTCACTGCTCTGCTGCGGCCCGGCGGGCGGCGGCGGTTTTCGTGGCGCCATCACGGCGGCCGTGATGACCAAATCCATTCTGGTCAACCGCGCTCAGGTCAGACCGAGACAGACGGTGCTGGTGGCATGACCGCGCATGGCCGCAACGAGCAACGCATCGTGCGCGACATCGCCCACGCGCGCGCCGGCGACAAGGGCAACACGTCGAACGTCAATGTCTGGGTCTACGACAAAGCCGACTTTGAATTGCTGAAGCAGAGCCTTACCGCCGCGCGCATCAAGCAGACGTTCCCGAAACTGATTACCGGCGACGTCGATCGCTACGTCATCGAGCATCTCGGCGGCTTGAACTTCGTTCTGCACGGCGCGCTCGAAGGCGGCGTCAATAGCTCCCTCAATCTCGACTCGCACGGCAAGTCATGGAGCTATTTGATCCTGGGGATGCTGCTGGCCGAGGACGACCAAAAGTAGAACGATCACCGATGCGTGATGTTGGAACTCACGTGCCGCTTTTGGCGGCAACCGTTAAACAAGAAAACCATCCGTTAACGCTGCCCCCGTACGCTCGGGGGCATGGCCTCTCGTATTTCACACCGCCGCTGGCTGTTGCGCGATGTTCCGCACATCGCTGCGCTGTTTGTTTGGGCAGCCTTCGGCTTCGCCATTCTGACTTATTTCGTCGACTGGTCCACACTTCAGCGGTGGATGATGCTGACGGCATCGCGTGGGAATGCCGCCGCAAATACCCAAGCGGACGTCAGCAATGGTCAGAAGCCGTACAATGGTACTATTCTCTTCGTTCCCCCACGCGGCGACTTCTGCTCGGAATGGATGTTCGACAATCGCAACGGCGAAATGTGGGACAAGGGCCAAGTCAATTGCAGCGTAACGAACAACACGGATAAAGCGGCCGAAGGAATGAGCGGCTTGCGCATGCGCGCCATCGGCAAGGCCTTCAAGGACTGACGGACGCGACGCCGTCAAAATGCCGAGGGCCGCGCTTTCGCACGGCCCCCGCCAACAACTCAACAACAAACTTAGCTGGCGCGGCGTTCGCGCCGTTTGGCATTGCGTTCGAAGAACAGCGCCTGGCTCAACACCGCCGACACCGTCGCCGGCTGGAACGGCTTGGCGATCAGGAACGCCGGCTCCGGCCGCTCGCCGGTGAGGAAGCGTTCCGGATAGGCTGTGATGAAGATCACGGGCACCTCAAAGGTGCGCAGCATTTCGTTGACCGCGTCGAGCCCCGAACTGCCGTCCGCCAATTGAATGTCGGCAAGGATAATGCCGGGGCGCTTGATCTTGGCGAGCGCGATTGCTTCCGAATGGGTGCGGGCGACACCGAGCACCTTGTGGCCGAGGCCTTCGACCAGGCCCTCGAGATCGAGCGCGATGAAGGTTTCGTCCTCGATGATCAAGACGTCGGTGGCGATCTCGGCGGCAAGTTCGCGGCCCGACTGCTCGACCAGTTCGCGCAGTTTCGGCACGTTGACATCGAGCACCTTGGCGGCGTCGTCCTCCGACAGCCCTTCCAGCGCGACCAGCAAGAACGCCTGGCGCGGCAGCGGGGCGATCTGGGCCAAATGCCGCTCGACCGGCTGGTTGGGATCGCCATCGCTGGCCTTGCTGTTTACGGCGACGGAATTCCAGATTTTCGTGAACAATTGGTACAGGCCGATGCGCGTCGAAGAGGTGCCATCAAGAATCTTGGGGTCCTGGATCAGGGCCTCCAAAGTCGCCGCTACATAAGCGTCGCCGGACGTTTGACTGCCCGACAGCGCCCGCGCGTACCGGCGCAGATATGGCAAGTGCTGCGCAACCGATTGAGATGTCGACAAATTCTGCCTCCCGAAACGAATGGCCCATGCGAATGGGCGGAGCCCCCAAAGGTTCAAGTGAACCTTACAGCGGACCTAACGTGGCCAGGGGAAAAAAGTTCCCTATCTGTGGAACCATCTGCCATCCCATGGGTTTTGTCTGCACTGTGGGGGGACGCCGACCGGATACCGGCGGGGGGAATTTCGGGGTCACAACGATGAATGAGCGCAAACCCGTGGGACAACAAAAGCCAATGGAAACCCCGGATACAAGCACCAAAAAAACTGGCGCTAAGCCCGGCAAGCTAGGCCGGGACGTACAGGCCCGCCTCGGGCAGCAACTGCGCGCCATGTACGACGACGTGGTCAATCAGGGCGTCCCAGATCGGTTTGCCGATCTGCTCAATCGTCTCGAAGGCAATGGGAATAAGGACAAGCACTAATGCCCATGGACGAGTCGGTACGCAAAGCCATATTAGGCGCGGTACCTAGTCTGCGCGCCTTCGCTATCTCGCTGTGCGGGAACGTGGATCGCGCCGACGACCTGGTGCAGGAGACGATGTTGCGCGCGCTCGCCAATATCGACTCGTTCCAGCCCGGCACCAACATGTCGGCTTGGCTGTTCACCATCCTGCGCAACCATTTCCGCTCGGAATATCGCAAGCGCCGCCGCGAGGTCGAAGACACCGACGGCCACTATGCCGACTCCTTGAAATCGCAACCCGAACAGCACGGCCAGGTCGAATTCCGTGAATTCAAGGAAGCACTGACCCACCTGCCCTCCGACCAGCGCGAAGCGCTGATTCTGGTCGGCGCCTCCGGCTTCTCCTACGAAGAAGCCGCCAACATCTGCGGCTGCGCCGTCGGCACCATCAAATCGCGCGTCAATCGCGCGCGCACAAGGCTTGCCGAACTGCTTGCGATCGACGGCGTCGACGACTTCGGCCCCGACGAGCAGACCCGGGCCGTTCTGGCTGGCGGCGGCGAATAACGTCGCCGGCTGACTGACAAGTCACTTGCACCACTGCGGCTTCCGCTTCGCTCGTCTGAACCAGTTTCGGTTCGAGACGCGGTGCCTACGTTTTCAACTCCCAATACTAAACGGCAAAAGCCCCGCGCAGCCGAAGCTGGGCGGGGCTTTTGGATAAATCGTAGCTGGACCGGCGATCAGATCCGTCCGAGCAGCATCAATACCAAGACGATGATCAGGATGGTGCCGATGAGGCCGACGCCGCCATGGCCGTAGCCATAGCCGTAACCGCCGAAGCGGCCGCTGAAGCCGCCCAACAAAAATATGATGAGGAGGACGATGAGGATTAGTCCGAGTGACATGGCTTGATCTCCTGTGGCCGTGAGCCCGCTATTTTTTCTCGATGGAAATGCCGCTGTTGCCGATGCTGATTTCGACGCCGCTTTTGTGCCGCTCTTGATAAAGCTGATAGACCAGAACCACGACTGCGACCGCGAGCACGGCCACGACGATCGTGATGGCGTTCCGATTCATGGTGTCCTCTTATGGCGAAGCAAAAGAAAACCCCGGCCAGCAGGGCCGGCCGGGGTCGATATCCGAACGTCTGCATCAATGGGGGGCATTGGGGCGCGCCCGGATAAGAGACGCTAAGCAGCCGCTACAGTAGCGTCTGAGCAAAATTGACCACACAGGTGGTACTCAACCGGATGTCCACAGA
>Ga0193699_10001050_pt1 | contig 11187 bp, 4 predicted proteins | sample L3c2metaG_FD_160095 | JGI IMG/M metagenome (GOLD analysis project Ga0193699, IMG submission 160095) | Soil microbial communities from a riparian zone of the East river system, Colorado, United States - L3c2 | ecosystem: Environmental > Terrestrial > Soil > Riparian zone | place: USA: East River... | reverse complement strand
AGCGCCGAGCTGGAAGGGCTCGAGCCCAACACGACCTACCACTACCGCCTCGTCGGCACGAACGCGATCGGCACCAGCGCGGGCGCCGACCGCACCTTCACCACCCTCTCTGACGAAGAGCCGCCCTGTCCCAACGAGGACGTCCGCCAAAGGCAGCACTCCGACGGCTATCTGGGCAACTGCCGCGCGATCGAGCTGGTCAACAGCCCCGACAAGGGCAACCAGCATGCCTTCTCCCAGATCACATCGACCGCAAACCGCTCCATAGCCGCAGACGGGGAAAGGGCGTTTTGGTCGGTGATCGGGGGGGCGCCCGGAGGGGCGTCCAGCGCCGGCAACTACTTCCTCGCCGAGCGGGGCGAGGGAGGCTGGGCGTCGCGCAGCCTGGTGCCGCCGGCCGCGCAGCAGGTCGGCGGGGGCCTGCCCTACGGCGTGGAAAAAGCGACCGCCGACCTCGGCTCCTTCATCTTCAACGTTGGAACCGCCGCGTTGACCATGGGCAAGACGCTGGTCCGCGTCGACCGCGACCAGCACCAGGAAGTCCTCGCCAGCTACGAAAACGGAGTGAACGGGGCGAACGGCGAAATCAGCGAGGACGGCGCCCACGTCGTGGTCATCAACCCCGACACCGAGCAGCTCGAGGAGATCGGCAACCCGCAAGAAGCGCCGGAGGCGATCAGCCTGATGCCGCCGCCCGGCTCGCCGGTGGGCGTCCCGGCTCCCGGCGGAGCACCGTCGGCATGTGGCCTGGACATGACGGGCGAGAGCTTCGCCGGCAAGGGCGAGGTGGCAGCGGGCGTGCACTGGAACCCCGGCTACCGGATGATCGCCGCCGAAGACGCCTCGCGCGCCTACTTCGAGGTCAAACCCGACGGCAACTGCGGCGGCCTATACGGGCTCTACGTTCGCAACCGCGAAACCGACGCGACGACCCCGATCGACTACGGCGCCGCCGGGCACCACGTCGAGTTCATCCGCGCCACCCCCGACGGGCGCAGCGCCTACTTCGCGACCTTCAGCCGGCTCGACCCCGCCGATCGGAACGCCGGAGGCGACGTCTACCGCTGGGATGAGGAAGCGGGCGAATCGAGCTGCCTCACCTGCGTGGTCGCGAACGCGAACATCGACGTCTTCGGCGGCCACATGAGGCCGATCCTGGTCTCCGATGACTTCTCCCACGTCTACTTCCAGTCCAAAGCGCAGCTCGTCGCCGGCCACGGCGAAGCGGGCGCGCTCAACACCTACGCGCTGAGCGGCGGCGCGATCCATTTCGTCGCCGGCAAGGGCGTCGGGGAACTGGGCCTGTTGATCGGCAGCCCCGAGGCGCTGCTGTCCGCCGACGGCAACGTGCTCGTCTTCCTGAGCGCCCAGTCCGGCGGAGCGGAGACCCTCACCGCCGACGCCCTCGCCGCAAAATGCGTCAACCTCGCCAGCGGCGGGGTCGAAGAATGCCGCGAGCTCTACCGCTACGACGACCGCGACGGCAGCCTCGAGTGCGTCTCCTGTCGCCACGACGGCGAGACGAGCTTCAGCGTCGAACCAGCGTTCCAGTTCAAGATGTCCGCCGACGGGCGCACCGTCGGCTTCACGGCGTTCGAGCCGCTCGCCCCCGGCGACCTCAATCAGGACGTCGACATCTACGAGTGGCGAGACGGCGCCGTCGATCTGATCAGCGACGGCGTGACGAGCTTCCCGAGGCGATCGCTGGCACGCCCGGAAGTGCGCGGGGTGGACGCCGACGGGAGGAACATCTTCTTCCTGCTCACCGCGCCGGGGCTGACCGGCTTCGAGCAGGACGGCCTGCGCAACCTCTACGACGCGCGGATCGGCGGCGGCTTCGAGCCGCCGAGCCCAGCGGTGCACTGCGCCGAGGACTCCTGCCAGGGGCCGCTGCAGGCCGCGCCGGCGCTGGAGGGGGCCGCCAGCTTGGGGACGAGCCGGGGCAATGTCGTCGAACCCCCTGCAAAGCCGCGGCGCCCCTGCGCCAAAAAGCACGGCAAGGCGAAGCGCCGCTGCATCAAGAGACACAGAAGAAAGGCGCAAAGGCAAAGAGCCGGCGCCGAGATCGGGAGGACCAAGTGAACCGCCGCCTCGCAGCGCTGCTGCTCGCCCTCGCCGGGCTGCTGGTCGTCTCCCCCGCCCAGGCCCTCGCCGGCCCCATCTATGACCTGCGCACCTACTGGGCGCCGACCAACCTGCCGCCGGGCGGCGAAGCCCAGTTCGTCCTGCAGGCCCGCAACATCGGCGACGCCGCCGGCGCCGAAGACCTGACGATCTCCGAGCAGCTGCCCGCCGGGCTGACGGTGAAAGCGATCCGCTTCCTCACTCCCCAGCCGCAGGACCTCGCCCCCAGCCAGTGCTCGGGGGTGGGCACAGAAGCGGCGCAGTGCACGCTGACGGCCGCCCAGCTCGCCACCCTGGCGCCGCCGCCAGGGCTGGAAAAGCAGGAAGGCACCAGGGACCCCTACCCCCCCGGCTACCTGCCGACGATGTACGTGCTGGCCGAGGTGCCGCCGTCGGCCGCGGGCACAGCCACCAGCACCGCCACGCTCACCGGCGGCAGCTCGCCGCAGCCCGTGAGCCAGCAAAGGCAGGTGCCCTTCAGCTCGACGCCGGCCCCCTTCGGCGTCGTGCCCGGCAGCTTCTTCGCCGACTTCTTCGACGCCGAGCTCCCCTTCGGGGCGCCTTTGCGACAAGCAGGCGCCCACCCCTACGAGCTGCGCGTGGACTTCGACTTCAACGAGAAGCTCGAAACGATCAAAGGCGAGGCGGTGAACCTGCCGGTCGGCAAGATCAAGACGGTCGAGGCGACCCTGCCGCGCGGCTTCATCGGCAACCCCGAGGCGACGCCCAAGTGCGACCCGGTCGACTTCGCCGAAATTGGCACGACCGAAAACTCGACCGCCTGCCCGGCCGACACCCAGGTCGGCTACCTGAACGTCAACCTCGTCGAAGCCAACAAGCACCAGGGGGCCCGCCTCAGCCGCGTCGCGATCTACAACCTCGAGCCCCCCAAAGGGGTGCCCGCCGACCTCGCCTTCAACGCCCAGTCGCTGGTCCAGGCCCACATCTACCCCAACATCGACCCCGCCCACGAGTACGCGATCAAGTCGCTGGTCCCGAACATCGCAAACGTGCTGCCCGTCACGGGCTCGCGGGCGACCTTCTGGGGGGTGCCGGGGGACCCCGCCCACGACAAGTTCCGCGCCTTCGCCCACGGGGTCGGGGACCAGGCCCTGGGAGCGCCCTGGGGCTCGGCGCCGATCCGCCCCTTCTTCACCAACCCGAGCGACTGCGGCGAGGAGAACGGCGGCGCCCGCATCCGCCTCGAGTCCTACCAGGAACCGGGCGTCTTCACCCCGGTGCAGGAATACGGCGATCACCTCAACGTCAGCGGCTGCGAGGACCCGAGGTTCCGCTTCGAACCCGACATCTCCCTGCAGCCGACCTCCAGGGACGCCAGCGGCCCCACCGGCCTCGACGTCCACCTGGAAGTGCCGCTGCGAAACGACGAAGTGAGCGATGCGAAACAGCTCTATGAGCAGAACGGCAACCTGAAGGCGATCGCGACGCCGCCGATCAAGCGCAGCGTCGTCACCCTGCCCGAGGGGATGACGATCTCCCCCTCCGCCGCCCAGGGCCTCGCCACCTGCTCCTCAGAGCAGATCAGCCTCGGCACCGATGCGCCGGTCAGCTGTCCCGACGCCTCCCAGTACGGGACGCTGACGATCCACACCCCGATCCTGCCCGACGACCACCAGCCGGAGGGTTTCCTCTACGTCGCCGCCCAGCAGGACAACCCCTTCCACAGCTTCCTCGCGCTCTACCTGGTGATCGAAGAACCCGAGCGCGGCATCCTGGTCAAGATCGCCGGCCGGGCCGACCTCGACCCGAAGAGCGGCCAAATCAAGACCACCTTCGACGATCTGCCCCAGTTCCCGGTATCGGACCTGCAGCTCTCGCTGAAGGGCGGCGTGCGGGCGGCGCTGGTCAACCCGACCACCTGCGGCACCAAAACGATCACCGCCGAATTCTTCTCCTGGCAGGACCCCTCGACCCCGCACCCGGTCAAGAGCTCCTACGAGGTCACCCACAAGGCCGACGGCAGCCCCTGCGTCAACAATTTGAGCGAACGGCCCTTCAAGCCCCAGATGCAGGCTGGCTCGCTCAACAACACCGCCGGGGCCTTCTCGCCCTTCCTCTTCCGCCTGACGCGCACCGACGACGACCAGGAGTTCTCCCAGCTCGGCGTCACCCTGCCCCAGGGCCTCTCGGCGAAACACGCCGGCGTCACGGAATGCCCGCAGGCCGCCGTAGTGGCGGCGATCGCCCGCGACGGCGAAGGCGAAGGAGCGCTCGAGCAGATCTTCCCCTCCTGCCCTGCCTCTTCGCTGATCGGCACCACCCAGGTTGGAGCGGGCGTCGGCGTGCCCCTCACCTTCGTGCCCGGCAACGTCTACCTGGCCGGGCCCTACCGGGGCGAGCCGCTCTCGATGGTCGTGATCACCCCGGCTGTCGTCGGTCCCTATGACCTCGGCGTGATCGCCGTGCAAAGCGCCCTTCACGTCGACCTCCAAACGGCCCAGGTGACGGTCAAATCGGACCCCTTCCCGCAGATCTTCCAGGGCATCCCGGTGCGGATCAGAGACATCCGCGTGAAGACCGACAGGCCCCAGTTCACGCTCAACCCGACCAGCTGCGAAGAGAAGCAGATCCGCGCCCATGTCACCGGCACCGGCGGGGACATGGCTTCGACAGCGGACGACACGGGGGCGGACCTCTCCAACCGCTTCCAGGCCGCCGACTGCGCATCCCTGGAGTTCAAGCCGCGCCTCTTCTTCCGCCTCTTCGGCGGCACCCACCGCGGCGCCCACCCGAAGTTCAGGGCGATCCTCAAGGGGCGCCCAGGCGATGCCAACATCGGCCGCGCCTCGGTTGCCCTGCCTCGCTCTGAGTTCCTCGACCAGGGCCACATCCGCACGGTCTGCACCCGTGTGCAGTTCGCCGCGGACCAATGCCCGGCGGGCTCGGTCTACGGCTTTGCCGAAGCGAAGACGCCGCTGCTGGACAAACCGCTCTCGGGCCCGGTCTACCTGCGCTCCTCGAGCCACGAACTGCCCGACCTGGTCGTCTCCTTGGGCGGTCAGATAGAGATCGAGCTGGCGGGTCGCGTGGACTCCGTTAACGGCGGGATCAGGAACACCTTCGAAGTCGTCCCCGACGCCCCGGTCAGCGAATTCACCCTGACCATGCAGGGCGGCAAGAAGGGCCTTCTGGTCAACTCGACCAACCTCTGCGCCCAGACCCATAGGGCGATCGCCAAATTCACCGCGCAGAGCGGCCGCAGGATCACCCTGCGGCCGAAGATGCAGAGCGCCTGCGGCAAAGCCCAGCGCAAGAAGCGAAGGCACTGAGCTTCGGTCCCAAATGCAGCGCTTGGCGTAACCTCGCTACCCTCGCCGTGCTTGTCGCGGCGATCGCGATCGCCGGCTGTGGCGGGGAGAGCGACACCGCCTCTCCAAAGACCCGGCAGTCGCAAAGGCAAAGCGGCGGTCACGCCGACCAATCCGGGGGCGGCGAAGAGAGCATCGAAGGGTTCGGCGGGGAGGCGGCTGGCACCGAGCGCGCCTCGATCGAGGGCGCCTTCACGGGCTACCTGGGCGCGCTCGCCGAAGGGGATTTCCAAACCGCCTGCTCACACCTCGCCACCAGGGTCCAGCGCTCGCTCGAGCAGCTGGTTCCGAAGGGCAAGGGCTGCACGGCGATCCTGCCGAAGCTGCTCCTGGGCTCGGCCGCGGCGATCGCCCGCCAGCAGGCAGAAGGCCAGATCGCCAAGATCAGGGTCGAAGGCGACCGCGGCTTCGTCGTCTTCCGCGCCCCCGGCGCCAAGCTCTACCAGATGACGATGATGCGCGAAGGCGGGGAGTGGAAGACGGCGACACTCACCAGCTCGGTGCTGGTGCCAGAACTGTGAAGTCAAAGGAGATGATCGAAATGAGACTGATCAAGATGTTCGGCCTTGCCGCGAGCGCGGCAGTGGCCGCAATGGCGTTCGTCGGCGCCTCCTCGGCGATGGCGGACGGCGGAAATGGAACCGCCATCTGCAAACAAGACGAATTAGCGTGTGCAGCGGCGAACCTCTACCCAGCCAACACGACGGTCTTAGCGAGCCTCTTAAATCCAGGCTTAACGGGAGTTGGGGCATCGCTGTTAGGCCCCAACTTAGTATTAGAAGTCACATGCTTTCAATCGCACAGCAAAAGCAAAACGTTAGCTGCTTTAGCCAGTCCGCTGACAGGTCATCTTGAAGAACTGAGCTTCAGCCACTGCTTCCACAAGACCGGTGTAGCCTGCACCGTCACCATCAACCATGTTGGTGAACTGTTACTCTTAAAGACAGCAGCCAACTTAGGAACGGCAACGGTGCATAATGTGTCGGCTACGGTGGAATGCGGTATAAGCCCAGTGATCTTCCGTTGCTTCTACAAAACAAACGCGATGCCGATGCACGCCTTAGGGACCGGCTTAGACGGAACAGCAGCAATGCTGGTCGCGGACCACGCGGAACTCACAGAGGAAAAAAAGCTAACGTCGATCGGGTGTCCCACCAGAGGCCTCTTCGACGGCGCGTATGAAATCTTAAGCCCGACTCCGGCGTACGTCAGCTTATAAGCAGCTGAAACTCAAAGCGTTGCGGCGGCGGGCTCGGACTCGGGAGGCAGCTCGCCGCCGCGCTTGGTGCCGGCGATCAGCTCGTCGGGAGCCTTGCCCTTGGGGATGAAGCCCGATTTCATCCCGAAGTAGACGGCCTGTGGGTGGTGGGCGACGATCGCCACCGTCGACTGCTCGGGCATCACCGCGTAGCCGCTGGAGAGGGTCATGCCGATCTGCTCGAGGTCGAGCAGACGCCAAACCTTCTCGTGCTCTGACTGCTCCGGGCAGGCTGGGTAGCCCCAGGAGTAGCGCCGGCCCTGGTTGAGAGGGATGCCAAGGCCACGGCGAACCTCTGAGTGCAGCCACTCGGCCAGGCCCTCGGCTGCCTGCACCCCGAGCCCGTGGGCGTAGAGCTGCTCGGCGAACTCGCCTTCGCGCTCGAGTCGCTCGATCAGCTCGGTGACCTCAGGGCCAACCGTGACGCCCTGCAGGGCGACGACGTCACGCTCGCCGGTATCCAGCGGGCGAAAGAAGTCGCCGAGGCAGATGCGGTCGTGCTTGGGCTGGCGCGGGAAGACGAACCGCTCCAGCTCGCGCTCGCGGTCCTCGGGATCGAAGACGACGAGCTCGTTGCCGTCGGCGTTACAGGGGAAGTAGCCGAGCTTGGCCCGCGGGTGCAGGTAGTCCTGCTCGCGCCACATCCGCTCCAGACGAGGTGCGAAGCCCTCGTCGGCGCCGTTGCCCTCGATCAGCTCGCGCCAGGCCTCGCCCTTGACGCCGCGCCCGCCCCAGTGCAGCTTGAAGAGGACGTGACGGTCGAGGTAGGGGAAGACCTCGTCGAGATCGATGTCGATCTCGCGCACGCCCCAGAAGGGCGGCGCCGGGATCGGCACGTCGGTGCGGGCGGCGGAACGCATGCTGTCGTCGCTGGTCGGCGGCGAATCGTCGACGACGACAGGCTTTTCGCGCAGCTGCCTGGCCTCGGCGCGGATCCGCTCGACCAGGGCTTCGCGAGCCGGCTCGTCGACCAGCGCGTCCATCGTGTCGAGGCCCTGGAAGGCGTCCTTGCAGTAGAAGACTCCCGGCTCGTAGACGTCGTCGGACTTCTTGCCCTCCGGATAGAGGGTTCGCCGGCCGAAGTCGCGGTTGATCGCGGCGCCTCCAATCAGCACCGGGAACTCAAGCCCGCGCTGATGCAGCTCCCCGACGCAGACCGGCATCTGCTTGGAAGTGGAGACGAGCAGGGCGGAGAGGCCGATCGCGTCGGCGTCGTTCTCGACCGCGGCCTCGATGATCGTCTCGGCCGGGACCTGCTTGCCAAGGTCGATCACGGTGTAGCCGTTGTTGGTGAGAATCGTGTTGACCAGCGACTTGCCGATGTCGTGGACGTCGCCGAAGACGGTGGCGATCACCACCTTGCCCTTGGTGTGGCCCTCGATCCGGTCGAGGTAGTTCTCGAGCTGGGCGACGGCGCGCTTCATCACTTCGGCCGACTGCAGGACGAAGGGCAGGATCAATTCGCCGGCGCCGAACTTGTCGCCGACCTCCTTCATCGCCGGCAGCAGCACCTCGTTGAGGGTTGGGACGGCGCCGATCTTCTCGACCGAGCGGTCGATCCAGTCCTCGACCCCGTCCTTCTTGCGGCGCAGGACGTGCCAGTGCAGGGCCTCCTCTGGCTCCATGCCCTCGGTCGGGTCGCCGGCCTCCTCGGCGCTCTCCTCGCCCCTCGACTCGAAGTGGGCGATGAAGCGCTCGAGCGCGTCCTCGCGCCGGTTGAAGACGAGGTCGTCGGTCAGCTCGCGCTCCTCGTCGGAGATCTCCGAGTAGGGCGTGATGTGGTTGGGGTTGACCATCGCCAGGTCTAGCCCGGCCTCGACGCAGTGGTGGAGGAAGACCGAGTTGAGGACGGCGCGGGCCGGTGGGGAGACGCCGAAGGAGACGTTGGAGACGCCGAGCGAGGTCTTGACACCGGGGATCTCGGCCTTGATCCGCCGGATCCCCTCGATCGTCTCGACCGCGGAGGGCTTCCACTCCGCCTCGCCCGTGGTCAGGGTGAAGGTAAGCGCGTCGAAGATCAGCGCCTCGGGGTCGAGGCCGTGCTCCTCGCAGGCGAGGTCGCGGATCCGCTGCGCGATCTCGATCTTTCGCTCCGCCGTCTTCGCCATTCCCACCTCGTCGATCGTCAGCGCGATCAGCGCCGCGCCGTGCGCCCTGGCCAGGGGGACGACGACGTCCGCCTTGTCGCGGCCGGCCTCGAGGTTGATCGAGTTGACGATCGCCCGGCCTGGGATCTGCTCCAGAGCTGCGCGGATCACATCCGGCTCGGTCGAGTCGACCTGGATCGGTGAGGGCTGGGTCAACGAGACTCTCTTCACCACAGCGGCCATCTGCTCGTCCTCGTCCTGGCGCTCGGTCAGGGCCACGCAGACATCGAGCACGTGGGCACCGCCTTCGACCTGGTCTTCGGCGACCTGGACGAGGCCGTCGTAGTCGTCGGCGAGCAGCAGCTCCTTCGCCCTGCGCGAGCCCTGCGAGTTGACCCGCTCGCCGACCAGGGTCGGGCGGGGCTCCTGGACGAGTGGGGTGGACGTCATCATCGAGGAGACCTCGATCGGCCCCGGCGCCGGGCGCTCGCCGGGCACGCGGCCGCCCACCCGCTCGTGGATCGCCGCAATGTGCTCGGGCGTCGTCCCGCAGCAGCCGCCGACGATGCCGACCCCGTAGCGCTCGACGAACTCGCCCAGGGTCGCCGCCAGCGGCCCGGGCTCTTCGGGGAAGATCGTCTCGCCGTCGGGCCCCTGCAGTGGCAGGCCGGCGTTGGGGATGCAGTGCACCGGCAGCGGACTGTTCTCGCCCAGGTAGCGGATCGCGTCGCGCATGTCCTCGGGCCCGGTCGAGCAGTTGAGCCCTATCACGTCGACCTCGAGCGCGCTCAACGTCGTCAGCACCGCCCGGATGTCGGTCCCGAGCAGCATCTTGCCGCCCTGGGGGAGGAGGGAGACGCTGGCTTGGATCGGCAGGGCTCGCCCCGCTTGCTTGAACGCCTCGCGGGCGCCGAAGATCGCCGCCTTCACCTCGAGGATGTCCTGCGCGGTCTCCACGACGATCAGGTCGGCGCCGCCCTCGACCAGGCCGCGAGCCTGCTCGGCGAAGACCTCGACCAGCTTGGCAAAGGAGATGTCGCCCAGGGTCGGGTCGGTGGAGGCGGGCAGGAAGCCGGTCGGCCCAATCGAGCCGGCGACGAAGCGCTCCTTGCCCGCCGCCTTGCGGGCGATCTGCGCCGCCTTGGTGTTGATCTCGAGGGTGTGCTCGCCCAGGCCCCACTCGTCGAGCTTCAGCCGCGAGGCCTGGAAGGTGTCGGTCTCGACCACCTCGGCGTCGGCCTCGAGCATCGAGGAGTGGACGCCCTCGATCACGTCCGGGCGGTTGAGGACGAGCGCCTCGTGGCACTTGCCCTCGAGCCCGCCGTAGTCGGCCTGGGTCAGATCGAACTGCTCCAGGGTCGCGCCCATGCCGCCGTCGAAGACGACGACCCGCTCGCGGGTGGCGGCTATGAAGTCACGCTGGCTCGAAATCTCGAATCACCTCCATCGACCCCGGCTGTAGCACCGCACCTCGATCCGGAGATCTCGGCCGGTTGCTGCGGCGTCTGCGGGCCGGGCCCCTCGACCGCTCTCGATGGTTCGCCGAAGGGTAGCGGATGAAGCGACAGCCTTCGCGCTGCTCGGCTCGACTCGGCCTGCTCAGATGAAGTCGCGGTCGAGTCGAGGCGTCATCGCCGGTCTCTCAAAGGCGGTGGTCACACACCCCCGCAAGAAGCGAACCCGTATGCTTCGCCCAGGCGCCTGGGCTTGGCGAACGACTCCGGATTTCCAATGAAGCCGCTCGGATCTTCCTTCGCTTTTGCGAGGCCCTGCACCATTGCTTCGAGAAACGCGGTGATCTCTCCCTCGTCGCCCGCCGGCGCTCCGAGCGAACTGAGCCGATCGATCTGCACTTCTATGGCTGGAATGAGAGCGCGCCTGACGAGCCGTGGCACCTCAGCTCGTTGCTCCGCAAGGGGGCGGTCTTTTATTTCGATAAATCTCGTCTGGAACGTACGGCGCATTTTGTAAAGAGCTTTACCGCAGATTACATCGGCGCGTTTGAGGAACTGCGCTTTTGGCAGCGAGCCGGTTTCTACCGTGATCTCGGTGCTTTCGCTTCCCCCCGCGGAGTCGCTTCCGCAGCCTCCCCCCAGCAAGAGGACGGCCAACCCCAAGAAGATCAAAGATTGCCTTATGTTCAAGAAACCCCTCCCCATTGGGGCGGAGCATACCAGGACGGCTCTCAGCTGGACGGCGAGTTGCGCAAGCCCAGGCGGCGCCTCAAATCCCGGCCCGCGAAGGCCCGGCCGACCCGAGTCACCAATCCCCGGCGCGTCTTGGTGTAGGGGTACCAGGTGGGCTCGCGCTTGCCGCCGAAGCGGGTGATCACGAGCGACTCGGTGCGACAGTACTTCTTGATCCCCGGCTCGCCGTGGCGGTAGCCGAT
>Ga0193699_10001048_pt1 | contig 11194 bp, 10 predicted proteins | sample L3c2metaG_FD_160095 | JGI IMG/M metagenome (GOLD analysis project Ga0193699, IMG submission 160095) | Soil microbial communities from a riparian zone of the East river system, Colorado, United States - L3c2 | ecosystem: Environmental > Terrestrial > Soil > Riparian zone | place: USA: East... | reverse complement strand
CGCGACGCTCGCCGAGGTCGTCGCCGACCCGGATCGCGCGCGGCTTTTCGGCGAGGCCGGTCGACGTCGCGCCGAGGCAGACTTCAGCTGGCCCAGCATCGCGGCCCGCACGCGGGCGATCTACGAGTCTTTGCTCAAGTAGGCTGAGGGGCATCATGGCCCCTGTGCTCCAACTCAGCGATCTGTCTGTCGTCCGAGGGGGCAACCGCATCCTCGACAACCTGTCGTGGACGGTCGACGCCGACCAGCGCTGGGTGATTCTCGGGCCGAACGGTGCCGGCAAGACCACGCTCTTGCAGGTTGCATCCGCCCAGATGCATCCGTCGTCGGGCACCGCCGAGATCCTCGGCCTTCGTCTCGGCAAGGTCGACGTGTTCGAGCTGCGGCCCCGAATCGGGTTCGCCTCGACGGCGATGGCGCGGCGCATGCCCGCGAACGAGGCTGTTCTGGATGTCGTGATGACGGCTGCCTACTCGGTCACGGGTCGCTGGAACGAGGAGTACGAGGACGTCGACGAGGAGCAGGCCCGCCGCGTGCTCGCGGAATGGCAACTCGAGCACCTGGCCGACCGGCAGTTCGGCACCCTCAGCGACGGCGAGCAGAAGCGCGTTCAGATCGCCCGAGCGGTCATGACCGATCCCGAACTGTTGCTTCTGGACGAGCCCGCCGCAAGCCTCGACCTGGGTGCTCGTGAGGAGTTGCTGCAGCTGCTCGGCGCCTATGCCGCGAGCCCTGACGCGCCCGCGATCGTCATGGTGACGCACCACGTCGAAGAGATTCCGCCGGGTTTCACCCACGCGCTTCTGCTGGTCGACGGCCGCATCCATGCCGCGGGGCCGATCAACGAGGTCATCACCGGGGAGCAGCTCACCGGCGCCTTCGGCCTGCCGCTCGTCGTCTCGACCACCGAAGACGGGCGGTTCGCGGCCCGGTCTCAGGCCTAAGCCGCCACTTCTGGTATCGTTTCTCCTTGGCCGTTCGGCCCCGAAATCTTCCTTCCATCCACTGAGGTAGCGCCATGAAGTCCGAGATCCACCCCACGTACGCCCCGATCGTGTTCCGCGACCTGGCGAGCGGCGAGACCTTCCTCACGCGTTCGACCGCGACGAGCGACAAGACGATCGAACTCGATGGCGCCACCTACCCGGTGATCGACGTCGAGATCTCCTCCGCCTCGCACCCGTTCTACACGGGCAAGCAGCGCATCCTCGACAGCGCGGGCCGCGTCGAGAAGTTCAACACGCGCTACAAGGGCTTCAGTAAGTAACAGCTTCTTCGGACAGGGCGATCAGCGACATGCTGGTCGCCCTTTCTGCTTCCGGAGTGCTGGGCGTTTCAGGACAGCTGGGCCGCGCGGCGTGATGCCCATAGCGGCAGCAGCTCGTCGCGGGTGAGCGGCGCGAGCTCGGGCGGAACCGAGTCGAGGCGGTCGATCCAGATCAGCTCCTCGATCTCGCCCTGGGCTTCGACTTCGCCCGTGACGGTGATTGCGAAGACCTCCGCGTGAAGCTCCGTGTCGGATTCGTGGGCGGCATCCGCCCGAAAGAAGCCGAGGTACTCGGTCTCGCCAGGATCCAGCTCGAATCCGAGCTCCTCGGCGAGTTCGCGCGCGAGGGCCTCGATCGCGACTTCGCCCTCCTCGAGCTTTCCGCCGGCCTGCATGAACTGACTGCTGCCGCGCTTGCGGACCAGCAAGTTGCGCCCCGCCTCGTCGACGACGATCGCCGCGGCGATCCGGAGGATGGCGCGCGGAGCGGGTTCCGCACCGAGGTCGGCGATGGTCGGCCCCGTGGTGGTCAGGGCCTCGTCGTCCAGGGGCTCATCGAGCTCGTCGTCCGACAGCTCGATGTCGGGGCCCTCAGCCTCCACGAGGTCTCGATCGTCGCCCGGGACGACATTCGTCACCTCCGGCGGCTCGACGGCAAGGGGGAGCATGAGTGGCGGCACGGGGCCGGTCAGACGATAGCCGGCCGGGCCGAATCCCGTGGGCGGAGTCGCGATCGCCGGACGCGATGGCACCGAGGGCGGAGGAGCGAGCTGCAGGGCGATCGGCTTCGAGAAGTCCAGCACGGGCACGTGGCCGCTCGGGCGCGGGGGCAGTGGCGGGATCGGCTGGGTGTCGCGGTAGCTTTCGTTCTCGGGCATCCGCACCGGCCAGGCGGTCGACGCGACGTACTCTTGGTCGCCCTTCGCCCGGCGGATATAGTCCTGGAATCGGGCCGCCTGCTCCGCGTACCAGACGGTCTGCCGACGGTGGAGTCGAGCGGCTTCGACTCCGAGTTCGGTCGGGTAGGCGAGGGCGAGAGCCTGGGCGACCCGACCGGCGGCGATCGCGTCTGCTCCCGCATCATGCGCGTCGTCGAGTGCGACGCCGTAGCGCTCGGCGGCCGCCTCGAGAGTGCGCTTGCCCTTGCGATAGCGGTCGACGGCCTTGTCGAGCACGAGGGGGTCGATCACGGGCTCCGGGTCGCCGATCGGCTCGAGCTCGTGTCGGCGGCATTCGCGGTCGAGCAGGGAGAGGTCGTACGGCGCGTTGTAGATCGTGACCGGGATGCCGAGCGCGAAGAGAGTGCGCAGCGTCTGGGTGATCTCCGCGACCACGACGGCTGCCGGGCGACCTTCCGCACGGATGCGTTCGGTGGTGATTCCGTGGACGGCACTCGCGGAATCCGGGATCTCGATTCCGGGGTCGGCGAGCCAGTCCCAGCGTTGGATGACCTCGCCGTCGCCGTCGAGGATCGCGACGCAGGCGGACACGATCCGTGCGGTGTCGATGTCGACTCCCGTGGTCTCGAGGTCGAAGACCCCGAGCCGATCCGTCCAACTTGCCATATCGAAAAGGTTAGGGCGTGCGCCCGACGCCCGCTAACGCGCCTCGCCGAGATGCAGCCAGTAGAAGCTCTGCGTGCCCAGGGTGAGCGTGAGTTTGCCGTCGGCGTCCACCATCGGGAACGGGCCGCCGCCAAAGAGGTCGTACAGTTGCGCCCCGCTGAACCCCGCGAGGTCGATCTGTACGGCGACCGGATTGTGCGCGAAGGAGAATACGCACAGGATGCGCTCCGGTGCGTCACCGAACTGCGTCCCGGTGCCGGCGTACTCACGCACGAAGGCGAGCACCGACTCGTTGTCGGTCGGCAGCACCCGCATCGTGCCCAGGCCGAAGGTCGGATGAGCCTTGCGCACGTGGATCACATTGCGCACCCAGTGCAGCAGCGAACGCGACTGGGCAAGCTGAGACTCGACGTTGACCAACGTGTAGTTGTAGACCAGCGACTGCACGACGGGCAGGTAGAGCTTGCCGGGGTCGGAGGTCGAGAAACCCGCGTTGCGGTCGGGAGTCCACTGCATCGGGGTTCGGGACGCGTCGCGGTCGGGCAGCCAGATGTTGTCACCCATGCCGATCTCGTCGCCGTAGTACAGGAACGGCGAACCCGGAAGCGAGAACAGGAGGGCGTGCGCGAGCTCGATCTCGGCGCGCGAATTGTCGAGCAGCGGCGCGAGGCGACGCCGGATGCCGACGTTGACGCGCATCCGCGGGTCGTAGGCGTACCAGCCGTACATCGCCTGCCGATACTCCTCACTGACCATCTCCAGGGTCAGCTCGTCGTGATTGCGCAGGAAGATGCCCCATCCGGCACCGGTCGGCACGTCGGTGGTCTCCGCCAGAACGCGGGTCAACTCGGCGGCCGACTGGGAGCGCATCGAGTAGAAGATGCGCGGCATGACGGGGAAGTCGAAGGCCATGTGGCACTGCGGCTCCTCATCCGTCCCCATGAAGGTGACGACCTCCGCCGGCCACTGGTTCGCCTCGGCGACCATGACCCGTCCCGGGTACTCGAGGTCCATCATCCTGCGCAGCTTCTTGAGGAACTCGTGGGTCGGCGGCTCGCCTTCGCCGTTGCCCTCCTCGGACTCGTACAGGTAGGGCACGGCGTCGAGACGGAACCCGTCGACGCCCATATCCATCCAGAACCGCACGATCTCGAAGACCGCGTCATGCACGGCCGGGTTGTCGTAGTTGAGGTCGGGCTGGTGGGAGAAGAAGCGATGGAAGTAGAACTGCCTCCGCACCGAGTCGAAGGCCCAGTTGGAATCCTCGTAGTCGGTGAAGATGATGCGGATGTGGGGGTACTTCTCGTCGGTATCGCTCCACACATAGAAGTCGCCGTAGGGACCCTCGGGATCGGCACGCGACTGCTGGAACCACTCATGCTGGTCGGAGGTGTGGTTGATCGGCAGGTCGATGATGATGCGCATGTTGCGCTCGTGGGCCTTGGTGACCAGGTCACGGAACTCGTCGACGGTTCCGAAGTCGGGGAGGATCGTCGTGTAGTCGGCGACGTCGTACCCGCCGTCGCGCAGGGGCGAGGAGTAGATCGGGGGGATCCAGAGCGCATCGACCCCAAGCCACTGCAAGTAGTCCAGCTTGGCGATGAGTCCACCGAGATCGCCCGATCCGTCGCCATTGCTGTCGACGAACGACCGAACCATCACCTCATAGAAGACCGCGCGTCGGTACCACTGCGGGTCGAGGGTGAGTCCGGGAAGAGTGATCGGGGCGGTGAAGGTCACCCTCGTAAGCCTAAACTTGCTGGCGATGTCTGTGCCCACCCCCCACGCCGCGCTGCTCTCCGAGATTCCCATCCGCGAACATGAGGTGGAGGTTCTCGGCAGCTCGACGCACTACTGGGAATACGGCCCGAAAGACGCCGAGCACACCATCGTGATCGCCCACGGCTATCGCGGCGACCACCACGGGTTCGAGCCGGTCATCGCTCGGATGCCGCAGCTGCGGATCATCGGTCCCGACCTGCCCGGCTTCGGGTCGTCCACCCCGATGACGGAGGCCTCGCACAACATCGACGGCTACCGCCGCTGGCTGGCGGGATTCATCGAGGCCCTCGGGTTGCCGACGCCCCCGGTCGTTCTCGGCCATTCCTTCGGGTCGATGGTCGCCACCCGCGCGATCGCGGAGGGCATGCCCGCCCGCGCCCTCATCCTCGTCAATCCGATCGCGACCGACCCCAAGATCGGCGCCGGAGTCGGCATCACGCGGCTCACCCGGGCCTTCTACGGCGCCTCACGGGGCCTCCCGCGCCCGCTCGCGAACGCTCTGCTGCGCAACTGGCTGGTCGTGCAGTTCATGAGCATGACGCTTGTGACCACTGACGATCCGACGCTGCGCACCTGGATCCACGAGGAGCACCACCGCTTCTTCAACGGCTACTCCGACCCGCGCACCGTCGCCGACGGCTTCGAGGCATCCCTCGAGGCCGAGGTCGGCAAGGCCGCGCCGGGGGTGGGCGTTCCGACGCTCATGGTGGCGGGGGAGAACGACACCATCACGCCGCTCGACGGTCAGTTCCGCACGGTCGAGCTCTTCCCCGACGCCCGACTCGTCGTCATCCCCAAGGTCGGCCACCTCATCCACTACGAGACGCCGGACGCCGCCGCGACCGCGATCCTCGAGTTCCTCGACGAGCTCGCTTGAAAATCATCGTCGATTGCCGCTACACCCGGCTCGAGCGGCACGATGGCATCAGCCGGTACACGGCCCGCATCGTCGCGGCTCTGTCGCGTCTCCACGCGGTCACGATGCTCATCAGCGACGAGCGTCAACTCGCCATGCTGCCCCAGCTGCCGTGGGTGCTCGGCACGGCGCCGACCAGCCCCCGGGAACCGTGGATCGCGCGCCAGCTCAACGCCTACGAGCCGGATGTCGTGTTCAGTCCCATGCAGACGATGGGCACCGCGGGCCGCAACTACGGGGTCGTTCTCACCCTCCACGACCTGATCTACTACCGCAATCGCACCCCTCCTCGCGACCTGGCCTGGCCCATCCGGCTGCTCTGGCGGCTGTACCACCTCGCGTGGTGGCCTCAGCGCCTGCTGCTCAACCGGGCCGACGAGGTCGTCACGGTCTCCGAGACGACGAAGGCACTGATGCGGGAGCACCGCCTCACCGATCGCCCCATCACGATCGTCGCCAACGCCGCCGATGTCGCCCCCGCCGACCACCCGCCGCGTGAGCTACCGACCAGCCGCGACCTGCTCTACATGGGCTCGTTCATGCCCTACAAGAACGTCGAAACGCTGGCCCGCGCGATGAACGAGCTGCCCGGCTACCGCCTGCATCTCTTGAGCGGCATCTCTGACGGTGACCGGGCCCGGCTCGCGGCCCTCACGCCGGCCGAGTCGATCGTGTTCCACGACGGCGTCGGCGACGCCGAGTACGGCGAGCTGCTCGAAACCGCGACCGCCCTGATGACCGCGTCACTCGATGAGGGGTTCGGTCTGCCGATCGTGGAGGCGATGGCGGTTGGAACGCCGGTCGTACTCAGCGACATCCCCATCTTTCGGGAGATCGCGGGGGACGCCGGAAGCTACGTGCCGGCGACGGATCCGGATGCGGTGGCCCGCGCGGTGCTCGAACTCGAGGCCCCGGGAGCGTGGCAGGCCCGCTCGGCGGCCGTGCTCGAACGGTCCCGCGCCTTCAACTGGGACCGTTCGGCGGCGGAACTGTATGAAGTCCTCTCCCGGGTCAGTAGGAAACCGCGCAGATCTCGGCGCCGCTGAGCAAAGCGAGCGCGGCGGGTTCGATGCCGAACACCGCACTGGCGCTGCCGGCTGCGGCCCACACGATCGGCAGCTCGAGCAGGGTCTCGTCGAGCACGGTCCGCAGCTGCGTGTCGTGCCCGATCGGGGGAACGGCGCCGATGCTGTAGCCGGTCGCCGACTTCACGGTTGCCGCGTTCGCCTTCGTGATCGCGCCGCCGAGTCGGGCACCGAGCGCCTCGGTGTCGACCCGCACCGCACCGGAGGCCAGGACGAGAAGCGGTTCGCCGTCGAGTTCGAACACGAGGCTCTTCACGATCGCCGCCACCGGGCAGCCGATCGCTGTCGCGGCCTCTCCGGCAGTGTGAGTGCTCTCCGAGAACTCGCGCACCTCGACCTCGAGCCCTGCGTCGGCGAGGCGCGCGACGTAGCGCTCCACGGCAGGTTGCATCACACGACCACGTCGTCGCGGGCCTCGACGGCGTTCTGCGCGTCGATGTCCTCGCAGTCGGGCATGATCGACTCCACCTCGATCGGGTCGTCGAACGCCACGAGGCGCAGCGATCCGTCCTCGTAGTGGAAGCTATGGATCGAGCCGTTGGTGATCATGCCGTGGTCGACGCCGGGGTCCACCTCGCTGAGCACCGCGCGGATTGCCCCGCCGTGGCTCACGATGACCAGGCGCTCTCCGGGGCGCTTCTCGGCGAGCGAGACGAGCGCCGGCACCACGCGTTCGGCCACCTGCTCCCGCGTCTCGCGCCCGGGCACCTCCGACCCGGCGGGGAACCGGGTTTCGAGTTCGGCGAAATCCAGCCCCTCCGCTTCGCCATAGTTGCGCTCCACGACGGCCGGGATCGCTTTTGGGGTGGGCAGCCCGAGTTCGTCGGCGATGATCGCGCCGGTCTCGGCCGCACGCGACAGCGGGCTGGTGAGCACAGAATCCCACTCTCGCCGTGCCAGCAGTCGGCCGCTCGCGCGCGCCTGCTCCCGCCCGGTGTCGTTGAGCGGGATGTCGGTGAGGCCCTGGATGCGGCGCTGCCTGTTCCAGTCGGTCTCGCCGTGCCGGACGAGGTAGAGCTCGGTCATCAGGTGCCCTTTCCGGCACCTCGACTCAGCTCGCGAGCCGCTCCCGCAGCGCGACGAGGACCTCGGAGGTACCCGCATCGATCTTAAGGGTCGCCCTCGCATCGCCCTTGGTCTCGCCGCGATTGACGATCACCACGGGCATCCGGCGTTTAACCGCCTGATCGAGCAGTCGGATGCCGGAGTTGACGACGAGCGAGGAGCCGGCGATCACGAGAACATCGGCCGTGCGGACGAGCGAACTCGCCTCGAGGAACTTCTCGTTCGGCACGAACTCGCCGAAAAAGACGACCTCGGGCTTCAGAGTGCCCCCGCACACCGTGCATTGGGGGATCACCATCTCATCCACCGAGTCGACGTTGACGTCGCCGTCCGGATTGAGCCGAACGCCGTCGGCGCTCTCCAGCCACGGGTTCTGCGCCGCCATCCGGTCGGCGATGTCCGCGCGTGCGTAGACCTGCCCGCAGCGCAGGCACGAGACGCGATCCATCGAGCCGTGGATGTCGACGACGCGCCGCGAGCCGGCCCGCGAGTGCAGGCCGTCGACGTTCTGGGTGACGACACCGTTGACGATTCCGTCGAGCTCGAGGTCGGCCAGAGCCCGATGGCCCGCGTTGGGAGCCGCGGCCGAGAAGTGGCGCCACCCGAGGTGGCTGCCGGCCCAGTACCGCTTGCGCGAGCGCTCATCGCCGAGGAAGGACTGAACCGTCATCGGGGTGCGAACCGGCGCTCCCGCGCCGCGGTAGTCGGGGATGCCGGAATCGGTCGAGATGCCGGCCCCGGTGAGCACCGCGATCTGACGTCCGGCGAGCAGCTGCTCCGCCTGGTCGAGCGCCTCTTCCAGCTCGGGGCTGTGCGTCATGGTGAGGCTGCTTGCCTTCGTGACCATTGCCGACACCTCCCGCTGACCTTCGAGTTCCCAGCGTAGGCAATGAAGTTTTCCGGCATGTTTCGGCGCGGCGTCAATCTGCCTGCGCGCGCACCGCCTGCAGGCTCCGCCTGCGACAATCGAGCACGTGCGCATCGTTCCGGTCGACGATCCCGCGAGCCCGGAGCTGCGGGACTACGTCGGATTGACGGATGTGGTCGCGCGTCGGCTGTCGGAGCCGGCCGGAGGGCTCTACATCGCCGAGTCGTCGAAGGTCATCGTGCGCGCGCTCGAGGCCGGGCATGAGCCGCGCTCGGTGCTGCTGCAGGAGAAGTGGCTCGAAGAGTTGGAGCCGGCCCTGCGGGGGTACGACATCCCGGTGTTTCTCGGCACCCCCGAGCTACTGCATCAGGTCACCGGATTCGTGATGCATCGCGGCGCGCTCGCCTCGATGCATCGGCCGATCCTTCCAACGGTCGCGGAGTTGCTTCGCAACGCTCGTCGGGTGGTCGTGCTGGAGGACATCGTCGATCACACCAACGTGGGCGCGATCTTCCGCGCCGTCGCCGGACTCGGAGCGGATGCGGTGCTGGTCACGCCGCGCTGCGCCGATCCGTTGTATCGGCGGTCGGTGCGGGTGAGCATGGGATCGGTCCTTCAGGTGCCGTGGACGCGACTCGAGGAATGGCCGCTCGGCGCCGATCAGTTGCACGAGGCGGGCTTCACGATCGCGGCTCTCGCCCTCGACGACTCTGCCGTGCCGCTCGACGAGTTCGCGGCGCACGCGCCGGAACGCGTCGCCCTTCTACTCGGCACCGAGGGCGACGGATTGACCCGCGCCGCACTCGCGGGCGCCGATCAGGTCGTGACGATCCCGATGAGGCGAGGGGTCGACTCCCTCAACGTCGCGGCCGCGAGTGCCGTCGCTCTGTGGGCGCTGCGGGTCGACTAGCCAAGCAGGGCGCGCACTGCGGCACGGGCCTCGGCGGCGTTCCGCGCGCTGGTCGCTGCGGTCGCCGCCGCCCGGCACTGGTCCAGCGTCACGCGGCCGAGGCGGTCGGCGACAGCAGCCAAGGCGCGGGGAGTCATCGAGAGACTCGTTGCGCCAGCACCGACCAGGACGACCGCGAGCAGCGGATCGGCCGCGGACTCCCCGCAGACGCCCACCGATTTGCCCGAGCTCGCACCGGCCGCACCGACGGCCGCGACGAGCTTGAGTACCGCGGGCTGCCACGGGTCGTTGAGGGCCGCGAGTTCGCCGACGAGGCGGTCGGCCGCCATCGTGTACTGCGCGAGGTCGTTCGTGCCGAGGCTGACGAAGTCCACGACGCCGAGGATGTCGCCGGCCGTCAGCGCTGCCGACGGGGTCTCGATCATGACCCCGACGTCTTCGAGCCCGTGCGCCCGGCAGTGTGACACGAAGCGCTCCGCCTCATCGACCGTGTCGATCATCGGAGCCATGACCGCGACCTGGGCAGCCTCGAGGAATGCAGCCCGAGCGATCGCGGCGAGCTGGTCGTCGAGCACCTCCGGACGTCGCCACGAGGTGCGGTAGCCGCGGATGCCGAGGGCCGGGTTGTCCTCGTGCTCGGGGGTCACGAAGGCGAGCGGCTTGTCGGCGCCGGCGTCGAGCGTCCGGACGATCACCCGCTGGCCCGCGAAGGACGAGAGCACCCGCCGGTAGGCCGCAACCTGCTCCTCGATCGACGGGGCCTCTTCCCGGTCCAGGAAGCTGAACTCGGTGCGGAACAGGCCGACGCCCTCGGCCCGCGCCTCGACCGCGGCAAGCAGCGGGATGTGGTGGCCGTCACGAGTGGCGCCGTGGCCATCGAAGGGCGCGATCGCCGGGGCGGACCTGACCTCGGCGAGCTGTTCCTCGGAGGGGTCCCAGACCAGCTCCCCGGTCGAGCCGTCGACGAGCAGCACGGAACCGCCGGGGGCCGACCAGGCGCCCCGGGCCGCGACCACCGCGGGGATCCCGAGCGAGCGAGCAAGGATCGCGGTGTGCGAGGTCGGACCACCCTCCTCCGTGACGAGGGCGAGACAGAGGGCGGGATCGAGCAGCGCCGTGTCGGCCGGCGCGAGATCGCGGGCCACGAGCACGAACGGCTCCGAGCGCTGCGGAACGCCCGGGGCGGGGCGACCGAGGAGAGTCGCGATGATCCGGGCGCGAACGTCATGGAGGTCGGCAACGCGCTCCGCCATCCGCCCGCCCTGAGCGTGGAGCGCTTCCGCACGAGCTCCGAACACCTCCCAGACCGCGCGTTCGGCACTCGTGCCCTCCACGAGGACCCGCTCGCGCGCCTCTTCGAGCAGGCCGGCATCGGAGGCCAGCGCCGCACTCGCCTCGAGGATGCCGCGCGCGGGATCCGCGGCTCGGCCCGCACGTTCGCGCAGCACGGTGGCGACGACCGCTGCCGCCGGAGCGATCCGCATCGACTCGTCGGCCCGCGTTCCCCGGGTGAGCCGGCGTTCCACGGACGGTTCCCCGATCGGCTCGGGCATGCGGACGACGACACCGGCCGCACGTCCTGGGCTCACGCCGATCGGCCCGCCGGCCCCCGGCGCCGGCTCTGCCGAGGGTGTTCGCACCGCGGGCGCCGGCTCGAGCGACTCCCCGAATCCTTCCGCCACCAGCGCGCCGATCTTCTCGAGCGCGGCCACGGCATCCGCCCCGGTGGCCGTGAA
>Ga0193699_10001047_pt1 | contig 11195 bp, 11 predicted proteins | sample L3c2metaG_FD_160095 | JGI IMG/M metagenome (GOLD analysis project Ga0193699, IMG submission 160095) | Soil microbial communities from a riparian zone of the East river system, Colorado, United States - L3c2 | ecosystem: Environmental > Terrestrial > Soil > Riparian zone | place: USA: East... | reverse complement strand
CGGCGCGGATTGATCGCGGCATAGGCTTCGGAGAACTGCTCCTTCGCCCCGAGATCGACGGGGACCAGCGGCATCGAGATGCCTTTCTCCGCGAGGAAGATCCGCACCCGGCGCGAGTTTGGAGATACGCTGGATTGGTAGAGCTTCATGGGTGCCTCCTTACAAGACGTGAAATGCAATGCTGTTGGCGTTCGCGGACCGGCGGCCGCTATCGGCCGACGGTTTGATGCTCGCGATCAAATCTTGGAGCCGCCGCCGGTCTGGATGGTGTCGCCGGTGACCCAGCGCGCCGAATCTGAGGCGAGGAAGGTGACGACATCAGCGACATCGTCGGCGTGGCCGATGCGCTGCAGCGCCTGAATCCCCAAAGTGTAGTCACGGCCCTCGTCGGATCGCACAAAACTCGACATGTCGGTGTCGATCACGCCGGGCGCGACCGCATTGACGCGGATGCCGCGCGGCCCCAGCAGTGCGGCAAAATGCTTGACCAGGGTGTCGATCGCGCCCTTGGTCGCGGAATAGGCCGGCAACACGCCGACCGACGCCCGCGCCGCCAGCGACGACATCAGCACGACGCTGGAGCCGTCCTGGAGAAGCGGCAGCAATTGCTGCACCAGGAAGAACGGCGACCGGACGTTGACTGCGAACATGCGGTCGAATTCTTCCACGGTCTGGTCCTCGATACTGGCTGATGTGGCGACGCCGGCATTGGCGACCAGGATATCGAGCCGTTCGCCGACCAGCTTGCGGACTTCCGCGGCAAGCTTGTGGGCGCCGTCGGGTGCGCCGAGATCGGCACCGACCGCGTCGGCGTGTCCGCCGGAGCCGCGGATTTCGGCGACCAGCGATTCCGCTTCCGCGGCGGCATTGCCGTAGTGAACGATGACGCGGGCGCCGGCGGCAGCGAGCGCGCGGGCGGTGGCGCGGCCGATGCCGCGCGATGCGCCGGTGACAAGTGCGGTTCTGCCGAGAAGGTCGGTCATGGTCGTTCTCCTGTCTGGATCTGTGGAAGCTGATGGAGGTGGGGTGAGAGATTTACGAGGCGGTCTTGCCGCCATTGACGTTGATGATCTGGCCGGTGATGAACGACGCTCTTGCCGAGGCGACGAACACAATGGCGTCGGCGATCTCCCGCGGCTGCCCTGCGCGTTGCAGCGGAATGCCCGCGACCATGCCGGCCTTGCGGTCGGCACTGCCGGTGAAGCGGTCCAGCATCGCGGTCTCGATCGGGCCGGGCGCGACCGCGTTGACGCGGACCCCGAACGCCGCGCCTTCGAGCGCCGCCGACTTGGTCAGGCCTTCGACGGCGTGCTTGCTGGCGGTGTAGAGCGAGGCGCCCGGCGCGCCGCGCTGACCCATGGTCGACGACAGATTGACGATGCTGCCAAAACCCTGCGCCTGCATCACCCGCAGTTCGTGCTTCATGCTGAGCAGCACGCCGAGCACATTGGTATCGAAGGTGGCGGCGTAACTGTCCGCGCTCTGCTCGGTCACCGGGCCGGGTCTGCCTTCGGTGCCGGCATTGTTGACGGCGACGTCGAGGCGGCCGAACCGGGCGACGGTTTTGTCGACCAGGTCCTGCACGTCGCCTTCGTGGCGGACGTCGGCGCGAATGAATTCGGCTTCCGCGCCAAGCCCGCGAAGTTCGCTGACCAGCGCCTCGCCGGCATCATCGCGGCGGCCGGAAACCACGACATCGGCACCTTCATGCGCGAATGCGAGTGCGGTGGCGCGGCCGATCCCGGTCAGCGCGCCGGTGATCAATACAACTGACTTGCTCATGTGATCTCTCCTCTAAGGGCTGGCTCGGTATGCCTTTTGAGCCTTGCTACTGTTACCGTTTCTGGGACTGCCCGACTTGGCATTACCGCTTCCGTTGTTGAGGATGTAGTTCGCGCTGGCGTCCGTGAGAAAGACTTTGTAAGCTCCTAGCCATACTTTTTAGGGATGGCACCAATGGAGCTGCGACACCTCCGGTATTTCGTTGCGGTGGCCGAAGAAGGCAGCCTGACCGTCGCCGCGCAAAAGCGGCTGCATACGGCGCAGCCGTCGCTGAGCCGGCAAATTCGCGATCTCGAAGGCGAGCTTGGCGTGCAGCTGCTGATCCGCGGTCCCCGCGGCATCGAACTGACGGCTTCGGGAAGGGTGTTTCTCGATCACGCGCGGGTGGCGCTGCTGCAGGTCGAGGCGGCCGCCGAGGCGGCACGGCGCGCCGCGCAACCCGCGAGATCTTCCTTCGCGATCGGTTTTTTGACCGGCTACGAGATGGACTGGCTTCCGGCTGTGATGGGCATCCTGCGCGCGGAGCTACCGAGCACCGAGGTCATCATCCACAGCCAGGATTCGCCGGATCTCGCCGCCGGTCTCATCCGCGGAAAAATCGATCTGGCGTTTCTCCGCCCCGAGAAGCAGGCGCCAGGCCTGAAATTCAGGCCGCTGCGAAAGGATCCGCTGATCGTGCTGATGCCGTGCGATCACGCGCTGGCGGCGCGGGCCTCCATTCGCCCGCAGGACATCGCGGGCGAGACCTTTATCGGCGTCTCCGCGACGCGGGCGCCGACGCTCAAGGCCGTCATCGACGACTACGCCAAACGGACCGGCATGGCGCTGAAGTCCGATCATCAGGCGGAGAATCTGGCGATGGCAATTTCGCTGGTCGCGTCCACCGGCGGCGTCAGCCTGCTGCCGCTCTATGCACAAAACCTGCTGCCGAAAACGGTCGTCAGCCGGCCGATCCAGGGCGCGCCGCCGATGGTCGACCTCGTTATCGGCTATAACGAGGCGAACACATCGCCGCTGCTGAAGTTTCTACTGACGAAGGTGGATGAGTTGAAGTTTCGGGTGTCAAAAAAATGATAGCCGCTGAATTAAGGGCGCCTTCCTCTGCGCGCTTTCTTTGCCACCTTTTTGTTGGCTTTCTTCGCGCTCTTTTGGGCGGCCTTGTTTGACCTCTTCGCTGCAGATCTCTTCGCTGCCTTCCTGACAGTTTTTTTGCCGCCTTCTTCGCGGTCTTCTTGGCCGCCTTCTTTGCCGTCCGTTTCGGAGCTGCCCGTCTCCGTCTCGGAGCGGGTGAAACCGCTATCGGCGGGACCATCATGGGATCGGAAACAAGACCTTCGGCGGCCAGCGGCGTAGTGACAGCCGCCCGCTCATCCGCTCTGAGTGGGGGCTCTTCCGCCTTCAGTGCGTGATCAGCGGCTTCACTGGCGATGTTGGCGATGTCTTTCACCGTGTCGGCGATTTTTTCCAGGATCGATTTGTCGTTGCCCATGACGCCTCCAAAGGGCTGGTTATCCCGGGCTAACCGGCGCGGAGGCGGCTGGTTCCATCGCTCACCGGCTCGCTCCCACCAGCTGAAACCGCTCGAAGCGGCGCAATTCCTGCTCGATGCGACGCTCAATGCCCAGCGCACCTCAGCGTCGATAGTCAGTTCGCAGCAATGCACCGTTTCTTGCGGGGAATATTGTGTGTATTGGACCCGCCAATAAGCTCTAGCATCTGGCCTGTCCGGCAGGCACTGCTTTGAACGACTACGCGCGCACCAAGCTGAATTGTCCCATTTGGTGGCTCGCCGGGCAGCAACTTGTGGTGGGATGAGTGCATTCCCTGCGGTGTGAGCGACCTGTTTTGATCGCGCGGCTCAATTGCGTCGCGCGCTCCTGACGGAGTGAGCTTCGCAACCGGCATTTTGCGCTGCTTCACCTCGATACGTTCGCAGGTATTGTCGTCGCCGACTTCGTAGCCCGCCCTGCAGGTAATCTTGGTACAGTTGTCGCCGTCGGCCTTGTAGCCGTGGTCGCAGATCAGTGGGCATATCCGCCCGGTTTTTCCGCGCACGACATCGAGCGCATCAACACTTGCGACCTTCGCATCGAGCTTCGTTCCCGCATTCTTGTTGAAGAGTCCCAGCGACTTTTGCGCGGCAGCGTTCCAGTTCCCGTCAATGGCGCCTGTATTACAGCCGACGCGGCGCAACTCGACCTGCAGAAGACGCGGTATGTCGGTGGCAGAGGACTTGTCCGATTTCGGTATGGCCTCGCCGGCCTGGTCCGGTGGCGTCAGCGTAGCGACTTGTCCGATTGGCTTGTTGTCCGGGTCCTTGTTTTCATTCGCGACCTTCGTCTGTACTTCGGCTTTTGCCCGCTCGGCTTCGGCGGCCTTTGCCTCTTCCATGACTTTCTTCTTCGCGGCAGCAAGCCTGGCGTCTTCTTCGGCCTTCGCCTGGGCTGCCGCTTTCGCGCGCTCGGCTTCAGCGGCCCTGGCCTCCTCCAGAGCCTCCTTCCTTTCGGCGGCGGTGCGTTCGGCAGCGACCCTGGCTTGTTCGATTTTGCCTGCTTTTTCTGCTGCGAGTCTGGCGTCCTCCGCGGCCTTGGCTTGAGCCGCCGCTTTCGCCCGTTCGGCCGCGGCGACCTTAGCTTCTTCGAGCAGCTTCTTCCTTTCGGCGGCGACGCGCGCTTCCTCGGCCTCTCTGGCCAAGGTTGCCGCCCTGGCTTGCTCGATAGCTCTGGCGCCCTCGATCGCGAGGCGCTTCTGCTCCTCCGCGGCGGCCCTTGCCTTTTCAGTGGCAGCAGCACTGGCCGACTCCGCACCGAGTTTGTCACGTTGCGCCTTTGCCAGATCGGTGTAGAAGCCCGAGGGGTTGTTCCTGATAAATGAATCCCAAACCGCTTTGGTGCTGACTTGCAGGGCAAATTCGTAGTCGCGCCTGATAGCGGCGTTAGCATCGACCGGACTTGTCGCTGAGGGCGGCACTGTCACGGCGGGCACGAGCGCAACGTCATCGCCGCCGAGCGAGCCGTAGATGAACGGCTCCTGCTTGTTGTTGGTGGCTTTCAGAACGTCGTCTCGCGTAAAGCCGAACGCTTTGCGCAGATCGAGCCCCGGTTTGGGCAAATGCTTGACGAGCGCGGCGGTGAAGGGACTGTTTTTACTGTCGCCGTCGGACGCGGTCGATCCGGCCTTCGCGGCGAAGGCGATCAGCGTGTTGGGGCTGGTCGGGTCGACCTTGGCCAACCCGCGCCCGATCGTCCGCGAGGCAATCGTGCGTTTCATGGTCCTGCCGAAGGGATTGTCGCGGCACGCGTCCAGAATGACGAGCCGCAATTGCTTCGCAGGCTCAATGACCGTCAAAATGCGGTCGAGTGGAATAGCTTCGTCAAACGCGTCGATGTCGCGTTCAAGCACGGCATCGACCGGGATCAGGTAGTTGGTGCCGTCGATCTCGATCCCGTGTCCTGCGAAGTAAACAATGGCCATGTCGGCATCGCGAACCCGGTCGGAGAAATCGCGTAAGGCACGGCGCATTTCATTCACCTTGAGATCGCGTTTGAGTTCGACGACATCAAAGCCGGCGCTCTTGAGGGTTTCCGACATCGAGCCGGAATCGTTCGCTGGATTGGCGAGCCGGGTCACGTTTTGATAGGCCGAATTACCGATCACCAGCGCGACGCGCTTCTCCGCGAAGGCCGGCTGGCTGAAAAGCCAAGTCGACCAAACCGCTAAAATAATGGCCCCCACGGCGCGCATTGGAAAAATCCAAATCGGCAATATGCCGACCCTATCATCCGAGCCAATGATCGCAATAACAGGGAAGGTCGAGACTCTCTGTGACCACGATCACAGTCTCACTCCGCCAGCTGAAACCGCTCAAAACGGTGCAGCTCTTCCTCGATCCGGCCCTTGAGTTCCTTGCGCGCGCCTTTGGGTGCACCCTCGCCGACCCAGCTCCATTTCTGCACCAGCAATTTGCGGCTCTTGCGATCGGTCTTCAGGTCAAGTGCCGCGACGATGTCGTCGCCGACCAGCACCGGCAGCGCGAAATAGCCGAACACCCGCTTCTCTCGGGGCACGTAGGCCTCGAAGCGGTGGCCGTAGCCGAAGAACAGTTCGGTGCGCTTGCGCTGGATGATCAGCGGGTCGAACGGGGAGAGGATGTGCACGAGGTTGGAGGCGCCCTCGCCCGCGGTCTCCAGCGTCTCGGGGCGGGCCCAGTGCTCCTGCTTGCCGGCGCCTTCCAGCGCCACCGGCACCAGTTCCTTGCGCCGGACTCTTGCCTGGATCAGCCGCCGGACCGCGGGCTTGCTCGGCGCGTCGAGATGGCAGATCGAATCCAGGCTCGCGACACCCTGGGCACGAAGCGCGCGGTCGAGCAGATAGGCTGACGTTTCGCTCGCAGACGCCGGCTTTGGTGATCTGTCCCAACCAAAATGCCGTGTCATCAGCTCATAGGTCTTGAGCATGCCGTTGCGCTCGGAGATCGTGAGTACACGGGTGTAGAACAAAAGCTGCAGCGCCCGCTTCGACGGCTTGCGGCTGGCCCACAGATGCTCCTTGTCGACCAGCACGTCGTCATCGATGTCGCGGATGGTCAGTGCGCCGTCGCGCCGGATCAGCCTCAGCACCTTGCGCATATCGGCTGCGCTGACGGACGCGAACCATTTGTGGCCCTCGCGCTTGTGGAGCTTCATCGCCGGGATGAAGAAGCGAAAATCCTTGGCGGGAACATAGGACAAAGCATGGGTCCAGTATTCGAACACGGACTTGTCGACGCTCTGGGCCTGGCGCAGATCCGCGCGGCGGTATTCGGGAATCCGGTTCCAGAGAATATGATGGTGGCAGCGCTCGATGACGTTGATGGTGTCGATCTGGACATAGCCGAGGTGCTCGACCGCGGCGGCGGTCGCCTGTGGCCCCTCGCCGAACGGCGCCGAGCTGTCGAGCCGCTGCGCGCGCAGCCAGATGCGGCGGGCTTCCGTCGTGCTCAGGGGATGGGATTGTGTCGCGCGGGGCATTGCGCGGCAATGTAGCCGGATTCGCTGATACGCGATATTCGCGCGCCGGGGATGCCACCGCGGGCCAGCGGGATTACCGCTTTCCCCGCTCCCCGACGCTTCCGGTCGCGATCTCGACCTCGCACGAGGCCTTGCCGCGTTCCGGGGCCTGGCATTTGTAGACGCTGCCGGTGAGCCGGTCGACCAGCCACACCGTCTCGTCGGTCGGACTCTCGATTCCCGCGTATCGCGTGCCCACCGCGGTGATCAGCGTCGACAGCAGGATCGCCGCCGCGATGATGGCGGCGCCGATCAATATCGGCAGCGCGCTTCCAGAATTGCCGTGATCCGGCGTGGCTCCGCGATATCCTTGATATTCGCCTGGTCTTCTCGGTGACTGAAACAAGGCCCCGCCGATCGCTTCTTCGTTTTTCTTCTTGACCCGCGATTTTGTTAGACGCGCATCTGGCCGATTTCTTGTTCGCAGATCGGCGCTGCGGCGACGGCATTAAGACGGCGCCCGAGTTACCTCGCAATGCTGTCGTGGAAGCTGCACTACACGTTCAATCACCACGAATCCCGTGGTTTCAGATTTAACGGTTTGCTCTAGCCACTGGTATGGCGCTTGCGGAACTCCACTATGGCGCGCGCTCTGCAGCGCCTTTATTCATACCAACTCGATCCGCGCATGATGGACCGGAGAAGTGGCGAGACGCTTGTCACGGGTGAGCAGCGGAGCGTCGAGCACTTCGGCCAAAGCGACGTAGATGGCGTCATAGGCCGTGAGATTGTTCCGCAAATCCCAGACGCGCGGCAACAGGAAATCGTGTGGGTATCGTTGTAAGGGAAGATCCGCGAGGTCAGCGAGCGCCATGCGTCCGCGCTCGGCATCTATCTCGCCGTTTGCGGCATACCGGCGAACCACCTGCGCAACTTCGATGTCGAGCAAATGAGGCGCGTGCAATGTCTGGGAAGGTTCGAACAGCCGTTTCTCTACTGCTCTTGCGGCCGGCGTGCGAAGGAGCGCTTCGAGAACAGCCGAAGCATCGATGACGATCATGCGCGATCGCGTTCGGCGCGGACCGCTTGGGCCGGCGCTATCGAAGGGGTCATTCCCGGTCGCCGCTCCAGGCGGGCTCGCAGTTCATCGACTGTCGGTCGCTCTGCCACCTGACGAATCTCGCTCAGCAAGTAGTCGGACAATGACATGCCGGCCAGCGCCGCACGCGACTTTAGCCGACGGTGCAGCGCATCGGGCACATTGCGAATTTGAATCATCACTGTCATGTGCGTAACATAATCACATGTTTAGCACATGTCAATCTACGGGGGACACCGCCACCGTGATAGTGACGGCCGCCGCGGGCACGGCGCGGCTCGTCGTCTGCGCGCCTGATCCATAAAACCCAACGTGACCCAGATCACATTCGTCCACTTTGAACCTGTCCTATCCTCCGACCATCAAACGCACCAGATGCGTCACAACGAGGATCAAGACCATGGCCAGCTTTCACAGACTTTCCGGTTTAACCGCGATCACGCTCGGTGCCGTGCTGTCGATGACAGCCGGCCTGGCGCTGGCCGGCGACAATAACGTCTCGGCGGATCAGATCCTGAATGCGTTGCAGCCGAAGCCGCTGACCCGCGGCCTGTCGGCCGGGCCGCAGGCCGATCCGGCCGTCGAGGCCAAGCAAATCCGTTTCGTCGATACGCTGCGCAACCGCAAGACCCGGTCGCTGTCGCTCGGCGAGCGCGAGGAAATCGCCGAGATCGCATCGACCAAGCCGAAGATCGATCTCGAAATCCAGTTCGACTACAATTCGGCCGACATCAGCAGGAGTTCGATGCCGGCGGTGCAGGAACTGGGCAAGGCGCTCTCGAACTCGAGCCTGCGCGGTTCGACCTTCGTCGTCGCCGGGCACACCGATGCGGTCGGCGGCGAAACCTATAACCAGGACCTGTCCGAGCGCCGCGCCGACACCATCAAGCGCTACCTCACCGAGAAATACGGCATCAACGGCGCCGACCTCGTCACCGTCGGTTATGGCAAGACCAAGCCGAAGGATGTGAACGCGCCGATGGACCCGGCCAACCGTCGCGTTCAGGTCGTCAACATGGCCACCAAGACGGCGTCGAAATAACACCTGCCCGCCTGCCGGTGTCCGGCAGGCGGACATGTAAGGGCGAATCTGGAACGTGGATGTTCGTGGCCTACCGATGGTTGGGCGGATGGCTGGTCAGTGGTGCGCCTGACCTTGAAGTTTTTGAACGGGGGATCTTCATGAAAAAATTCGTCATCCCAGCCGCGCTGCTGCTTGTCAGCGCCACGGCCCTCCCCGGCCATGCCGAAGACGCACCCAAGGCGCCGCCAGCGCCGGCCGCTAGCCAAACCGAGGCGCCGCCTCCAAGCGTCGCGCGTCCGTCGCTGGCGCCGAAAACCGCGGAGCCGGCCTCAGCGCCGGCCGCGGCCGATCCCGCGCCGCGCCGGCAGCGGCGCTACGCGCATCGTCACCACCGGCGATATGGCTATTACCGCAGCGCCTATTGGGAGCCATTTCCGATTTACTGGCCACATTTTTATCGCCACCGGATTCACTGGAACCGGATTCCCTGGGCGTTTCATTTCTGACGCGCGACCGTGGTGAACCCTTAAATCCAGCTCTTGAAAATCATCAGCCGAAGATAGGTCGCCATCGACGTTTCGACCGGTGCCACGGAGATCGGCACCATCGCAGCGAAACCCGCAGCCGCAATCGCGACGAAGGCCCATAACAACCAGCGTGGGCTGTTGCCGCGCGTCAGGACGTAGACCAGCGCCAGGCTGGCAACGGTGGCGGACGGCAGGTAGTAATACAGAAATGCGATCTTTCGCGTCAGCATCGCCCACGCGATCCAGGGTCCGAGATAAAAGGCCAGGATCAGCAACGCATCGGCGCGGCGCGTCGCGACCCAGTCGCGCAGGCAAACCGAGAGCGCCGCCAGCGCCGGCCACAGCACCAGCGGATTGCCGAGCGAGATGACGGCCTGAAACCGGTCGTCTCCGACCTTCTCGAACAGAAACCAGACCGGGCGCACCAGCAACGGCCAGGACGGCCACCCGCTCATGTAAGGGTGATCGGCAATCGCGGTGGTGGTGTTGTCGCTGAAAATCTTGCGCTGGGCTTCCCAGATGTCGGCCGGCGACAATCCATAGAGCGGGATGAAGGTCGAGAGATAGACGATCGCCGGAATCAGCAAAAAGCACGCGGCGAAATGCGTATATCTGAAATCGCGCCACTGATCGGGCCGGTACCAGTCATCGGCGTTGCCGTCGGCGAACTGCGCGCGCCAGCCTTGCAGCAGCCGGATCACGGCAACGATGCCGATGCAGACGGCGAGCGTAAACAAACCGCTCCATTTGCAGGCGATCGAGAGACCGGAAGCGAGGCCGGCGAGCGCGAACCAAAAATGCGGCCGCGGCTTCCGGAAGCCATGGATGAACGCCGCTGCCGCGAACAGGCCGAAGGCAAGCGCAAAAATATCCAGCATCGCGATCCGCGACTGCACGAACAGCATCTGGTTGAAGAAGGCGAGCAAGGCCGACGCGATCGCGGGACCTTGCGCCGCGAACAGCGCGAGGCCGCAAAAATACATCGCGACGATCGCCAGCGCGCCGAACAGCGCGCCCGGGTAACGCCAGCCGAGCGGCGTGTCGCCGAAGGTCCGAATCGACAGCGCGATCAGCTGCTTTGCCAGCGGCGGATGCATCGGATTGAGGATCGGCGCCGGCATCACAGGCTCGAGCATCTGCCGCGCGGCCGGCACATAATGCACTTCATCGAAGTAGGGTTTTTCCGGCGTGGTTAATCCGACCAGCAAGGCCATATGCGCGACAAGAAACAGGATGGTCGCAATAGCGACGGTACGGGCTATCGAATCATCAAAGGGAGATTTGGCTGGAAACGATTTTTTCAGAACAGGCGAGGATTTGTGCACGATATTTCACGGATTGGCGTTGCAACGGCGATGAGTGTGGGCGGCCCCGGCAAAGGAGTCCATTGCATTGAACTTTTTTCCTGCTGCCCACCACCAATGTCCGGGCTCGTTAGGTTGGCGCTTGTGGTAAATTTACAACATCGCATGCATGCGCGATCCGGTACGATAGCGGGACAAATAAAGCGGTCATGAAATGAACTGGCGTCACGGCGTTCTCTGTATCTCCGCGCTTTGCCTGACGGCAGGGTTGGCGGCCAGCTCCGCGCAAGCACAAACCCGCGTCGGCGAAGCCGCCGTTGTCAAGAATGAAGTCGTCCGCGTATCGGGATCGGCCACCAGCCGGCTCAATGTCGGCGACGGCGTGCTGCGCGACGAGACCGTACGCACCGGCCTCGACAGCGCGGCGCGGCTGGTGATGTCCGACAGCACCAACCTGTCGCTCGGTCCCAA